>Ga0136617_10004882_pt1 | contig 12013 bp, 9 predicted proteins | sample AntDrymUQ3222106_2_FD_129672 | JGI IMG/M metagenome (GOLD analysis project Ga0136617, IMG submission 129672) | Polar desert sand microbial communities from Dry Valleys, Antarctica - metaG UQ322 (21.06) | ecosystem: Environmental > Terrestrial > Soil > Desert | place: Antarctica: Dry Valley...
GTGCAATTATTGGAGCAGCAGTTATTATTGCTAAGGCAGGTAACCCCGTTGGGCTTCAGGGCGCTATTGCAGGCGCCTTCGGCGCCGCAAGTACCAGAGAGGCACTGGGTGCCCGAGGTACACGGAGAGCAGGTCTGACCCTGCCCACCCGTCGGAGTGGTCTGAGCATAGCCGCGCGTTGCCGTCAGCGTCGCAATCGCCGGAACGAGAAACGTCGCTGCGCCGGCCGCCGCCAGCTTGCGCACAAGGTCGCGGCGATTCACTTCCGCAAGGACCGGCTGGGGCGAACCGGAATCAAGAAGATCTGCTTTTCGCAGCTCGTCGAGAGCGAGTGGTAGAAAGCTCTCATCGGAAGCCACATTCAGGCGGCGCGCAAGCTCCGAAGGAATACGTTCGGCGCTCCATCCACCTTCCTCCAGCAGCTCGAAAATACACGCCGTTGTAGGGTCGAGCAAATGCACCCGGTCATCACGCGGATCGTACACCAGCACCTGCTTATCGAGCGAGTGCCGAAGCAAACCAGGTCTGACGTGCGGAAGTTGCTTCATAGACGATGTTCCAGAAGAAGGTTAAGCGTTCGGCAAAATCTGCTAGTTCGCGCCAAATACAGCAAGTTTCAAGATATACTGCGATCCGGTCTGGTGGCAAGCAAAAAGAAAGCCACCATGGTGTATCAATATCCGCATCCCCGCCCCGGAAAGAAGCGCGAGCCACCACATGACCCAAAGGCGGCAAAGGTCCGAGGCCATAATATGACGAACTATCAGTGTATTGCGTCAAGAATTGCGGCAGCATCGAGGGGGACGTGATACGACAGGCGATGAAACGGAACGCTGCGCGCCATGCTGGCGGCACGCTCGACGGCATCGCCTCGGTGGTCGACAAAATTTGAGCAGTGACGGAGCAGCTCGAGTGCAGCGTCCCCCGGTGATAGAAGGCTCAACTGTGCGCGTTCGGGGTCCTCGAAGCGAGGAAAGACGACCGCTCGAATCGCGGCCGGTTCACGCCACACTGATTCCCGCGGAATCGCTACCGTCTCTCTTCCGAGTTGCTCGATTTCGCCCGCGGGAACCCGTCGGCCGGGATATATCCGTCTCATCGGGATTTGCAGGAACGGGAGCACGACGTTGGAATCCATGAAAATGGGCGCCACATCGTCTGACATCAGGCGCCACCCGCGCTCGCAGAGGAGCGTGACGAGCGTGCTCTTCCCCTGACCTGACACGCCTGGCAGGACGAGCGCAGACCCGTCCCGCTCCGCCACCCCGGCGTGGAGCCAGAATAAATCCGGGCGCGCGCGCACGAATCTGTAAAACACTTCCTGCTTTACGACGGGAAGAAGAACATCGACTTCTCCCCCGAAGACATCGGCGATATCGATCGATTCGAAACCGCGAATCGCAAATCCGTTTTTTCTCTGAACAATCTCGATGGTGCCAACGCTTGCCGTGGCCTTTGGCACGAGCATTTCCACGTATGTCGATCTGGCAAAATCGAGAACCCTCGCGACATCACTGCGAATGATGAGCTGACGGCCGTCGAATTCGACGTTGAGAGTCGTTGCGGGCGTTCGGCCTGCCCCTGGCGACCGCATCGTGCTGCCACGGCTCATCGCAGAACCGTGATCCGGAGTGCCCTGCTCGCGAGGCGAAGGGGCCGGCCTATCCAGCGCAAGAGAACGGGCCCCTTGTCATTGTCGGTGGGCACGAACAACACGTGCGCAAAGCAGGCAACCCGATCGCGGGCGCGCTCACGTGCGCTCGCCCAGAACAGAAGCGTGGGAAGGCCTGGCTTGATCCGGCTCAGTAAACCGGGCGCGCGCGCCGATGCCGGGAAATCGATCGCAAGTCGTTTACGAACGAGCTCCACGAGCGCTCTCGTGTCGCTTTCCGGCCCGAGCACGGCACCGGAAAACTGCGGGAAATCTTCGCCCAGAATATCTCGCGCTACCCTCAATGCAAGCGCCAATACCCGGCGTGAATTTGTGCGAGCGGCCAGGGCCACTACCGCGCGTGCTTCGTCTGAACTCAGCTTTCGTCCCAGCTGTAGAACGTCGACAATCCACCTCATGCCAACCCACTCGTGCTTCGCGCCATGCGCGCACAGGAAGAGAAAGAGATGGTGTGGCGCGAGAACGCGAATGTGAGCACCAGCGCATGGAATGGTTTGCGCGGACCGCCACAGATCGTCGAGGTCGAAATCAAGTTGCAGGTGGCGAGAAAGGAGAGCCCAGTGCAGCTCGATCTTCTCGCGACCGCGCGAGAATTCCAGTGCGTGCTGGTCTCGAATCAGGGCGCCCTCGACCTTGGGATCGTACGCCGCAGCATACCCGGTGGACATCAGCAGCACCCTTGCAACACTCATATCCTCGTACCTCACCAGAAGGTCGAAATCGGCAAAGGGGCGGAGTGAAACGTCTCCGTAAGCGGGGATTGCCACGGATGGCCCTTTCAACACCACTACACCGATGCCGGCTCGTTCGAGCTCCTTTACAACTTCCACCAGCAAGAGCGTGTTCGTCAGCGCGCGAGCGCGCGAGTCCCGCTCGAGCAGCGAGATCGACTGAAGCACCGCCGGCGGGATCGTTTCCGAAAACTGCGTGCGCAGATTTGAAAATGCGACGGGCTCCATCTCCCACTGGCAAATGCGGCGTATTAGAGCGTTCCAATCGATTTTCCCGGTAAGCGACGACTCTATGACGCGCCTCGTCGCATCCGAAAGCGGAATGCGGCAAAGCGCTATGGCGAGCCTTGTCTCAGGCGTCATGGTTCATTTCTGAGGCGTGCGCTCTTCAGTTGCTGGGATTGCGGCAAACAAGTCAGTATACTAAACCTGCCGCGTCGCTGTGCAGCGTCTTAACGACCACACTATTCCAATCCGTTGCAATAATGCCGTTTCCGAATACCATGGCCGGCGTGTTGCTGGCGCTCGCTCCGCGAATTGTTGGAGCGACATTCCTCTGGACCGGCGCCATCAAGGCAATCGCTCCACATACGTTCTACGCTCATCTATCAACCCTGGGATGGATACCGCGACCCATCCTGTCCGCTGCTGTGACAGCCGCAGCGGGATTCGAGGCCGCATGGGGATTGGCACTGCTTACGGGGATGGCTCCAGGCGTCGTTCTTCCCGCAACAGTGGTCCTGCTGGCTTTGTTGTCCGCCGTGAGCTGGTGGGGCGTGCGAAGCGGACGAGCCACCGATTGCGGCTGCTACGGGGGGTATGTTCAGCCGTCGATCGGTCAGAGCGTGGCGCTCAATCTCTTTTTTGCCGTCCTCGTGGGGGCGGCCTGGATGGGAGGAGCCACAGGTTTGGTCGTTGAAGCCTGGCAAACCGTTGCCGTCGTCGGAGCTACACTGATCTTCGCCACACTCACCGAAACCGCACAACGGTATAGCAGGAACAATGGCCGGCCAATGTTCGACACAACCCCACTCCGGGTCGGGCGGCGTTGGCGTAATTCATGGGCTGACGGCGCCACCTCAGCGATCGGAGGAGAAGTGCTCGTCGCCTTCCTGGGCCCCGATTGTCCTTACTGCGCCCAGTGGGTGAAAGTCGGTAACGCGATTGTGCAGTCGCCCCGGCTGCCGCGCGTTGTAGGAGTTGTCGCCGCGTCGGGAGAGCGGGTGGGCGCCTTTGTCGACGAGAATCAGGTTCGTTTCCCGCTCGCCACGATATCCCGCTCGCTGATGGGGCGCCTTACTCAGGCGGTTCCCACTACTGTGCTCGTGGAGGCTGGCAGAATTCAGAAAGTGTGGGTCGGGCAGATGTCGCCCGAATTTGTCGACCGTTTCAAGCAGGCGTTTTTCCCTCAGGCCGATGAGAAGTTCCAGCAGGTACACACCGCATCTGCAGGGACCAGTTGAAGGCTTACCACACCGCGCACACATTGGAGAATCCAGGCCGGAGGGTTTTTGCAATCGCGCTGGCGACGCTGTCGGGCTTGTATCTCCTGCAAACGGTCACGCCACTTCGGCTAGATCACGACGTAGTCCGCTATTTCCGGATCGCCATGAGCCTGGCTGATGGACTCGCGCCCCCCAACGAGGGATTTCCCGTAGGATATCCGGCGATTCTGGCTGCTCTGGTCCGCACGGGCCTCGGCTCGAGCTTCTTCATCGTTCTCGCCAATTGCGTGTTTCTCGGGGTGGGACTGCGAGCGTTCTGGTATTTCACGCAGGGGCGGCCCGACATCGATCGACAATGCGCTGTCTTGCTCACCATGCTCGCCATACCAGTGATACGCAGCATTGCCATGCCTTTGGCGGAGCCCGCTTATTTCGGTCTCTCTCTGCTCGCGCTCGCTTCGATGACAGCGGCGATTGGGCCGCGGAGACCCAGGCAGGCGTTGCACCTGCTTCTCGCGGCCGCGCTGATTGCACTAGCCGTGAGCGTCAGACTGGTGGGTGTCGCGCTCATTCCCGCACTGATCCTGTCGTGCTTCCTGTTCGCGCGTGAGCGTGTCGCGGCACACCCCAGTCGGCGGCTGATTCTGCTGGCTGTGGCCGGTTCCGTTGTTCTGACCATCGGCGTCTGCGTTGGGGTCGCCGGAAAAGTCGCGATGCTCGAATATGTCCGTGTCGCGACGGAGCGCTATTCGGCTGGCGCGCTAGTCGGACATGTCGCCAGTCGCCTCCAGTTCACTATGCTGGGGCTGGGCGAGCTGGCGGTGAACCTGCCGACAACCAGGTTTTTCTTCCTCATGCCCTACCTTCCGTGGCTCGGAGCAGCCTTTGCGCCGCCGCTCGTCGTCGGACTTCGCGAAAAACTGCAGCTGACTCCGATCAAGGTCTACGTTGCGAGCTACGTTGCGATCCTCATTGTCTGGCCGCATTACTCGACGCGGCTCTGGATGCCCATCCTCCCATTGTTGCTTTTCCATGCAGTGGTGACGGTACGCGCCTTTGTGAAAGGGCCCACGTCTCTATGGCTGGTGCGCGCGTATCTCGCCTTCTTTACGCTCGGTGGCATCGCTGCTCTTGCGTACACTACGCGCATCTCGCTCTCGGGCGACAGGTTTCCCACCGTTTATGGAAAAGCGGGGGGCATGGTGACGCCCGGATATGAAGCGGAGAATCCGCGATACAATGCCGACGCGGTCGAGATCTTTCGCCGTTTTGACTCGCGGCATAAGCACTGAGTCAGCCGGGTGATCCAAGTGCTGCGTAAGCCGCAGCCATCCGGCGCGCAACCTGATCCCACCCAAACTCGGCTGAAACCAATCGGCGACCGAGGGCACCCATCGCGAACAACTGCGCCTGGTCGTGAGATGTTGCGCGCAGCAATCCACCGGCGATGCCGTCCACTGTCGGTTCCACCTGCCAGCCACACCCTGCCGTCGACAACTGCGGCCACGGCGCACCGGTCGTAGTGAGCACCGGCAGGCCATGGGCAAGAGCCTCTGCAATGGCCATTCCGAAGCTCTCGGAATGTGTGGGAAGCACAAAGAGCTCGGCATTCAACAAGGCCTCTCGTTTCTCGTCGCCGTGCAACGGGCCCGCGAATGAGACGACTTCGCTCAGGCCGGCGGCTGAGACTGCCCCTTCCACCACGTTTCGATGGCCCGCTTCATCCGGGCCTGCAATGATGAGCCGCCAGTCAGCAGGACGTACGCGAGCCCACGCCTCGACCAGCATCGGCAGGCCTTTCACCGGATATACTCGCCCCAGAAAAAGGGCAGTCCTCGGAGTTTTCAGTGCAGCACCGAGCGGCCGTGACTGGTCCGGGACGTCTACGCCATTGGGAATCACATGGACCGGCACGTCGAGTCTGAGGCGCTCGATATGAGCTCCTTCCGAATCAGCCGTCGTATGAAGACCCGTCGCACACTGGAGGTCACGCCGTTGGTACATGAACCAGGCAAGGCGCTTCTTGAACCGTTTGTGATTGACCGCCCACGGCTCTAACATGCCGCGAGTGCTGACCATTCGTGGAATGTGCCTCCTTGACGCTTCTGTCGAGAGCTGGTGATTGTGACGCATCCACAGGCCATTGTCGTGAATCACGTCTGTGTTGCCGAAAGCGTTGAGCGCTTCGGCAGCGCTCCCCGTCAGGCGATTGATCGCCGATTCGCCCTGCGGGAATGAGGCGGACGGTGCCGATTGGTCAGGCGCCCATAACCCGACATCGATGCCCAGATTCGACAGGGCGACCGCGAGCCGCGGAACCGAATACGCCGGACCACCATAGGCAGGCATGAAGCTGGTACCGGCGATGAATACTTTCACGGCTGTCGGGCTTCCAGCACTCCAACTGACCCGTCGGCAGTCACGCTTTAAGCAGCATCACGGCGAGTGCCCAGCGACGGTACCAGGTGACCAGTGGTACTGTGCTTCGGCGTTCGGCGGAGGAAAACAGCTCCGAAAACTCGTTGCTCCAATCCTCGAACGGGAAACGGAACCCGCGCTTGGGCTGCTCGCGCACCCACGCCGGAATCTCCGGTACCGCGTCGAGCAGCAGCCGCTTCCCTTTGCCGGCCCTTATCGCCGCCGGTACCGATGCAATGCTATGGAATAGGCGCATATCCACGAATGGAACGCGCATCTCCAACCCGTGCGCCATGCTGAAGACATCGCTGTCGCGCAACAGCTGGTTGCGCATGTAACGCGAGATCTCCATGTAGCTGACGGCATCCCGTACATCGTCAGGGACACTTTCGAGGCGCCACTCGGCTGGGCCGGGATCAGTGCCGGTGAGCGCGCGCGTCAGCTCCCGAGCTTCCGGCTCCGTGAAGATTCCACGCTGCGCATGAAACGCGGCCAGTGGCGTTCCCGGTCCCCGCAGGAATGCAGCCAATCGGCGCCATCGTGATCCGACGGGCGCTCGATCGAGCGCCATTGCGGCAATGGTTCGAAACGGACCGAGTAGATGATACAACCTGTGGAACCGCGGCACCTGTTGAAAGGAGCCGTACCCGCCGAAGAGTTCGTCGCTTCCCAGCCCTGACAGTACGACCTTCATGCCCTCGCGGTGCGCCATCTTGCTCACGCACCATGTGTTGAATCCATCGATGCTGGGCTGATCCATCGCCGCGAGGTATCCCGCGATCTCGGCTTTTCCTTCCTCCGCGGTCATGCGCCATTCCGTATGTCTCGCCGCAAAGTGCTCCGCGGTTCGCCGGGCTACCAACGATTCGTCGAACTCGGGGTCATCGAACCCAATCGAAAACGTGCGTAGGTCGGCATCGGGACCGAGCACTTCGCGCGCCAACGCCAGCACCGCCGTGGAGTCGACCCCGCCGCTGAGAAATATTCCGACAGGAACGTCGCTCACGAGGTGCCGTTCGATCGATTCAAGCAACGCAGCTCGCGTCGCGGCGACTGGATCGGAATAATGATGCGCATCCACAAACCGCGCTTCGTGCCACCGGGAAATTTTGCCCTTCGCTCCGTCCCACTCCAGACAGGCGCCAGCGGGCAGTAGCCGGATGCCTTCCACCAGCGTCTCCGGCTCGGGCACCGTGCCCCACAACAGCGCATTCCGCAGACCGGCAGGATCGGTACGGGTTTCGCTCAGAAAGGGCAGCAGTGTCCTGACTTCCGACGCGAATGTCAGGCCTCCGTTCTTCTCGATGTAGTAGAGCGGTTTGATACCGAAGGCGTCGCGCGCCAGGAGTCCCCGTCCCGATTCGGAATCAAAGAACGCGAAGGCGAACATGCCCGCCAGCTTTGGAAGCGCGCCAGTTCCCTCCCGCGCAACCAGGCGGAGCAGAACCTCCGTGTCGGACTGGCCCACAAAGTCCTCGCCGGTGGACTCGAGATCCGCTCTCAGCTCCCGAAAGTTGTAAATCTCCCCATTGTAGACGATGTGTGCGCCCTGCTCCGGCACATCTGACTCATTGTACGCCATTGGTTGCGCGCCGCACTCCGACAAATCGATGATCGCCAGCCGGGTATGCGCCATGCCGGCGCGGCTTCCTGCGTCGCGCCACACTCCGCTTCCATCGGGCCCCCGATGCCGCAGGCTTGTGAGCAGAACGCGCTCGTCAATTCCCGCGCTGTGACCGAACCATCCGGCGATTCCACACATCGATGCTGATTCGGTCCGGGTCGTTAGGGGTAGAGAGTCCTCAACGTTTCGCGGAAGGCATGTCGTCCAAATCGCTTCGTGACGGCGTCGTGCAGGGCGTGCCTGTCGAACCACAGCTCGGGGCCGCTTCTCCCCAGGAGAGCTATGAGCCCCTCCTCGATGGCATGGATGTCGTTCGGGTCAACCAGCTTCCCGAGGCGGCCTCCGTCCAGAGCATCCACTGAGCCGTCCACATTTCCCGCCAGAACCGGAACCCCGCACGCCATCGCCTCGAGGAATACTATCCCGAACCCTTCTCCGGTGCTCGGCATTGCGAAGACGTCTGCCAGGCGGAAATGATCGGCGAGCTCCTCGTCCGGCACAAACCCCGCAAAGGTCACTGATTGTTCGAGCCCCAGCTCGCGCACCTTTCGTTCGATGCGAGGCTGATCGTCTCCCATGCCCGCGACAACATACCTGACTTGACCGCATGCCGCGCGCACTGCGGGGAGAGCCTGAAGCACCCGCTCGTAGCCCTTGTACGCCATAGGCCGCCAGTTGGCGGCGTGGTCGAGTGGACCTGCCGAATTTCCAGTGAAACGGTCACGTCGGTCCAGGCGGGAGACCGTCAGCACAACGCGTTCATTCTCCTTGATCTCGTAGCGGCGCGCTAACCGCTCCGGCCTCGGGCCCACCGTAAATCGACGCTCGTCCACCGTATTCGGCAGAACGAATATGCGGGAACCGTCGATGCCTCCGAGCTTCAGCAGCCGCTCGCGGGTCCACGCGCTCACGGCCAGCAACCGGTCAGCCAGGCGAAGCGCGGCGACGCGGGCCGTTGAAAGCCCCGGATGCACGTCAACGCCATGCGCTACCAACGTAAACGGAGTGCCGACTGCGCGGTTTGCAGCGAAGGCGATCGGACCGAAGTTCAAGTGGGTGCTGATGATCCGGTCGGGGCGATCCCGCCAACAACGAGCAATCACCCCGCCCGAAAATGCGGCTGCCCTCAGTCCACTGGGAAAGCCGCCCGCCCCCCAGAGAGGGAGGCCTTCCCAGGTGCCGGGTCTATCAGTCTTGGAAAGCAGCTGCAAGTCGTGGCCAAGGTCGCAGAGCCCGGCCGCCAGCTCGCGACTGAACGCTCCTATTCCTCCGCCAAAAGCGGCTATTTGTGGCACCCAGACGTGGACGTTCAAGAGTGCGTTGGTCCATTACTGTCGCGCAGCGCACCCTCGCGGTGCGCCAGTTCGGCCCACCGGGGCGCTGCTGACTTTGCTGGCGGCAGGGGCGCTGGCGGTCGCGCTGGGCTTCGCGTCGGCACGATTAACTTGAAGCGGGTGCCGAGCTGGAACAGAACGGCCATCATCATTACGCTCCAGAAAACCGTACCAAAGAAGAACTCGAAGGCATTTCCTCGCCAGAAAATCTTGAACAGCGATGCGAACACGAGACCGCTGCCGAGGGTATAGCCACCAAACCAGCGCTCTGCTACCCGAGAAAGAAAAGCTGCGAGCATTCCGTAAACGAGCCCTCCCACGACGATTCCCACGACACCGAAGCTGAGATAAGCGTCTACGACGAACTGTGGCTTGGCGGATATCCGGCTGAGCCGCGAATAAACCTGGTTTTCGAAAACGCGTTCCATCACGAGCCTTTCGGTGTCCGGCTTTGTCGCCCAAACGAGTCGAGGAACGAGATTCATTGCCGCCTGGGAAATGATCTGAGATCCGTAGAAGGGCCTGTTGGCAGGAACTTGCTGCACATAGATCGTGAAAAGACCAATCTCGGATAGCCTGCCCCTCGCGAATTCCTCGGCCATTGCGGAAACATCCATTCTACCCGATGTGAGCTCGTCGAAGGCCAGCCGCGCCGCGACTTTCGGAGCAATCCCGCCGTACCACGTCATGGTTCGGTAGACCGATGTGAAAGCAGGCATTATGACAACGAACAGAGCAAAGACCACAGTAGCCACTATCGCCGTCGCTTTTCTGTAGTACGGAAACAGTGCGGCAAAAAAAAGCATGAGCAGAACCAGCACTTCTTCCTTCCACCCGCCCAACAGAGCCGAGCCAAAGTTGGCCGCGAACACCGCTGCATTCAGCCAGATATGTGTGCCCTCGCGATGTATCAGCGACAGGGCGAAGCTGAAGACCGATGCGACGATTGCTATGTCGCGTAAACGGTAGCTCACCTGAAAAAAGCCGGGAAAGAATTTCGTCACCAGGTAGAGCAGAAAAAAACTGGCGGAGATACCGAGGAGCAGGCGGTTGGCGCCTAGCCGTGCGACAACGCGGTAATGCCCCGAATCGCCGTAATTCATGAATACCAGCATGCCAGTCGCGACTGCGGCGTGCATCAGCACGTAGTAGCTTTGCGCCTGGGCGACAAGAGGCAGTGTTGCTGGCACCCAGCCAGGCAGGCCGGTTTGACGGGAAATCGATAGGAAATAGAAGACCGACGTAAGGCAGGTGTATCCGGCGAAAATCAGCTGAGTAAAGACGATCGGGCGAAACAGCTGGAATATGAGCGGTCGGCCTTCAGGTAACCGCTTGACCTTGCCACTCAAGGTCATGCCCAGGATAAAGAATGACCCTGCCCACGCGACCCAGTACGACGCAGCTGGCGTGTCCTGCAGCAGGTACGCGAGAAGAAAAGGGAGGAATAGAGGAACGTATCTCATGAGATCAACAACTTACGAAGACTATCGCTGGCTGAGGTGAGGCCCTACCGCTGGCCGATGGATTTGACGACACGCGAGACGACCGAGGTGTACTCTTCAATGGACCAGGCATCAATCAAGGCCAGAGCCTGACGTCCCATCTCCGCCCGCATCGCCCGGTTGCCGAGCAGTACCGCCATCGCCGCCTGAAGACCCTGCGGGTCTCTGCTATCGAAAACCAGGCCGGTGCTGCCGGGTCGAACCAGATCGGCGGCGCACCCTACGCGGTCGCTGACAATGACTGGACGCGCGCAGGCCATCGCCTCGTTAACCGCCAGCCCCCAGGTCTCGCCGTGCACTGACGGAAGCACGAATACGTCTCCCACGCGGTAGACCGCGGGCATGACTGTTTGGTTCTGAAATCCTACGAAATGAACGTCGGAGCGGCCCGCCGCCGTTGCTTTCAACATGTCGGACAACTTCCCATCACCAACGAAAACTATCTGCGCGCCTTCCTCCGGTTTAACGTTTCGCAGCCGCAGAAACGCCTCCAGCAATGTACCCGGGTCCTTGCGCGGGACGAGCTTCCCCGCAAAGAGGAAAACGGTGTCCTCGGCGGCAATTCCGAGCCGTCTCCGCCACGCCACAGCCTCGAATTCCCTGACGGCAGAAGCGGCGCAAAAATGCGCATTGTCGACTGCGTGTGGCGCCCAGACGAGTCGATCGCCGGGAACGCCGTGGGCACGAAAGTACGCCCTGTTCAGCTTTCCTGTGTAAAGCGCGAGATCGATGTGGCGATAAACCCAACGCAGCGCCAGACGGCGTGCAACAGTTCTCATCCGCCCCTTCTCATCTACCAGTGTCGAGTCGCCGCGAAAAAGTATCGGCACTTCACGATGAAGTTCGCGGAGTACTCTGAGATGTGAAGCGAAGGCCCACCCGTAGACGAGCAACGCGTCTGGCTTCCAGCTCCTGATCTCGTTGACCACGCCCGGGTTGTCGATTCCCCTGAAGTTGTGGCTCCCGGGATTTCGAGACCTGTTGGTGAGGAATCTATGGTCGTAGCCATCGAGCAACGGAATGTCCCAGGCAACCGCGCGTCCGAACTCCCTGTCGAGTGTGGCAGGCCCCTCCCACTCATAAAAGACGCGAACATCCAGTTCCGGGTCTTTCGCCAGCATTCGAAAGGCCGGTGCGTTGTACTGGATGGGGTGTGAGGAGAGGATCGCAAGCCGTGTCGTCACGCGTCGCGCTTCAACTTGGTTTCCCGGCTGGGGCATTACCCGGCATTCCGCGTGGGGATTGGCGTACGGCGCACTCTACCTGCTCCAGCAATATCGCCGCTGA
>Ga0136617_10004883_pt1 | contig 12011 bp, 12 predicted proteins | sample AntDrymUQ3222106_2_FD_129672 | JGI IMG/M metagenome (GOLD analysis project Ga0136617, IMG submission 129672) | Polar desert sand microbial communities from Dry Valleys, Antarctica - metaG UQ322 (21.06) | ecosystem: Environmental > Terrestrial > Soil > Desert | place: Antarctica: Dry Valley...
CTGCCGCGGCCACCGCGCCCGGCGCGGCCGCACGTCGTCTTCGCCGGGCGCCACATCCCGGAGAAGCGCGTGCCGGCGCTCGTGGAGGCGTTCGCCGCACTGCGCGAGCGCGCGCCGGAGCTGCAACTGACGATCTACGGCGACGGTCCCGAGCGGGCGCGGGTGCTCGCGCTGATCGAGCAGCGCGGGCTCGGCGAGGTTGCCCGCGCGCCCGGCTTCGTCGCTCGCGACGAGCTCGAGCGCGGGCTTGCGGGCGCGCTCTGCATGGTCCTGCCTTCGCGGCGGGAGGGATACGGGATCGTCGTGGTCGAGGCCGCCGCGCGGGGCGTGCCGAGCGTCGTCGTGGCCGACCCCGACAACGCCGCGACGGAGCTCGTCGAGGAGGGTGAGAACGGGTTCGTCGCCGCCTCGGCGAGCGCCGCCGATCTCGCCGCCGCGATCCTGCGCGTGCGCGAGGCCGGGCCGCCGCTGCGCGCCAGCACCACCGCCTGGTTTGCCCGCAACGCCCGGCGCCTGTCGCTCGACGAGTCGCTGGATCGCGTCGCGGCGGCCTACGCCGACCGCTCGATCGCCCGCTCGTAGGTCGCCGCCGTCGCGCGCGCCGTCGCCGCCCACGTGAAGCGCCCGGCCTGCTCCCGGCCCGCGGCGCGCAGGCGCTCCGCCTCGCGTTCGTCGCCGAGCACGCGCTCCAGCGCGCCGGCGATCGCGCCCGCGTCGGCGGGGTCGAACATCAGCGCGGCGTCGCCCGCGACCTCGGGCAGCGACGAGCGGTTCGAGCAGACGACCGGCACGCCGCGCCGCATCGCCTCGAGCACCGGCAGCCCGAAGCCCTCGTGCAGCGAGGGGAATGCGAAGACGTCGGCGAGCGCGTAGAGGCCCTCGAGCTCGGGCCCCGACACCCAGCCGGGGAAGCGCACGTCGTCCAGCACGCGCAGCTGGGCCGCGCGTTCGCGCAGTTCCCGCTCGTGCGGGGTCGGATAGCCGGGGATGACAAGCAGCGGACGGCGCGCGCTCGGGATCGCGGCCAGCGCCTCGATCAGCCGGATGAGGTTCTTGTGCGGGCGCTTGGCCGAGACCGACAGCGCGACGCGTCGGTCCGCCAGCGCGTAGCGGTCGCGCAGGGCCGGCTCGGAATCCGGATCGCCGGCGGGCGTGGCGCCGACGCCCTCCGCGATGACGTCCACCCGCGCGGATGGGACCTTCAGGTAGCGCGCGATGTCACGCGCGGTCGCCTGCGAGATCGCGATGACGCGATGCGAGCGGCGCGCCGCCAGCGGGACGAGCACGCGCATCCCGAGCCCGAGCAGCCCGAAGTGCGCGTCGGGCACGACGCGGTAGTGCAGGTCGTGGATCGTCACGACGCGGCGAAACGGGCCGCGCAGCGGCGCCGTGCTCGCGAGACTGTGCACGAGCTGCACGCCGGCGCGGCGCGCGAGCCCGGGCAGCAGCTGCTGCTCGCCGCGCACCCACTCGATGCGGTTGCGCGCGCGGACGGGCACCTCGACGACGTCGCAGAGCTCGTCCCACGGCCCGCCGGCCGCGGCGGCCTCGCGGTTGACGAACGCCGTCAGCGCGATGTCGGGGCGCTCGGCGGCCAGCGCGCGCAGCAGCTCGCGCGCGTAGGTCTCCATGCCGCCGGTCTCGCCGGGAACGAGGAAGACGAGGTTCAGGCCGACGTGCACGCACCGTAGTCTGCTGCACCGTGGCGCCGCTCGTCTCCGTCCTGCTGCCGACCCGCAACCGCCTCGAGCTGCTTGAGCAGGCGGTCGCGACCGTCCGGCGCCAGGACGACGGTGACTGGGAGCTCGTCGTCTCCGACAACGACTCCGAGCAGGACATCGCGGGCTACGTCGCGTCGCTCGGCGACGAGCGCATCCGCTACGTGCGCACCCCGACGTTCGTGCCCGTCACGGAGAACTGGAACAACGCCCTCACCCACTCCACCGGCCGCTACGTCGTCATGCTCGGCGATGACGACGGTCTCATGCCCGGCTACGTCGCGCGTCTGCGCGAGCTCGTCGAGCGCTATGCGCGACCCGACGTGATCTACACGGGCGCCTACGTCTTCGCGTATCCGGACGTGCTTCCGGATGAGCCCGCGGGCTACCTCCAGCCCTACGGCTACGCGAGCTTCCTGCGCCGCCGGACCAAGCCGTTCGTGCTCGACCCCGCGGTCGCACGGCAGGTCGTCAGCGACGCCATGCACTTCCGCGTCTCCTACGGATTCAACATGCAGTTCTCGGCGATCAGCCGCCGGCTCGTCGACGAGATCGCCGACCGCGGACCCTTCTACCAGTCGGCGTTTCCGGACTACTACGCGACGAACGTCGCCTTCCTCACCGCGCGCCGGATCGTGGCCGATCCGCAGCCGATGGTGATCATCGGCGTGTCGCCGAAGTCCTACGGCTTCTTTCACGCCCACGGCCGCGACGACGCCGGCAAGGCGTTCCTCGGCGCCGTCACCGACGAGCGGGCGCGCCGCCGTCTGGAAGCGGCGATGCTGCCGGGCAGCAACATCAACGCCGGCTGGCTGTCGGCCATCGAGTCGATCTGGGCGCGCTACCCCGACCTGGCGCCGGCGCCGCCTGACCATCGGCGCTTTCGCCTCGTGCAGGCCATCCACGCCTACGAGGGCCGCTACCTCAAGGGCACGGTCACCGAGCTGGATCTCGCGGCGTTGGAGCAGCACCTGCGCGGTTGGCAGCGGCGGCTGGGTCGCACCGTCGGCCGCCTGCTCGGGCATACCCGGCCGGCGCGCCTGCAGTGGGCGATCAGCGCGGCCCTGCGACTGGCCTTCGTGCGTCAGTTTCCGCTGTGGAACCCGCCGAAGGTGCGCGGGCACCGCACGCTGCTGGAGGTCTACGAGTGGGCCGATCGGGGAGGCTTGCGCAGCACGACCGTGTAGGCCGCGCCGCGGATGCCTCGACGCTCGATGGGCGCGAGCAGCCCCGCTATCGCGATGCCCGCGGCGCGCGCCGCCAGCTCGCGCAGGCGCGAGGCACCGGGCCGGCGCAGCAGATACTGCCAGGCAAACGCATTCCACATGCGACCGATCGGGTCGGTCGCCGTGAGCAGCACCGGTTCCAGACCCAACGCCCGTGCGCGGGCGATGAGCGCGCCGTGCGGAATCAGGAACAGGTGACGGGGGGCGTCGACGTGCGGCCAGCGCCCGCCGAGCATGCGCAGGCCGAATGCTGCGGGGTTGGGCGTGGCGAGCACGAGCACGCCGCCGGGAGCGAGTTGCTCCGCCGACGCCTGGAGCAGGGCCCACGGCTGCGGAACGTGCTCGATGACCTGCCACGCCACCACCGCATCCAGCGGGCCGCGGCCAGCCAGCGCGTCGTGCGGCGCGCCGGATTCGATGACCTCGATGCCCAGCGTGGTGCGCAGGTGCTGCGCCGCGGCCGGATCGATCTCGATCGCGGTCACGTCGAAGCCGGCGTCGAGCGCCTGCAGCGCGAAGATGCCGTTGCCGGGGCCGATCTCGACGAGCCGGCCGCCGCCTGCGTGGCGCTGCACGAGCTCGATCGGATAGCGCTGGGCCCGTCCCAGCGCGCGCAACTCGTCGATCGCGGGCAGGACGAAGTAGTCCTGCGGATAGAACGACGTCAGATCGTCGGGAACGTCGCGCAGAGAGAGCACGCCGCAGACGCTGCAGCGCACGTAGACGAACGGCTCGTCGCGCACGCGGCGATTGTGGTCGCGCGTCGTGAAGGCGTGCGCGGCCGGGCCGGCGCAGAGCGGGCATCGCTGCATCGCGGCGGTCAGCCTATCCCCTGCCCTGCGCGGCGCCGTCGCGCTCAGCTCAGCCGGGACGAGCGCGGCCGGCCCACGCGAAGGCGCTCAGCGCGGCGCGCTGGGCGGCCGTCGCCGCCGCGTACCGGCGCGTCTGGTTGTCGGCGACGAGGAGATCCTCCTGCCCGGCTTGGCAGAACACGTCGCCCCGGTCCCAGTCGGCCGCCACCCGCGCGTTGCCGTGGCGGTCGACGACGGCCGGCTCGAACCCGCGCGCGCGCAGCTGGCTCGTGATCGAGCCGCGGCCGCTCTCGAGCGCGTACGCCGCCCACTTCGTCTGCGCCCGTCCGGTCCGCAACGACGAGAACAGCTCGCGGCCGACGAGGAAGGCGTTGGTGCGCAGGTGCGCGGCCGGAAAGGGGGCCGTGCGCGCCGTCATGACGAGCTCCCGCACGAGGCCCGCCACCTGGGTCGGCCGGCCGGCGCGCACGGGGACAGCCCCCGCGCCCGCACCCGGCTGCAGCGCATGCCGAGCCGCGCCGCGGCTCGCGAAGACGCCGCTGTAGGGGCCACCCAGCCCGGCCTGGTAGAGGCGGTAGGAGAGCCGGCTCGCCCACGAGCCGGTCGCGCCGGCGGCGCCGGCGTGACCGCTGGCGAGCGCCGCGTCGAGGAGGCCCAGCCAGCCCGCTGCGGAGATCTCGCTGAACGAGTTGACGAAGCACAGCCGCTCGTGGCGCAGCAGTGCCGCCGCGGCGACGTAGGCCGTCAGATCCTGGCCGGCGTCGGGCAGCTCGACGCTGGCCGGCGCCCACGCCGCGCAGCGCTCGAGGTACGGCGCGCGCTCGGCGCGGTCGTCGAAGCCCTTGAAGAGCAGGACGAGGTCGTGCTCGAGCCCCGCGTCGAAGCGCTCGTAGGAGGCGACGAAGCGGTGAAACGTCTCAGGGCCGTTGGCGTGACGCACGAGGTGGACGACCGCCGTGCGAGCGCGCGCCGGCGCCACTACTTCGCCGCGCCTGCGGAGTAGCCACCGCGGCGCAGACGCAGGCTCTCGACGAACGAGATCTCGGGATCGACCACCTCGCCGTTCGGCAGCGCCCTCGTCGGATGACCCCCGGCCGCTCGCCAGCCGGCGAGGCGCCCGCGCAGCGCCGCGCTGTCGCGGGAGATGACGAGGTCGCCGGCGACGACGATCGCCTCGGTGGCGAGCGTGCGCAGGGCGGCGCGTGAACGCAGCACGCCGTAGCGGCGCAGGAGGTAGCCACGCCCGAACCCGCCGTTGCGCCGCGACGAGGCCGAGCGATGGCCGAACGTCGCCGAGCCGACGTGGACGGCGACGGCGTCCAGCGCGATGGCGCTCTTCCAGCCGGCGGTGCGCAGCCGTACCGCGAGGTCGAAGTCCTCCATGTACGCCACGATCGCCTCGTCGAGGCCCCCCACCTGCTCCCATGCCGTGCGCCGGAACGCCGCTGCGGCGCCGGCCGGCCCGGTCAGGGCAGGCGTGTCCGCGCGCGCATGCGACGGCGGATGGCCCTGCCAGCGCGGGAAGGCGGCGAGCGTCCGGTCGGCGACCAGGCCGGCGCTGTCGATCGTCGCCTCGCCCGGGCGCACGAGCAGCGCGGCCACGGAGCCGACCTGCGGGTCGCGCGCCAGAGGTGCCACGAGCCGCTCGACGAAGTCCGGCCGCGCATCGACGTCGTTGTTCAGCATGACGACGACGTCCGCGTCGCCGGCCGCGGCAGCGGCGTTGCAGGCGGTCGCGTAGGGCATGTTGCGCGGCATGCGCTGGACGCTGACGGCCGGAAACTCCTCGCCCGCACGCTCGACCGTGCCCTCGTCGCAGCCGTTGTCGCAGAGGTGCACCCGGTGGGCGACCGTCTGGCGGGCGAGGTGCTCCAGGCAGCTGCGCGTGAGGTCCCAGCGCCGGTAGGCGACAAGCGCGACGTCGATGCTCAGATGGGCCACGTGATCCATTCTCGACGACCTATCATGGCGCGCCATGCCGGCGGACTTCGAGGGCGCGATCCTGTGGGATCTGGACGGCACGCTGCTCTACACGGCCAAGGGCGGGCGGATCGCGCTCATGGCGTCGATTCTCGAGCACACCGGGCAGACCGTCGACCTCGAAGATCTCAACACCGCCGGCCTCACGGACTACGAATCGCTCAGCGCTGCCGTGGCCTCCACCGGCGTGGAGCCCCACGACGACCTGCTGCGCCGCGTGCGCGAGGGGTACGAGCAGCGGCTGCCCGACGCGCTGGCGCAGAAGGAGGGGCTCGTCCTGCCGGGCATCGAGGACGCGCTCGCCGGGTTGGCGGGCAGCGGGCGCGTCGTGAGTCTGCTGCTGACCGGCAATACGCGAGCCGGCGCGGACGCCAAGCTGGCGCGCTACGGCCTCGCGGCGTGGTTTGCGCACGGCGGCGGCTTCAGCGACGGGGCGGGCGGTCGCGTGCCGATCGCGCGGCGCGCCCTGCGCGTCGCGAGTGAGCTCGTGCACGATCTCGACGACGCGCGGGTGCTCGTCGTCGGCGACACGCCGCGCGACGTGGAATGCGCCAGCGCGATCGGCGTGCGAGCGCTCGGCGTCGCGACCGGCGCGCACTCGGTCGACGTCCTGCTCGAGGCGGGGGCGTTCATGGCGGTCGAGCAGATCCCAGACGCGGCCACGCTCGAGACGCTCGTCCTGGACTCGGCGCAGGCGTGACGCCACCGCGGATCGCCGGCGTCCTGCTGCTGACCGAGGATGACTGCGCCCTCTTCCAGCACCGCGACGACAAGCCTGGCCTCAACCACGCCGGCCGCTGGGTCCCGCCGGGCGGGCATGCCCACCCCGGCGAGGACATCGAGAACTGCGCACGCCGCGAGTTCCTGGAGGAAACCGAGTACCGCTGCGAGGAGTTGCACTACCTGACGCGGTTCGACGACCGCGTCGGCGGCAGCGTGATCGACCTGACGATGTTCTGGGCCCGCTACGACGGCCGTCAGGCGACCGTCTGCCGCGAGGGACAGGCGCTCGAGTTCGTCGCTCGCGACGCGTTCGGGGGTCGCGACATTCCCCCGTACCTCGTCGAGATCTGGGACGCGGCGATCGCGGCGGCACGAGCCGCTGGCGCGAGAGCGGGTTGATACGGTCCATCGCCGCAAGGCGCCCGGCGCCGCCGTCACTTCGTCACAAGGGAGCTCGATGCCCAGTCGCTACGCCGTCCTCGGGGGAGGTGGCTCCTTCGGGATCCACACGTCCAAGTACCTCCTCGAGCAGGACGACACCGAGCGCGTGATCTCGGTCGGCCGCAACGCCGCCAAGCCCGAGCCCTTCACGCTCAACGTCGGCGCCGGGGATCCCCGCTACTCCTACCACGCCTACCACATCACCCACGAGCTCGACCTGCTGCTCGAGCTGCTCGACCGCGAGCAGCCACAGGTGATCGTCAACTACGCCGCCCAGGGCGAGGGCGCCGTGTCGTGGAAGCACTCGTGGCGCTTCTTCGAGACCAACTCGATGGCGCTCGCCCGGCTCGCGGAGGAGCTGATGAAGCGCGAGTATCCCGAGCGCTTCATCCAGATCGGGACGTCGGAGCTGTACGGCTCGGTCGAGCACGCCGCCAAGGAGGACGACCCCCTGCAGCCGACGAGCCCGTACGCGGCCTCCAAGGCGGCGTTCGACATGTATTTGCAGTCCGTCCACCGCGTGCTGGGCTTTCCGATGAACATCATCCGGCCGTCCAACGCCTACTGCCCCGGGCAGCTCCTGCACCGGGTGATCCCGCGCGCCGTCATCAGCGGCCTGACCGGGCGCAAGCTCCCGCTGCACGGGGGCGGTCGCGCCGAGAAGTCCTACATCCACGCCCGCGACCTGGGCCGCGCGATCCACCTCGTCGCCAGCGGCGCGCCGCTCGGCACGACGTACAACGCCGGACCGCCGCTGCCGACCTCGATCCGCTCGCTGACCGAGCACGTCGCCGAAGCGCTCGAGATGCCGTTCGAGGAGCTCGTCGAGGAGACCCCCGACCGCCAGGGCCAGGACAGCCGCTACTGGCTGGACTCGTCGGCGATCAAGGCCGACGTCGGGTGGGAGCCGCAGATCGACCTGCCGGCGGGGCTGCGCGACATGGTCCAGTGGGGCCGCACGTACGTCGACCAGCTCGCCGACTGGCCGATGGACTACACGCTGCGCGCGTAGCCGGCCGGCGTCGCATGGCCGAGATCGAACTGCTGCGCCGCTATCCGCGGGCCACGCGCAACCTCGACCAGCGCCACGCCGCGCAGACCGAGGAGAACATCCGGCTCGCGCGGCAGTACGGGCGCGAGTACTTCGACGGCAGCCGCGACACGGGCTACGGCGGGTACGTCTACGACGGCCGCTGGCTCCCGATCGCCCAGGACGTGATCGCGCACTTCGGGCTGGGCGCGGGCTCGCGCGTGCTCGACGTGGGGGCCGCGAAGGGCTTTCTCGTCAAGGACTTCGCCATCGCGTGCCCCGGGCTGGAGGCGTTCGGCCTCGACATCTCGGAGTACGCGCTGCTGCACTGCGAGCCGGAGGTCGTCGGGCGTCTGCACCTCGGCTCGGCCGACTCGCTGCCGTTCCCCGACGACAGCTTCGACGCGGTGATCTCGATCAACACGCTGCACAACCTCGAGCGCGACCGTTGCATCGTCGCGCTGCAGGAGATCATGCGCGTCTCGCGCGGCGGCTGCTACGTGCAGGTGGACGCCTACAGAAGCGAGCAGGAGCGCGAGCTGTTCCTCAGCTGGGTGCTGACCGCCAAGACGCACGACTTCCCGGCCGGCTGGCGGGAGCTGTTCGCCGTGGCGGGCTACACCGGCGACTACGGCTGGACGATCCTGGAGTGAGCGCACCACGCAGGCGCTGACGGAGCGGTCAGCACTCCTGCGCCACCATGCGCTCGATGCCCTCGCGCAGCGGCGTCCAGGCGAAGCCGGGGAACGCGACCTGGATGGCAGCGGTGTCGAAGTGGCGGTGGGTGATCGGGTTCTGGCGTGGGCTGCCCGCGACGGCCGCGTCGCCACCGGCCAGCTCGACGGCGATCTCGGCGGCCGCCCGGAAGCTCGTCGAGCTGCCAGTCGCCACGTTCAGCTCACCGCTGGACCCACGCCCGAGCACCTCTGCGACGACGCGCGCGACGTCCTCGATGAAGACGTGGTCGCGCTGCTCCTCCCCCTCACCGAAGAGCTTGATCGTCTCGCCGGCGAGCGCCATGCGCACGAAGCGGTTGGGCCCGTAGCCGTTGTGCGTGTCACCCGGACCGAACAGCAGCGACGGCCGCAGCAGCACGAGCGGCACGCCCGCGATCCGGCACGCATCCGTGAGGACGACCTCGCGCACGAGGTGCATCGCGCCGTGCAGGCTCGACGGGCTTGCGCAGGAGCCCTCGCGCACGGGATTGGCGTCCTCGTCGTAGACGGCGTCGGAGCCGATGTTCACGAGCTGCGCGACCGGGCGTTCGATCAGCGCCTCGGCCACATGGCGGGCCATCCGCACGTTGCGCTCGAGCGTGGCGGCGTCCTTGCCCCTGTCGGGCGTGAGCGCGGAGACGAACACGACAGCGTCGTCCTCGCGCAGCCGGCCCGCGAGCGCGCCGCCGGCGCCATCGGCGGTCAGGTCGACGTCGTCCGACGAGACGCCGGCGGCCGGCCAGCCGAGCTCTCCCAGCCGTGCCAGCACAGCCGAGCCGACGAAGCCTCGGCAGCCGACGACGACGGTACGAGCGGGCGCGGCGGTGTCACGGGCATGGGTCAGCACAGTTGGTTCTCCGGGAGGGGGGCGCCCAGGCGGGCGTGGGACAGGCCGGCTGCACGGCAGCCGTCGGCGTCCAGGACGCCGTAAGGATCGACGACGAGCCGGCCGCGCAGCGCTGCCGCGATGGCGGCGGGAGCGACGTCGCGAAAGGCGGGCCACGGCGTGGCGATGACGAGCGCGTCCGCGTCAGCGCACGCCTCGAGCGCGCCGGCAACCCGGCGCAGGGACACAGCTGAGCACGGGACGGCCTCGGCCTCGGGGTCGTGCGCGGTCACGTCGATGCCGGCCCGCGCGAGGATTCCCGCCAGCCGCACGCCTGGCGAGTTGCGGGTCGACTGGGTGTTCTCCTTGTAGGACAGCCCCCACAGCGCCACGCGCGGGTCGCCGACGTGTGCCAGCAGCTGCTCCTGCAGCACGGCCAGCGGCCAGTCGACGCGATGGGCGGCGTGCGTGCGCCAGGCGGCGACGAGGCCGGCATCGGTGCCGTGCCGGCGTGCCAGCCGATCGATCGCCGCCAGGTCCCGCGACAGGTTCGAGCCGCCGATCCCCAGACCGGGCGTGAGGTAGGCAGCGGGACCGATGCGCGCGTCCAGCCGCAGCGCCGGCGCGATCTCGTCCCAGTGCGCCCCGATGCGCTCGCACAGCTCGGCGAGCGTGTTGGTCGTCGAGATCGTCGAGACGAGGAAGGCGTTGATGGCGATCTTCGACAGCTCGGCGCTCTCGTAGCGCATCTGGAGCACGGGGCAGGCGTACGCGGCGAGGTGGGCCCGCAGCGCGCGCGGAAGCGGTGCGGCCGGATCCGCGCAGCCCACGATGAAGCGCTCTGGCTCGAGCGTCCGCTGCACGGCACGACCGAAGATGAGCGTCTCCACCTGGTAGTGCAGCGTGCGGCCGTCGCGCTGCACGAGCTCGCAGAACGCCCGGGTGAAGCCTGGTTCGACCTGGCTGAGGACGACGACGCAGGCGCCGGGGGCAGCGATCTCGGCGGTGCGTCGCAGCAGGTCCTCGACCGGCGCGGGATCACTCGTGTCGTCAGGCGCCGTCGGCACGTCGACGGCCACGTAGAGCAGCTCGCAGTCCCCGAGGCGCTGCGCGTCGCTCGTGAACGTCAGGCGGTCGCCGACGTCCGCCACCAGCTCGGGTAGGCCGGGCTCGACGACCGGCAGCTCACCGGCCCTGAGCCGCTGCACCCGCGCCACGTCGTCGTCGAAGCCGACGACGTCGAAGCCCTTCGCGGCGGCACCCGCGGCCGAGACGAGGCCGAGGTGGCTCATGCCGAGGAATCCGATCACGTCTGGGCCTCGATCTCGCGCAGGACCTGGTCGATCCAGCGGTCGCGCTCCAGCGCGGCGTGCGGCTCGGCGCACAGCGCCAGGAAGTGGTCGTGCTCCAGCTGCCAGGTGGGATCGGCCTGCTCGAGCGTCCAGCGTCGTTCGGGCGGCTTGCCGCTGGGGAGAACGCGATCGCGCACGGTGAGCGTGCACGGCCCCCACTTGCACAGCCCGTCGACGTGGGCGCTGCCCTCGGTGCCGAGGACGTCGAGGCGGAAGCTGTTGCGCCACGACAGCAGCGAGCCCTCGAGCGTCACGACGGGACGCGCGGCGGGGAAGCCCAACAGGAAGTGGTCGGGCGCGGCGTTCTCGTGGCGGGCGGTCGACCACAGCTCCAGCGGACCCTGGGGCCGGCCGGTCGTGAACTCGAGGATGTCGAGCAGGTGCGGCACGAGGTCGCCGATGACCCCCAGCCCCTCGTCACGCCAGGGCGACGAGCGAACGTCACGCGCCGTGCCGTTGCCGTAGAACATCGAGATCCGGTGCGGCTCGCCGACGACGCCCTCGCGCAGCAGCGCGGCCAGGTGCGCCAGATGCGGCTCGAAGCGGTGGTTGTAGGCGGCGTAGACGACGACCTCCTGCGCCCGCGCCTCGCGCTCGAGCCGCGCGAGGTCCAGTGCCCCCGGCCCGATCAGCGGCTTCTCAACCAGCACGTGCTTGCCGGCGCGCACGAGGTACTGGAGCACCGCCGGCTTGGCACCGTCGGGCACGCAGAGCATCGCGGCGTCGTAGTCGGCGAGCGGGACCTGCTCGATCGCGGTGTAGGTCGCACCGGGCGCGACGGGATCGACCGTGGCGACGACGCTCTCCCCCGCGAACCGCACGCGCTTGTGCCCCTGGACGCCGAGGCCGGCGACCACCAGCCTCACGCGTAGGCGAGGCGCTTCTCGACGCGCCGGAGCTTCTCGGTGACCTGGGCGGGCGTGACGGGTCGGTTGCCGTCGTGCTCGCAGGCGATGCCCGCCGCGACCACACCGAGCACGGAGGCGATGACGGTGTCACCGGTCGCGTGCAGCGCCAGCGAGGAGTAGGCCAGCAGCGCGTCACCGGCGCCGACGGCGTCGACGACGGTGTCCGCGAAGCTGTCGAGCGTGAAGAAGGCGCGCACCTGTGGCGAGGGCTCGCGGTAGGTGATGATCCCGCGCGATCCCAGCTTCAGGATGAGCAGGCCGCACTGCGCGCGCTGGAAC
>Ga0136617_10004884_pt1 | contig 12006 bp, 12 predicted proteins | sample AntDrymUQ3222106_2_FD_129672 | JGI IMG/M metagenome (GOLD analysis project Ga0136617, IMG submission 129672) | Polar desert sand microbial communities from Dry Valleys, Antarctica - metaG UQ322 (21.06) | ecosystem: Environmental > Terrestrial > Soil > Desert | place: Antarctica: Dry Valley...
CATTGCTCGAGCGTGATCCCGCCAGCGAGCATCGCTCGCACCCCGGCAATGTCGATCCGGTAGCCGAGCAACCCTCCGACCTGTCCCGCAGCTACCAGCAGAAACGGGGTAGTGAGCGGATTGGTGAGGAAGGTCATCGCCGCGGCGACCGGGATGTTGGCACGGAAGGGCAGCGACACCAGGGTCGCGCCGATGATCTGGATACCGGGCACCAGGACCAGGACGCCGACGAAGAGGCCAATGGCAACGCCGCGCGGCACCGATCGCCGCGTGAAGCGCCACAGCTCGTCGCGCCGCAAATGACCCGCAAAAGGCCGCGACAGGCGATGCCCGGCAATCTGGTCGCGGCTGGGCATGCGCCGCGCGATCCAAGAGCGAAAGCGGTCAGCCATGATCGCGCATCAGCCGCCCCTGCTCGCGCTTCCAGTCCTTTTCCTTTTCATGCTCTCGCTTGTCGTGCGCCTTGCGGCCGCGCGCCAGCGCCAGCTCGACCTTGGCGCGGCCGCGCGCGTTGAAATAGATGGAAAGCGGGACGAGCGTCATGCCCTGGCGCGCGACCGCGCCGTGGAGCTTGCCGATCTCGCGCTGGTGAAGCAGCAGTTTGCGCGGCCGCTTGGGCTCATGGTTGAAGCGGTTGCCGTGGCTGAACTCTGGAACATTGGCGTTGATCAGCCAGACCTCATTGTCCTTCACCTCGGCATAGGATTCGGCGATCGATCCCTCGCCGTCGCGCAGGGCCTTCACCTCGGTGCCGCTCAAGGCAATGCCGGCCTCGAACACCTGGTCGACTGCATAATCATAGCGGGCGCGGCGATTCTCGGCGACGATCTTCGTCTTGTCGAACTCGGGGGTCTTTGGCCGCACCATATGTGCCTCAGGCGAGGCGCGCATGGCGGAGCGCATCATCGACGACGGCGCGGCTGGCCGCCGAGGGCGGCGTCATCGGCAGCCGGAGCGCATCGGGAAATTCGGGTCGGAGGCGATTGAGCGCATACTTGGTCGGGCCCGGCGATGCGTCGCTGAACAAGGCTGTGTGCAGCGGGAACAGCCTGTCCTGGAGGGCAAGCGCCGCGTCCCATTTCCCCTCAGCGCACGCCTCCTGGAAGTCGGCGCAGAGCCGCGGAGCGACGTTCGCGGTGACTGAGATGCACCCCGTCCCGCCCATCGCGTTGAAGCCCAGGGCCATGTCGTCATTGCCCGATAGCTGGACGAAGAGCTTGCCGCAGGCGGCGCGCTGCGCGCTCACCCGGGCCAGATTTCCGGTCGCGTCCTTGATCCCGACCACCGCATCCATCGCGGCGAGCTTCGCCATGGTCTCGACCGCGATGTCGGTGACAGTGCGGGCGGGCACGTTGTAGAGCAGGATCGGCAGGTCGACTGCATCCGCGAGCGCGGCGAAATGGGCGTAAATGCCCTCCTGGTTGGGCCGGTTGTAGTAAGGCGGCACCACCAGAGCATAATCGGCCCCGGCTTCGCGCGCGGATCGCATCAGGGCGATGGCGTGGGCGGTATCGTTCGAGCCACAGCCCGCGATCACAGGAATCCTGCCGCCGGCCTCCTCGACGCATATCTCGATCGCCCGGCAATGCTCTTCGGGCCGCAATGTCGCCGATTCACCGGTCGTGCCGCACGGCACCAGGCCTTTGCTCCCTTCGGCGATCTGCCATGCGACGAAGGCGCGATAAGCGGCCTCGTCCAACGCTTCGTCGCGGAAAGGAGTCACCAGAGCCGGTATCGACCCGCCCAGCATCCTCGTCTCCTTCCCGCGCTTGATCATGACGGGCAATGGCGACCCTATCGGACCGACTGCCGTTCATGGCCTGATAAGGAGAGGGCCGCCATCCTGTCCAGCATGCGTAACATTGCCATCAAACCGCTTGCCCTCGGCCTGGCCGCGATAGCGTCGGGTGCCTTTCCTGCCGGATTTGCGGCCTGCGCCCAGAGCTTCCCCGCGCCTTATGCCTCCCCGCCCCTCTCGGTCACCAGCGCGATCGAGCGCTGGAACGCCCTGCGCCAGAGCGATAATCATTCCTTCGGTACCTATGCCTCGTTCCTGGCCGCGAACCGCGGCTGGCCCGGCGAGGCCGCGATGCGCCGCGCCGCGGAAAAGACCGATACGAGCTATTCCTCGCCCGCGGACGTGGTCGCATACTTCCGGGCGTTTCCGCCGCTGACCGCGGGCGGACGCGCCCGCTTCGCTATCGCGCTGGCCGCGACCGGCCGCGGCGACGACAGCCGCGACGAGGCGCGCGCCGCCTGGCGCGCCGGCGCGATGAGCCGGACCGACGAGGACCGGCTGCTTGCGCAATTTTCAGGCGCGCTCGACCGCGACGACCATCACGCCAGGATCGAAAGCCTGCTGGTTTCGGGCGACGCCTTGGCCGCGGCGCGCGCGAACCTCTATTCCGCGCCGGCGCGACAGAGCCTGTTCGCAACCCGTATCGCCCTTCGCACCCGCGCCCCCGATGCGGCGAGCCGGATCGCGGCTCTGGGCGGATCGGCCGACGGCGACGCCGGCTTCCTCGCCGACCGCGCCGCCTGGTACCGGTCCACCGGCCAGAGCATCGCCGCCCGCCAGTCGCTGGCCGGACGGCGCGCGCTCGAGCGGCCGCCGGCGCAGGCCGAGCACTGGCTCGAGATTTTGCTCGTGATGGCGCACGCCGCCGCCAACGACCGTCAATGGACCAGCGCCTACCAGATCGCGTCGCGGCTCGACGACGCCTATGCGCCCGGCACCGATATCAGCGACCGCCCCTTTGCCGAGCGCGACCATTATACCAGCCTGGCCTGGCTGGCGGGCAATGCAGCCCTGCACAATCTCGCCCGGCCCCGCGACGCCGAGCGGATATTCCTCGCTTATGCCGGCGCTGCCCGCTCGCCCCAGACCCGGGCCAAGGGCCGCTATTGGGCCGCCCGCGCAGCGCATGCCGCGGGCGACGTCGCGGGAAGCACGCGCCACCTCGAGGCGGCGGCCTCGGCGCCCGACCAGTTTTACGGGCAGCTCGCGATCGAGCGGCTGGGCCGGCGCATCGAGGCGCCGGGGTCTTCAACCGCCATCCCTACCGCCAGCGAGCGCGGCGCGTTTCGCGCGAGATCCCTGATCGCGGCGGCGCGCCAGCTCGGGCTGATGGGGCGGCACAACGACCAAACCTTGTTCGTGCGCGCGATCGCCGAGCAGGCGAAGACCGGCTCCGAGCGGGCGCTAGCCGCCGAGTTCGGCCGCGAGATCGGCCGCGCGGACCTAGGGGTTTGGCTGGCGCGCGAGGCCCGCAATATTGGCGAGACCTATTATGCACGGCCCGCCTTTCCGGAGGTCCGCATTCCTCCCGCTTACGGCAATCTGTGGTCGCTGGCGCACGGCATCACCCGGCAGGAAAGCTCATTCGACCGCGCCGCGGTGAGCAGCGCCGGGGCGCGCGGGATGATGCAGCTGATGCCCGGCACCGCGCGCGAGGTCTCGGGCAAATTGGGCGTGGGATATGATTATGGCGGGCTCACCGCCGACCCCGGCTATAACGTGATGCTGGGCAGCTCCTATTTCCGCACCCTGCTCGACCAGTGGGGCGGAAACAATGTGCTTGCCATCGCCAGCTATAATGCCGGCGCGGGCAATGTGCGGCGCTGGGTGCGGGAGATTGGTGATCCGCGGGCGCCGGGCGCAGACATCATCCGCTGGATCGAGGCGATCCCCTTCTCCGAGACGCGCAACTATGTGCAGCGCGTGCTCGAAAATGCGGTGGTCTATGACACGATCGACCCCCAGCGGCAGCCGACCCGCTACCGGCTTTCGTCCTGGCTTGGAAAAAGCAGCCCGGGCTAGGTCCTAGCGGCGAGACCAGCGCGCGTCGTTGACCAGGGCCGCCTTGATCTCGCCGTCAGTCAGCCGCCGGTCGCGGTTGGTGTCGGCGTGGACCCGGAACCAGATGTTGGCGCGGTCGGCGGTTGCCGCCGAGATACGCCCGCGGCGGCCGCGGTCGAAATGGCGCGCTACAAGCTGATCGCCCTCGCGGGTGCAGGCAAGCCAGGGATCGAGGCGATGCCCTCCACTACCGCGGAAAGCCCGGCAGTCATTGCCGAGTCGGTCATAGTCGCCGCCCGCGTAACGATGCTCGCCATAGCGATCGTCGTCATGGCCGTAGCCGTAGTCGCCATAGGCGCAGGCGGCGAGCGCGGCCGTTGCCGCTAGTGCCGCGAGGAGCTTCATCGTCATAGCCATTCTCCCATCGACGCGGGATTAGACCGAACAGCGTTTATGATTAAAGCGCGTTAACTATCTTTTCCAAAAGCGTTTCGCGCCAGTTGTTCCGTTTCGGGATCTGCCGGAGGGGGCGCCATCGGCACCGCTTCCTCGAGCGCGTCGGCGACGATCGTGAGGGCCGCGATCCGCGCCACCTTCTTGTCGTTGCCGTCGATGGCGTGCCAGGGCGCCCAGCGCGTATCGGTGCGCGCGAACATGTCGGCCATGGCGGCGAGATAGTCGGCCCGTCGCGCCCGGTTGCGGAAATCCTCGGGCCCGACCTTCCAGCGTCTCCAGGGATCGGCGAGGCGCTTTTGCAGCCGCTGATCCTGCACTTCCTGGGTGACGTGCAGGAACAGCTTGACGACGCGGGTGCCGTCGAAGGTCTGCTGGGCCTCGAACTCGTTGATCTCGTCATAGGCCCGGCGCCACTCGGCTTCGGTCGCGAAGCCTTCGACGCGCTCGACCAGCACCCGTCCGTACCAGCTGCGGTCGAAGATCGCGATCTCGCCTGCCGCGGGGAGCTTCTGCCAGAAACGCCACAGGAAATGGCGCGATGTCTCGGCGTCGGTCGGCGCCCCGATCGGCCAGACCTGGAAGGCGCGGGGATCCCAGGGCGCGGCGAGGCGCTGGATCACCCCGCCCTTCCCGGCCGCGTCCCAACCCTCCACGAGGATGATCGCGCGGCGCCGGTGGACGATCATCGCGACCAGGATGCGCTCCAGCCGTTCCTGCAGCGCAGCGAGATCGGTGCGATAGTCTCCCGGATGGGCCGCGCCAAATTCCAGCGCCGGGAGATCGACCGCCATCAGGCCGGGTTGGACGGCAGCGAGGGCCGGATGTGAAGGTCCCGTAGCTGCGCCGGCGAGACCTCGGAGGGCGCGTTCATCATCAGGTCCTCGGCGCGCTGGTTCATCGGGAACAGGACGACCTCGCGCAGATTGGGCTCGCCAGCGATCAGCATCACGATCCGGTCGACGCCGGGCGCCGACCCGCCATGGGGCGGAGCGCCATATTTGAAAGCGTTGATCATGCCGGCGAAATCGCGATCGACGTCCTCGCGCGCATAGCCGGCAATCTCGAACGCCTTATACATGATGTCTGGGCGGTGGTTGCGGATCGCGCCCGAGCTTAGCTCCACACCGTTGCACACGATGTCATATTGCCAGGCGAGGATGTCGAGCGGGTCCTTGGTCTCCAGCGACTCGAGCTCGCCCTGCGGCATCGAGAACGGATTGTGGCTGAAGTCTACCTTCTTCCGCTCCTCGTCATATTCGTACATCGGGAAATCGACGATCCAGCAGAAGCGGAACTCGTCGGGGGCGACCAGACCCAGCGCCTCGCCCACCCGGGTGCGCGCGGCGCCGGCGAGCCGGACGGCGTCCCTCTCATTGCCAGCGGCGAAGAACAGGCCGTCGTCCGGCCCGAGCCCTAGCGCGTCGACCAGCTTTGAAGTCGCCTCCTCGCCCAGGTTCTTGGCGATAGGTCCCCCGCATTCGCCGCCCTTCCGGGTCATGTAGCCGAGGCCCGCATGGCCTTCGGACCGCGCCCATTCGTTCATTTCGTCGAAGAATTTTCGGCTTTTCTCGCCGGTGGCCGGCGCGGGGATGGCGCGCACTACGCCGCCTTTCCCGACAATGCCGGCGAACAGGCCGAAGGCCGAGCCCCGGAAATGATCGCCGACGTCGGCGATGCGTATGGGGTTGCGCAGATCGGGCTTGTCGGTCCCGTAAGCCAGCATCGCCTCGCCATAGGGGATGCGCGGGAACGGCGCCGGGCTCACTTTCCGCCCCTCGGCAAACTCCTCGAACAGCCCGGCGAGCACCGGCTCGAGCGCGGCGAAGACGTCGTCCTGGGTGACGAAGCTCATCTCGAGGTCAAGCTGATAGAATTCGCCGGGCGAGCGGTCGGCCCGGGCATCCTCGTCGCGGAAGCAGGGCGCGATCTGGAAATAGCGGTCGAAACCCGCGACCATGATCAGCTGCTTGAACATTTGCGGCGCCTGGGGGAGCGCGTAATATTTGCCGGGATGGACCCGGCTGGGGACCAGATAATCGCGCGCGCCTTCGGGCGAGGAGGCGGTGAGGATCGGGGTCTGGAACTCGGTGAATCCCTGCTCCACCATGCGGCGGCGGATCGAGGCGATCACGCGGCTGCGCAGCATGATGTTGGCATGGAGCCGCTCGCGCCTGAGGTCGAGATAACGATAGCGCAGGCGGATATCCTCGGGATAATCAGCCTCGCCCGCCACCGGGAGGGGCAGCTCCTGCGCGGCCGAACGTATTTCCACTTCGTCGACCACCAGCTCGATCTCGCCGGTCGCGAGCCGCGAGTTGGTCGCCTCGGGCCCACGCGCCGCCACCGTGCCCGTCACCGTCACCACCGATTCCACGCGGAGGGATTCGAGGATGCGCAGCGGCTCGCTCTCAGCTTTGGCAACGAGTTGGGTGAGGCCGTGATGATCGCGCAGGTCGACGAACAGCACGCCGCCATGGTCGCGCTTCCTGTGCATCCAGCCCGAAAGCCGCACGCGCGCGCCCACATCCGCAGGGCGAAGCTGCGCGCAATCATGGGTTCGATAGGGATGCATCGCGCTCGTTTTCCGGTGGTGCCGCAGGGCAAGGAGAGCGCGGCGCTTCGCCACCCTCCCCTGCTTTGTCAAGCCGCCGACCCCCGGCTATGGCGGGGCGATGCATGTCCATGCCCTGATCACCGACAGCGCCGAACTCGCTGCCCTGTGCGAGCGGATTTCAAACTCTGATTTCGTTGCCGTCGACACCGAGTTCATGCGCGAGAACAGCTATTGGCCGGACCTGTGCCTGATCCAGATCGGCGATTCGGAAGAAGCTGCCGCGATCGATCCCAAGGCCGAGGGGATCGACCTCACGCCCCTCCTCCATCTGCTGGTCAACAACGAGGAGGTGCTCAAGGTCTTTCACGCCGGCGGCCAGGATATCGAGATCATCTACAATTTGACCGGGCGCACGCCCCATCCCCTGTTCGACACCCAGATCGCGGCGATGGCCCTGGGGCTCGGCGAGCAGGTGGGCTACTCGAACCTGGTCGAGAATCTGGTGGGGACCACGCTCGACAAGGGCGCGCGCTTCACCGACTGGGGCCGCCGCCCGCTCGACCGGCGCCAGATCGACTATGCGATCGGCGACGTCACCCATCTCGCCAACCTGTTTCCGAAAATGCTCGAGCGGCTGCGCAAGACCGGACGCGGCGCCTGGCTCGACCAGGAGATGGAGCGCATCGCCGACCCGGCCAACTACCAGAGTGATCCCCAGCTTGCCTGGAAGCGGGTGCGGGTGGCGAGCCGCAAGCCCGAGATACTGGGCCGGCTGAAGGCGCTCGCCGCCTGGCGCGAGCTCGAGGCACAGGGAAAGAATTTGCCGCGCGGCCGGGTGATGAAAGACGAGACCATGGCCGACATCGCGGCGCATCCGCCTGCCGACCAGGAGGCTTTGGGCCGGGTGCGCGGCCTCTCGCCGGCGTGGCGCGGCAACGAGATCGGGCACAGGATGATGCAGGCGCTGGCGGCGGCCGAGCTGCTCCCCGCCGACGAGATGCCCGCCCGCGATGAGCGCGGGCCGAGCCTGGGCAAGGAAGGCGCGCTCGTCGCCGACCTCTTGAAGCTGCTCCTCAAGATCCGAGCCCGCGACGGCAATGTCGCGGCGCGGCTGATCGCGCGCACCGAGGAACTGGAATTGCTTGCCGCCGGCCGCCGCTCGGGGCTCTCGATCCTCGAAGGCTGGCGGTTCGACGAGTTCGGCCGCGACGCGCTCGACCTGGTCGAGGGCCGGCTTGCCTTTGCGGTTCGCGGCGGCAAATTGCAGATGACCCGAACGGAGGCAGAGCTGTGACCCGAAAGACATCCCTCGCAGCAGCCGCTGCCGCGCTCGCCGCATGCGCACCGGTCGCGTCCGCTGCCGACCAGCCGCTCGACCATGGCGCCGGCGCCTGCGATGCCGGCCGGGCGCAATATCTGGTCGGCCGCCCGTCGAGCAGCGAACTCGCGGCCGAGGCGATGCGCAGGAGCGGGGCCCAAGTCTTCCGCTGGCTCCCCGAAGGCACGATCATCACCATGGAGTATCGCGCCGACCGTCTGAACATCGAGCTCGACCGGACGAACAAGGTGAAGGCAATTCGCTGCGGCTAGCGGACCGAACGCGCTCTTTGGAAGAGTCCCGCCTCAGTCAGCGCGTCGCGGGCCATGGCGAGGCTTAAGCGGCGCGGCCTAGCGAACAGCGCAAGGTCGAGGACTTCGACCGCGCGGATAAGCGCGACATAGGATCGCTCGATGCGGCGCGCGACCCAGGCCGCGAGATCGGGCGGCGCCGCGATGCCCCGGTCTCCCAGCAATTTGGTGAAGAGGTCGGCGATCAACTGGTCGTCGGGATCGTGGATCGCAGCGTGGGGCGTTGCCGCGAGGCGTGACCGGAGATCAGGCAAGGTCACTTGCCAAAGCGGGGGCGGCGCCGCGGCGACGAGGAGCAAGGGTTTGCGCCGTTCCTGAGCCTCATTCCAGGCATGGAACAGGTCTTCCTCGTCATGGGCTTCGGCGTCGTCGAACAGGCGACCGCCGGTCTTGCGCACGAAGATGCGGCCGAGCAGCGAGCGGCCCGAGCGGCGCGGTCCGGTGAGGACGGTCGCCATGACGGGCCACAGGGACCAGGACTTCAGATGATCGAAGGCTTCGCGATTTGCGGCGGAAATGAGGTAATCCTCGTCGCGTTGCGATGCGTGCCAGTCGAGCGGAAGCGCGATCTGGCCCATCAGCGCGACATGCGCAGGTCGTCGCCCGATCCGCGCACCGACCAGCCCTGCGCCTCGAGCGCCCCGCGCAGAGCCGCGCCGTCGCCGGTGAAGGTCACCCGCATGCGCGACGTGCCGCCGATTTCGCGACCGGTGGTGAGAGCCGAAGTGACCCCGCGCACGCGGCTCACCGCTAGCTCGGCGCGGTTGACGGCATCGGCGTCGGGCGTGTCGACCTCGATCGAGAAGGTCCGCGCGGCGCCGGTCTGGACCGGGGCGGCATCGAGCCGGATCGGTAGCGTTGGCGTTTCCTCGGCCTGCTCGAGAAGCTCCTCGACGGGCAGCGCCGCTTCGATGACCAGCGACGGATCGGGCCGCAGCGCGCCTGCCGCCAGCGCCTGCGAATAGATGAGGTCCATCCGCCTGATCCCCTCGTCGAGCAGGCGCGGGATCGCGGCGCCGTTCTCGACCCGAAGCGTGAACTGGCCGAGCCGCCTGCTGTCGGGCCCGTGGCGGGCGACGAAGGTGCCGATTGCCGGGCCGCCAGGGAACAGACGCCGCAGATGGACTTCGGCGGTGATCACCCCCGCGGCGCCATATTGATCGAGCAGCAGCCGCCACCAGCCGCGGCCCGGGCGGCGGGTCTGGGCAAAATTGAGCAGCAGGGGATCGATGTTGGATCCCGAAGTGCGCACATAATCGATCGGGCTCGATCCGGTGCGGAAGCGCGCCCATGCCTGCTGCCAGGCGGTGCGCGATTCGAAGCTCTGCCAGGTCGAGCCGCTGCGCATCACCGGGATGACCAGCATGGGCACCGAGCGGCGGCTGGAGCTGCTGACCCCGATCAATCGCCCGGTGCGCGCGCGGTCAAACAGCACGCCCAAAGTGGCGATGTAGCGCTTGGGCCCGATCTGCTCGGATTCGACGATAATGCCCGAAACCATGGCGTCGAGCGACGACGACGCGAGATTCGGCGCCTCGGAAACGGGCCTTGCGTTGGTGCGCGCCCATAGGGACTTCCAGCCCGCGAGCTGCGCCCGGCGCCAGCCCTCGAAGCGGGCGCGCGCGCCCGATTCAGCGACGACGTCGACCTCGATCCCGCCCACTTCGAAGGTACTCGAGGAATCGATCGGCGGCACACCGCGATCGGCGCCCTCGAGCTGGGCGCGGGCGACATGCACCCCGAGCGCGAGGGACAGAGCGACGGCCGTGACGAGGGGAACAAGGCCAAGCGGCTTCACGCCGGTCTTTTGACCGGTCGAGGGCCGAAAACCAAGCGCGATATCCCGCGGGATTGGATATAGCCCGCGGTTGATGAGCGGCGAGCGATATACCTATGCCAAAGCGGGCGTCTCGATCGCCGAGGGTAATGCGCTGGTGCGGGCGATCGCGCCGCTGGCGAAGGCGACCGCGCGGCCCGGCGCCGATCCGAGTCTGGGCGGGTTCGGCGGCTTCTTCGATCCGAAAGCGGCGGGTTATCGCGACCCCCTCCTGGTCGCGGCCAATGACGGCGTGGGCACGAAGCTGAAGCTTGCGATCGACAGCGGGCGCCACGACGGCGTCGGCATCGACCTTGTCGCGATGTGCGCCAACGATCTCATCGTCCAGGGCGCCGAGCCACTCTTCTTCCTCGATTATTTTGCCTGCGGACGGCTCGATCGGGCGGTCGCGACGCGGGTGGTTGCGGGCATTGCCGAGGGCTGCCGCGAGGCGGGATGCGCGCTGATCGGCGGCGAGACCGCCGAGATGCCCGGTCTCTATGTCGGGCAGGATTACGATCTCGCCGGCTTCTGCGTCGGGGCGGTCGAGCGGGGGGAGCAGGTCGACGGGTCACGAGTGAAGGCCGGCGATACGATCCTCGGCATCGCCTCATCGGGTGCCCACTCGAACGGTTTCTCGCTGATCCGCCGGCTCGCCGCCGACAATGGCTGGAAGCTCGACCGGCCGGCGCTGTTCGATCAGGATGTGCTGCTGATTGATGCACTGATGGCGCCGACCCGCATCTATGTGCGCGCGTTGCTTCCGCTGCTGCGCTGCGGGCAGATAAGAGCGCTCGCGCACATTACCGGCGGAGGGTTGCTGGAGAATATTCCACGCGTGCTGCCGATGGGGACCCGCGCCGAGGTGGATGCCGATGCCTGGCTCTTGCCACGCCTGATCGCGTTCCTGCAGGCGGAAGGGAATATCGAGCCGGGCGAGCTCGCCCGAACCTTCAACTGCGGCGTGGGCATGGCCGCGATCGTGGATGCCGGCGATACCCAGAGCGTGATCGGCCGGCTAGACGCCGCCGGCGAGATCGCGTTCCCGATCGGACGCGTGGTCGAGGGGAGCTGGGGCTGCGAAGTGTCGGGGAGCCGCGAGACCTGGAGCGCCCGCGAGTCATGGAGCGCGCGATTTGACGGCTAAACCCGTGCGGCTCGCGATCCTGATCTCCGGCCGCGGCACCAACATGGTCGCGATCGCCGAACACAAAAGGCGTGCGCCTCGAAACTATGAAATCGCCCTGGTCGCCTCGAATGTGCCCGAGGCGCGGGGCCTGGTCGCCGCGCGCCGACTGAACCTGCCGGTCTGGGCCCAGAGCCACGAAGGTCAAGAGCGCGAAACCTATGACAAGCGCATCCATGCCGAGCTCAAGAGCCGCAAGGTGGAACTCATCGCGCTCGCCGGCTATATGCGCCTGCTCTCGCCCTGGTTCGTCAAGAAGTGGGAGGGGCGAATCCTCAACATCCATCCGAGTCTGCTGCCGCTCTACAAAGGTCTCGACACCCATGGCCGAGCGCTCGCCGCCGGAGACGCCAATGCGGGCGCGTCGGTCCATGTCGTCACCGACGAGCTGGACGGCGGCCCGGTGATCGCGCAGGCGCGCATCCGGATCCGAGCGCGGGACACCGCCGAAAGCCTCGCCGCGCGGGTGCTGGAGGAGGAGCATAAGCTCTATCCCGCGGCGATCGAGGACTATTCCGCGGGCCTGCGCGCGAAAGGCAAGAAGGATGGATGAAGGACTGCCTCAG
>Ga0136617_10004885_pt1 | contig 12005 bp, 9 predicted proteins | sample AntDrymUQ3222106_2_FD_129672 | JGI IMG/M metagenome (GOLD analysis project Ga0136617, IMG submission 129672) | Polar desert sand microbial communities from Dry Valleys, Antarctica - metaG UQ322 (21.06) | ecosystem: Environmental > Terrestrial > Soil > Desert | place: Antarctica: Dry Valley...
CGACGCGCTGCCCGACTGGCAGCAGGCGATCTGCCGCGAGGTCCGCGACCTCGTCCACGGCGCCGACCCCGAGGTCGTCGAGACGATCAAGCGGACCGTCCAGCCCTACTTCGTCCGGCGAGCCGGAGGAGAACGTCACGAAGGCGGTCAACCAGGTGGTGCTGCGGGTGCTCACCTTCTACGTGGCCGCGATCTTCCTGATCGTCTGCATCGTCCCCTGGGGCGACGCGACGCCCGGCGAGTCGCCGTTCATCGCCTCGTTGGAGACGATCGGGATTCCCGGCGCCGCCGACGTCATGAACGCGGTGGTGGTCACCGCGGTCCTGTCCTGCCTGAACTCGGGGATGTACACCGGCTCGCGCATGCTCTTCGCGCTGGCCCGGACGGAGACGCGCCCCAGTCCTTGCTCGACGTCAACCGGCTCGGCGTCCCGGTCAAGGCGATCCTCCTGACTCCTCGATCGGCTTCGCGTCGACGGCGCTGGCCTACATCTCGCCGGACACCGTCTTCCTCTTCCTGGTCAACTCCTCCGGCGCGACCGTCTCTGTCGTGGCATCGGGGACGCCGAAGCGGTGCTGCAGCACGGCAGCACACCGAGCATCAGCACACACCAGGCGAGGAGCTGCAGCCCCTCGGACCCGGTCGCCGCGAAGGTCGCCCCGCGCACGACGAGACTCACGAGGAAGAAGCCGAGCCGCACCCGCTGGGGCAGCCGCCCGACCGGCCCGAAGAGCCAGCGAAGCACACGGTCTCGGCGCCTCGGCATGGCCACAGAACGTACGCGGCGGCCGAGAACGCTCGCTCATGAGCTCACCAGGGCAGCGGCTCGCCGTCGCGGAAGAAGCCCCCGCGGCGGCTCGGCCGCAAGCGCGCGGGCGCTCGTCGAGGCGCTGCTCAGCGCACCCCGACCAGGTCGACCACGAAGACGAGCGTCTCGTCGGGCCCGATGACCCCGCCCGCGCCGCGCTTGCCGTAGGCGAGCATCGGCGGAATCGTGATGCGCCGCCGGCCGCCGACCTTCATGCCGGCCACGCCCTGGTCCCAGCCCGGGATCACCTGGCCCTTGCCGACGCCGAACTTGAACGTGTCGCCGCGGTCCCAGGAGGCGTCGAACTGCTTGCCGGTCTTCCAGGACACGCCGACGTAGTGCACCTCGACGGTGCGGCCGGCCACCGCCTCCTCGCCGTCGCCGACCTCGAGGTCGTCGAGCTCGAGCTGGTAGGAGGGCGGCTGGTCGGAGGGGACGTCGACGGCGGGCTTCTCGTTCGGGGCCATGCGCCTCACGGTACCCGCAGCCGACGGGCGCTCCGAGACACCTCGGCCAAGCCGCGGGCGCCGATGATCTTGCCCGGGTTGAGGTTGCGCCCCGGGTCGACGCCGTCGAACAGCGCGCGCAGCATCGCCACGCCGGGGGCGGAGAGATCCTGCTCCAGCCACCGGGCATGCTCGGTGCCCACCGCGTGGTGGTGCGAGAGCGTGGCGCCCGCGTCGACGAAGGCCTGCTGGATCGCCACCTTGACCACGTCGTACTGCTCGAGCGCGTCGCGCCCCGCCGCGGGGTTCAGGGCGAAGGTGAAGTACATGCACGCGCCCGCGTGGTAGGAGTGCGAGAGGTGGCACATCAGGTACCCGCGCGCGCCGAGGCCGTCCCACGCCGCGCGGGCTGAGGAGACCACCCGGTCGTACAGCGCCGGCAGCTGCGCCCACGGCGCGGCGGTCTCCGAGACGTCGGCCAGCGCCCCGCGGTCGAGCAGGAAGTCGCGGATGTAGGGCGTGTCGAACTTCTTCTGGTCGTAGAGCTCGCCGGGGCTCGCGCCCACGCACACCCCGCCGTGGCGGCCGACGATCCGGCCGACCAGCTTGCGCTGCGCGGCGACATGCGCGTGCGAGCCCTCGTAGCCGATGAACGACAGGCACATCTGCCCGAGGTCGAAGCCGCGCCGCCGGGTCAGGTAGGTGGTCAGCGCCTTGGACTTGATCCGGTCGAGCGGGGTCGACGCCTTGCGCGTGGCAAAGGAGAAGGCCGTCTCGGGGGCGTCGGAGATCCGGGTCACGCTCGGGGTGGCCTCCGACGCGGCCAGCGCCTGCATGGCGGCGAGCCCGTCGCTCCAGCTCGGGAACAGGTAGCCGAGGATCACGCGGCTGGCGGGGACGCGGTGCACGTGCACCGTCGCCTCGGTGATGATCCCCAGCCGCCCCTCGCTGCCGAGCACCATCTCGCGCACGCTCGGACCGGTCGACGTGCTCGGCACCGGCCGGGTGTGCAGCGTCCCGGCCGGGGTGACCACGCGGACCGCGCGGGTGAGGTCGGCCACGTCGCCGTACTTGTCGGACTGCATGCCCGACGAGCGCGTGGCGATCCAGCCGCCCAGCGTCGAGTGGCTGAAGGAGTCGGGGAAGTGGCCCAGCGTCCAGCCGCGCGCGTTGAGCTGGGCCTCCAGCGCGGGCCCGAAGACACCGGCCTGCACGCGCGCCAGCCGCGAGGCGGCGTCCACCGAGAGCAGCCGGTCCAGGCGGGCCATGTCGACCGAGATCACCGGCCGCATCTCCTCCCTCGGCGGCTCGAGGCTGCCGGAGATGTTGGTGCCGCCGCCGAACGGGATCAGGACCGCGTCGTGCGCGAGCACCGCCTGCAGCACGGCGGCCACCTCCGCCTCCCCGGCGGGAGAGACGACCGCGTCGGGCAGCCGCCCCAGCTCGCCGCGGCGGTGGCGGACCAGGTCGCGCAGGCTCTTGCCGCGAGCGTGCACCACCCGGTCGAGCGGCGTGGTGGAGACGTGCGCCTCGCCGACGGCGTCGATCAGGGCGGCCGCCAGCGGCTCGGGCAGCGACGGCGGCGGCACCTCGAGGTCGGCGAAGGCCGCCGGCGCGGCCGGCTCGCCGCCGATGTCGAGGCCGAGGTTCTCGTTGATGAAGGGGCGCAGCTCCGGCTTGTCGGCGTCTGAGAAGGCGACGTCCGCCTCACCCCAGCCCGCCCATTTCATCCGGCTCATGGCCGCTCACCCTAGCCACTGTCGGCGCGGCCGAGCACATGGATCGCCGCGCGCGGGCGGCCGTTCGCCCGCGCGCCGCCGCGCTCACGCGACGGCGCGCGGGCGAGCGGCCGCCGCGGCCAGCCGCGCCGGGGTGTCGTCGTCGAAGTCCGCGAAGAAGCCGCCCACCCGGTCGCACAGCTCGCCCATGCCGTCCACTGCGAAGAGCACGGGCTGGTAGTGCGTGATGTCGTACTCCTGCGTGGCCATGGCGTGGAAGTCCAGCGGCCGGATGTCGGCGCCGCGGAACTCGTCGATCTCGCCGAACGAGGAGAGCAGCCCTGCGCCGTAGCAGTGCAGCTCGCCGTCCTCCCACATCACGCCGAACTCGATCGTGAACCAGAACACGTCGGCCACGTACTGCAGGCCCTCGGGCGTCTCGCAGCGGCGCGCGGCCTCGCCCGCCAGCCGCTTGACGTCGGCGATGCGCGCGTCGGCCAGCAGGTTGCCGTGCCCGATCACCTCGTGGACGAGGTCGGGCTCGGGCGTGTACAGCGGCCCGCTGGGGTGGCGCAGGTACTGGGTGGAGTAGAAGACGCGGTCGGCCAGCGACCCGTAGAAGACGTCGAGCGGCACGAGGCCGGCCGCTGGGTGCAGGGTGAAGCCGGTGAGGCGCGCGAGCCCCTCGCTGACCTCGTCGAGCTGGGGGACGCGGTCCGGGGGCAGCGCGAGCGCGGCCTTGGCGTCGCGGAAGGCGCGGCAGGCGAGCCGCTCGTGCTTGGGCGCCAGCTCGCGCGACACCGTCGCCCAGACCGCGTGCTCCTGCTCGGTGTAAGCGACCTGCGGAACGGGTTGACCCGGGCTCCAGGCCAGCGCGGCGGCGGCGATCGCGTCGCGCCGGGCACGGTAGGCGGGATCGTGGGCCCCGGGGTGGTCGTCGGCGAGATGGACGCGGACGCCGTCGGGGCCGTCGGTCACCGGTGCGTAGAGCTGGGCCTCCTCGAACATCAGCCGGGTCTACTCGCCGGCCCTCGCGCACGTCAACCCGCGAGTGCGTATCGTTTCGTGGTCGAGCAACGATGGAACGTCTCGACCCGACCGACCGCAAGATCATTGCGCTGCTCCAGGCCGACGGCCGGCGATCGTTCGCCGACCTGGGCCGGGAGATCGGCCTCTCCACTCCGGCGACGAAGCGCCGCGTCGACCGGCTGGAGGCGATCGGGGTGATCCGCGGCTACGCGGCGGTGATCGACGCGTCCAAGCTCGGGTTCGGCTTCGAGGCGATCGCCGAGGTCTACTGCGCCGACCGCACGGCGCCCGCCGACGTGCTCGCCAGCGTGGCGGGCATCCCGGAGGTGGTCAGCGCGCTCACGGTCTCGGGCGAGCCCGACGCGGTGCTGCGCGTGCAGGTCGACGACGTGCGCCACCTCGAGCGGGTGATCGAGGCCCTGCGCCGCCAGCCCAACGTGGTGCGGACGCGCACGATGCTCGTCCTCTCGGTGCTGGTTGATCGGCCGACCGGGCTGCCTGCGTAGCCCTTGGATGGCGGTCACCTACGACGAGCTCCCCTTCGGCTTCTCCTGGATCCAGGACGAGGTCATGACTCGCACCTCCCACGCGCTGGCCACCGACGCCGGCGTGTGGTTGGTGGATCCGGTCGACGATCCCGTGCCGCTCGCCCGCGCCGCGGCGCTCGGCCCGCCGGCCGGCGTGCTGCAGCTGCTCGATCGCCACAACCGCGACGGCGCCGCCCTCGCCGAGCGCCTCGGCGTCCCGCACCTGCGGCTGCCCGTCAGCGTGCCCGGCAGCCCGTTCAGCGTCGTCTCGGTCGTCGACCTCCCGCGCTGGCGGGAGATCGCGCTGTGGTGGCCCGAGCACCGCGTGCTGGTGGTCGCCGAGGCGGTCGGGACCAACCGGGTCTACGCCGTCGGGCCCAGCCCGGTGGGGATCCACCCGTTGCTGCGGCAGCGCGCGCCGCGGGCGCTGCGCGGGCAGCGGCCCGAGCACCTGCTCGTCGGCCACGGGCCCGGCGTGCACGGGCCGGCGGCCGCCGCCGGGCTCGAGTCGGCCTACCACCATTCCCGCCGCGACCTGCCGCGCCTAGCGGGGATGGCGAAGGACTTCCGCTAGCAGCGGATGGCCGCCGGGCGGCGAACGTCAAGGGCGGCTGGGTGGGGAAGCGGGTGTCCGCCGGCCGCGGTGCACGTCAACTGCGACTGGGGAGGGGAGTGGGTCTGACCGGAGTCGCGCGTCAACGTCAACGGCGGCTGGGTAGGGGAGCGGGTTCGGCCGGGGCGCGCGCCGTCAACGTCGGAATCGGGTCCGGTTCTCGGTGGTGTCCGACGTTGACGGCGATATCCGCCGTGAACGTCGGACGCGGCCGCGAGGGGGCGGCGATTCCGACGTTGACGGCGTGACAACGCCGAGGTCGACGCGATCGGCCCGTCGAGTTCGGCGCTGACGACGCTGAGCGTCGCGAACGCCGAACTCGACGCCACCGCAGCGCCGACTTCGGCGTTCTCACCGCGGTCGGCGGACACCCACTCCCCTACCCAGCCGCAGTTGACGTCCACCGACGCCGGTGCTGTCGAGCCGCCACGTTCGTCGCGCCGGATCGCCGCGTGGGAGCGCACGCGACCCTAGCCCCAGGGGCCTCAGCCCCGCCGGCGCGACGGACGCGGTGCTCGCGAGGACCCCACCGCACGTTCCACCCTGCCGACCGCCCACGCCCCGCTGCGCAGCGACACGTAGAGCGACAGCAGCGCGCTCGTGAACAACAGCTCCCCCGCGTCGGGGGCGATGCCGGGACGGTGGAGGTCCATGGCACGGCACGGTATGTCGCGACCGGGCCCGCGGCTACGACCGCCGGGCCCAAGCGGGCTCGACCGGCGGGCGGAATCGATCAGCCGGTGTTGCGCATCCCGGCCGCGATGCCGGTGATGGTGGCCAGCAGCGGCTCGCGCGCGTCGTCGCGGCCGGTCCGCGCGCGGGCCAGCAGCTCGACCTGCAGGTGCGAGAGCGGGTCGATCCAGGGGTTGCGGTGGCAGAGGCGGTGCTGCAGCGCGGGCGAGTCGTGCAGCAGCGCGGGCGCGCCGGTGATCTCCAGCAGCCGGCCCACCACCCGATCGTGCTCGTCGGCGACGTCGGGCCAGAAGCGCTCGCGCAGCTCCTCGTCGACCAGCTGCAGATAGCGCTCGGCCACGCCGAGGTCGGCCTTGTAGAGCGCCATCTCCAGGGTCGAGAGCAGCGAGCCGAAGAACGGCCACCGCTCCATCATCTCCTGCTGGAGCGCGAGCGGACCTTCGGCCAGGGCCGCGCCGGCGCCGTACCAGGACGGCAGCAGCAGCCGATTCTGCGTCCAGGCGAACACCCACGGGATCGCGCGCAGCGCCTCGATCCCGCCGGTGGCGCGCTTGGGCGGCCGCGAGCCGATGTTCAGCGACGTCAGCTCGGCCAGCGGCGTGATCTGCTCGAAGAAGCGGGGGAAGTCGGGCGCCTCGTAGACCAGCGCGCGGTAGCGCTCGCGCGAGCGCTCGGACATCCGCTCCATCTCCTCGCGCCATGCGGGAGGCACGGGCGGCTGCTCGCGCGCCGAGGCCAGCAGCACGGCCGAGAGCGTCTGCTCGAGCGAGCGCACCGCCAGCTCCGGGTCGCCGTAGCGAGCGGAGATCACCTCCCCCTGCTCGGTGATGCGGATCCGGCCGTGCAGCGAGCCGCGCGGCTGGGCGAGGATCGCGCGGTGCGTGCGCCCGCCGCCGCGACTGGGCGAGCCGCCGCGGCCGTGGAAGAGCTCGAGCTCCAGGCCCGCCTCGGCGGCCTGCGCGGCCAGACGCTCCTGGGCCTGGTGCAGCGCCCACTGGCTGGCGACGTAGCCCGAGTCCTTGCCCGAGTCGGAGTAGCCGAGCATCACGAGCTGGCGGTCGCCGTGGGCGCGCAGGGCGTCGCGGTAGACCGGCGTGTCGTACAGGGCGGCCATCGTGTCGGGCGCCCGGCGCAGGTCGGCGAGCGTCTCGAACAGCGGCGCGAGCCGGAGCTTGGCGCCCGCCCGCCGCGTCAGCCACAGCGCCGCCAGCACGTCGGAGGCGCGCTCGACCATGGAGATGACCATGACCGGCACCGCTCGCGGCCCGTAGGTCTCGCGCGCGAGCGCGACCGTGTCGAGCACGCGCAGCAGCTCGCCGGCCGGGCCCTCCGGTCGCCGGCCGAGCCCGCGCCGGCCCTTGGTCAGCGCCTCCTCGAGCAGCCGCCGGCGCTCGGACTCGTCGGCATCGCGGTAGCCGGGCAGCAGCGCCGCCACCGCCTCCTGCACGACCGAGGAGGACTGGCGCACGTCGAGGCTGGCGACGTGGAAGCCGAAGACGTCGACCTGCCAGAGCAGACGCCGGATCGCGCCGTGGGCGACGTGGGCCGAGCCGACCGCGTCGTGCACCAGCCAGAGGTCGTCGTGCAGCTCCTGCGGCGTGGCGTAGCCCGGCTCGCGCGCGAGCGGGTCGAGCATGTTGGCCAGCCGGTGGGTGATGAAGCCGAGCTTGGTGCGCAGCGGCTCGAACTCGCGGTTGGCGCGCCGCAGCACGCGCGCGGAGGGCAGCTCGGCGGCGTCCCTCGCCAGCGACGCCTCCAGCTCCGGCGAGTCGGGGACGCGCCGGCCGGAGTGCGAGAAGTCCTGCGCCAGCCCGTCGATGCGGGCGCGCAGCAGGCGCAAGGCCGCGTCGCGGTGCAGGTCCAGCGTGCGGGCCAGCGTCTCGGCACCGACCTCCGGGTGCCCGTCCATGTCGGAGCCCGCCCAGGAGCCGAAGCCGACCTCGCGCCCGTCGGCACGCACGTCGAAGGCGCGCTCGAGCTCCTCCAGCACCTCGGGCACCGCCTCGTGCAGGGTGGCCTCGAAGAAGAAGAGGTTGCGGCGCACCTCGTCCTCGACCATCGGGCGGAAGCGGCGCACCTCGTCCGTCTGCCACCAGATGGTCAGCGCCTCGCGCAGCTCGCCCAGCAGGCCGCGCCGGCGCGAGCGCCCGATGCGCGGGTCGTCCAGGCCGTCGAGCAGCCGCGCCACGCGGAGCTGGTGGTCGAGCACGGAGCGCCGCGTCGCCTCGGTGGGATGGGCGGTCAGCACCAGCTCGACGCGCAGGCGCCGCACGGCGGCGGTCAGGTCGGCGCCCTCGGCGCGCAGCAGGTCGGCCGCCTCCACCAGCGACTCGCGCTGGCGCACGCCGGTGGCGTCGTAGTGGCGCCGGCGCCGCACCCGCTCGCGCTCCTCGGCGATGTTGGCCAGCTGCAGCTGCACGGCGCACGCCCGGATGCACGGCTCGACGTCGTCGGGGCGCAGGTTGCGCACCAGCTCCATCAGCGCGTCGCCGGCCGTCCGGTCGCCGCTGCGCAGCTCTGCGGCCCGCTCGTGCAGCCAGCGCACCGTGCGGGCGAACGGCTCGCCGCACTGCTCGACGAGCACCTCGTGCAGGACGAGCGACAGCAGATCCGAGTCTCGGGTGAGCGCGTCGGGTGCGCCGGACGCGGCGGCGGCGGGCTGGGCGATCATGGGGAGGACGGAGGAAGTTACACGCGAAACTGCCCGACGAGGCGCTCGAGGTCCTCGGCGGTGCGGGCCAGCTCGTGCGCGGAGGCGGCGATCTGCTGCGCCGAGGCGCTGGTCTCCTGCGTGGTGGCCGAAACCTGCTCGACCGTGGCCGAGGAGGACTCCGCCACGGCGGCCACCTCGCCGATGTCCTCACGCATCCGCTCGGTCTCGCGCGAGATCTGCTGCACGGAGGTCGCGATCTCGCCGACGCGGCGGCTCACGTCCTCGACCGATCCGCCGATGTGCTCGAACGCCTCGCGGGTCTGGGCCACGATGGCGACGCCGTCCTCAGTCAGCCGCGCGCCCTCGGCGACCACGCCGACCACGCGGCGCGTGTCGTCCTGGATCTCGCCGATCAGCCCGGCGATCTCGGCGGCCGCGGCCTGGGACCCCTCGGCGAGCTTGCGCACCTCGTCGGCGACGACGGCGAAGCCGCGCCCCTGCTCGCCCGCGCGCGCCGCCTCGATCGCCGCGTTGAGGGCGAGGAGGTTGGTCTGCTGCGCGATGCCGCTGATCGTGTCGACGATGCCGCCGATGCGCTGCGAGCGGCCCGACAGCGCCTCGATCGCGCCCGACACCTCGTGCGCGGACGCGGCCACCTGGTGCATCGCGTCGCTGGCCGAGCCGGCCGCGCCGACGCCGGCGCGGGCGGCCGCCCTGGCGGTGTTCGCGGCCTGCGCCGTCTCGCGCGCGCTCTCGGCCGAGCGGCCGGCCGCCGCGGCGGCCTCCGAGGCCGAGTCGCCGGCCGAGGCGACCACGCCGACCTGGCGCTCGGCGCCGCCGGCGACCTCGGTCATCGAGGAGGCGATCTCGTCGATCGCCCGCGTCGCCTCGCCGGAGGACTGCGCGACCTGCTGGGAGGCGGCCGACACGGCGCCGGCCGAGCTGGACACCCGGCCGATGGCGTCACCCAGCCGGCCGCGCATCGTGTTGTACGAGGCGACCGACGCGTGCGCGCGGGCCAGCATCGCGTTGAAGGTCCGCAGCAGCGCGCCGAGCTCGTCGCGCGAGCGCACCTCCACCGGCTCGGTGACGCGGACGACGGAGCGCGTCAGATCGCCGTCCGCGCTCGCCTGCAGCCCGCGCGAGAGGTCCTCCAGGCAGTGGTCGGAGAGCGAGGTCAGGCGGCGGCCGAGCTCCCGCACGGGCCGGGTCACCGAGCGCGTGACCCATGCGGCCAGGACGGCGGACAGCGCCAGGGCGATGGCGGCGACGGCCACGATCGCGACCTGGTCGCGCCCGGCGCTCGCGACCGCGTCGCGGTTGGCGCGGTCCGCGCGGTCGCCCAGGCTGGTCTTGAGCCCGGCGGTCATCGTGGAGAGGATGCTCGCGTCGGGCAGGATCTGGCCCACGAAGATGTCGCGCGAGCCGGCGCGGTCCTCGACCGCCTCGATGGTCTCCTGCTTGGAGAGCTCCACCGCGCGGGTCCAGTGGGCGACGTACTCGCGCCGCTTGGCCTCGAAGAACCGCAGGGAGGTGCGGGTGTCGGCGGCCAGCCGCGGGGTGATCGCGGCCAGCGCCTTCGCGTCCGCCGCGTCACGTGCGGCGAGCATGTCCAGCTTGCCCGCGACGCGCTCCTGGTCCTGGAGCATGCCGTCGTAGACGTAGAGGTGCTGGTTGACTCTGGCGGACTCCGTCTGCACGCGCTCGGCCATGTCGGTGAGGAGCTGCAGGGCGTGCAGGTTGCCCTGGGTCAGCGAGGTCACGGCCCGCTGCTGGCGGGCCGAGCCGACGAAGGCCGTGGACGCCACCACCAGGAGGCACAGCGCGAGCGCGCCGAAGGCCAGGCCGAGCCGGAGCGCGAGGCGCAGGTCACCGGGCCGCGGCAGGCGGCGGCCCTCAAGGCGGTTGGTCGGCAGGCTCGGTCGGCGCATGCTGGGGCGATGACTCCGGGACGGAAGCGGTCCGCCCGGTCATCGGCCCGCGCCGCGCCAGGCTTGAGCCGAGCAGCACCGCCCAGTCGACCGCCCCCGCCACCAGGTGGCCGAGCGGGCCGCAGAGCAGCCGGGCGGCGGCGGAGCGCAGCATCGGCGCCACGGTAACCTGACCGCCTCATGGCCGCCTCCGACGTCTCCACCACGGTCACCGAGCTGCCCGAGTCGCGCGTGCGCGTGGAGGCCGAGGTGCCGGCCGCCGAGGTCGAGAAGCGGGTTGCCGTCGCCGCCCGCTCCCTCGGGCGCAACCTGCGCGTCCCCGGCTTCCGGGCCGGCAAGGCGCCCGCGCCGGTCGTGATCAACCGGATCGGCCGCGACGCCGTGCTCGACGAGGCGGTGCGCGACTCGATCGGCGCCTGGTACTCGGCGGCGATCGGCGCCGCCGCCATCGTCCCGGTGGGCGAGCCCGACCTGGACCTCGGCGAGCTGCCCGACCAGGGCCAGCCGCTGACCTTCTCGATCGAGATCGGCGTCCGTCCCACGGCCGCGTTGGGCGAGTACAAGGGGCTGGAGGTCGGCCGTCGCGAGCCCGAGCCGGGCACCGAGGCGATCGACGCCGAGATCCAGCAGCTGCGCGAGCGCTCGGGCCGGCTGGAGACCGCGGAGCGCCCGGCCGCCGAGGGCGACTTCGTGGTCATGGACTACCAGGGCTCGGTCGACGGCGAGCCCTTCGCGGGCGGCGAGGGTCGCGACCAGATGATCGAGCTGGGCTCGGGCCGCCTGGTCGAGGGGTTCGAGACCCAGCTCACCGGCGCCTCCGCCGGCGACGAGCGCACGGTCTCCATCACCTTCCCCGAGGCGAGGGATGCCGAAGGCCCCGGTGACGAAGGCTCTGCCCGAGGCAGAGATGCGACCGAGCTGGCCGGCCGCACGGCCGAGTTCGCCGTCACGGTAAAGGAGGTCAAGCTGCGCGAGCTGCCGCCGCTCGACGACGACCTCGCCGCCGAGGCCGGCTTCGACACGCTCGACGAGCTGCGCGCCGACATCGGCGAGCGCCTGGCCGAGGCCGAGGAGCGCCGGATCGCCGCCGAGTTCCGCGAGACGGTGCTCGACGCGGCGGTGGCGAACGCCACGGTCGACGTCCCCGCCCCGCTGGTCGAGGCCCGTGCGCGCGAGCTGTGGGACCAGATGGTGCACTCGCTCTCGCACCAGGGGATCTCCAAGGAGACGTACCTGCAGATCGCGCAGCGCTCCGAGGAGGACGTGGTGCAGGACGGCAAGGCCGACGCCGAGCGCCAGCTCAAGCGCGAGGCGGTGCTGGCCGCGGTGGTCGAGGCCGAGCGGATCGAGCCGTCCGAGGAGGAGGTGCTCGAGTCGCTCGAGGACGTCGCGCCGTCGGAGTCGACCAGCGCGAAGAAGCTGCTCGAGCGCATGAAGTCGACCGGGCGCCTGGACCAGTTCCGCGCCGAGCTGGCCCAGCGCCGGGCGATCGACCTGCTGGCCGAGTCGGCCACGCCGATCAGCGTCGAGCAGGCCCAGTCGCGCGACAAGCTGTGGACGCCCGGCAAGGACCGCGAGGGCGTCCCG
>Ga0136617_10004886_pt1 | contig 12004 bp, 7 predicted proteins | sample AntDrymUQ3222106_2_FD_129672 | JGI IMG/M metagenome (GOLD analysis project Ga0136617, IMG submission 129672) | Polar desert sand microbial communities from Dry Valleys, Antarctica - metaG UQ322 (21.06) | ecosystem: Environmental > Terrestrial > Soil > Desert | place: Antarctica: Dry Valley...
AAACGGCAGGCGGACACGAGCAATTTCCTGGTAAGTCTCGTGGCCCTTGCCCGCAATCAACACCACGTCGCCCGGCGCTGCGTCGGCGATCGCCTGTGCGATCGCTTGCCGCCGGTCAAGCTCAATCACCCAGCGGCGATTGCCTTGCTCGCGGACCGCGTGCGCGATCGCGTTCGCGATGGCACCGGGATCCTCCAAGCGCGGGTTATCGCTGGTCACGACGACACGATGGGCGATCTCTGCCGCCACTTGTCCCATCTCCGCCCGCTTGCCGGGATCGCGGTCGCCGCCGCAGCCAAACACGCAGACCAGCTCCCTGCCGGCGGCAACGGCGGGCCGCAAGGCGCGCAGCGCTTGTCCGAGCGCGTCCGGCGTATGCGCGTAATCGACCACGACCCGCGGCTTGCCGTCCCCTCCGAATCGCTGCATGCGGCCCGCCGGCGCCCGCACCTGCGCGAGCGCCGCGAGCGCCGCGTCGAGCGGGACATCGCTCGCCAGCAGCACCGCGAGAGCGGCCAACAGGTTGCTCGCGTTGAACGCGCCGACAACGGGCGCTTCGAGCCGACCATTGCCCCACGGCGTTACCACGGCGAACGACACGCCACCCTCCAACAGGAGGAGTCCCGAGCCAGCGACATCGGCGTTAGCGAAGCCGTAGGAAACAACGTGCTGGCTCCGGGACCGCGCCGCATCGATCAAGCTCTGGCCAAACGAATCGTCGGCATTGATGACCGCGGTACGCAAACCCGGCCACTTGAAGAGCGTGGCTTTTGCCTGGCCGTACGCCGCCATCGTCCCGTGATAGTCAAGGTGGTCCCGCGACAGATTGGTGAACAACGCAACGTCGAATTTCCCACCGTTGAGCCGGCCTTGCGCCAGTCCGTGCGATGACACTTCGATGACCGCGGCAGAAGCACCTGCGGCATTGAATTGCGCGAGCAACTCGTGCAGGACCGCGGCATCCGGCGTCGTGTGCGCGGCCGGACCCAGATGGCCGATAAGACCGTTGCCGAGCGTTCCCAGCACGGCGGCGCGGCGACCGCAGATGTCGAGCGCTCGCGCAATCCAGTGCGCGCACGAGGTCTTGCCGTTAGTACCGGTGACGCCGACGATCCACAAACGCTGCGACGGACTGCCGTAAATGAAGTCGGCGATTGTGCCGAGCCGCGCTTGCAGACCCAGAACCGAAGCGTTCTTGACCTGCCAGCCGTCGTTCCAGGTGAATCCGTCCGCGTCCCACAACACGGCGGCAGCGCCGCGCGCAATCGCATCGGCAACGTACGCACGCCCATCCAGCTGCGTTCCGCGATACGCGGCAAAGGCAACGCCCGGTTCGACGCGCCGGCTGTCGCTGGTAATGCGGTGCGGATAGGCGCCGAGCTTCGCGAGCAGCACCGGCACATCGAGCGGAGCGTGCGACAAGGCATTCATTGCGCTCACCGTTCTGTTACGTCTCTTCGCGAATGAGAGCGCCGTCGGGTGGCAGGATCACGTTGTCCACGGGCGCATCGGTGGGTACCGCCAACATCCGCAGCGCCGATCCGACAACGTTGGAAAACGCCGGAGCGGCGACAACCCCGCCATAATGTTGCCCGGCAGACGGCTCGTCGATCATCACCGCCACGATGAGACGTGGATTCGAAGCCGGCGCGAAGCCGACGAACGAAGAGACGTACTTGTTGGTGTAGCCGCGTCCTTCGAGCTTGTGCGCAGTACCGGTCTTGCCGGCGACGCGATAGCCGATCACCTGCGCCTTGGGCGCCGTTCCTCCGGGTAGCGTTGCGAGCTCGAGCATCCGGCGCACCGCCTGCGCCGTCTTCGGTGTCAGCACCGGGAGGCCCGCGACCGGACCTTGCGTCTTGAAGAGCGTCGCGGGTTTTAATTCGCCGTCGGTCGCAAAGATTGTGTAGGCACGCGCGAGCTGGACCAAATTGAGCGAAATGCCGTGACCGAACGCCATCGTCGCCTGCTCGATCGGGCGCCAGCTCTTGGCAGGGCGTAGCCGTCCGGCCACTTCGCCGGGAAACCCTGTTTTCGGCGGTGAGCCGAAACCCGCTGCGGAAAACATCTGCCATAACCGGTCGGGGGGCAGCGCGAGCGCAATCTTGGCCGCGCCGACATTCGAAGATTTTTGCAGCACCTGCTCGACGGTGAGCGCACCGTTCGGGTGTGCATCGTGGATGGTTGCAGCGCCGATCTTGAATGTTCCCGGCGCCGTTTGAATCACCGTATCGGGACGGATGCGACCGGCTTCCAGCGCGGCGGCGACCGTGAATGGCTTCAACGTCGAGCCCGGCTCGAATACGTCGGTCAATGCGCGATTGCGCATCTTGTCACGCGCCACTTTGTCGCGCCGATTGGGGTTGTAGGTGGGCCAATTGGCAAGCGCCAGAATTTCACCCGTTTTCACATCGAGAATGACCAGCCCGCCGGCTTTGGCTTTATGTGCGTCGACCACCGCTTTCAGTTCGCGAAACGCCAGATACTGCAGGCGCGTGTCGAGCGACAGCGCGAGATCGCGGCCGGCCTGCGGCGCGCGAATCGCGGCGACGTCCTCGACCGCCTCGTTACGGCGGTTGATGAGCACGCGCCGGCTCCCGGGAACTCCGGCAAGCCACGTCTGCTGCGCCAGCTCGATCCCTTCCTGCCCCGCGTCACGGTCGCCGGTAAAACCGACAATGTGTGCAGTGACCTCACCCCCAGGATAGAAGCGCCGGTATTCCTGCTGTTCGTGCAGGCCAGGAATGCGCAACGCCATTGCCCGATACGCCGTCTCCGGCGGAATCTGCCTCGCGACGAAGGCGAAATCGCCGTTGGCATCCAGCGTGGCCTGCACATTCTGCGGCGTCGTCTCCAGGACGCGTGCGAGTTCGCGCAATTGAGTCGGCGACGCTTCGAATCGACCGGGAAACGCCCATAGCGACTTGACTGGCGTGGATAGCGCGAGCGCTTCGCCGGCACGATCGACGATGCGCCCGCGGTGCGCCGGAACGGGGAGCTCGCGCGAGTACCGCGCCGATCCTTGCTCCTGCAGGAATTTGGTGTCGATCCCCTGCAGGTAAAGCGCGCGCGCCAGCAACGTCACGAATAACACGGCGAGGCCGCCGAATAGCAACGGCGCGCGCAAGCGTCCCAACGCGACCGGCGCGTTGCGTGGTGGCCGTGGTGGTCGTGTTTGCCAACCGGTGGCGCCACCCGCTAACTTGATCGCCGCCGTGGTCATTGAACAACGCCTACGGTCGCGGGCACCGCAATGATTTCGATGCGAGCGGCCGTCGGCAGCTGCATCCCACGCTCTTCGCGCGCGATTTTCTCCACGCGCGCCGGCATGCCCCAGGTCGCCTGTTCCAACTGCAATTGCCCGAACTCCGTCTCGTAGCTTCGCGCAGCGACCTGCTCGCGCTGCAGTTCGACGAAGAGCCGGCGTGCCTGGTTGCGTGACGTCACCAGCGAGAGCGCGCAAATGACGAGAAGGGCGAGCAACGCGATGTTGAGTCTCGTCATGCGGCGTCCAGATAACCGCGCGGCCAGTGCGCCGGCAACGGATGCTCGGTGCGCTCGGCGACGCGCAAGGTGGCGCTGCGCGATCGCGGATTGCGTGCGGTCTCCCCGGGCGATGGGTGGCGCGCGCGTCCGACTAGCGTGAGCGGGGTTCCCGGCAATGCGGATGTTCGGATTGCGAGTCGCGCAGCGGCGGCATCGCCGGCGTAGGGTTGCGCGGCGCGCACGAAGAATTGTTTGACGATCCGGTCTTCCAGCGAATGGAAACTGATAACCGCAAAGCGTCCGCCCGTGGCGAGCGCTTCAACCGCGTGCGGCAACGCTTCTCTCACCTCGATCAGCTCCTGGTTCGCGAAAATGCGCAGAGCCTGGAACGTCCGCGTCGCCGGGTCCTGACGCCAATCGCCACGCGTCCGCGCGCCGGCGGCCGCGCCCACGACTTCCGCGAGCTGCCGCGTCCGGACGATGGGTGCACGCGCACGCACCGCGACAATCGCTTTCGCAATCGATTGCGCATACCGCTCTTCACCATAGTCGCGAATAACCTCCGTCAACTCTGCGACGCTCGCGCGGCGCAAGAAGTCGGCAACCGATTCGCCCTGCGTCGGATCCATCCGCATGTCGAGCGGTCCGTCGTGTTGAAAAGAAAACCCGCGCTCACCATCATCGATCTGCGGTGAGGAGATTCCGAGATCGAGGAGAACACCGTCGACCTTGTCCAGCACGAGCTCGGCGAGTACGTCGGGTAGTTGCGAAAACCAGGCGCGGCGAAACACGAAGCGAGTATCTGCGTGCGCAAGCTTTTCCGCGGCGTGCTGTGCCGCCGGGTCGCGATCGATGCCGACCAGACGACCGCGCGCGGAGAGCGCAGCAAGGATTGCTCGCGCATGGCCGCCACGGCCGAACGTGGCGTCGACATAGGTACCGTCCGGCTTGATCGCCAGCGCCGCCACGGCTTCTTCGAGCAGGACGGGGAGATGAACTCCATCGTTCAATGTGGTCGCTACAGCGAGAAGCCGGCCAGTTCCGGCGGCAGGCTGGCCGCAGGAAACGCAATCGCTTGCGCGGTCTGCGCTTGCCATTTGGCCTCGTCCCACAACTCGAATTTGTGGCCTTGACCGACCAATACGATCTGCCGGTCGAGATTTGCGTAGCGACGCAACGCCGGCGGGACGAGAATGCGGCCTGCGGAATCCAGTTCCACCTCATCGGCGTGCCCGACAAGTAAGCGTTGCAGTCCGCGAATCTGTTCGTTGAATGAAGAGAACCGCATGAGTTCCGCTTCGATCGGCTCCCATGCGGACAGCGGATAAAGCAACAGGCAACGACCAAGATCCGCGGTAATGACGAGACGGCCACCGCGACCTTTGATGAGCGCGTCACGGTGCTTCGCCGGAATCGCAAACCGGCCCTTGGCATCGAGGGCCAACTGCGTCACGCCGCGGAACGACGGCGCCGGCACGTCTGCAATGTTTGCAGGATGAGCGGTCGCGTTGTGAGCAGTGCCGTCGGGTTCTGTTGCTGCCTTCGTTGCCACCTACGCCCCCTTCTTGCATCACGCGCTCTGCCCATAGCGCGAAGTGACCTGCGCTGTTTTCTGCACCCACTTTAACCCACTTTTCCCCACCAAATTGGACTATAGCGGCCGTTTATGGGCTGGTCAACACTTTTCCGTATTCTGAACAATAACTTAGAATCGAAATTACAACAAAACTCATTTGTTCGTATATAGAGAGACTTAGCACGCAAACCGCATGTAGTTGCACAAGTGACTCAGCGTCAACGTCATGCATCGAACGAATGTTCTACGCAGTTTTCCTCGGTGCGAGTCAAAAGGCGAAACGGCCGTGGGTCGGTCAAGGGCGGGGCCGCGCCGGGGAATCGCCAACGTTCATGCCATTAGCATGCGCCGGCGCGCGTCGGTTACAATGGCGTGGACGTCCAATTGCGGCATTCGCAAACGCTCTCGACAGGAGTCACAATGGCTGCGCTCGCGCACAATCGTTTGCTTCGCGTCGTTCCCGCGCTTCTCGCCGTCGTTGCCCTCTGCGGATGCGCTACCGTGATGGATAGTTCCGGGGAGCGTATTTATTTGCCGTGGTGGACGAGCCAGCCGCTGCAGCCTGAATGGAACTTAAACTTTCCGCGGGAGTCTTTGCGACTTCCCCCCTCGCCCCGACCCGACCCTCTTCCCGAACGCAGGCGGTACGAAAATTGGACGGATTTGTCGCCGTCCGCACATTCTCCCTCCACGCCGCCACCCGCGGCCGCTAATGGGGTCACGGATAATGCTTTATGTGGCGCTCGTTGCAGTCCTTCCGTCAAGACCGCGTTGGCGGCTCCTCGCATGGATGCTCGCGACAGCCGTGGCGTCATCCGCCGCTAGCGCACAACTCGCACCGCCCCCCGTATCGGACGCCCTAGCGGGCGCCGAGTCAGATCGTCCGCCTGCCGACGCGATCCGCTATCGGGTTCGCGTCGACGCGCCTTCCGCCATTGCCGAGGCGATCACATCCGCCGTCGATCTCATGCGCTGGCAGAACTTTGCCGGCATGACCGAAGACCTGCTGGATCGCCTCGCGCGGCTTGCGGTGACGCAGGCGCGCGAAGCCGCCGCAACGCAAGGTTATTTTTCCGCCGACGTCGAGGTCACCATCGAGCGCACCAGTGACCCGGTGCTGATTACGATAAGCGTCGAACCGAACGAGCCGACGCGTATCGGGGACGTGCAACTGACCGTCACGGGGCCCGCTGCAGACGACGTATCCGCCGGGACTGCGGCGATTGCCCGAATGAGCAGCGAGTGGCGCCTGCCGCGCGGAGATGTATTCCGTCAGTCCGCATGGGATGACGCGAAGGAGCATGCGCTTGCAATACTGGCGGCCAGTCCGTACGCAGCCGCGAAAATCATCGCGAGCGAAGCCCGGATCGCCCCGGCTGCGCACAGCGCCGCGCTCTCGCTCGCAATCGCAAGCGGGCCGCCGTTTCGTTTCGGCCAGATCGACGTTGTGGGTGTTGAGCGTTACACCTCCAAACTCGTACGTGATTTCAGCCCCATTCACCAAGGTGAGCGGTATGACCAACAGGCGCTCGATGATTACGTGCGCCGCCTGCTCGCCTCCGGTTATTTTGCGAGCGTGCAGGCGGCAATCGAGCCCGACCCCGCGCGCGCGGACGACGCAACCGTCACCGTCAACGTCATCGAGGCGCCGACCAAGCGACTCGAGCTCGGCGCGGGGTATTCGACCGATACGCGTTATCGTGCGACTGTCAGTTACAGCGACGTAAATATCAACGATCGCGGCTTGCAAATGCACTCCGATGTGCGCATCGAAAGCAAAGTGCAATCGGCGCACCTGCGTTTCGTCCGCCCCCCCGCCCCCGGTGGCTGGATCGATACGTTCGCCTCGAGTCTGGCGCGCACCGACATCGAGAATCTAGTCACGCGCACCGCTGCGGTCACGGCGCGCCGGCGCAGCCTCAACGAACGCTCGACTCCCGCATTCGGCGCCGGCTTCTACTTAAGCGAAGAAGCCCCGGAGGGTGGCTCGCGCGATCGCGCGCACGCCTTTTTTGTCGATGGCGAGTACACGTGGCGGCGTGTCGACGACCTGCTCGAGCCAACACGCGGCGTCATGGCCAACGCCCAGGCGGGTGTGGGCATTCCCTTTGTGTCGACGCGAGGATTCCTGCGTCTCATTGGCCGCACCGCTGCATGGTGGCCGCTGGGACGCGATACCCAGTTGGCGTTGCGCGCCGACATGGGCGCGGTCATCGCCGGTGCACGCGACGGAATTCCCTCCAACTTTCTGTTTCGCACCGGCGGCGATACGACGGTACGCGGCTACGCATTCGAGAGTTTGGGAGTTCAACGCGGAACGGCGGTCATCGGCGGGAGGTACTACGCGGTGGGCAGCGTGGAAGTCACGCGGTGGGTGAACGAAAGCATAGGAATCGCCGCGTTCGTCGATGCCGGCAACGCCACGGATTCGCTCGCGCGCTTCTCCCCGGCCATTGGTTACGGCGCGGGTTTGCGGCTTAAGACCCCCATCGGACCATTCCGTTTCGACGCCGCGTATGGAGAAGAAACCGAAGAAGTGCGCATCCACTTTTCGGTGGGACTCTCGTTTTGAAGTTAAATCGGCCTCAAGTGAAAACCTACTTTCGGCCGGGGCGGCTTCCCGAAAATCGGTGGCAAAGCCACACGATTTTCGGCAGAACGGCAGGAAACTACGCGAGTGAAAGCGTGAACACGCCCTAGAACGATGAGCGAAACGGCGCAAGAGTTCGATCAACGCGCGGAGAACCCTCGAAGGCGCCATAGCGCACGGGTGCTGGCGTGGACGTTGGCGCCACTCGCGTTGCTCCTCGCGCTGGGTGCCGCATTTCTGGCGACCGACACGGCGTTGCAGATGCTGATCCGGCGGGCGATCGCGGCCAGTGAGGGGCGTCTCGATATCGTTGGCGCTAAAGGATCGCTGCTATCGACGGTGCGCATCGAGCGCCTTACATGGCGGGGTGACACCATAGCAATCGACGCGGAACAACTGGCCGTGACGTGGACGCCCGCTGATCTTTTTTCGCGTCGCTTGCGCGTGAATGACGTGGGCGCAAAGCGCATCGCGCTCACCTTGAGCGATTCCGACGCAACCACGGCGTCGGGCGACCTTGCGCTGCCCTTCGAGGTCACTCTCGAGCACGTCGGCGTCGAACGGCTCGAATGGCGCGCCGGCGCGAGATCCGGCGTCATCACCGGAATCGCTTTCGGTTACGCCGGCGGCGCGCACGAGCACCGCCTTTCGCAGCTGCACTTGGCAACCGATGTCGGAACGCTCGCGGGCGATGCAACGTTGGGTGCGCAGCGCCCTTACGCTGTGCGCGGCGCATTGACTTTCAACGGCGCAGGAGATTACCGCGATGCGCGCGCGGATGCGAGTTTTTCCGGCACGCTCGACTCGTTGTTGCTCGAAGCTAAGGCAACAATGCGCGACGCACAGGTTGACGCGCATATAGCGTTAGCGCCCACCGCGAGCGTTCCGATCGTATCGGGCCACATCGACGCGCGCGACGTCGATCTGGCGCGTTTCGCAACCGATCTGCCCGCGACCAAACTCTCCGTCAAGCTCGATGCAAAGCCTCTAGGCGAAGGCTTTGCCGGTACGTTCGTCGCGCGCAACACCGATGTCGGGGCGATCGACGCCGGCAAAGTGCCGGTCGCCGCGCTGTCGTCGCATTTTGCATGGAGCGCCCGCGAGTTGCGTCTGAATGGCCTCATTGCCGAGTTGGCGGGCGGCGGTCGCGCCACAGGAGGAGTGGTCCTCCCACTCGACGGTGCGGCGAGCGCGTGGCAACTCGCCGTCGCCAATCTCAATCTGCATCGACTGCATACGGCGTTGATCGCGACCAATTTGGCCGGCACGCTGAGCGCCGAAGTGACGCAAGAGAAACAGCGCGTGCGCGCTGATCTCGCACAAGCAGGCATGACGCTCGCGTTCACCGCCAGCGTTGCGAAAGGGCAAGTCGACGTCGAGCGCTTTCGCGGACGCGCAGGCGCTGGCGAAATCAGCGGTCGCGGGCGCATCGCGGTGACCGGCAAACGCGAATTCGCCGTAAGTGCGCAGGCCAAACGCTTCGACCCGTCGCGTTTTGGCGATTTTCCCAAGGCAGCGTTTGACGGTACGCTCGAGGCACACGGCACGCTCGATCCGGCGTGGAATATCGCGGCCGACGTGACGCTCGCTCCGGGGAGCCGTCTCGAAGGTGTGGGCGTCTCGGGGACCGCGCGCGGCACGGTAACCCCGGCGAGTGTTACCGGCGTCACGGCTGCGCTGCGCATCGCCTCGACTTCGATAACGTTGCGCGGCGCCGTGGGTACGCCGGACGCACAACTCGACTTCGTCGTGGATGCGCGCAACGTGGGGGAATTGCGTCCACTGCTGGCGCGCTACATCACACCCGAGCTGCCGGATCCCATCGCCGGATCGCTGCACGCGCGTGGCACGCTGGCAACCGGGAGTGACGGCATTGGAATCACCCTGGAGCTGGACGGTGCGCGACTGCACGCGGGTGAGTTTTTCCGCGCACGCACGCTTCACGCAGCAGTATCCGCGGCGCCGGGCGGGCGGGGCATCGCGCAACTCTCCTATGCAACGCGCCCGCTTACTGTCAGCGTTACAGCAGCCGGCGCCGAAATCGCGCAGCGCGAGTTCGCGTCGCTTTCATTTTCCGCCGCGGGGACGCTCGGACGCCACACTGCGAACGTCGCCGCAACCGGTGATGGATTCGCGACGCGCGCAGAGTTGACGGGGGGATTCAACGACCTGCCAAAGCCAGGCGCGAGCCGTGGCAGTGGCCAGGGATTCGCGTGGACCGGAACACTCGACGCGCTCGCAAATCGCGGCACCTACCCCGTAACCCTCGATGCGCCGGCGTCGCTCGAGATCGCGGACTCGCGCTTTCGCGTGCTTGATGCGAAGCTTAGCGTGGCCAGCGGCAGGGCGGATCTTGCCGATTTTCTTTGGGACGATGGCCGCATATCGACGCGCGGCACATTCACAGAACTGCCGCTTGCCGCGGTTCTGGCCTTGAGCGGAACGGAGTTTCCCTGGAAGTCGACGCTCATCATCGAAGGCGACTGGGCGATCACTGCCGCCCCAAGGCTCTCCGGGACGTTGAATATTCGGCGCTCCAGCGGCGATCTTTACGCAGCGGATAACGGAACGGCAAGGACCGAAGGCCGGGCGTTGGGACTTTCGGCGCTCGCGGTAAACGCAAAATTCGCCAACGATGCAGTCACCGCATCTGCTGAGCTTCGTTCGACCCGCGCCGGCGACGCGCAGGCGACGTTGTCTCTGGGTACGGTCGCCGGCGCGCCTCCGGGAAGAATCGCGCGCAACGCACCGCTCAACGCAACTGTTGTCGCCCAAGTGGAGTCGCTCAAGATATTCCAGCCGTGGCTTGGCACGGAAGCGATCTTCGATGGCCGCGCGCGAGCCGATGTCCGCGCGCGCGGAACACTCTCCGCGCCAACGCTCGAAGGCACGGTGGCCGGCGACGCATTGCGTATCGACGCTCCCCAATACGGCGTGCATTTAAAGGACGGTCGGTTGCGCGCGAGTTTGGCCAACGGCGCGATGACTCTCGACGAGCTGTCGTTCAGCGCGGGCGAGGGTCGCTTTGTTGCCCAAGGGACTCTCGCAAATTTTGGGCCTGCGAAGACGGCGGCCGTCCCGCTTGGACAGGGAACGCGCGTGACGTGGCGTGCCCAGAATTTTCGTCTGGTCAATCGTCCGGATTTGCGCTTGGTCGTCGATGGCAATGGCACGCTGGGAATTGAACAAGGCAAGCTCGCGCTCACCGGAACCGTCGTCGTTGATGAGGGACGGATTGAATACGCACCCGTCACTGCTGGCACACTCGGCGCGGACGTGGTCATCGTCGGCCAAGAACGCAAGTCCGAATCTGCCGCGGGCGTGGCCGATCTGCCTTTGCGACTCGACGTCGAAGTTGACCTGGGACGCAATTTTCGCTTCTCGGGAGAAGGCCTGGATGCGCGGCTTGCAGGCCGCGTCCGGATTACGACGCTCCCAAGCGGTGGGCTTGCCGCGCGCGGCACGATCACCGCCGTTAATGGAACTTACTTCGCGCTCGGGCAGCGGCTGGATATCGAGCGCGCCCGTCTGACGTTCGACGGCCCCGCCGACAATCCGGGGCTTGACGTCGTCGCGTTGCGCAAGAACCTGCCGGTGGAGGCCGGCGTCGAAATCACCGGCAGCGCCAAATTTCCGCGCGTTCGCCTCGTATCGAATCCCCCGGTGCCGGACGGCGAAAAATTATCATGGCTGGTGACCGGGCAGGGTCTCGATCGTGCGTCGCGCGGCGACATCGCGGCGTTATCGGCGGCGTCGGCAGCGTTGCTTTCCAAAGGCCGCAAACCGCTGACGACGACCATTGCGCAACGCCTGGGACTCGACGACATCTCGTTTCGCGACGCCGGCGGTGGCAGCGCTGCCGGCGCGACGTCGCAGCAAGTCGTCGCCTTCGGCAAACGAATCTCCGACCGGCTCTCGCTGGTCTACGAGCAGGGGTTGGCACTGGCGAGCAACGCGTTGCGGATCGAATACGCGTTAACACGCACGGTGACCTTACGCGCCGAAGCGGGAACAGTCAGCGGCGTCGGTATTTTTTACCGGCGCACGTACGACTGAGGTCCAAGAATCGCAACGCTGGCGTCTACGTGGATGAAGGTTCGAACTTCATCCCTCGCCGCGACCTCTTCCGCAGCTTAGCGAGGGATCTCGGCATCGCGCTCCAATGGTGTATTCGTAGCACCTCGTCGCGCCTGTACCGCAAGATCGCGGGTAAGCCGGAACACCGTATTCCCATCGTCCACCTCGATCGTCGCGCACCGTTCGAAGACGAAAGCTTCGCCTGCGCTCGCGTGCGTCTGACCGGAGGCAAGAATCACGACCTCGGAGTCCTTCGCTACTTGGCGGCCGCTTTG
>Ga0136617_10004887_pt1 | contig 12003 bp, 14 predicted proteins | sample AntDrymUQ3222106_2_FD_129672 | JGI IMG/M metagenome (GOLD analysis project Ga0136617, IMG submission 129672) | Polar desert sand microbial communities from Dry Valleys, Antarctica - metaG UQ322 (21.06) | ecosystem: Environmental > Terrestrial > Soil > Desert | place: Antarctica: Dry Valley...
CCGCCTGGCCTGCCGCTTCCTCGCCCTCGCCGCAGCCATCGCACTCAACCACCGACTCGGCCTCCCCAGCCGCTCCCTGGCCCAATACACCGCCTAAAACCGTGGAACTACTCATCTAGGCGAAGGCGAGCACGAGCGTCGCGCTCGAGCTCCTGACGTCGCCGACCGGTGCGCCGAGCGAGAGCCCGACCCCGATGTCGCGCGCACGCCGCTCGAGCAGGATCCGGCGATGGCCGGAGCTGTGCATGAGCGATCGCACGAGGGTCGCCGGTGACGCGCGCACGCCCCACGCGAGGGTCTCGCTGAGCGCGCAGCCCCGGCGCGTGCGGATGTACCCGGTGCGACGCACGCGGCGGCCCAGCGTGTCGCCGCCGAGGCTGACATGCGAGAAGTACTTGCGGTGGACCATGTCGGTGCTGTGGCTCGACGCGGCGTCGCTGAGCTGGCTGGATACGCGCACCCTTCGTAGCCCATGGCTGGCGCGCAGGCGATTGACGAGGCACAGCACGGAGTGCGTGGCCTGGAGCCGCATGCCGTCGTTGACGGGAACCGTCGATCCGCCGGCGCATCCGCCGCGGCTGGACTTGCGATTGGCGTTGCTGGGGCCGACATGCACCACCAGCACGCTTGTCAGCATCGCGATCAGAGTCGCGAAGAACCTTCTGCGAACCATCCCCCGGCCTCCTCGCACTTTTTGCCTTGGGCTACGAGACCTTGCAGCTTTCCGTGCACGAACCTGCACGAGACGGCGCGAGTATATGCAGGAACGGCGGACGGATGACTTCCGGTGCCGGGCCTATGCTCAGAGGGGGATGCCCGACACCGCCTCCAGCGACCGCATCGACGAGCTGCTCGTCGGCCTCAACGCGCCCCAGCGCGACGCCGTCGTCCACGGCGAGGGACCGCTGCTCATCCTCGCCGGCGCGGGCACGGGCAAGACGCGGGTGCTGACGCACCGCATCGCCTACCTCGAGCGCACGGGGCAGGCGCGCGCGAACGAGATCCTCGCCATCACGTTCACGAACAAGGCCGCGCAGGAGATGCGCGACCGCGTCGAGGTCCTGCTCGGCCGCCGCACCCGCGCGATGTGGCTCATGACGTTCCACGCCGCCTGCGCCCGGATGCTGCGCGCCGAGGCCGACAAGCTCGGCTACACGCGCCAGTTCACGATCTACGACCAGGCCGACGCGCGGCGCCTCGTCAAGCGCTGCCTCGACGAGCTCGGCGTCGACTGCAAGCGCTTCACGCCCGGGGCCGTCCACCACCAGATCTCCGACGCGAAGAACAAGCTGCGCGACGCGGAGGCCTATCGCCAGCTCGTCGGCTCGTACTTCGAGCAGACCGTCGCCGACGCCTTCGCGCTCTACGAGCGCGAGCTGCATCGCATGAACGCGATGGACTTCGACGGCCTGCTCGTCCGCGCGGTCAATGTCCTGGAGCTCTTCCAGGAGGTCCGCGACCGCTACAGCACCGCCTTCCGCCACGTCCTCGTCGACGAGTACCAGGACACCAACCACGCCCAGTACCGCTGGCTGCAGCTGCTGGCGAGCGAGCGGCGCAACCTCGCGGTCGTGGGCGACGACGCGCAGTGCCTCGTCGCCGGTACGCGCGTGACGATGGCGGACGGCGGCGTTCGGGCGATCGAGGACGTATGCGCCGGCGATGAGGTGCTGTCGTGCTATGGCAGCGGCGACTTTCGTCCGGCGCGAGTGACCGCCGCGTTCGCCAGCCATGATCGAATCGAGGGCGTGGCGATCACGATGGCGAGTGGCCGACGCATCGTCTCGACGCCAGAGCACGTGCACTTCGCCGGCTATAAGGCAGGGCCCAGTCCCCAGCTGCACATGACGTACCTCATGCATGAGGTCGGGAAGGGATTTCGCGTGGGAACGTCGCGAACGTACACACGCGGTCAGCCCAAGCCAGTGGTCGGTTTCACGATGTGCTGCGTCGGCGAGGGGGCCGATGCTGTTGGGAATCAGCAGCTGATAGATGGCGTGTTCGCCGGCGTGGATACCGAGTCTGCCGGTGTGGCGCTGCTGGAACGCGAAGGGCTGCTCTGGTCACCGCCGCACCACATGCCGCAGACGCACGCAGGCCGCCGGCGGCGACTCGTGGCCTGCCTGTGCGGCGACAGGCGAGGCCGCACACCGATGCACCGCCTCAGTCTGTTCGGCTATGACGATGAGGGACAAAAGGCGCTCGAGAGCATCGGCCTGTCCGTGCGGCCGGCTCGCGCCGGCTCGAACGGCTGGCGCTATGAGAGCTGCTTCTCCGACGCCGGGCGGATGCTCGATGTCGCAGACCGGATTGCATCTGTCCTCGACGTCACGTTGCACGCGGTTGCCCGCATGGGTCGCAACGATGCGTCGACGGCGCAGGGCAACTCGCTGCCATTCACTACGGCTGGTTCGGTCCGTCCCGGCATGGTGATGTTCGATGAGCGCGGGGGCTACGACACCGTCGCACGCGTCGATCGGGTCAAGCTTGACGGACCGGTCTACGACCTGAACGTCGTCGGCACACACAACTTCATCGCCGGCGGACTGCTCACGCACAACTCGATCTACGGATTTCGCGGGGCTGACATTCGCAACCTGCTCGACTTCGAGGACGACTTCCCCGACGCCCACGTCGTCAAGCTCGAGCAGAACTACCGCTCGACGCAGACGATCCTCAGCGCCGCCAACGCGGTCATCGCGCACAACCGCGACCAGAAGTCCAAGTCGCTGTGGACGAACCTCGGCGACGGCGATCCCATCCGCATCCGCGAGCTCGACGACGAGCACGCCGAGGCGCGCTACGTCGTCGGCGAGATCGAGCGGCTGCTCGACGAGGGCGCGAGCCGCTCGGAGATCGCGGTCTTCTACCGCACGAACGCGCAGTCGCGGGTCGTCGAGGACACGCTCGTGCGCCGGGACATCGGCTACCAGGTCATCGGCGGCACGAAGTTCTACGAGCGTGCGGAGATCAAGGACGCGATCGCCTACCTCACGGTCCTCGGCAACCCGCACGACGTCGTCTCGTTCACCCGGATCGTCAACTCGCCGCGCCGCGGCGTCGGCCAGACGTCGCTCGGGCGGGTCATCAGCCACGCCCAGACGACGGGCACGAGCATCTGGGACGCGGCTGCCGACGCCGCCGCGGTTCCGGGTCTCGGGACCGCCGCGGTGCGGGCGATCGGGCGCTTCATGGACACGATGGGCGCGCTGCGCGCGCGCGCCGAGAGCAACGTCCCGATCGGCGACCTGCTCGAGGCGCTCCTGCACGAGACCGGCTACATCGACGCGCTGAAGGCCGAGCGGATGATCGAGGCGCAGGGGCGCGAGGAGAACCTCGCCGAGCTCGTCGAGGTCGCGCGCGAGTTCGACGCCACGGCCGAGGCCGAGCAGGACACGCTCGACGTCTTCCTGCAGCAGATCGCGCTCGTCTCCGACGCCGACACCCGCAAGGACGACGAGGGGCTCGTGACGCTCATGACGATCCACAACGCCAAGGGGCTGGAGTACCCGATCGTCTTCATCGCCGGCATGGAGGAGGGCGTCTTCCCGCACTCGCGTGCGCTCGACGAGGGCGGCCTGGAGGAGGAGCGGCGCCTGGCCTACGTCGGGATCACCCGCGCGATGCGCTCGCTGTACCTCACGAGCGCGCGGCGGCGGGCGGTCTTCGGCGCCACCCGCTATGGCCTGCGCTCGCGCTTCCTCGACGAGGTCCCGTCCGAGCTCACCGACCGCGCCGACGAGCCGCGCATCCGGGCGGGCGCCGGCGCGGCGCCCGTGCAGCGGCCCGGATCGTGGGCGGCGGCCCGCGCGGTCGAGCGCGCGCCGGCACCGACCTTCGGCCTCGGCGACGATGTCTCGCACGCCGCGTTCGGCGCCGGCGTCGTCATCGGCATCGAAGCCGGGGGAATCGTCGTCGTGCGCTTCGCCGGCGACGGCAGCGAGCGCAAGCTCATGGCCGAATACGCTCCGATCACGAAAGTCCGATGATGGTCCAAGCCATGTCCGCCGAGATCATCGATGGCAAGACCATCGCCGGGCGCGTCCGGATCGGGGTCGCGCGCGACGTCGAGGCCTTCGTGCAGGAGTTCGGCGGCGCACGTCCCGGCCTGGCGACGATCCTCGTCGGCGACGATCCGGCCTCGGCGGTCTATGTCAGCGGCAAGCAGAAGGCCTGCCGGGAGGTGGGCATGGAGGGATTCAACTTCCCGCTGCCGGCCGAGACGCTGCGCGAGGAGGTCGTCGAGCTCGTCGAGCGCCTGAACGCCGATCCCGAGGTCAGCGGCATTCTGCTCCAGCTCCCGCTGCCCGGCCACCTCGACGGCGTCGAGCTCACCGGGCTCATCGACCCGGCGAAGGACGTCGACGGCCTGACGCCGGTGAGCGCCGGCCTGCTCGCCCTCGGGCGCGAGGGGCTGCGGCCCTGCACGCCGATGGGCGTCATGACCCTGCTCGACGCGGCGGGCGCGCAGCTGGAGGGAGCCGAGGCGGTCGTGGTGGGGCGCTCGAACCTCTTCGGCAAGCCGATGGCCCAGCTCCTGCTCGGGGCCGACGCGACCGTGACGACCTGCCACTCCCGCACGCGTGACCTCGCCGCCGTCTGCCGCCGCGCCGACGTTCTCGTGGCCGCCGTGGGCCGCGCGCGCCTGATCAAGGCCGACTGGGTCAAGCCGGGGGCGACGGTCATCGACGTGGGCATGAACCGCACCGAGGCCGGCCCCACCGGCGACGTCGACTTCGATGCCGTCAGGGAGGTCGCCGGCGCGATCACGCCCGTTCCCGGTGGGGTCGGTCCGATGACGGTCGCCTTCCTCCTGCGCAACACGCTGCAGGCCGCGCGGATGCAGCGCGAACGGGTCGCATGACGATGGACGTCCGGCGGCTGCGCAGCGGCGAACTGCTGGCCGGGGCCAGCGCCGCCGGCCTGCTCGTCGTCATGTTCGTCGACTGGTTCGGCGGCCGCTCTGCCTGGGAGGCGCTGACGATCGGCCGCGTCCTGCTCGTCGCGCTTGCGGTGCTCGCGCTGACGCTCGTCCTCCTGACGCTCACCGCGCGGCCGGTGGCGATGGCGTGCGCGGCGGCCGTGATCACGATCGGCGTCGCAGCGCTCGCGGCGCTGCTCGTGCTCTTCCGGATCGTCGTCGACGAGCCGGGACCGGACGCGGGCGCGGCCATCGGCCTCGGTGCCTATCTCGGCCTTCTGCTCGTGCTCGGCTGCGCCGCCGGCGCCTGGCGCACGCTCGCCGACGAGCGCACCGGTGCGCCCGCCTCGCTGCGCCAGACCGAGCGCGTGCTCGCCGTCCGCGGTGCCCCGCGGCCGCCGCCGCCCGCGCGCGATCCGTCGCGGCCGACGCGCCGCTGAGCGCCCCCGTGCCCCGCGCGTCCTAGAATCGCCGGACGATGATCGACCGTGAACAGGTGCTCCACGTCGCCCGCCTCGCTCGCCTCGACCTCACGGAGGAGGAGGTTGCGCGCATGAGCGCGGAGCTGTCGGACGTCCTCGGCCACATCGAGAAGATCGGCGAGCTCGACCTCGCGGGCGTTCCGCCGACGACGCACGTCGTCGAGGTTTCGAACGCCCTGCGTCCCGACGAGCCGGAGCCGTCGCTGCCGCGCGAGGTCGCGCTCGCCAGCGCGCCTGCGGTCGCCGACGGCGGCTTCCTCGTCCCCAGCCCGCAGGCGGGCGGCGGATGACGTCTGACATGACGGCGCTCACCGCCGCCGAGGCGGTCGGGGCGAGCGAGCGGGGTGACCTCGACGCGGGCGAGCTCTTCGAGGCCTACCGCGCGGCGGCGGCGGCGGAGGACCTCAACGCCTACCTCTGGGTCGCCGAGGAGGCACCCGCGCAGGCTCCGGCCGCCGGCGCGCCGCTCGCAGGCGTCCCGCTCGCCGTCAAGGACCTCTTCTGCACCGAGGGCGTCCCGAGCCAGGCCGGCTCGAAGATCCTCGAGGGCTACCGGCCGCCGTACACGGCGTCGGTCGTCGCGCGGCTCGCGCAGGCCGGCGCGCCGCTGCTTGGCAAGACGAACCAGGACGAGTTCGCGATGGGCTCGTCGAACGAGAACTCGGCCTTCGGCGCGGTGCTCAACCCGTGGGACCGCACGCGCGTCCCCGGCGGCTCGAGTGGCGGCAGCGCGGCCGCGGTGGCAGCCGGCTCGGCGCCCTGGGCGCTCGGCACGGACACCGGCGGCTCGATCCGCCAGCCGGCGGCGCTGTGCGGGATCGTCGGACTGAAGCCGACGTACGGGACGGTCAGCCGCTACGGGATGATCGCCTTCGCGTCGTCGCTGGACCAGGCCGGTCCGCTGACGCGCGACGTCACCGACGCCGCGCTGCTGCTGAGCCACATGGTCGGCAAGGACGAGCGCGACTCGACCTCGATCGGCTTCCCCGGGACGATCGAGCGGCCGTCGGCGACCTCGCTGAAGGGGATCCGCCTCGGCGTGCCCGAGGAGCTCTCCGGCGAGGGCGCGGGCATCGAGCCCGGCGTGCTCGCCGCCTTCGACGCGACGCTGAAGCTGGCCGAGGAGCTCGGCGCGTCGATCCACACCTGCCACCTGCCGCATGCGCCGCACGCGCTGAGCGCCTACTACGTGCTCGCGCCGGCGGAGGCGTCGTCGAACCTCGCCCGCTACGACGGGGTGCGCTACGGCCTGCGGGTCGAGGACGGCGGCCTCGTCGGGATGTATACGAAGACCCGCAGCCAGGGCTTCGGGACCGAGGTCAAGCGCCGGATCATGCTCGGGACGTACTCGCTGTCAAGCGGCTACTACGACGCCTACTACGGCCGCGCGCAGCGCGTGCGCACGAAGATCGCAGACGATTTCCGCACCGCGTTCGACGCGTTTCACTTCGTCGTGACGCCGACCTCGCCGTCGGTCGCCTTCGAGCTGGGCTCGAAGATCGCCGACCCCTTCTCGATGTACGTCAACGACTACTGCACGGTGCCGATGTCGCTCGCCGGGATCCCCGCGATCTCGATTCCCAACGGTTTGAGCGAGGGCCTGCCGACCGGCTTTCAGCTCGCCGGCCCGGCGTTCAGCGAGAACCGCATCCTCGACGCGGCGTTCGCCCTCGAGCGCGCGATCGGCTTCGACGGCAGCGCCGGGAGGACTCCATGACCGTGGAGTACGAGCCCGTCATCGGCCTCGAGATCCACGTCCAGCTCTCGACGCGGACGAAGATGTTCTGCGGCTGCGAGCTGTCCTTTGGGGAGCCGCCGAACACGCGGACGTGCCCGGTCTGTCTCGGGCTGCCCGGCACGCTGCCGCGGGCCAACGCGCAGGCGATCCACTACGGGCTCATGATCGGCCTCGCCCTGGGCTCCGACCTCGCCCCGCGCTCGATCTTCCACCGCAAGAACTACTTCTATCCCGACCTCCCCAAGGGCTACCAGATCAGCCAGTACGACGAGCCCCTCTGCACGGGCGGGCGCCTCGGCGATGTGCGCATCCACCGCGTCCACCTCGAGGAGGACGCGGCAAAGCTCGTCCATGCCGGCTCCAGCGGCCGCATCCACGGCTCGGACGCCTCGGTCGTCGACTTCAACCGCGGCGGCACGCCGCTGGCCGAGATCGTGACCGAGCCCGACGTGCGCTCGGCCGCGCAGGCGCGCGAGTGGCTGACGCTCCTGCGCACGACGCTGCGCCGGCTCGGCGTCAGCGATGTCAACATGGAGGAGGGTTCGCTGCGCTGCGACGCGAACATCTCGATCCGCCCGGTCGGCTCGGCGCAGCTCGGCACGAAGACCGAGCTGAAGAACATGAACTCCTTCCGCTTCCTGGAGCGCGGGGTCAACGCCGAGATCGCGCGCCAGCAGGCGCTGTTGTTCGCGGGCGAGCCGGTCGTCCAGGAGACGCTGCACTTCGATCCGGCCACCGAGCGGATCACCTCGCTGCGCTCCAAGGAGGAGGCGCACGACTACCGCTACTTCCCCGAGCCCGACCTCGTCCCGGTCGCCATCTCGGACGCGATGCTCGCGGCGGCGCACGCCGACATGCCCGAGCTGCCTGCCGCGCGCGAGGAGCGCCTGCAGGGCCTTGGGCTGAGCGCCGCCAGCGCACGCCAGCTCGCGTGGCGCACGGAGCTCGGCGACTACTTCGAGGCCGCCCTCGCCTCCGACGGCGCCGAGGCCCAGCCGCTGGCCAACTGGATCTGCAACGAGCTCGTCGCGCGCGTCGGCGAGCAGGACCCGGCGAGCTCGAACGTCAGCCCCGACGCCCTGGCCCGGCTCGTCGCGCTCGTGGGCGACAAGGCGGTGACGGTCGGCAACGCGAAGCTCGTCCTCGACCGGCTCGTCGACGCCGGGGGCGACCCCGCAGCGATCGTCGCGGCCGAGGGACTCGGCGCGCTGGACGGCGGCGCCGACGAGCTCGAGCCGATCGTCGACGCCGCGCTGGCCGCCAACGCCGACGCGGCCGCGAAGATCAGGGCCGGCAACATGAAGGCCATCGGCGCGATCATCGGCCACGTCATGCGCGAGACGAAGGGGCGCGCCGACGGTGGTGAGGTGACGCGGATCGTCCGCGAGCGGCTCGGCGTGTGAACCGCGTCCACCACTGTGAACCGCGTCCACCACTGGTACTGCGCGCGCGAGGCGTGGAAGCGCCGCGTGCGCGAGGAGCTCGTGCCGCCAGCGCTCGCGGGGCTCGACCTCGGTGAGCACGTGCTCGAGGTCGGGCCAGGGTTCGGGCCGGCGACCGAGGTCCTCGCGCGCCGGGCTCCCGCCGTCACCGCGCTCGAGCTTGGCCCCGCGCTGGCGCAGGCGCTGCGGGCGCGGCTCGGCGGCGAGGTCGAGGTCGTCGAGGGCGACGGGCGGTCGATGCCGTTTGAGGACGCGTCCTTCAGCGCCGCGGTCTGCTTCACCATGCTGCACCACGTGCCGTCGCCGCAGGCACAGGACGAGCTCTTTCGCGAGGTCCGGCGGGTCCTGCGTCCCGGCGCTACGTTCGCGGGCACCGACAGCAGCGGGCGCGGGATCGGTTTCGCGCTCCTGCACATCGGCGACACGCGCGTCGTCATCGATCCAGCGACCCTCGCGGAGCGCCTGCAGCGGGTGGGCTTCGAGGACGTCGCCGTGAGCGCCAGGCGCGACCACTTCCGCTTCAGTGCGCGCCGCCCTCACCCGTGAAGCTGTGCGCGGCGCCCTGGTCTTTGAAGCTGCGGGCGGTCCGCGTCACGATATGGCGCGATGTCTCAGGTCGAGCAGCGCCGCGCGCCACGGCTGGAGATCGCGCTCCCTTGCACCCTGCGCCGGCCGATCGGCCGGCCGATCGTCGCCCAGACCGTGAACGTCGGCGCCGGCGGCATGCTCGTCTCCAGCGCCCGCCCGCTGACGATCGACGAGCCACTGAGCTTCGACCTCGCGAACCTCGACGCGCCGTTCACCGGCCACGCCCGCGTGTTGCGCCAGCACCGCCTCGACGTCTACGCCCTGCGCTTCGAGGGGCTTCCCGACGCGCTGACGAGCCGGTTGCGGGAAATGGCCGCCGGAGCGGGCACGACGCACGACGACATCTGAGCTTGCGGAGACGACGCACCGGCGTCGAAAGACCTGTGTCCGAACCGCCTCCCCAGGCGTACCATCCCTCCACCAGACCTGCCGCGAAGGAGGATCGCGATGTCGAAGCTCATCCGCATGGACCAGACAGGTCACTCGACGCTCGCCGAGTGGACGGCCGAGGACCCCGTCGCCGTCGAGGCCGCCGTCGAGGCGTTCCGCGCCGAGCTCGAGCGCGGCTACCTCGCGATGGTCAGCACCGGGCCCGGGCATGCCGAGCAGGTGCGCGAGCTGCCCGTCGAGGCGCCGCTCGTCATCCTGAGGCTTCCGATCTCGGGCGGCTGATCAGGTCGCCGTGGCCGTCGAGGCCCACCCGGTCGAGATTCTCCCCGAGGCCGCGGCGGTCCACTGGCGCCCGCGCGTCGACGACGCCCGCCTGCGCCACCTCGGCGGCCTCTGGATGCTCACGACGCTCGGCCACGTCGTGCCGTTCGCCGCCGCCGCCACGCTGCTCGTGTGGCTGCAGCCGCTCGCGCTCCCCGTGGCGCTCGCCTGCCTCGCGCACGCGTGGGTCATCCCGGAGCTCTACGCGCGGCGCGGCGCCAACGTCGTGCGCCCGCGCGGGCGTGCGGCGGAGGAGCCCGAGCGGCGCGCCGTCGGCCTGCTCGGCGACCTCGTCGGCCACGAGGCCCGCGAGCTTCATGCCCGCACCGGGCTCGTGCTCGAGCGCGGCCGCCTCGGCACCTGGCTCGTGGGCGAGGCCGGCGCCGTGCTGCTGCACGGGCGCCGGCGCAGGGCCTACTGCTACTGCGTGAAGGTCGACGGTCGCGCCGTCGTCGACGGCGCCGGTGCCGGCGAGCTGCCCTCCGGCGACCGCATCGCCCACCTGCTGCTCGCTCTGCGCGCCGACGAGCAGGGCTTCGCGACGGTCGCGAACCTCACGTTCGCCGGTGCCCGCTGGCGGTTGCGGCGGCGGCTGCCGGCGCCGATGCGCCCGGCCCTCGACGCCGCCGCGGCGAGCATCGACACGCGGTCCACCCGCCCCCGCTGAATCTCCGACTCCGGGCCAATGCCGCGGGCGGGGGCCGGGGCGATCATGCACGGCATGCCCGCAACCCACGACCTCACCCGTCGCGTGCTCATCCCCGTCGCGGGACCGCCGTCCACGTCGGCCAGGGCGCCGCGGGTCCGCCATTATCGGCTGGCCCGGGTGCCGCTGCATACCCGTCCGGACTCGACGCTGGACCGCTTCGCGCATCTGCGCTGAAGCTACGACTGACGTTCTCCTAGCCGCGCCGCGCCCCTTGCCGGGGAGTACGCTTGAAGGATGACCACCTCCTCTCCTTCGAGTTCTTCCTCCCTCGGCAAGCGGGCCGTCGCGCTCCTCGTCCTGCTGCTCGCGGCGTTCGTCCTCTTCCAGGTCGTCCTGGGCTTCCTCGCGGCCGTCGGTACGGTAGTGCTGATCGTCGTGGCGATCCTCGCCGTGGTCTGGGCGGTCCGCGTCCTCTGACGAGGCCGGGATCGTCGTGGCCGGGGGGGCGTACATCGCCATCGCGCTGGGCTTCGCCCTCGGCGGCGGGATCGTCGGCCGGCTCAAGGGGAGCTCCTTCTGGATCTGGTTTCTCATCTCCGGGCTCATCCCGGTCATCGGTCTGCTGACCGCCGTGGTCTATCGCTCCGAGCGTGACGAGCTGCGCCGCCGGTGCCCGACGTGCGGGCGCATGTGCAAGCTCTACGACGCGCTATGCGTGCGCTGCGGGACCGAGCTCGAGTTCCCCGATTCGGCGATCGCGCCCGAATCCGCGGCCACGCGCGTCCACTAGACTCGGATTGCGCCGGCCGCGAGGGCCGGCACGTTCACATGCGGAGAGGAGGTCTAAAAATGCGTGCGGTCGATGCCATCATGGAGTGCCTGAAAGCGGAGGGTGTCGAGGTCGTATTCGGCCTCCCGGGCGGCGCCAACCTCCCGACCTACGACGCCTTCGTCGACGGGGGCATCCGCCACGTCCTCGTGCGCCACGAGGCCGGCGGCGGCCACGCGGCCGAGGGCTACGCCAAGGCGACCGGCAAGGTCGGCGTGGCGTTCGCGACCTCCGGCCCGGGGGCGACGAACGTCGTGACCCCGATCGTCGACGCGATGATGGACTCCGTGCCGACGGTGTTCATCACCGGCCAGGTGCGCACCGACCTCATCGGCACCGACGGCTTCCAGGAGACCGACACGCTCGGCATCACGATGCCGGTCGTCAAGCACAGCTTCCAGATCCGCTCGCCGCTGGAGATCCCGCGCGCGATCCACGAGGCGTTCCACATCGCGCGCACCGGCCGACCGGGCCCGGTCGTCGTCGACATCCCGCAGGACCTCAGCCGCGCGGAGATCGACTACCAACCGGTCACCGACCTGCACCTGCCCGGCTACCAGCCGACGATCGACGGCAACACGAAGCAGATCCGCCAGGCGGCCAAGGCGATGGCCTCGGCGCGCCGGCCGGTGATCTACGCCGG
>Ga0136617_10004888_pt1 | contig 12003 bp, 14 predicted proteins | sample AntDrymUQ3222106_2_FD_129672 | JGI IMG/M metagenome (GOLD analysis project Ga0136617, IMG submission 129672) | Polar desert sand microbial communities from Dry Valleys, Antarctica - metaG UQ322 (21.06) | ecosystem: Environmental > Terrestrial > Soil > Desert | place: Antarctica: Dry Valley...
CTTCCAGGTCTTCAGGTGGCCGAGGTTCCCGTAGAGCTTGTTGTCGGCGTTCTCGCGGATGCAGCACGTGTTGAGCACGACCACGTCGGCATCGGCCTCCGAGCTGGCGGCGACCAGCCCGTCCGCCTCGAGCAGCCCGGCGATGCGCTCGGAGTCGTGCTCGTTCATCTGGCACCCGAACGTGCGCACGACGTAGCTGCGACCCACGTCGCACCACGCTACGAGCAAGTCACAGCCGGGCGCGCACCGCCCACAGGTCGGGGAACAGCGGGCGGAACAACGTCGAGCGAAGGTATGCAGCACCCGACGAGCCGCCGGTGCCGGCCTTGTCGCCGATCGTGCGCTCGACCATCTTGACGTGCCGGTAGCGCCACTCCTGCAGGCCCTCGTCGAGGTCGACGAGCCGCTCGCACACCTGCGCGTCGACGCCGTCGTCGGCGTAGACGTCGAACAGCGTCCGCTGCAGGCCGTCGGATGCGAGCCGCGGCACCGTCACGTCGTGGTCGAGCGAACTGGGCGGCACGTCGTAGCCGTGCTCGGCGAGACAGGAGACGAACGCGTCGAACACCGACGGTTCCTCGGTCACCGCACGGACGGCGTCGTTCGCCGGCGGCGTGTCCGGGTCACGCCTGCCGAGCAACGCCTCCAGCTCGCGGAACTGCGCCGACTGGAAGCCGCTGGCCGCGTCGAGGCGGTCGCGGAAGCTGGTGAACTGGCGCGGCGTCATCGTCTCCAGCACGTCGATCTGCGCCACCGCCACCTTGAGGATCGTCAGGATCCGCCGCAGCGTGTGCAGCGAGCGCGAGCTCTGGGCGTCCTGGAACAGCGAGCGGAGGTGGCGCAGCTCGTGGAGCAGCTGCTTGAACCACAGCTCGTACACCTGGTGGATGACGATGAACAGCAGCTCGTCGTGCTCGTCCGATCGGGGCCGCTGCGCCCCCAGCACCTCGTCGAGCGCCAGGTACGACGCGTACGTGAGCGCCGCCGGATCGGTCACCGCTGGCGAATCGTAGCGATCGGGCCCTCAACCGGTTCCGACCGCGATCGCGCGCCGCCCGTGGTGACGAACACCCATCGGAACGACCGTGGTCGGTAGCGTGCCGGCCGTGCTCGCCCTACTGCTCGACGACAACGCGTACGAGATCGTCGGCGTGCTCCACCTGCTCACTGTGATCGTCGCCTTCGGCCCGCAGTTCGCCTACCCGGCGCTGGCGCGTGCCGGGGCGTCGTCGACGATCGCCACGCTGCACACCCGGCTGACGATGCCGGCGCTCGTGCTCGTGCCGATCCTCGGCCTCGGCATGGTCGGCCTCTCCGACGAGGCGATCGGGATGGGCGATACATGGGTCGTGCTCTCGCTCATCGGCTGGGTCGTGATCGCCGCCGTCAGCTGGTTCCTGGTCCGCCCGGCGCTGGCCGGCGACGCCCACAACGAGCCCGACTCCCGGTCGAAGCTCGCCGCAGGCACCGGCGTGACCCACCTGCTGATGATCGTGATCCTCGTCCTGATGGTGTTCAAGCCCGGCGGCTGACCCCCATCGTCGGTCGTCTCAGACGATCAGTCGCGCTCCCCCGGTTCGTCGCCGCCGACCAACCGCAGCCCGGTCGCCGGCGCATCGCCGTTGGTCGGCGCGGTGTTCGCGGCGTCGGCGTCGACGTCGTGCTCCGCATCTGCCGAACCCTTCAGCCCGGCGGCGGTCAGGACCTTGTCGCTGATCTCGACCATCACCTCGGGGTTGGTGATGAGGAAGCCCTTGGCGTTCTCGCGACCCTGTCCGAGCTGCTCACCCTCGTAGGTGAACCACGCCCCCGACTTCTTCACGATCCCGAGGTCGACCGCCATGTCGATCAACGACCCCTCACGGCTGATCCCCTTCCCATACATGATGTCGAACTCTGCTTGACGGAATGGGGGCGAGCAGTTCTGGACCACGACGTCGTTGGCAACGAACGTGTGGTGCTCGTCGACCTCGATGTCGTAGACGTCGGCCCACTCCGGCACGCTGATCGACCTCACCCGGTCGTACCACACGTCTTCGGCGAGCACAGCGTCCAGGAACTCGCTCTCCAGCGCGTCAGCCAGCCGCTGCACCCGATCCCGCCGGAGCCGGCTGTGACCGAGCACCTGCCGTTGGCCGCCCTTCGGATCACCGGCTCGCTCGCCGACGAGGGCAGCGGTCCACTGCGGAGTCACGCCGCGTCCGCGGAGGTAGGCGAGGACCGGTTCGATCTGGCAAGCCGGGAGGTAGTTCCGCTGTGAACCTCGATGGACCGCCAGCGCCGGATCGGCGAGCGCAGCCGTGAGCTTCACGCCGCGTGGTCCCCACATCGGAATGACTTCGGCGAACCGGGTCACGTTGTCGGTCCCCGACACGCGTACCTCCCAAACCGGCAACTTGCCGAGAACCGGTCGGCCCTTCGCGATGCTCGGCCGCCGGTTCGTGCGTTCGGCACAACGCACACTGCTGCCGATCCCCCACCGCAGCAGTAGCCAATGGATCTGGTGGGCGAGCTGCTCGGACACTGTGGTGTAGCCCACACGCAGCCCGCCTGTCTGCTCACGGCTGACATGTCCATCGGTCTCGAACAGCCCGAACACGAGGTTGGCGGCGACATCCGCGGCGACGTCCGGAGCAAAGAACTCCACGGGGACCTGCTTCTCGACGGCGGTCTTGCCATACAGGCCCACATCGCGCATGAGGTCACGAAGGCGATTGCGTTCGCCCGCTCGATGTGAGAAATAGACCTGGATGCCCTTCGGATGCGCGTCACATCCAAACGTCGATGCGATAGCCGCAGCGTCAGCTTGGAGATCTGGCTCGACATTGGTGAATGAGACCGGGGTCTTGCCGGTGACACAACCGTCGCCGATCAGATATCCGAGCAGACGGGCCTCATCGGGCGTGAACGGCTCGGCCTCGCCGAAGCCCAGCCAGCGGCGGGGCCGCGCGACGCGATCACCCGTTGTGAGCTCACCGGCCTCGACCCAGCCACGATCGGTCAACACCTGGTGGTCACGCGTCACCCGCAACTCGGTGCTGTCACCGAGCCGAAGCGTGATGACCTCCGCTTCGCCCTGATCGAACCGCTGGGCGATCGACCGCACGTGGAGCTGACCCGCCTTGTCGGCAGCGACGACCGCGTCACCTCCGCCGCCGACGATGTCCTCGATGCGATGCGTCACACCCGTCGTCGGGTCGAACACCATGGTCCCGGCTGCGACGCACTTGTTCTTGACGACCTTGACCCGGGTGCGGTTGCCGACCACCTCGGGGCCGTCCTTGAGTGACTCGATGCGGCGAATGTCGAGGCGTATCGACGAGTAGAACTTCAGCGCCCGACCGCCGGGGGTGGTCTCCGGTGAACCGAACATCACGCCGATCTTCTCGCGCAGCTGATTGATGAAGATCATGATCGTCTTGGTGCGGTTGAGGTTGGCGGTGAGCTTGCGCAGCGCCTGGCTCATCAGGCGGGCCTGCAGGCCCACGTGGGTGTCGCCCATCTCGCCTTCGATCTCGGCGCGTGGCGTGAGGGCGGCGACGGAGTCGATGACGACGACGTCGAGGGCGCCGGAGCGCACCAGCATGTCGGCGATCTCGAGCGCCTGCTCGCCGGTGTCGGGCTGGGAGATGAGCAGCTGGTCGATGTCGACGCCGATCGCCTTGGCGTACACCGGGTCCATCGCGTGCTCGGCGTCGACGTAGGCGCACACGCCGCCGTTGCGCTGCGCCTCGGCGACGACGTGCATCGCCAACGTCGACTTGCCCGACGACTCGGGGCCATAGATCTCGGTGACCCGCCCGCGGGGCAGGCCGCCGATCCCGAGGGCGAGGTCCAGGGACAGCGCGCCGGTCGGCACGGACTCGATCGTCATCGACCCCTTCTCGCCCATGCGCATGATCGACCCCTTGCCGAACTGCTTGTCGATCTGCGCAAGCGCCATGTCGAGTGCCTTGTCGCGGTCAGTGCTCATCTCGTCTCGCTTTCACCATGGGACGTGGGTGATGGGATGTCGGTGCGCTCGACCCTAGGGAGGGGGTGTCACACCGTTTCGGGGAGGCCGGGTGGCGGCGAATGACATGACTGTAACCTACGAACAGTCGTTCGTACAAGCACCCGATGCGGCTGTCGTCAGCAGACCGGCGGCGGCGCTCCCTCACCCGGCTCGGGTGGCCGCATCGCCAGGTCCACGGCCTGCCACACGGTGTAGCTGAACGGGTAGGCGACGATCGGCAGCACGATCGCACCGACGCCGAGCACGATCAGCAGCGGCACGACCGCCACGTCGGGCCAAGTCGAGATGACCCCGATCCCGAGGCCGACGACGAGCACGCCGAGGCACACGACGGCGCTGATCGCCAGCGCACCGAGCTCGAACCCCTCGTACCCACGGCGCCACGAGATGCCGCAGGTCGCGCAGTGGTCCTGCTTGCGGAACCAGTCGGAGAAGAACGCGCCGCGGCCGCCGCACCACGCGCAGCGCCGGCGCGCGCCGCGCCACAGCATCGTGCCCACCGACGGCCGCAGCCGGTCGACGGGTCGCGCCGGCCGGCTCACGATGTCAGGGTAGGACGGCGATCCGCGAGACTGGCCCGGTGCGCCGCAGCATCGCCGGCCTGTCCTTCGTGATCGCCGCCCTGCTGCTCGCACTCGCCGGCGGCGGATGGTGGCTGCAACGGATCGCGTTCGACACCGCTCGCAGCGCCGACGTGGCGACCGATGTGCTGCGCGACGATGCGATCCGCCTCCAGTTGGCCAGGGCGGTGTCGAGGGAGGCCGCTGGTCTCGTTGGCCTGCCGCTAGCCGAGGTCCGCGCCACCGTCGAGCGCGCCGTGCTCAGCGACGACCCCGGCGTCGAGGACGCACTGGCAACGCTCGTCGCCAACTCCCACGCCCGCCTGATCGGTGCTCGAGACGAGCCGGTCGAGCTCTCCGGCGAGCAGCTCGTGCAGCTCGTGCGTGATGAGCGAAGCGCTGCGGTCGCACCCGTCGTGCTCCCCATCGAGGAGGTGACTGCGCTCAGCGCGACTCGAGTCGCGCTCGGCTGGATCGTCCCCATCGCAGCCATCGCCGGTGGCGTCGCGCTGCTCATCGCGCTGATCGCCCACCCACGCAAGACCGATGCCATCTTCGGCCTCGGCGCGTTCTGCATCGTCGTCGCCGTGCTGGCGGTGCTCCTCGGTTACGTCGTGCCGACGTTCGCCGTCCCACAGCTCAGCGACGAGATCTGGGCGGCGGCGATCCCGGCCGTTGCCAACCACTTCTTCCCGTTCGTCGTCGCAGTTGCCGCGGTGCTCGTCGTGGTCGGGTTGGTCCTGATGGTCGGCAGCGCCAACGCCCGTCGACGCAAGCTGTGGTCGGCGCCGGTGTCGGTCGGGCGGTATGCCGACCAGCACCGGTGGTCGTGACCGACGCGCCGCCTCAGGCCGTCAGCTCGTCGACGAACTCACCGAACACGTCGGCGTAGCGGCCTGCGTCCTCGTCGGAGTGCATCACCGAGATCAGCCATTGCTCATCGAGCCCCGGCGGGAGCAGCACCCCGCGGTTGATGCCGTGGATCCACTGGGCGAAGGCGAGCTCGAAGTCGGTGGCCTTGTAGTCGCGGTAGTTGCGCACGGGCTCGCGCCGCCACGTGATGCAGCCCTTGGCGCCGAACTGGACGGTGTGGGCGGGCAGATCGGCATCGTCGATGATCGCTTGGCACGCCGACACGAGCGACTCGTTGCGAGCGATCGCCGCGTCGACCGGTTCGGGCGCGCACGCCACCGACAGCGTCGCCTTGGCTGCGGCCATCACGAGTGGGTTGCCGTTGTACGTGCCGAGGTGGAGCACCTTGCCCTCGGTGATCAGGTCCATGTGCTCCTGGGCGCCACCGAACGCGCCGACCGGGAAGCCGCCGCCGATCGACTTGGCGAGCGTCACGAGGTCCGGCTCGATCCCGAAGTGTCCCGTGGCACCGCCGTAGCCGGCCGTGATGCCGGTCTTGACCTCGTCGAAGATCAGCAGGGTGCCGTGACGGCGGGTGATCTCGCGAACGGCCTCGAGGTAGCCGGGATCGGGGAGGCAGATGCCGATGTTCTCCATGACCGGTTCGACGATGAACGCAGCGACGTCACGGCCCGACAGCACGCGCTCGAGCGCGGCCGGGTCGTTGTACGGCACGACGATCGTGTCGGCGAGGATCGCCTTTGTCAGGCCGCCGGTCCCTGGGACCGACACCGGCGCGTCGGCAGGGCCGGCCAGCTCGAGCGGCGGCTTCATCGAGATCATCACCTCGTCGTGATGACCGTGGTAGCCACCCTCGACCTTGACGAGCTTGTCCCTCCCCGTCGCACCCTTGGCCACGCGGATCGCGTCCATCGTGGCCTCGGTGCCGGAGTTGGTGAAGCGCCACATCGGCAGGCCGTAGCGGTCTCGCAGCAGCTCGGCCACGTCGGCGTCGAGCTCGCACGGCGTGACGAACAGCGTGCCGTCGTCGAGCTGGGCACGAACGGCGTCTCGAACTGCCGGGTGCATGTGGCCGGCGAACAGCGCGCCGAAGCCCATGTCGTAGTCGACGTACTCGTTGCCGTCGACGTCGATCATCCGCGATCCGAAGGCCCGCTCGACGACGATCGGGTGCGGGTCGTACGCCTGGAAGCTCGACGGCACGCCGAGCGGCAGCACCCGGCGCGCCCGTTCGGTCGCCGCTTGCGACCCACGGGTGCGGTCGGCGTAGACCGACAGCTCCCGCTCGGTGATCGCTGCGGCTGCGGCCTGCAGCGGTTCGACGGCCACTCCGAAAGACGGGTGGGTGGCGGTCATCGGTATCACATCCCTTGTGGTGCGCCTCTGATGGCAGTCCCCGGACGCTACCGGATCCCGCTTGCGTCGAGATCTGGGCGGTCATGTCGCAGCGATCTCGACCAAGGCGTCGTGACCGTCCGGATCGGGACGTTGCGTCCGAGACCGAGCGTGGCAGACTGGCGAGTCCCATGGTGGGCGTAGCTCAGCTCGGTTAGAGCGCCAGGTTGTGGCCCTGGAGGTCGGGGGTTCAAGTCCCCTCGCTCACCCCATACGATCCGACGCCCGGCAGCGCGTCCGTGCGTCGGATCGCTTGCGCCTCTAGCTCAACGGCAGAGCAGTGGACTCTTAATCCATTGGTTCAGGGTTCGAATCCCTGGGGGCGCACCCTTCTAGCAGGTACGTCGTCCGGTAGTCATTGACCGGAACCGACCGAGGTGACCAACCGGGTGGCCAACTGAAGGAAGGGGCCGCGACCGCAGGTCGCACGGCGCAGCAGGGGGGCGGAGAACAGGAACGCTTGGCGAATGCCTGCTGGCCGCAATGGACGCTGCAAATCGTCCCCGGCGCCGAAGAACGTCTTGCTCCGATTCTGCGGTAGGCCCATCTCCACGACGGCGCCCGCGTCGAGATCTTCGCCCTCGACGCATTGGCCCGCCCCGCCGCCGACGCCAGCGACATCACACTGAACCGCCCTGGGTCTGGTGGAGGCTCTCGGGCTATTGGATTCCAACCGGGGTGTGGTCGGTCTGTGGGGCAGCGTAGGACGCGGCTTCGAACTCGGCCGGCGGGACGTCGCCGCAATGACCGTGGAGGGGGGTGGTGTTGTGCCAGTGGACCCAGCCGAGGGTGGCCAGTTCGACGTCCTCGACGGTCTTCCACGGTCGGCGGCCGTGTGCGGGACCGCGGATCAGCTCGGTCTTGTAGAGCCCGATGACCGTCTCGGCGAGCGCGTTGTCGTAGCTGTCGCCGACCGTGCCGATCGAGGGGACGGCGCCGAGCTCGGCGAGGCTCACCCCAGCGGACACCGGTGAGCTGCGACCCGGCGTCGGAATGACAGCGCAGCCCGACGATACGCGCCCCGCGGTGCCAGCGGGCCATCTCCACGGCGTCGAGGACCATGTCGGTGCGCATGTGCGCCGCCACCCGCCAACCGACGATCATCCGGCTGAAGGTGTCGACGATGAAACACACGTAGGCCACACCCCGGCCCACGTCGGCACGTACGTGATGTCGGTGACCCACAACTGGTTCGGGCCGCTGGCGCTGAAGTCTCGCCGCACCAGGTCGGGGTGGCGGGCGGCGGTGTCGTCGGGGCGGGTGGTGCGCACCCGCTTGACGCGTCGGACGCCCTCGATGCCGGCGGCCCGCATCAGCCGGGCGACCTGATCACGGCCGATGTCATGGCCGGCCCGACGGGCTGCTTTCCACAGCTTGTGCCCCCCGTGACCCGGTAGTTCGCCGCCCACATGGCGACCAGCACCGGGATCCTCACGGCGTCGCGCACTGCCCGCGCCGAGAGCGGCCGGGACTTGGCGGCGTAGTACGTGGACGGGGCGACCTGCAGCGCCTTGCAGATCAGCTCGACCCCGAAGTCTTTGCGATGCTGATCGATGTGGTCGACCATGATCGCTGTGGGCGGTCGAGCTCCGCGCGCCTCCCGCGTGGTAAGGCGGCTGCGACCGACTCTGCGGTCAGGCGGCCGCTTTGCTGCGCATACGGATCAGACCCAGCGGGTAGCGATGTGCACATGAGCGACGACATGAGCGACCACCAGGCCGACGACGTAGCGCCGCCGCCGACAGGCGGTCGTCCGGAGGACGAAGCCGTCAACGACACCGAGGAGAGGTACGGCGCCAACGAATCGCCGGCGTGATGGCGTCTCGAAAGCCCAGCAGGGCGGCTCATTATGGGATCCACTTGCTGGTGGATTGGCTTGACGTGATCGACTCGATCGTGGATCACGACGACGGTGGCGGTTCTCGACGGCCTCCTTGAGGCCTGCAGCTGGAGTTCAGGCCGGCGCGGATGTCGTCCTCCTCGCGCCCCGTTCGGTGTGCAGCTGAACGGTCAGAAGGCATTCATCCGGGCTGACGCCGGTATCGACGTTCAAGGCCCTGAGCAGTCGTTCTGCTCGGGCGCAACCGGGGCTACCGAACGACAGCCTCGGCTTGCGGGGTCGGCAATTGGAAGCACGTTCACGGTGAGCGCGCACATGCGGCGCCCACAACCCGATGGCCCGTCCGTCGCACAAGACGTCAGGTGCGGGCCGGCGACGCCTACGAGCGACGTTGGTCAACAAGGCTGGTCGGCGGGCGCGAACGCCCGCCGACCGGTTGATCTGCGCGTCAGGTGCTGCGCTCGCTGTAGCTGCTGGTGTTGTTGTCCCGGCGCTTCAGCCCGGCGAGCCCGGCCAGACCGGCGAGCCCGATCAGCCCGAACAGGCCGGCGTTGCTGCCGTCATCGTCGGACGTCTCTTCCTGCGCCGGCGCAGCGGCGTCGGTGACCGACGCCGTCCCCACTAGCATGAGGCCGGCGATCGCCGGCCCTGCAATCCACTTCTTCATGGGTTCATCCCTCTCTTAGTGGCAACCCGGTACGAGGCACCCGCCGCGTGGTTCGGTGACGCTGCCAACGTCGCAGGGGATCCAAGGAGAGATATCGCTCGGTGACTGCGGAGCCGACGGCGCCGCCGAGGACCGGAGCGACGGTCGGGCAGAGGCCCGGCCGAGGACTCGTCTACCCAACCCGATGCGAGCCGACACAAGTTGCGTCGGGTCGTCCCTAGCGTGCGGATGGTGTCAGTCCTCCCGCCGCCCCTCAGCTCCGGATGGCTGATCGTCGACGACCTGCCGGTGTTTCATCGGTTCGCGGCCGGCCCAGGCGGTCGGGCCGACACCGTTGTCCACGTCCACGGTCTGGCCATCTCCGGGACCTACCTCGAACCGGCAGCAGCCCGTCTCGCCGCCCGCTGGAGGACCTACGTGCCGGACCTGCCGGGGATGGGTCGCAGCCTGGCGGCGGCTGACACCTCGGACGTCGGCGGCTTGGCCCGCTCGCTGGCGTCGTACTGCAAGACCGCCGGGATCGAGCACGCCACGCTTGTCGGCAACTCGCTCGGGTGCTCGGTCGTCGTCGAGCTGGCCCACCTGTTCCCGGGGATCGTCAGCCGAGCGGTGCTCGTCTCACCGGTCGGCGGCCCGCGCAACCGCCCACTGGTCCGCCTTGCCGGTCAGGCGGCACGCGACGCGCAGCGTGAACCGGCGTCGCTGCTGCCGATCGTCGTGCGTGACTACGTCCGCTGCGGTGTCGTGCGCAGCTGGTCGATGCTCCGGGCGATGATCCGCTACCCGGTGGAGGAACGGCTCGCCATGTCAACGGTGCCGACGCTTGTCGTCGTCGGACGGCGCGACCCGCTGGGCGACGTCGCCTGGGCCGGAGCGTTGACGGCCTCGCCGCATGTCCGAGCCCTCGAGGTCGACGGCGCGCACGCACTCAACTACAGCGCCCCCGACCGCTTGGCCGACCTCATCGCATCGTTCATCGAGGACGATGAGGCAAACCGCGGCGGGGCGTTCGCCCGTCCGCACGATCCCGCACCGCCTCGGTCGCCGCAGCAGCACCGAACCCCATGATCGAACCGACGATACTCGCCGGGGCAGTGCACGGTCAGCCGTGGCGAGCCCGGCGAGCAAGCAGAGAGGGTCTTGTAGCCCGTTCGCTGAAGATGCGGTGTCGATGGACGTCAGCTGCAGTCGAGCCCGTTTGTTGGAACGGAGCAACGACGCATCGCAAGAAGCGCGGATCGGGCTGCGGGATTATTCTGCGCGCGAGCGCCCCGGCGATTGTCGTGCAGGCGAGCCTTCGATCGGGCACTTCGGAACATTGAGCCAAGAGTTTGCACGCAGATGGCCGCGTGTACGCATACTTCGTGCCGTCTAGGGCGAGGTGGTTGTCATGAAAGCGAACCGCAGAATGGACGCTGCTCGGCCGTATCGCTGATGTGGTGGCTGGGGCTGCCTGGCCCGGGCATTGATCCCGGGGGATGGCGTCCCGGCTCGTCGGACCGTGATGTAAACGATGTGCCGTCCGCGATCACCAGTCAGCGCCGCCCAAGCCGTCGCCGTCGGACTCGTCTCCTTCATCAACGATCCAGCCCCCGCCCAATCCACCGAGCATCGTGCCGAGAAGCAGACCGCTGAAGAGGCCGCCGCCAGTGCCGGACCACCCCGTACGAAACGTTGCCGACGAGTCGACGTACGAAGGCTGCCGGTCATGATCGACCGTGACGGCGGGTTCACCATGGGAACCGGGCCGTTGCAGGTTGGCGGGGGGATCGGGCGGTGGGCGACCGTCCAGGGTGGCCCGCGCTCGCGACATCGACCAGTTCGCCTCATCAACGACCCGCTGCACTCGCACCATGTCCACGGGTGCCTCGGCGTCGTCGATCGCCGCGTGGGCTACCCGGTAGCGATGCGTCGCCGCCTCGTAATCGTTGCGCGCCTGCTCATTGATCGCGACCTGGGGCTCGAGCCGGATGACATCGTCGGCCAGCACGGACAGCTCGGCCCGGAGCACGTGGGCGTTGACGGACTCGTCGTCGGCCCCGGAGGAGCCCCGCAGCAGTTGTGCTTGACGCCGGCGGCGGCCGACACGGGCAAGCAGCAGCAGTAGTGCGATTGGGAGAAGCAGGAAGAAGAACCCGCCGGTACCGCCGCTGCGGGAGCCCCCGATGACGACGCAACCCGTCAGCTGGCTCACGCTGAAGCCGGCCGCGGCACTGGTGGCCAACCATTTCACGCTGGAGACCTACCCGCCGATTCATCGACCGCAAACGATCGCCTCCCGCAGCTGAGGCGAGGCTGCCGTCGCGCGTGGTCGCAGCACCGCCGACGATGCTCCGTTCCGAACCTGCGGATACCGGCTGACGGACCCGGCCGCGTGGCCGCGCTGGACGGCCTGTCTGGCAGCGGCCGCCTTGCTACCGGCGGGACCGGTTCGATCGCCGATGCGACGACGCCGACTGATCCGGCGCCCGCGGAGTCGAGCAGCGTCAACGACGACGGGGGCGGCAACGCCGGCCTCTGGGGTCTGCTCGGTCCGGCAGGCCTCGCCGGTCTGAAGCGCCGCAACGACACCAGTTACACGACGACGAGCCGCACGGGCAGCACCTCGGTCGATCGCTGAAACTCGTTGCAAGACTCCCCGGCCCGGCGGGTC
>Ga0136617_10004889_pt1 | contig 12003 bp, 8 predicted proteins | sample AntDrymUQ3222106_2_FD_129672 | JGI IMG/M metagenome (GOLD analysis project Ga0136617, IMG submission 129672) | Polar desert sand microbial communities from Dry Valleys, Antarctica - metaG UQ322 (21.06) | ecosystem: Environmental > Terrestrial > Soil > Desert | place: Antarctica: Dry Valley...
AGCGCATCCATCTCCATGACCAGCGCCGCGTATCCGGCGTCGCTGAGGGTTGCCCAGGTACGAGGTCGCCGGTTCTCGTAGCCCTTGGTGATGGTGACCAGGCCATCGCCGGCGAGTACCTCGAGATGCCTGCCGAGGTTCCCATCGGTGAGCCCCAGCACAGACTTGAGGTACGGAAAGGTGGCCATCTGCGCTTCGGCGAGCACGGTGAGGATCCCGAGTCGGGCGCGGTGATGCACCACATCGTTGAGGGCGGAGGCCGGATGCGAACGGTCTGGCGGAGCCGGCTGGCCCGCTGACTGGGGTGAGATTGGACCTCGAGGTCGAGTGTCGGTCACCCTTTGCGCTCCTGGCGAAGGGTGAAGACAGCAATCGCGAGCAGAAGTACTCCGAGGGCGGCGAAGACGACCGAACTGCCGTGGTCCTGAAAGAAGTCGCGGGCCGGAAAGTCCGGGAAGTTGTTCGTGATCCCGTTGGAGAAGGCCCTGGTCGGCAGCTCGACACCGGCGACGAGAGCGAACGCCGCGGCAGCGGCGGCGACGACGCGGCTGCGCTGGGTGAGTGCGACGGCGAGGAAGCCGAGACCAGTGAACAGTCCGCCCAACCGGAAGAACCCGAACTCGGACACGGTCGTTGCGCAAATGCCGAGAATGGTGATGGCCACGAGTGGGCCCACCCCGGGTCCCAGGCCCTGGCGGTGGTGAAGCCGGTGGAACCACCATGCCGTCACCAGTAGGCCGAGTGGTCCAGCGAATACCCAGAACAGCGTGCTGACCGGACGCAGCGAACCGAACCGATCCCACTGGACCACGGCAGCGCCGAGAGCCAGCAGCCCGAGGGCGAACAGCGGGACAGAGGCGATGTGCAGATCGCGGCGCGCCCGGCGCCGGACCTGGTCGAGATCGGCCAGTAGCGCCTCGACCTGGCGCGGCTCGAGCTCACCGACGTGCGTCTCGGCCATCTCGACGTCTTTCCAGCTCGCCCTGGGACGTCGTCGTCGAATCACGATGGTGTCGAACAGCTGATCGTGGGGCAGCTGACGCTTGCTGTTGAACAGCATCCATAGGGAGTACCCGACGAGTACTGCGAGAAGGTCGAACCAGAACAAGCACCCGACCACGGCCATGAGCACCACAGCTCGGCCGAGCAGGCGGAACCTACTCGACGCGGTGCCGTCGGATGACACGACCCGGAGCCCGAACGCCACCATCCCCAGCGTTCGGCCCAGCACCCCGCTGGCAATGACGTACAGGGCGAGACTCGCCGCGACCAGGATGGCGATTGACGTGGGGGCTGGCTGCGGCCGGCCGTTCTCGTACACCACTCCCGAATCCAGTGTGAGGAGCCACCCCCAGCCGATCACGATGATGATCGCGTACATGACGAGGCCGTCCAGCACGGCGGCCGACACACGGAAGCCGTATCCGGCCGAGTCCTGGCGTGTGGCCCGTGCGGCGGACACCGGATGACCTATCGTCATTGTCCCTCTCCTCTTTGATTACTCTGAAATCAGATGAACTCTATGGAGCAGAGTGACTCGCGGTCAAGGGAGAACTGGTCAGCTGAACGACCTGGACGCGGCGTACCTTCGGTCGGGATGACTGACGCGCCAGCTGATACGACGGTCGGGGCCCTTCGCGATACCGGCGCCCGGGCTCTTGGTGTCAAAGAAGAGATCCGAGCCAATCTGCTGCGTCGGATCGCCGCCGGGGAACCGTCGCTGCCCGGGATCGTAGGGTTCGACGACACGGTGGTCCCGGAGGTCGAGCGGGCGTTGCTGGCCGGGCACGACTTCGTGCTCCTGGGTGAGCGGGGCCAGGGCAAGACCCGGCTGATCCGCACCCTGGTGGGGCTGTTGGACGAGTGGACGCCGGTGCTGGCCGGCAGTGAACTCAACGAGCACCCGCTGGCGCCGATCTCGGCCTGGGGCCTGCGGCAGATCGTCGAACTGGGCGACGCCGCGCCGGTGACCTGGTTGCACCGCGAAGCCCGGTACGGCGAGAAGCTGGCCACTCCGGACACCAGCGTCGGAGACCTGATCGGTGATGTCGATCCGATCAAGGTCGCCCAGGGCCGGACCCTCGGCGACCCGGAGACTATCCACTTCGGACTCATTCCGCGCACCAACCGAGGCATCTTCTCGATCAACGAACTGCCCGACCTCGCCGAGCGGATTCAGGTGGCCCTGCTCAACGTGTTGGAGGAACGCGATATCCAGGTCCGCGGCTACCGGCTGCGACTGCCCCTTGACCTGCTCCTTGTGGCCAGCGCGAATCCAGAGGACTACACCAACCGCGGCCGGATCATCACTCCGCTCAAGGACCGCTTCGGCAGCGAGGTCCGCACCCACTACCCGCTCGAACTCGACGACGAGATCGCGCTGGTCAGCCAGGAGTCGATGCTGTCCTGGGCCGACGACCTGGAGCTCGCCCGCCCGCTGATTCCCGACCACATCGTCGAGATCGTCGCCCGGTACGCCCGGCTGGTCCGCGAGAGCCAGCACGTCGACCGGCGCTCCGGGGTCAGCGCCCGATTCGCGATCGCCGCGGTGGAGACGATGGCCGCCTCGGCCGTACGACGCGCTGCGATGACCGGTGAGGACCGCGCCGTCGCCCGGGTCTGCGACCTCCCCAGTGCTCTTCCTGCCGCCCGCGGCAAGGTCGAGTTCGCCGACGCGAGCGGCGAGGACGAGGGAGAACGCGAACTGGAGATCCTCGCCCACCTGCTCCGCCGGGCCACCGCAGAGACGTTCCGGAACCGGCTGGCCGGCGTGGACCTATCCGGCCTGCAGGACCACTTCGCCGAGGGCCAGACCGTCGATTCCGGCGAGCTGGTCGCCGGAGCGGCATTGCTCGCTCAGTTCGGGGCCGTACCCGGTCTGGCCGAACTGCTCACCGCGCTCGGGGTGACCGAGAGCGAGGACCTGCCCGACCAGGCAGCCGCGGCAGTCGAATTCGCGCTCGAGGGCCTCTACCTCACCCGTCGGCTTGGCAAGGACGTCGACGGCCCGCGCACCCTGTACGGGGGTTAGTCCCGATGAGGCGGAGGTACCGGTACGGTGCGTGGCAGGGCGGTCCAGACCCCCTTGCCGAGCCGTACGACGTTGCCACCGCGGTGGATGCTGTGGGCGACTCGGTGCTTGCCGGCGAGAGCACGAGCGAGGCCCTGCGGCGGCTGATGCGGGCCGGTGCAGCCGGACGGCGTGGCCTGGATGCGTTGCGGGACATGATCCGCGAGCGGCTGCGGACGGCCCGGACCCGCGGCGCGATGGACGGCACGCTGCGCGACGTACAGCGACTGCTCGACGAGGCGCTGCAGGCCGAGGAACAGACCCTGGAGTACGACCCGCGGCCCGAGGCCCGGTTGGCCGAGTCCGAGTTGGCCTCCCTTCCCGACGACACTGCAGGTGCGGTACGGGCATTGGCCGATTACGACTGGTCCAACGCCTCGGCGCGGCAGAAGTACCAGGAGATCCAGGACCTGCTCCGCCGGGAGGTGCTCGACAGTTCCTTCCAGAAGATGCGCGACGCACTCAGTAGCGCCGGAGGTATCGACCAGGAACGTCTGCGCGAGATGATCTCCGAGCTCACCGACCTGATCCAGTCGCACAACCGGGGCGAGGACACCAGCGAGGCTTTCGAGCAGTTCATGGAACGGCACGGGGAAGCGTTCCCGGACAACCCGCGCAACACCCAGGAACTGATCGACGGCCTGGCCCGTCAAGCTGCCGCGCAGCAGCGCATGCTCGCCGGGATGAGCCGCGAGCAGCGCATGGAACTCGCGAACCTCATCTCCGACACCTGGGACCAGATGGGCGTCGGCGACCAGATCGGCGCCCTGAACGACGAGTTGCGGCGGGCCAGACCCGACCTTCGCTGGGACCGAGGTTCGGTCCCTGACGGAGCGGAGCCCTTGGGACTTGGCGACGCGACCGCCGCGGTACGGGACCTGGCCGACCTGGAGGCGCTCTCCCGGGCACTGTCGCAGGACTATCCGGGGGCGGACCTGAGCGACATCGACGCACAGGCCCTGGAGAATGCCCTGGGTCGCAACGCCGTCGATGATCTCGAGGCCCTTCGCGAGCTGGAGTCCGAACTCGAGGACCAGGGCTGGCTCAATCGATCCGCCGGCAAACTGACACTGTCCCCGAAGGCGGTCCGCCGGATGGGCGCCACAGCGCTGCGGCGGGTCTTCGGTCGACTGTCGGAGGGTCGGCGCGGGCAGCACGACATCGCCGCGACCGGCCCTGCGGGTGAACTCACCGGATCCTCTCGGCCGTGGGCGTTCGGCGACGAGCAGCCCATCGACGTGGTCGAGACCGTACGACGGGCGGTGTTGCGTACGGCCGGACAGCGACCCGACCTATCTGTCGACATGGCCGAGCTGGAACCGGACGATCCCGGGGTACGTCGGAAGAGCGTGCCGATCGCGGTGGACGACGTGGCAGTGGTGGAGACCGAGCGGCGCGCCAGCGCCGCTGTCGCGCTGCTGGTCGACCTCTCCTACTCCATGGCACTGCGCGGTACCTGGCCGGAGGCGAAGTCCACGGCTTTGGCCCTGCACACCCTGGTCAGCACGAAGTTCCCGCAGGACGCCATCCAGATCATCGGTTTCGCCAGCCGGGCCCGCGAGATCTCCGCGGCAGACCTGGCCGACCTCGACGTGGACACCCTGCAGGGCACGAACCTGCAGCACGGTCTGATGCTGGCCCGCCGCTTTCTGGCCCGGCACCGCGACAGCGAGCCGATCATCATGATCGTCACCGATGGAGAGCCGACAGCACATCTCACCGAGGACGGACGGGCCATGTTCTATTGGCCGCCCCTGCCGGAAACCGTTGCACTGACGATGACCGAGGTCACCCGCTGCACACGACTCGGGGCCCAGATCAACGTCTTCGCCCTTGATCCCGACCCGAATCTCATCGACTTCGTCGACGCCCTGGTCCGCCAGGCCGGTGGGCGGCTCTTCCAGCCCGACCCGGACCATCTCGGTGAATACGTCGTCGCTGACTACCTGGACGCCCGCCGCGGCCGGCGGGCACGATCGGCATGAGCGCCGACATCAGCGACCGGACCGGCACGTCCACCGGCGCCGACATCCCGATCCCGGAACGTCTCGTCGTTTCCCGATCCTCCGCCGAGCAGACCGCGTCGTTGCGCCGGGCCGTACTGCGCCCGCACCTCACGGTCGCGCAGATGGCCGTTGCTGGGGACCAGAACCCGGAGACGACCTATCTCGCGGTACGCGATCCGGCCGGCGACGGCGTAGTCCTCGGCTGCGTCCGACTGGAGCCGGTGCGGTGCCCGTGGCCGGAGGCACTCGGGGTTCCCTCGCAGGCCAGTTGGCAACTCCGGGCGATGGCCACCGATCCGGGCGCTCGCGGCACCGGGCTCGGGCGCCTGCTCGTCAAGGCTGCCGTGGACCACGTGGCGGAGCGCAGTGGTGACCTGATCTGGTGCAACGCCCGGGCCGGCGCCGAACGGTTTTACTTGCGGCTGGGCTTCCGTACCGTCACTGACCCGTTCGACGTGCAGGACGTCCCCGAGGCACACGTCGGCATGGTGTTCGAACTGTCAGGGCGTGAGTCATGAGCTACCGCGCGTGGCCGGCCGCACTACTCACCGGTGCGGCGCTGACCGCGGCCTGTGTGGTGGTCGGCGAGCACGTGGTCCAGACCCGCGACGGATGTCTTGACTCGACGGGCTGGTTCACCGCAACCCCGGCGGCCTGGCCTGGCAATGAGGCTGCCGTCGGCGGCAAGCGCGCAGCGGAGCCGGACAAGAGGCAAACCGACGTTCCGGGGACAGTCCACGAAGCCGGCGAGACCGACGATCAGCAGAACCCGGGCGACGACCAGATCAGCGGGTGCCTTGACCTGGACCGAATCGAGATCCCGGCGCCGGGTCCAGCTCCTGACAGCCGCGCCTAGCCTCTCCGGGCCGCCTTCCCGATCGAGTGAAGGGCACCTTCAGCCAATAGGTTCGATACAGGGTGCCCTTCACTCAGGTCATCGCCTGGTCGAGGTCGGCGAGCAGGTCGTCGATGTCCTCGATCCCGACGCTGAGTCTGACCAGGGCAGCTGGGACCTGTAACGGTGAGTTGGCCATCGAGGCGTGCGTCATCCGCCCCGGGTGCTCGATCAGGGACTCAACGCCGCCCAAGGACTCGGCAAGGATGAAGACCTTTGTGCGCGAACAGATGTGGAGGGCCGCAGCCTCGCCGCCTGAAGCCAGGAAGGAAACCATGCCGCCGTACCCGCGCATCTGCCGCCCGGCGAGCTCGTGCCCGGCGTGCGTCGGCAGCCCCGGATAGAACACGGACTCGACCGCCCGGTGCCCGGACAGCCAGTCCGCAACCCGGCCCGCGTTGGCACAGTGTCGTTCCATGCGGATGCCGAGGGTCTTGACGCCGCGCAGCACCAGCCAGGAATCGAAGGCACCTGGAATGGCCCCGACCGCGTTCTGGGTGTAGGACAGTTCCTCACCCAGTCCGGCATCTGAGACGACGACCGCACCGCCCACGACATCGGAGTGCCCACCGAGGTACTTCGTCGTTGAGTAGACCACCGCGTCGGCACCGAGTGCCAACGGCAGTTGCAGGTATGGGGAGGCGAAGGTGTTGTCCACGACAAGTCGGGCCCTGGCAGCGTGGGCGATCTCGGCGAGTGCGGTCACATCGGCGATGGACAGGAGCGGATTCGTCGGTGTCTCGCACCAGATCAGTCGCGTGTTCGGTTGCAGCGCAGCACGAACAGCGGCCAGATCCCCGAGGTCCACGGGAGTGTGCTCCAGCCCCCAGGAAGTCATGACGGCGTTGAAGAGCCGGTACGTGCCGCCGTAGGTGTCGTGGGGGATGATGACATGGTCACCCGGCCGACACATCGTCCGTACCAGCGCGTCCTCAGCCGCCATTCCCGAGGCGAACGCCAGTCCGCGCGCTCCACCGTCCAGGACCGCCAGGCAGGTCTCCAGTGCGGTACGAGTCGGATTTCCGGTCCGGCTGTACTCGTACCCGGAGCGCAGCCCGCCCACGCCGTCCTGGGCATAGGTCGAGGTCTGGTGAATCGGGACGACGACCGATCCGGTGACTGGGTCGGGTGCTTGCCCGGCGTGGATGGCTGCGGTCGCGAATTCCATGCGGCCGAGGCTAACCAGGCGTGCAGGACCGGTGGACAACGCCAGCGCGCCGAAGGCCGCACTACCTAGCCTGAACCCTGCAATTCAGTCGCATCGATGGGGGACGCATGGCCAACGGACACAGTCAGGTGACCGTCGTCAGCCCGGATCGGCGGCTCGACCTCGCCCTGCCCGATTCGGTCCCAGTGGGTGACCTGATCGCTCAGCTGCTCGATCTGTGCACGGATCATCACGACCGCACCGGCGCGCTCGCCTGGACCCTGCGCCCAGTCGGGGGGACCGGACTGGCCTGGTCGAGCAGTCTGGATTCGGCTCGAGTACGTGACGGTGCCGTCCTGGAGCTCAGTCCACGCTCGGACTACGGCGTTTCCCGCGAGGTCGAGGACGTGCGCGATGCCACCGAGGACGCGGTCGATCAGAGCGTGGGTAGCTGGCGAAGGACGGACACCACGACCGTGGCCGTGCTGACCCTCACCGCGCTTGCCTGGATCGTGCTGGCCCAACCGAGCCTCTGGGCTACGACGTCGGGCAATGGCTTGCCGGTCTCCGTCGCCGTGGCCGGCGCAGCATTGTGGGGATGTGGCGTCGTTGCCCGGCGAGGGCGCTTCGTCGCCGCTCACGCCCTCGTGGCGGTGGGGCTGGCCTGGAGCGGCGCTCTGGTCATCGCATCGACCGCGCCGGCCACGCTCGCATCGACCGCCTTGACGCACGCAAGTCGGGCAGCCTTGACGGCCACCGCCGTCGTGGGGGCGGCGGTGGTCGTGTCATGGGCCGTACCGCGACTTGCCGCCTGGTCAGCTGCCGCCGCTGTCGGCTTCGTCGCCGCACTCGGATGGGCGGCAATGGACCTGGCCGGACGATCCACTGACGAAGCCGTTGCGCTGGGCACCGTCCTGGGCGTATTGAGCCTCGGAGTCGCGCCGCGTGCGTCGCTGGCTGCCGGCGGTCTGGCCCAACTCGACTATGTCGTTCGTACCCGCGGGGGCGTCGATCCCGCCACAGTCGTGGCAACCTTGGCCCGATCGCGGGCGCTCCTCACCGGCGCCCTGGCCGCCTCCTGCGCGCTGACCGCCGCCGGGTCTGTCTGGCTCGCGATCGCAGGATCGCCCCTACAGGTGGCCCATGCCGCTGCCATCGCCGGTTGTCTGATCCTCCGCTCTCGGGCGTTCTCCCAATTCACGCATGTCCTGACCTTGGTCCTCATGGGAACCGCGGCGCTGATGGCCCAACTGGCCGCCGACCTCATCGGCGCGCAACCGCGGCCCACGACGATCGTCGCCCTGGTGCTGGTTGCCGCTGGGTCGCTCGTGCTCGCCCACGGTGGCATGGCCGCCCCCAGCGACGTGTCCGCAGCCCGAAGTCGGCGGATGCTCGACGTCACCGAATCATTGACCGTGGCGACGCTGATCCCGCTGTTGGCTGCCAACCTCGGAGTTCTGGACGTGGTACGCGAGATGGTGAACTAGGCAGTGCTGCACCAACAGACAGCCGGGGGCAGGGCGAGCCCGCTGCATGCCAATGCGGGGACTTCAGAGCCTCGGGAGACGGTCGGGAGTCAACCCGGACGTCCCGACAGTGCGGGACCAGCCCACGACTGGCGACGACGGCTCAGCGCGATCCGGCAGGGTCTGACCACCTATGGTGCCGCCGCGGCCGCACACGAGCATCTGGCCTTGGCCAGCGCTCTGCGTGCTCGCCAGACCCGGCCGCGGCGGATCGCGGTGATCGGCAGCAACGGTGGCGTCGGGACGACGACAGCAGCAGTGCTGCTGGCCAGCGTCGTGTCCGCGGCCCGCGAGGATCAGACTCTGCTGCTCACCTTGCACAGTGATGCGGCCGATGTTGCCGCCCGATTGGCAGTCCCGCACGCGCCGAGCGTCTCGGAGGTCCTGGCTGGGCTGCACAGACACGGGCGAATTCCGCCGACCCCGGTGACCCGCACCGGACTTCGCGTCCTGTCCGCGCCTCCGGCCGGAAGTCCGGCGATCGATGCCGGGCTGGCCGGGCTCCTGGAGGTGGCCGCGGTGGGGCACGCCACCGTCGTGGTCGACGCAGGGGTTGCGAGCCGGATCGGGAGCCTCGCGAACCTGGCCGAGCTCTTCGACACGGTGGTGCTGGTCTGCGGGATCGGCACGGATTCGATCCAGGCGCGAAACACGATCCTGGCGCGGTGGGCTGCCCAACTGCCGTCCCGCCAGGCGACCCGGTTGATCCTGGTGCCCATCCGGTCCCGACCCGGCGCCCGGGGGCCTGGCACTGATCCCGTCGAGCAGCTGCCGGTCGACGGGATCACGACCCACGAGATGGCCCATGACCCGGAGCTGGCTCGGGGTCGGGCAATCGACCTGGGCCTGGTCTCCGGCGCGAGCATGGCCACGGCTCTTGCCTTCGGCGCCGACATCCTGGGCCATCGCTGAACCGGCACGGTTGGATTGCACCCGTCCTGTAGGCAAGCCGGGTAATGCATTGAGTGCCAAGGCAGTAGGTAGGTCGGGCGCAATGTGTCCGGCGACTTCGCCGTCAGACCGGGTCGGTCCAAGCGATCTGCACCTGCTCGGCGGACATCCCCCGCCGCGCCAACAGGGCCCGTCCGGGGGGCAGCCGCAGCGACGCGACCCCGGCGACCAGGCGCCCTTCGGTGCGGTCCCCGGAGAACAACAGACCCGGTCCGGCCAGGTCGCTGAGCGCCTGGGTCACTGACTCGAACATCGCCCGCGACGCCCCACCTGTACGGCGCGCGGTGACCACGTGCAGACCGAGGTCGCGACCCTGCGGCAGGTACTCGGTCAGCGGGGCCAGGGGATTTCCGACGGATCCGGCGACCAGGTCGTAGTCGTCGACGACGAACAGGATCTCGCGGCCGCTCCACCAACTGCGTGCCCGAAGCTGATCACTGGTCACCTCGGGCCCGGGCATGCGCTGCGACAGACCTTGGCACACCTGCGCAACGGCCTGGCGCGTCGCTGTCGCACTGGTGCAGTAGGCCAGCAGGTACTCCGGTGGCACCAGATCGAGGTGCGCGCGTCGGTAATCGACCAGCACGATCCCGAGGTCTTGCGGTGTGCGGACGCGGATCAGTTGAGCCAGCAGGGTTCGCAAGAACGCCGACTTGCCGGACTGCGACTCCCCGTAGACCTGCAGGTGCGGATCAGTTCCGAACAGATCCACCGCCACCGGGCCGAGGTCGCGCTCGGAGACGCCGACCGTCACCGCAGCATTGCGACCGGACGGTGCGAACCGGTCAGGCCCCGCGGGAAGTTCGGACAGATTCAGAACCGACGGCAGGACCCGCACGCGACCCACGCCAGGACCCGGCCAACGTCGCCGAACCTGCTCGACCAGTGCCTCGACGCCAGCGGGAAGGTCGTCCAGGCTGGTTGCCCCGTCGAGCCGGGGCAGGGCGATCTGGGCGAGGTGCCCACCTGGTACGAGCGCACGGCCGGGTACGTCGGCGGGCACGGACTCCGCCAACCGCCGATCGATCGTCGAGTCGAAAGCATCCGTGAGGCGCAACTCGATCCGGCCGGGAAGGGCCGTGGCAAGGCGCATCCGGACCTGTGCGGCGGTCGAGGCCGACAACACTGTGTGCACTCCCAAGGAGGGGCCCCGGTTGGCAATGGTCATCACCTGGTCCTCGAGGTCGGGCTCGGCCTCGCGAAGCGCGGCCCACCCGTCGATCACCAGGAACACATCACCAAGCACGCCGTCAGGCAGCGTCCCGAGCCTGCGGGCTCGTCGCAAACCGTCGGCCCCGTCCCAGCCGTGCTGGCCCATCAGCTGCTCCCGGACATCGAGCATCGACAGGACGTCGGCGACGGTGCGGCGTACCCGGTCTGGGTCCGAACGCGTGGCGGCCCCGGCCACGTGCGGCAGCCCTTCCAATGCAGCAAGTGACCCGCCTCCGTAGTCCAGGCAGTAGAGGGCCACCTCACCCGGGAGATAGCGCAACGCAAGGGAGCAGATCATCGTCCGGAGCAGGACGCTCTTGCCCGAGAGTGCCGCCCCCAGCACCAGCATGTTTCCCGCAGGCCCGCCGAAATCCCAGACCAGCGGGATCTGGCGTTGCTCGCCGGGGATGTCCTGGAGTCCCAGCACCGCGCAGACCTGGGACCCGGTGGTGGGCAGCAGGGCTCGGCCATCGCCGGCCGTGTCGCCGCCGGAGACCGAATTGAGGGCCAGCGCCCGCGGCAGCGGTTGGATCCAGACCTGTCGCACCCGAGCGGCACCAGCGCTTGCCAACCGCCGGACAGCGACATCCAGGATGGTCGCCGCGGCAGCGGAGGACGGAACCGGCGGCGACGGCGCCGTGGTCGTCAGCGCGGAGACGACATCGGTCACGGTGGAGAACGGCACAATGGGTGCCACGGTGCGGATCTCGGTCATCGGTCCCCGGTAGGGCGTCGAAACCAGTGCTGCCTTGAAGCGTTCGAAGACGGTCGTGTCCACTTTGAGGTAGCCCGCTCCGGGCTCCGGCGGCAGGTGGTAGGCATCCGGAACCCCTAAGGCTTCGCGACTTTCGGACTCGCTGAAGGTGCGCAGGCTGATCCGGTATGACAGGTGGGATTCCAGACCGCGGATCTTTCCGGCATCCAGCCGCTGGGTGGCCAGGAGTAAGTGGACGCCGATCGAGCGCCCGATCCTTCCTACGGCGAGGAACAGTTCGGCGAAATCGGGTCGTGCGGCGAGCAACTCGGTGAATTCGTCGATGATCACCAGGAGATGCGGCATCGGCTCGATCCCACCCCTGCTGCCACTGTGTTCGACCAAGTCTGCGTAAGCCTGGCAGTGGGGGAGGTTTCCGGCGTCGGCGAGCATCCTCTGCCGACGGGTCAGCTCCCCGAACAAAGCATCCCGAAAGCGTTGC
>Ga0136617_10004890_pt1 | contig 12002 bp, 17 predicted proteins | sample AntDrymUQ3222106_2_FD_129672 | JGI IMG/M metagenome (GOLD analysis project Ga0136617, IMG submission 129672) | Polar desert sand microbial communities from Dry Valleys, Antarctica - metaG UQ322 (21.06) | ecosystem: Environmental > Terrestrial > Soil > Desert | place: Antarctica: Dry Valley...
ACCACCGATCCGCCCTCGACCACCGATCCGCCCTCGACCACCGAACGGCCCTCCACCACCGAAGCCGGCGGGACGACGACCACCACCGGGCCCTCGGCCTGACCGAAGCGTGCCGGGGCCGCTCGACCTCCGCTTCGTCACCTCCGCAGACGGCCTGGCCCGGCTCCCGCCGACCCGCGCCGAGATCGCGGTGGTCGGACGCTCGAACGTGGGCAAGTCCTCGCTACTCAACGCCCTGGCCGGGCGGACCGGTCTGGCGCACGTGTCCAAGACCCCGGGACGGACCCGCTTGCTGAACTGCTTCTCGCTCGGCGACAGCGACGCGACCGTGGTGGACTGTCCCGGCTACGGCTACGCCAAGGTGCCGAAGTCGATGCGGGCGACGTGGCCGCAGATGATCGAGGGCTACCTGCTGGGACGGGCCGAGATGGTGACGATCCTGGTGCTCGTCGACGGCGAGATCGGACCCACTCCACTCGACGTGCAGATGACCGAATGGCTCGGCCACCACCAGCGCCCGTTCACGGTCGTCGCCACCAAGCACGACAAGGTCAAGGCCTCGATCCGGGACCGCCGCAAGCGTGATCTGGCCGCCGGAGTGGGGATCGAGCGCGCCGAGGTGATCTGGGTCAGCGCCAGCAAGGGCACCGGGATCGACCGACTGCGAGGGTTGGTCCGAGGTTCGCTCACACCCTCACGGTCCTGAGCCTCTAATACTCTGGATTGTGAGTATACAAGCCTCACTTTCGGTAGGGTTGTGTGGTGCCAGAGACCCAGTCGCCGTTCCCCCACCAGGGCCCGCTTCCTCCCGAGATGGTGTCGGGCCGTGACGAGCTGGCCCGCGATCTGGCCGAGCGGCTGACCGAACGGCGCCTGACTGCCCTGCTGGGACCGCGCCGGTACGGCAAGACGAGCGTGCTGCGGCGGGTGATCACCGACCTCGAGGCGGTCGGCCCGGAAACCGTCTGGATCGACCTGTACGAGCTGAGCTCGATGGCCGACCTGGCCGGAGCAGTCGATCGGGGGTTGGCCCGGGTGCGTGGGCCGGCGGGCCGGCTGGTGCACGATCTGGCCGGCTCGCTGTCGCTGCGGCTCGGGTTCCTCGGAGTCGAGCTCTCGAGGGGCGCGCGCGACCGGCCCGATCCGGTGCTCGCTCTGCGGTCGCTGCTGCAGGTGATCGTGCGGGCGGCCCAGACGCGCCCGCTGGTGCTGGTGTTCGACGAGTTCTCCGGCATCGCCGGGGTCGAGCACGCCGCAGGGGTCCTGCGCACCGAGCTCCAACACCACTATCGCGACCTGGCCATCGCCTTCGCCGGGTCGCAACCCTCGACCATGCGTGCGCTCTTCTCGGACCGGGCCCAGCCCTTCTTCGCCCAGGCCGACCTGATCGAGATCGGGCCCATGGACGACTCCGACCTCGTCGACATCATCGAGGCCGGCTTCGAGCGCACCGGGCGATCGCCGGGACAGGTGACCCCTCGGGTCGTCGCCCTCGCCGACGGCCACCCCCAGCGGTCGATGCAGCTGGCCGACGCCCTGTGGCGGGCAACCGAGGAGGGTGGCAGCGCCGACGACGAGACCTGGAGCGCGGCGCTGGCCGACGTGAGGGCGAGCGTCGACAGTGGCTCGGAGCGCCTGTTCGCCTTCCTCTCGGCCGGCCGCCAGCGCGTCCTGCGCGTCGTGGCCTCGGGCGGCAGCGTCTACGGCACCGCGGCCGATGTCGTCGACCTCGGCCCCGGATCGGCCCAGAAGGCGGTCGCGGCGCTGATCGACGACGGTGATCTCGTGCGCCGCGACCAGCGGCTCACCGTGGTCGATCCGCTCTTCGCCGACTGGCTCCGCCGCCGCTTCCCGGTCTGACCCGCTCGACGACGCCTGACGGCGTGCCGTGACGAGCCGCCGCGAACGGCCCGACCTCGACCAGCTCGGCGGTCGGCTCGTGCCCGGCGGCGAGGCCGAGCCAGGCCACGGTGTGCACCGGCTGGCGGCGACGTTGCACCGGAGAACCGGGGTTCACGAGCATTGGACCGCCGGGTACCCGCTCGACCAGGGGGTCGTGGCTGTGGCCGAACACGATGACCTCCGCGGTCGGGAAGAGGCGCGCCATCCGCCGGGCCCGGCCGGTGCGCGCTCCGGAGTCGTGCACCATGGCCACCGTCGTCCCGCCCAGCTCCAGCTCCAGGGTCTCGGGCAGCTCGGGTAGGAGGGCGTGGTCGTTGTTTCCGAGCACGGCGTGCGCGGGCGCCCTCGACGCCAGCTCGACCAACACGACCGGGGCCACCAAATCGCCGGCGTGCAGCACGAGGTCGGCGTCCGCCGCCATCTCCCACACCTCCGGCGGCATGCGGTCCAACGTCGATTCCGTCAGGTGCGTGTCTGCTAGCACCAGGATCCGGATCGCGTCAGTCATCGGCGTGGCACACCGGCGGCGGACTCATCAGCGTTGGCCGCGCCGAGGTTGTCCTCGATCGGGTCAGCGGAGATCAGCGCAGCAGGGAGCGAGCGGGCCACGGCCCCGGCGACCGTGCTCTTGCCAGTGCCCGGGAGCCCGGTCACAACCACCAGCATCGGGTCATCCTCGCAGCAGAGTGGTCGGCCCGGCGCCCCCGGCGCCGGGGGCCAAGGACGTTATGATAACGCCATGGACTTGCGAACCAGACTCGGTCTCACCCAAGCGGAGTTGGGCGATCTGCTCGGGGTCAGCCAGCCGGCCGTGTCCGCATGGGAGGCCGGGCGTCGGACGCCGACCGGCGGCTCGGCGCGCTTCTTTGCCAGGCTGCGAGCGGCCGAGCACGGACCGGTGCGGTCCTACGGCTGGTTCCGGGCCCGGGAGATCGTGCTGCCGGCCGCCTGGTGGGAGCCGGTGGTCGACCGGGGTGCGACGGTGCGGCTCCCTATCCACCTCGAGTGGACGCCTCGCGCCGCGTCGGCTCGGGACCTAGCCGATCCGGTCCAACGGTCAGCGACCTACGCCAAGGTGCTCGACGCTGGCGAGCCGTTCGACGTTCGGGTCTGGATCGACCCCGGCCAGCTCGTCGCGGCGTGGCCCGACCTCCCGGTCGCTCGCCATCTGGTCGCTCCGGTGGCCGATCTTGTGGCCACCTTGAAGGCCGCTCGGGTGTCGGTCGATGGCTGACCGCGCCCTCACCGACGCTCAGCGCCGGGCCGCATCAATCGTGCTACAGACCTTGGAAGACGACGGGTTCGTCCTGGCGGGTGGCGCCGCGCTGGTGGCCTCCGGAATCTCGGTGCGTCCCACTCGCGACATCGACGTGTTCACGCCGCGACCGGTCGACGTCGCCGCCGCCGCCGCACGGGTGGAGAACGCGCTGAACGCCGCAGGTTTCGATGCTGTGGTCCGCCGCGCCGACGGAGAGTTCGCCACACTCGTGGTCAGTGCGGGGCGACGCCGAAGCCAGTTCACCGTCGATCTCGGCCGCGACAGCATCGAGTGGCCGCCGGTCGACACCTCGTTGGGCCCGACCCTGTCGCTGCGAGAACTGGCCGCGAACAAGGTGCTGGCCCTGTTCGGCCGCATCGAGACGCGGGACCTCTCCGACCTGCATGCCCTCGCCGCCCACGTCGAGATCGACGGCGCCCTCCACGACGCCTTGACCAAGGACGCCGGGTTCGACCCGACGGTGCTGGCGGAGATGGTCGAGCGGGTCATCGACTCATCCGATTCGGAGTGGCCGGCCGGCGCCGATGTCGCAGCCGTGCGCCGGTTCGGGCGTGCGCTGGTCACCTCCCTTCGACCGCCGGCCTGACACGGCACTAGGTCGGACCTGGCCCTCGACGGGGCAGGCCGGCGCCTGTGAAGCGGGTGCCTTCAGGGTCGGTGGCCCAGGGCGCGCTCTCGCCCCAACGGTCGTCGTAGACCAGTTCGGCGATCGGCCGGCGTCGCACGGGGCCATGGTTTCCGATCGGGCGGCCGAGGCAGATCGTCGCTGCGATCACCACGTCGTCGGGGAGCTCGACCGCGATGCGCAGCTCGTCCTCGACGAAACGGGACCAGGTCGTCATCACCCCGCCGTAGCCCATGGCCCTGGCCGCCAGCAAGAGGTTCTGGCACGCCGGGTAGATCGAGGCACCCTCGAGGGGATCGGGGTCGCGGTGGCGCCGGTAGCAGACCAAGACGATGACAGGGATCGCCTCGACGTGGTCGACGAAGTGCTGCATGGTGGCGGCCATCCGGCTCTTGGGGGACGGCCCGTCGGTGCCGGAGCCGGACTGGTAGCCGTCGGCGGCCTGCTTGGTCTCCCACGCGGCGCGAAAGCCCTCACCGAGAACCGCACGCGCCCGTCGTGCAGCCGGTCCGTCTCGCAGGACCAGGAACCGGAACGGCTGGCGGTTCGAGCCCGACGGGGCCCGGGTGGCGTGCCACAGGATGCGGCTGAGGTCGTCGTCGCCGATCGGTTCGGAGCGGTAGCGCCGGATGGCCCGAGTCGTCGCCATCGCTTCGAGGAGGTCCATGGCGCCCGGCCTACCAGACCAGGTGCGATGGGGACCGAGCTGGGTGAGAATGGGCCGGTGGACGCCGAGACGGTCATGCGGTGGGTCGCCAACTACGAGCGGGCGTGGCGGGCCGAGGACCTCGCCGGCGTGGAGCGGCTGTTCACCGAGGACGCTCACTACCGACCCTCGCCCTATGAGCCCTCGGAGGTGGGCCACGACGCCATCAAGGCCTTCTGGCTCGACGACGACGGCAAGGTGTTCACCATGAGCGCCGCCCCTGTCGCCGTCGAAGGCCGGCACGCCGTCGTGCGGGTGGAGGTCGGCTACGGGGAACCGCTGCGCCAGGAGTACCGCGACCTGTGGATCATGCGGTTCGCGTCGGACGGTCGCGTCGAGGACTTCGAGGAATGGGCGTACTGGCCAGGCCGCTCGTACTCGGCGGAGCACCCCTCGGGCTGAGGCCGCTCAGATCCGACGGGCCAGGCCGATCACGGTGGCGGCCAGGACCGCCGAGCCGAGGATGCGGCGCCACGGGTTGACGCCGCGGATGATCTCGTCTGCCGCCCACCAGATCGCGGCCGCCGGTGCGATCACCGAGGCCACGTCGTGGATCGTCGTCCCATCGTCAGCCAGTCGACGGATGACCGCCGCAGCGAGGAACAGGCCGAGGCTGAGGTTGGGACGCTGACCGATCGTCCAGCGTCCCGTCTGGCGGTTGCGGAACAACCAGTCCGCAGCCTCCTTCACGATTCCGCCCGGGCGCCCATGACGGCACCGTAACGACCTCACTCGGACCTGAGCCGGGCGTCGCGGACGACGCCCCGTCCGCTCGGCAGGGCGGTCGCCTACGGTCGGTGACCGATGACCGCTCCTGATCCCACCGGACCCCCCACCCCACGCCTCGCCCCGCTGGAGCCCGAGGAGATGGACGAGCGCCAGGTCGAGCTCATGGGCCAGGTCGGCCTGGGCGGGCCGACGGTGAACATCTTCGCCACGCTCGTCCGCCATCCAGGCCTGTTCGCCCGCTGGCTGCCGTTCGGCGGCAAGCTGCTCGCCGGTCGGTTGCCGGCCCGGGATCGGGAGATCCTCATCCTGCGCACCGGTTGGCGGTGCCGGGCGGAGTACGAGTGGGCCCAGCATGTCGTGGTCGGTCGGGCCGCCGGGCTCACCGACGACGAGATCGAACGGGTCACCGTCGGACCTGACGCGGAGCAGTGGCAGCCGTTCGACGCGCTGCTGCTGCGCGCGGCTGACGAGCTGCATGACGAGGCGCGCCTGTCCGACGCGACCTGGGCCGGCCTGGCCGAGCGCTACGACGAGCGCCAGCTCATCGAGGTGCCCATGGTCGTTGGTCACTACCACCTCGTGTCGTTCACCCTTAACAGCCTGGGCGTGCCCCTCGAGGACGGCGCCCAGGGCTTCCCGCACCGATGAGCGATCTGGCCGGCCGGACGATCCTGGTGGTCGGCGCCGGGACGATGGCCTCCGATGAGCCGGACCCGCCGCCGGGCAACGGGCGAGCGATCGCCGTGGCTTGCGCCCGCGCCGGCGCGCACGTGGTGTGCGCCGATAGGGACGAGCCCTCAGCCGAAGCAACCGCAGAGATGGTCCGACAGGTGGGCGGTGAAGCCGCCGTCGTCGTAGGCGACGTGACCGACGAGGACGGCTGTCAGAGCATGGTCGACGCAGCCGGGAGCGACGGAGAGCTGTCGGGTGTGGTGTGCAACGCCGGCATCGGCCGGGGAGCGGGTGGGCTCACCGGCACCTCGCCCGACGACTGGGACGCCACCTTGGCCGTGAACCTGCGCGGGCCATTCGTCATCTCCCGGTTGGCGCTGCCGCGCATGGCCGAGGGCGCATCGTTCGTCTATATCGGCTCGGTCGCCGGCCTCCAGCCTGGTAGCCGCATGCCCGCCTACGACGCTTCGAAGGCCGGACTCATCGGGCTGTGCCGTCATGTGGCCCTCGAGGGCGCCCGACGTGGGGTACGGGCCAACGTCGTCGCCCCCGGTCTGATCGACACGCCACTGGGACGGACCGCGACCCGTGGACGACCGGCCCGGGCCCGCACCCCGGTGCCGCTCGGCCGCCAGGGCACGGCGTGGGAGGTGGCTGCGGCCACGGTGTTCCTGCTCTCCGACGACGCGTCGTACATCACCGGCCACACGCTCACCGTCGACGGCGGCCTCAGCCTGATCTGACCCCTATCGGCCTCTCAGCCGGTGCGGCGGTCGGGGAGGAAGGGGAACCGCTCGCGCACCTCGGCCACGCGGGCGGCCGAGACGTCGGCCAGCAGGATCGTCTCACAGCCAGCGGCGGTGGCTAGCAGCTCGCCCGTGGGGTCGATGATGCGGCTGTCGCCGACGTAGGTCAGCCCGCCGCCCTCGCCTATGCGGTTGACACCGACCACGTAGGCCTGGTTCTCGATGGCTCGGGCCAACAACAACGCCTGCCAGTGGAGACGGCGGGTGTCGGGCCAGTTCGCCGGCACGAGGTAGAGGTCGGTGTCCCGTGCTACGGCCCACATGTCGTCGGCGAAGCGCAGGTCGTAGCAGACGAAGGGGCTGACCCGGAGCCCACCGATCTCGACGACGACTGTCTCAGCCCCGGCCCGGAACCAGCGCTGCTCGCCGGCGTAGGTGAAGGGATGGATCTTGCGGTACCGGTGGGTCGTGCCGTCGGGGCCAGCCAGAACGAAGGAGTTGAACGGCCGCTGGTCGTCGGCCGGTGCCCCGAACGGGATCTCGGGGCAGGTGCCGCCCACCCACACACCGTGCTCGGCCGCCTGAGCGGCGAGGAACCGGGCCGACGGTCCGCCTTCGGGCTCGCCCAGGTCAGGGTCGTCGACGGCGAAGCCCGTGGAGAACGTCTCGGCCAACACGACCAACCCAGCCCCGGCCCCGGCCGCTGCGGCAACCAGCGGAGCCAGGTGCGTGAACGTGCCCTCCCGGTCGTTCCACACGATGTCGTGTTGGATCGCGGCGACGCGCAGCGTCGCGTCGGCTGCGGCGTCCTCGAACTCGATCACCGGTCGAGCCCGGCCAGCCGCTCAGCCGACTCGTCGAGGACCTCATCTCGCTTGCAACAGGCGAATCGGACCAGGTGGCGGCCCTGCTCGGGTCGCTCGTAGAACACCTCGCAGGGCACGGCCACCACACCACAGCGATCAGGGAGCGACCGACAGAAGCCCATGCCGTCGCCGTCGACCTGCACCGGGCGGATGTCGACGGTGGTGAAGTAGGTGCCCTCCGCGGGGTGGACGGCGAAGCCGGCGGCGACCAGCCCGTCGACGAGGCGGTCACGCTTGGCCGCCAGGGCTGGCGCCAGCCCGGCGAAGAAACCGTCGCCCAAGCCGAGCCCGACGGCGATGGCCGGCTGGAACGGCGCGCCGTTGACGTAGGTGAGGAACTGCTTGGCCGCCCGAGCGGCGGACACCAGCTCAGCGGGGCCGCACGCCCACCCGACCTTCCAGCCCGTGGTGCTGAACGTCTTGCCGCCGGAGGAGATCGTCAGGGTGCGGTCGGCCATCCCCGGCAGGGTCGCGATCGGGACGTGGGTGGCACCCGGGAAGGCCAGGTGCTCGTAGACCTCGTCGGTGACCACCACCAGGTCGTGATCCCTTGCCACGGTGGCGACGAGCTCCATCTCCTCCGCGTCGAACACCTTGCCCGTCGGGTTGTGCGGCGTGTTGAGGAGGATGACCTTCGTGCGGGCCGTGACCGCCCGGCGCAGCTCGTCAGGGTCGAACCGGTACCCGCCTCCCGGCTCGGGGCGGAGCAGCACCGGCGCCACCCGCCCTCCGGCCAGGGCCACCACCGCGGCGTAGCTGTCGAACATCGGCTCGAAGACCACGACCTCGTCACCGGCGTCGAGCATGCCGAGCATGGCGCCGGCCACGGCTTCGGTGGCCCCAGCGGTGATGAGCACCTCACCGACCGGGTCGTGGACGAGCCCGTAGAACCGCTGCTGGTGATCGGCCACGGCCCGACGCAGGACCGCCGTCCCGGCGCCCGGTGGGTACTGGTTCTCGCCCGACCTGATGGCGTCCACCGCAGCTTCGAGGACCTCGCTCGGTCCGTCGGTGTCGGGGTAGCCCTGGCCCAGGTTGATGGCGCCGGCCTCGTCGGCCAGGGCCGACATCTCGGCGAAGATCGACGTGCCGACACCCTTCAGCTTCGTCGTCAGCACGTCGCGGCCCGCCACGGTCGTCGATGGTAAGGGCGACGAGGACGCCCCGACGCTATGAGCTCGGCCGGGGCGGTCAGCCGCGGGAGTAGTGGACGGGGTCGCCGAAGGAGCCGCCCCGCTCCTGGCGGCCGGTGCGCGACGTCCAGCGCCACTGCACCGACAGGCGGGGGCCGACGCGGTGGGTCACCTTCGGGACGGAGTGCTCCCAGCCGGCCTGGCACCCGCCGCCCATGACCAGCAGGTCACCGTGACCGGGATCGAGGTCGACCACGGCTCCGTGGTCGGTGAGGTCGTGGGCGTAGCGGTTGGCTCGCGGCCGCAGGTGGAAGGGACGGCGTTCCCCGACGACGAGCAGGGCGATGCGCGTGTCGTCGAGCCACTTCATGTCCCGGTCGCGGTGGAAGGCGACGCTGTCGCGCTCGTTGCGATACCGGGCCACGGAGGGGGCGGCGAAGTGCATGCCGTAGCGGTGCTGCAGAGCGCGGTGGACGTCGTGCAGGACGGGGTGGGGCGGCCGGTCGAGCGGGTAGCCGGATCCCAGGCGAGGCGTCTCCACCCAATGGTCGTAGCGGAAGATCCGGCCCTCGCTCCAGCGCAGGTTGGCGGTGAGGGCCTGCACCAGGTCGTCGGAGTGGGCGACGAAGCCCCGGGTGACGTCGACCCACGACCGCCGGTCGAGCCAGGTCCGCTCGACGGTCGCGTCGGGGTCGAGGGCGGCGACGGCTTCGCTCAGGGGACCCGAGGCGGGCTCCGGCGGCGTCGTCGGTGCCGGACTCAGCTCCATGCGACGAGAGTACCGACGGCGGGGTGATCGCACCCGCTCGTCCTGGGCCCGTGGTGTGATGTCGGCGTGAACTGGCTCGCTCGGCTGCTCGGCGCAGACCGCACCATCGGACAGCGGACCTCGGGCCTGCCGACCTCGTCGAACCGGGCCTCGTCGTTCCACCTGGCCTGGCGGTGGGACGGTCCACCGCCCGATCTGGTCGAGGTCGGCGCCACCCTCACCGTCGTCGAGAGGCCGGTGGTCGACCGGCTCTCGTTCTGGGCCCTTCAGGCCAGCTTCGTCGAGGGACCGCCACCTGGTCGGCGCCACGGTGCGGGCCACGCCGGGCTCCAGCACCACCCCGGACACCCCGGCGGCACCGCAGTCAACTGGGGCGGCTACGGCACCGACGGCCGGGAGCTGTCCGGGTCGACCAGCTCCCTGCGCTCGGCCCTCCGCAACGCCAACACCCGTGATCTCGACTGGGAGCCGGGCCGGCCGTACCGCCTGTCGATCAACCAGGGCGACGGAGGCTGGGCGGCATCGGTCGACGGTCTCGTGATACGCGAGCTGCGCACCGGCGGCGATCGCCTGGCCAACATCTTGGTCTGGTCTGAGGTCTTCGCCGCCTGCGACGACCCCAGCTCGACGGTTCGTTGGAGCGAGCTGTCTGGAATCACCCCGACGGGGGAGGTGGTGAGCCCCGTCGCGGTCGAGACCCGCTACCAGGCCGTGGCCGATGGTGGCTGCTCCAACACCAGCTCCGACCCCGACGGTGCCGGCGGCATCCTCCAGAGCACCAACATCGCCCGCACCACCCCTCCGGGCACGTTGCTGGCTCTTCGTTAGCGGTCCTCGGGTCAGCGCAGCCCGAGCACGGTGACGAGCGCTTCGTCGACCCCCCACATCTCTTCGAGATCGAGATGGCCCGCCGCGTCACCGAGGCGCGAGGCGTCGACGGTTCCGACCTGCTCGACGAGCACCATCGTGGTGACGCCATCGACCTCCACCTCGGGTCGGAACGAGGCATCACGAATCGTCCGACACTCGAGCCGGCGGTCGCCAGCCGAGGAGGCGCGCCGCCATCGGCAGCAGGGGGTGATCGGCGATCAGGGCGCCGAAGTACCGCTCGTGGCGATCCTCGGTTTCGACCATCTCGGCCAGCTGGGGGAGGTAGACGTCGAGTCCAGCCCGGTCGGCGTGGACGGCAGCCTGCTCGTACTGGGTGACGTTGGCGGCCTCCAGGCGGCCGGCGGCGTACACCGGGCCAAACCAACCACCAACGAAGCAGAGGCTCCCGAAGAACCGCCCGATGGACCACATGACCGCCTCGCGCCACCGCTGCGGACCGGCTCCGAGCTCGGCCAGCATCTCGCCCACCAAGCGGCGGTGGTGCCACTCCTCGGACTCGATGAGGCGGATCTCGCAGCGCGCCGCAGTCCGGCGGACCCGCCACAGCGACTTCCAGTGACCCCGGTAGGCATAGGCCGCGGCCAGCTCGCCCGAGTAGGCGGCCTGCAGGATGGCAACCGTGGCCGCGCGGTCGGTGGCCTCGTCGCTCGCGCTTCGCGGTGACAGGGGCGCGGCTGTGACCATGACCCATCCTGGCACCGAGTGCCTGCTGCGCGAAGGCGGAGGGGCGCGCCGACGACGTGCCTCGGTCGGCACAATGGGATGGGTGGGCTTGCCGATCGTCGTGTCGGTGCAAGCCGCTCCCAGAGACAGGACGTCGTGGCTGAGCTTGGCCCGGGCCATCGACCGCGACGACGCCGACTTCGCCACCCTCTATGTCGCCGACCATCCCGGGTCGACCGCCTCGCCTTTCGTCGCCCTGGCCGCAGCGGCGGCGGTGACCGAACGGATCCGGCTCGGGACTTGCGTGATCAACGCCGGGCTGTGGGAGCCGTTCGCCCTCGCGTCGGCTGTGGCCACCCTCGACGTCCTCTCCAGCGGACGCTCCGTGCTCGGCATCGGCGCCGGGCACACCCCGGCGGAGTGGTCGAGGGTTGGCGCGACCCTCCCTGCGCCGGGCGAGCGGGTCGGCCGCATGGAGGTGATGATCGACGTGGTGACGCGTCTCCTGGCCGGCGTCGAGGTCACCGGTCGGCGTTCGGCGTCGAGCTGGTGCAGGCCCGGCTAGGCGAGCAGCGGGTGCAGGATCGGGTGCCGATCATGGTCGGAGGAGCGGGGGCGCGGGTGCTGCGCATCGCGGCGCGGACAGCGGACATCGTTGGGGTGACCGGTCTCGGCGTGACCCAGGCCGACGGGCATACCCACTCGGTCGACTGGTCGGCGGCGGCGGTTGGCGCCAGCCTCGATCGACTGCGTACCGACATCGACCTCGGTGGCCGCGATCCGGTCCCGGCGATCGAGGCCCTGGTGCAGCACGTGGAGATCACCGATGACGCCGAAGCCGCCGCCGCCCGTCTGGCGGCCGATGTCGAGGGCGCAGAGGTGGAGGACGTCCTCGACGTTCCCTACATGTGGATCGGCACCGCCGCCGAGATCGCAGCCAGGCTGCATCGACATCGCCAGCGATGGGACATCAGCCGCTACGTCGTCCGCGCTCCTGCCATCGACGCCGCCACCCAGGTGA
>Ga0136617_10004891_pt1 | contig 12000 bp, 15 predicted proteins | sample AntDrymUQ3222106_2_FD_129672 | JGI IMG/M metagenome (GOLD analysis project Ga0136617, IMG submission 129672) | Polar desert sand microbial communities from Dry Valleys, Antarctica - metaG UQ322 (21.06) | ecosystem: Environmental > Terrestrial > Soil > Desert | place: Antarctica: Dry Valley...
GGTGCTTTTGACGGTGGACGCCACGACCGGACAGAACGGGTTGCGGCAGGCGAAGATGTTCAATGAGGTAGTAAACCTCACGGGGATCATATTGACGAAGCTGGATGGTACGGCGAAGGGCGGCATCGCGCTCGCCATTGCGAACGAGATCGGGGTGCCGATAAAGTTGATTTCGGTGGGCGAGCAGGTCGGCGACTTGCATCCGTTCGACGCCAGAGAGTTCGCGGAAGCATTATTCGGGGAGCTATAGCATGTTCGATACGTTAGGCGAGAGACTGAATTCAGCCCTCGATGGGGTCCGCGGCAGCGGAAACCTGACAGAAGATGGCGTGAAGAAGGTAACCCGTGAGATCCGGCTCGCTTTGCTCGAAGCAGACGTGAACTACGGCGTGGTAAAGGAGTTCGTGGGCAACGTCCGCGAGCGTGCGACGGGAGCGGAGGTCTCGAAGGCGCTGAGTCCCGGACAGCAGGTAGTGAAGATCGTCAACGAGGAGTTGGCGAGCTTGATGGGCGGCACGGCCCACAAGCTCTCGTTCGCGTCGCGCCCGCCGACGGTGGTGATGCTCGCTGGCCTCAACGGGCATGGCAAGACGACCACGGCGGGCAAGCTGGCGCTGTTCGTGCGGAAGTTGGGGAAGAACCCTTACCTCGTGGCCTGCGACACGTACCGGCCGGCGGCCATCGAGCAGCTACAGCAGATCGGCAAGGAGCTCTCCGTACCCGTGTACACGGAGGGAACGGAGGAGAAACCGGAGGGGATCGCCGAGCGTGGCGTGAAGAAGGCCCGTGAAGAGGGCTACGATTTCGTCATCGTGGACACGGCGGGACGGCAGGTCCTGGACATGGAGATGATGGAGGAGATCAAACGGGTAAGGAGCGCCACGAAGCCGCACAACGTCTTGCTCGTCCTCGACGTGGTGACGGGCCAGAACGCTGTGGACGTCGCCAAAGCCTTCCAGGAGTACGCGGACTTCGACGGGATGGTGCTCACCAAGCTCGACGGTGACGCGAGGGGTGGGGCGGCGCTTTCCGTCGTTTCGGTCACGGAGCGTCCGGTGCGTTTCGCCTCCGAGGGCGAGAAGATGAGCGAGTTCGACTACTTCTATCCGGATAGGATGGCGGGGCGCATCCTCGGGATGGGTGACGTGATGTCGCTCATCGAAAAGGCCGAGGCACAGGTTGACCGCAAGGAGGCTGAAGCGCAGGGCAAGAAGCTCATGTCCGGCAAGTTCACCTTCGAGGACTTCTTGCAGCAGATGCAGATGCTCAAGAAGATGGGACCGCTCTCGAGCCTCATCGGTATGATCCCCGGCATGAACAAGCAGCTACAGGGGGCAAACCTCGACGACCTCGATGACAAGGCGTTGGGGCGGGTGGAGGCCATGATCACCTCTATGACCGTGGACGAACGGCGGAACGCTAAATTGTTGCAGAACCCGAGCCGGGCGCGTAGGATAGCTCGCGGCTCTGGCAGCACCCAGCAAGATGTCCAGAAACTCGTCAAGCAATTTGGCGAGATGCAGAAGATGATGCGGCAGATGGGCAAGGGCGGCGCCCCAAAGCGCATGCCCCGGATGCCGTTCAGGTAGTAATCACAAACAGAGAGGTGAGAGCATGGCGGTAAAGATCAGGCTGGCGAGGCGCGGCTCCAACAGGTCGCCGTTCTACCGGATAGTGGTGGCGGACGCCCGGAGCCCGCGAGATGGCCGGTTCCTTGACCGGATCGGAACGTACAACCCGCGCACCGAGCCATCGGACATCAAGGTGGACGTGGAGAAGGCGAAGGATTGGCTCGGCAAGGGCGCGCAACCTACACCCCAGGTGAAGAAATTGCTCCAGATTTCCGGGGCTCTCTAGGAACGCGATGGAGCGTCTGGAGAACCTGCTGACTTTCCTGGCCCGCTCGCTGGTTGACGAGCCCGACCGGGTCGAGGTTTCCGCTACCGAATCCGAGTCGCGGGTGGACCTGGAGATACAGGTCGCGCCGGACGATATCGGGAAGGTGATCGGACGCCAGGGACGCACGATCCGGGCGATCCGCACCGTGATGAAGGCAGCCTCCGTGAAGACCGGCAAACGGGTTAACGTGGAGGTAGCGGACTAGGAAGTGGCGAGCAGGGAGTCGAGAAAAGCCACTCCCCTTCCCGCCGATCCCGTCGTCATCGGGACCATCGGCGCTCCGCATGGCGTGAGCGGTACGGTTCGCGTCAGGCCAGCGGGTTCCGGTGTTCACCTGCGAGAAGGCATCGAACCTTTCGTGGACGGCGTCCGTCGCCGCATACTCCGTGTGCGCGAGACGCCCAAAGGTTTCCTTGTGGACCTCGAAGGCTTGGCCGGTCGCCCCGGCGCTAAGTCCTTGCGGGGAAAGGAACTCATCCTCGACCGTTCCGAACTCGATGAACTGGATGAGGACGAGGTCTACGTCAGCGACCTGATGGGGCTTCGAGTTGTGGACGAGAGCGGGAATGACATCGGCGTTGTGGCGGAGACGTTCGAGACACCGGCGCACGAGGTTATCGTGGTTCGCGGGGAGAGCGAGGCCGGCGAGATGTTGGAGCATTACGTGCCCTTCACTCTGGAGCATGTGCCTGAGGTGGATCTCGCGGGGCGGCGCATCGTGATCCGCGTGCCGGAAGAATAGCTCCGTGTGAGGAGTATTGACGTTTTCTGCGTGTTTCCCGAGGCGGTCGAGGCGGCTGTCCGTGTCGGGGTCGTGGGGCGGGCCATCGAACGCGGCGTCGCGAGCCTGCGGACCTTCGACCTGCGGGAGTACGCGCCGGGTGGGCGCATTGATGACATGCCCTTCGGAGGCGGAGCTGGGATGGTCGTGCGGGTGGACGTGATCGCCCGCGCGCTGGAAGAAGTCTACGGGATTCCCGCAAGAGAGGTGAAGAAGGATCGCCGGGTCGTGTTGACCGAGGCATGGGGAAGGCCGCTCACGCAGGGTTACGTGGAGGAAATGGCGTCTGGGGGCGACCTTGCCATAATCTGCGGACGGTATGGTGGGGTGGACGAGCGGGTGCGGATCCAGCTTGCGACCGAGGTAATCTCTTTGGGGGATTTTGTGTTGTCTGGGGGGGAGATCCTGGCGGCGGCGTTGGCTGACGCGGTAATCCGGAGTCTCGAAGGCGTCCTGGGCAACAGGGAGAGCCTGATCGGGGAATCCTTCTCGGATGGAGAAACGATGGGGCCTCCGCAGTACACGCGGCCTTCGGAGTGGGATGGGAAGGCTGTCCCTGGCGTGCTATTATCCGGCAATCACGCCGAGATCCGGGCCTGGCGCGAACGCCGGGCGCAGGAGAGGGCGAGAGCCAGGAAGACCTGACGGCAAGTCTCCTGGCTCCCCGTTTGTACACCAGGAGAGGAGCCCAGCATGATAACGAGCGAGAACGTGCAGCGTAACGATGTCCAGTTCCGACCGGGGGACACGGTGCGCGTTCATTACCGGGTCATCGAAGGCAACCGGGAGCGGACCCAGATCTTCGAGGGTCTGTGTCTGGCCCGCAAGGGCAGCGGCATCGGGGAGACGTTCATCGTCCGAAAGAACTCGTTCGGGGTGGCTGTGGAACGTATATTCCCTTTGCATTCGCCGAAGATCGCGCGCATCGAGGTCGCCTCGCGCGGCGCCGTGCGGCGGGCGAAGCTCTACTACATTCGCGAGAAGATCGGCAAGAAGGCCCGCGTCAAGAAAGCCAAGTAGCCTCCGGCGTTGACTCGCGCCCGGCGGAAAACACCTCCGGGGAAAGCCCTCTACGCCTTCGACGCGGCGTGGACGCTGGAGCGGGGTGGGCCAATCGCTGGCGCTGATGAGGTCGGCAGAGGGTCTCTGGCAGGCCCGCTCGCCGCGGCGGCGGTGATCCTGGACGGGAAGACAATCCCCGATCTCGACGACTCCAAAGTCCTGAGCCCCGCGCTCCGAGCGGAGCTTTTCGAGGAAGTTCTCGGGCGCGCTGAGGCCGTCTCGGTGGTTATGTTCCCGGCCTGGTGGATAGACCGGCACGGCCTGGGGGCCGCCAACAGGGAAGCTCTCACGCGCTCCATTGGCGCGCTCGATTCGTGGGCCGGGTGTGGCCTTGCCGACGGCAACCTGAAGCTCGGCCCCGAGGTGGAGTGCCTGCCCAGGGCGGATGGCGCGAGCGCGGCGGTCGCGGCGGCGAGCGTGGTGGCGAAGGTGCTCCGGGATCACGCAATGCACGCTCTCTCCGAAGATCACCCCGGCTACGGCTTCGAGAGAAACAGCGGATATGGGACGCCACAGCACCGGCTGGCTCTCGCGGAAGCGGGGCCGTGCCGGGTCCATCGCATGAGCTTCGCGGGGGTCGGGACCTGAACAAGAAGATCGGGGACCGGGGAGAGGAGATCGCGCTCCAATATCTCCTCCATCAGGGATATTCGCTGGTCGAGCGCAACTACCGGACACGCTATGGAGAACTAGACCTGATCCTGCGCCACGATGATACCCTGGTCTTCGTGGAGGTGAAACTCCGCCGCGGCAAGAACTTCGGTGAGCCCCTCGAAGCCGTCACCGAACGCAAACAGGCCACCATCCGCGCCATCGCCGAGCAGTACCTCGCCGAAGAGGAGCCCGAGTTCGAGGAGGCGCGCTTCGACGTGGTTGGGATTCTCCTCCGTGGCGCCTCACATGGCATCGAACACGTGCAAGACGCATTCTGAGCCGTAGGTGGCGTCCGATATGCTACGCGAATCGTACATATTCATGTTGCTATATAATCCCCTAACTTTTGTCGCTGTGGATATCATGGGAATGGCGAGTGAGCGGGGAAACGGACAGGATGGAGGGCGCGGCGTAATGTCGGTCTGTACGGCTCGAAGCCTCACGCTGTTGGGGATAGACGCCTTGCCGGTCGAGGTCGAGGTGGACGTCAGCGCGGGTCTCCCCGGTTTCTCGATAGTGGGGTTGCCCGACGCGGCCGTGCAGGAGGCGCGGGAGAGGGTGAAGGTGGCGATCTCCAACAGCGGTTTCAAGTTCCCGACGAAAAAGGTCATAGTCAACCTCGCCCCGGCTCACCTTCGCAAGGAGGGGCCTGCCTTCGATCTGCCCATCGCGCTGGCGGTGCTGGCCGTCTCGGGAGTCGTCCCCGCGCAGAGGCTCGACGGAGCCGGGGTCGTGGGAGAGTTGTCCTTGGATGGTGGTTTGCGGGGCGTGCGCGGCGCGCTTTGCATGGCCGAGGGCGCCAGGCGTGAGGGCTTGCGGAGTCTGGTGCTACCGGAGTCCAACGCCGCCGAAGCAGCGTCTATCGGTGGCGTAAAGGTCTTTGGGATGAGCAGCCTGCGCGAGGCGGTGGACTTCTTCAGCGGCGTGCGCGAGGTGGAGCCAGCGGTCGCGGAGGAAGATGGACGGCCGGAGGAGGTTAGGTCCGGCGACGATTTCGCGGATGTTGCCGGGCAGCGCTTCGCCAAGCGGGCATTGGAGGTGGCGGCTTCAGGTGGGCATAACGTACTCATGAGTGGACCACCAGGTTCTGGCAAGACCATGTTGGCGCGGCGCTTGCCTGGCATATTGCCGCCGCTCACGCTGGAGGAGAGCATCGAGGTCACGAAGGTCCACAGCGCGGCCGGGCAGGGGAGTGGAGCTTTGATGCGCGCCCGTCCGTTCCGGTCGCCACACCATACGATCTCCACCTCTGGCCTCGCGGGCGGGGGGAGCAACCCGCGTCCTGGAGAGGTATCCCTGGCGCATCATGGCGTGCTGTTCCTGGACGAGTTCCCCGAGTTCAGCCGGGCGACGTTGGAGGTATTGCGGCAGCCGCTCGAGGACGGGCACGTCACGATATCCCGGGTGGCGGCGACGCTGAGCTATCCGGCGCGGGTCACGCTCGTGTGCTCCATGAACCCATGCCCATGTGGGTACTCGGGAGACAAACGGCGAACCTGCCGGTGTTCGGCGGGGCAGATCGAACGCTACCAGGGCCGTATCTCGGGGCCGCTCCTGGACCGCATTGACCTCTTCGTGGATGTGCCGCGCCTCAGCCGCGAGGAACTGCGCGGCGGGGAGGCGGCGGAGCCTTCGAAGGACATCCGGGCGCGGGTGGCGAAAGCGCGGGACGCGCAGCATCGTCGCCAGCGGGTGTCCAACTCGGCTCTCGCGGGCCGCCGGCTGAGGGAAGTATGCACTTTGCGCGGCGATTCGGAGGCGTTGTTCGGGACGGCCATAGACCGCATGGGCCTCTCCGGGCGGGCGCATGACCGGGTGTTGAGGGTCGCCCGAACCGTCGCGGACCTCGCCGGTGAGACCGGGATCTCCGTGGAGCATCTGGCCGAGGCTCTCAACTACCGGAGGTCGAGCTTCTTTGGCCGGTAGGGATCAAGCGTCGTACCTTTTCCTCTCCCTGCTGCAGGCGCGAACCGGGACCAGCTTTGTGTCGCGGCTGGGAGATGTCCCTCTGACGGCGGTGCCCGAGATGTCCTCGGCGGAACTCGGCCAGCGCGTTCGCATGACCGAACGGGCCGCCCGAGCCTTCGAGGATCTGAGGCGGGACTTCGATCCCGGGGCCATGATCGGCGAGTTGGAACGGCGGGGGATCTCGATGCTCACGCCAGCCGATGCGGGTTATCCGCCACGCCTGACGAAGGTGCCCGACCCTCCACCCGCGCTCTTCGTGGACGGGACGTTGCCAGAGGCGCTACGGGACGAGCTACCGGAGGCTGTGGCGGTCGTCGGGTCGCGCAAGGCGTCGCCGAGCGGGCTGGATGCCGCCCGCAGGCTGGGAGGCGCGCTCGGGGAGCGTGGCGTGTGCGTGATCAGCGGACTGGCGCTTGGCATAGACGCCGCCGCGCACGAGGGCGCGCTGGAAGCTGGGGGTTCTACCGTCGGCGTGCTTGGCTGCGGCATAGACGTCGTCTACCCCAGAAGCAACCACCGGCTATTCGGGAAGGTCAGGGAGAGTGGCGCGTTGGTGTCCGAGTATCATCTGGGTGAGGCGCCGCTCGCGTGGAGGTTCCCTGCCAGAAACAGGATCATCGCGGGTCTGTGTGGCTCCGTGGTGGTGGTCGAGGCCGCCGAGAAGAGCGGGGCTCTGATCACCGCCCGTCATGCCCTGGACGCCGGCGGGGACGTGTGGGCCGTGCCTGGGCCTCTCGGCCTCGCAGAGTGCCGGGGCTCGAACAAGCTCCTCGCGGACGGAGCAGGATGCATCTGGGACGTCGCCGAGTTCGTGGAGGCCATCGCCCCTGTCCCGGCTGGCGGCATTGTTCCCCTGGAGAAGCCACTCGACGTTTCACTACCGGCCGGATTGGCGCCGGGCGAGGCAGCCGCGCTCGCCGGTGTCGGGTTCGAGCCCACGGAGGTGGACGCCGTAGCGGGGCGCAGTGGTTTGAAGATGCAGGAGTTGCTGTCCGCGCTCGGCCTTCTGGAGCTCAAAGGCTACATTCACAGGGACGGTAGCGGAGCGTTCGTCCGGAGGCCGGCAGGGTGAGAGAGCAATCCCTCGGACGGCTGTGGCCCCGATACCTCAAGGACCGGGACAGGCTTGCCAGTTTGGGGAAAGATGAAGCGGAGAATGACACCCGCAAAGAACTGGAGCGCCGCGCCAACCAGCTCAGAGACCGGCTCGTGGTCAACTATTCGCCGCTCGTCAAGTACGCGGCCAGCCGCGTTGGAGCCCGCATGACGGGCACCCTGGACCAGGAAGACCTCATGTCGTGGGGGGTGCTTGGCCTGCTCGATGCCATAGAGACCTTCGATCCCGGACGAAACGCGAAGTTCGAATCGTACGCTATATCCAAGATCCGTTGGGCCATTCTGGATGAGCTGCGCCGTCAGGACTGGGTTCCGCGCCGGGTCAGGGGCCGAGCCCAGGAAGTCGAACGCGCCATCGCCCGGTTGACCCAGGACTTGCGCCGCCCCCCAACCGAGGCTGAGGTGTCGCGGGAGGCGGACCTGACCATCGCTGAATATCGAGCCTTTTTGAGCCAGTACTCCAGGGCGTACGTCGGGTCGCTGGAAGCCCGGCTGGAGATGGATGGAAATATCGGGGCGGAGTACGGCACGTTGCTAGAGGATCGCTCTGCGGACGATCCTCAGAACGAGGCAAACCGCACCGACCTGCGCACCCAACTCATCGAGGCGCTGGGGAACCTCGGAGAACAGGAGCGCCTCGTTGCGACATTTTACTTCTACGACGGCCTGACCCTCAAAGAGATAGGCAAAGCCCTCGGCCTTACGGAGGGAAGGATCTCCCAGATTCTGCGTCGCGCCCTCGACCAACTCCGCAGGTGGCTCACCGACGTTCCGCTCATCTCCGATGGATGGTAGACGGGCCGGAGCCATCCGCTCTGAACAATTCACGGCTAGAAGCCACCCATCCCCTGTGCTAACATCTTCGGGGCCAAAGCAAGAAGCCATGATTCCATAATCTGGAACGCGGCGTCTTGAACCACACACGTCCGCGAGAGGGCATGCCATAAGGTGAGCCCAGGTGGTGGCCCGCACACACGGTGCGGGTTGCGATGCGCGGGCGGAGGACATCAACCACCTGAAAAGGAGAGGTAATTACCGTGGAAAGCACAGCCCAGCAGATAGGCGTCAGGGACCTCCTCGAGGCCGGGGTACATTTCGGCCACCAGGCCAAGCGCTGGAACCCGAAGATGAAGAAGTTTATCTTCGCCCAGCGCGCCGGGGTCCACATAATAGACCTGGACCAGACGATCACGCTCCTCGACCGCGCCGTGGACTTCGCCAGGAGCATCGGCGAGGCTGGTCGCGAGGTGTTGTTCGTCGGCACCAAGAAGCAGGCCCAACTCACCATCGCCGAGCAGGCGATGCGCTCCGGGCAACCATACGTGGCAGAACGTTACATCGGCGGAATGCTGACGAACTTTCAGACCATTCAGCCGCGCATCCAGTACTTCAAGGATCTCGCCGTCCGCGTCGAGGAGACGCCGGAGGAGGATCAGAGCGGCAAGGAATGGTTTGCGATGACGCGAGAGTTCCAGAAGCTGCGCCGAAACTTCGCTGGCCTCACGGAGATGGAGCGTCTGCCCGGAGCGATCTTCGTGATAGATCCCAAGCGCGAGGAGCTTCTGGTCAAGGAGGCGAATCGGCTGAAGATCCCGGTCATCGCCCTCACGGACACGAACTGCGACCCGGAGGTCGTTGACTACATCATCCCGGGCAATGATGACGCTATCAGGGCCATAAACCTTATCTCCAGGCTCATGGCGGACGCGCTGTTGCAGGGTAAGGGTGAAGATGAGATCCATCCCGAGGAGCGTCTGGTGCCCCCCGTTGTGGAGGAGGCGCGGGTCGCGGAGGAGATCTCAGCCGCGAACGCGGCCGATGCCAATGGGACCAGTGGAGACGCTGCTCCAGCCGTCGAGGCCACCGACCCGGTCGCGCCCGCGGAGCCCGTTGAGCAGGCCGCTCCCGAGGCGCCGCCGGAACCCGAGTCGGCCGACGTGTCTGTTTCTGAAGACAGCACGGAGATTGACGGGACGGAAGCTCCCGAAGCAGAGATTGCCGACGAAATAGTGGTGGAGCCCGAGGAAGCACCCGTCGAGGAAGAAGCCCCTGTTGATGAGACGGCCCCGGAGGTCGCGGAGGCCGAAGCCGCCCCGGATGAGGTAGTGGTGGAGGATACTGAGGACGTGACGGATGCCCAGACCGAGGAGCCCGTTGCGGATGCTGGCGCCGGATCAGAGATTCCGGAAACAGAGGCCGCCCCGGACGACGTAGCTGCTCCGGAAGAAGCCGTGACGCAGAGTGGAGACGCCACGGAGGTCATGGCGGAGGCCGTGGCCGAGGGTGAGGAGGCTCCCGCGGTGGAGGAGACGCCCGTGGAAGAGGAGGCTCCGGCGGCTGACGAGGCCGAGGACGCCGATGAGACCGAAGAGGAACCTTCCACCGAAGGAAATACCGAAGAGCAAGAAGAGGAGAAGTAAGGTTTTGGCGAGCGCTATAGAGAAGATCAAGCAGCTCCGCGAGGAGACCGCGGTCGGGATGATGGACGTGAAGCGGGCGTTGGATGAGTCTGATGGCGACCTCGACGGCGCGCGGCGGGTCCTCAAGGAGCGGGGCCAGGCCATCGCGGCCAAGAAGAGCTCGCGGGCGGCGACGGAGGGTCTGATCGAATCCTACGTCCACTTCAACGGACGGATCGGGGTTCTCGTGGAGGTGAACTGCGAGACGGATTTCGTGGCCCGCACTCCGGAGTTCAAGGAGTTCGCCCGCAACGTGGCGCTGCACGTAGCCTCCACCGATCCGCTCACTGTCGCCCCCGAGGACATCCCAGAGGAGGCGATAGCCGAGGAACGCTCCGTGTTCGAGAAGCAGGCCGCCGAGATGGGCAAGCCGGAGAACGTGGCGAACCAGATCGTCGAGGGCCGGATGAACAAGTGGGTCGCCGAGCGGGCGCTCTTGACCCAGGAGTACGTCAAGGAGCCAGACATCACGGTCGGCGAGCTTTTGCAGAACACCATCCAGAGGGTCGGCGAGAACGTTGTGATCCGGCGTTTCGTCCGCTTCTCACTATAGGCTGATCGTGGAAGAGGCCGTCCCCGCAAACAGACCGGATCGCGAGCCAACCGGCGCGGCCCCCGAACTTGGGGCCGTCAAGCGCGTCGTCCTCAAACTTTCGGGCGAGAGCCTGGCCGGCGAAAACGGCTACGGCATAAGCCCCGAGAGCCTGGACGCAACGGCCACGGGCGTGATAGAGGCCGTGGAGGCCGGGGCGGAGCTTGCGGTCGTCGTCGGCGGCGGCAACGTGTTCCGGGGCTCGCAGGTTGCTGATGAGCTTGGCATCGAGAGCGCGACGGCCGATTACATGGCGATGCTCGGGACGGTTATCAACGCAATGGCCTTGCAGGCGGCGCTGGAGCGCCGCGGCATCGAGACGCGGGTGCAGTCGGCCATCCAGATCCAGGAAGTAGCCGAGGCGTATATCCGGCGGCGGGCTATTCGTCACCTGGAGAAAGGCCGCGTGGTCATCTTTGCCTCGGGGACGGGCAACCCGTTCTTCACGACGGACACTGGGGCGGCGTTGCGGGCGCTGGAGATCGGGGCGGACGCCCTCCTGATGGCGAAGAACCGCGTGGACGGCATCTACGACAAGGACCCCCGGTTGCATTCGGACGCGGTTCGCGTGCGGCGTCTGAACTACATGGATCTACTCTCGCGTAACCTCTCGGTCATGGACCACACGGCGGCTACCCTGTGCAGCGGGGAGAACCTTCCCATAGTCGTTTTCGATATACTGAAGAGTGGCAATCTGCGCAGGATTTTGCAGGGCGAGCAGGTGGGCTCCCTGGTATGGAGCGCGGGTGGGAGAACCGGCGACAGAGCCGGGAGCGGAGGAGCGTAGAGATGGAGAACATTGACCTTACGGACGCCGAGAGCCGGATGCGGGGTGCCGTCGAGTCCGTGCGGCGGGAGTTTGGGAGCATCCGCACCGGACGGGCCAACCCGGCGATCCTCGACCGCATCGAAGTGGAGGCTTATGGAACGCGGATGGCCTTGCGGAGCGTCGCCAACGTCGGCGCGCCTGAGCCGCGTCTCCTGACCGTCACGCCCTTCGACCCGAACTCCCTCAAGGACATCGAGCGCGCCATATCCAATTCCGATGTCGGGCTCAACCCGCAGAACGACGGCAAGATCCTGCGCCTCCCCATCCCCGAGCTTACCGAGGAACGCCGCCGCGAGCTGATAAAACTCGCACGGAGCATGTCCGAGGAGGGACGTGTCTCCGTCCGCAACGTCCGGCGCGACGAGATGCGCGACGTACATGAGCTGCGAAAGATGGGCGAGGTCTCCGAGGACGACGAGCGCCGCGCCGAGAACGAACTCCAGAGGATGACCGACCTCTATGTCAACCGCATAGACGAGTCCCTCTCGGAAAAAGAAGCCGAGCTTCTGGAGGTCTGAGTTCTGGAACCTGTCCGAGAACGATCCGCGGGGCGTCACGAGCGTGTGCTTACTCCTCTCGATCCCCGGCGGACGCCGCGTCACGTCGCCATAATCATGGACGGCAACGGTCGGTGGGCGAA
>Ga0136617_10004892_pt1 | contig 11997 bp, 5 predicted proteins | sample AntDrymUQ3222106_2_FD_129672 | JGI IMG/M metagenome (GOLD analysis project Ga0136617, IMG submission 129672) | Polar desert sand microbial communities from Dry Valleys, Antarctica - metaG UQ322 (21.06) | ecosystem: Environmental > Terrestrial > Soil > Desert | place: Antarctica: Dry Valley...
ACGGTCGACATCCCGGTGGCCACGTTGCCGCAGGTCGAGGGCACCCAGTTCACCTGGCCGGTGCCAGGTCTACGCGAGGAGCTCGTCGTGGCGCTGATCCGGTCGCTGCCAAAGGCGCTGCGCGTCAACTTCGTCCCGGTGCCGGACGTCGCGCGCGCCTTCCTCGCCTCCGTGACGGCGGGGGAGGAACCCCTACTCGATGCGCTGACCCGCTACCTGAGGCGCACGACCGGTGTCGACGTACCGAGGTCGGCCTGGGACGCGGATCGGGTGCCCAGACATTTGCGGCTGTCGTTTCGCGTCGTCGACGACGCCGGCAGCGAGCTCGCGGCAGGCAAAGATCTCGACGCCCTCAAGGAACAGCTGTGGGGTGACGCCGGCAGAGCGGTGTCGGCCAGCGCCTCCGACCTGGAACGCCGCGGGCTGGTCGACTGGGACTTCGGCGAGATCCCACGTCACGTGGAGCAGACCCGAGCTGGCCACAAGGTGCACGGTTACCCCGCCCTGGTCGACGAGTCGGATGGCGCAGCCGGTGCCGGCTCCGCTGACACGGCTGCCCTGGTCGTGCTGGGTACCGAGGCCGAACAGCTCGCCGCCATGCCTCGCGGGGTACGACGGCTGGTGCAGCGGGCCGTCGAGTCGCCGGCGGCCGGGCTGGTCGACCGGCTGCCCAACGACGCCAAGCTGGCGCTGGCGCTGTATCCCGGCGGCGCGCGACCCATGCTCGAGGACTGTTGGGCCGCGGCGATCGACGACGTGATGAGCGACGCCGGCGGGCCGCCCTGGGATCGGTCCGGATTCGACGCGCTGGTGGACCGCGTACGTCGTGACGGCCCGATCCGCACCGACGAGATCGTGCGGCTGGCGCGCGAGGCAGTACAGGACGCCCACGGCGTCCTCGGCCGGCTATCCGGGCGAGCAGACCTGAGCATGCTGCCGGCACTCGCGGACATGAAGGCGCAGTGGTCGCGGCTGGTCTACCGCAGTTTCGTGGCCGACGTGGGGCGCGATGCGCTGCGCCACTATCGCCGCTACCTGGCAGCGATGAACGTCCGCCTCGACGATCTCCCGGGCGATCCGCGGCGAGACGGGCGACTGCTCGCGGAGCTGGCGCAGGTGCAGGCCCGCTACCTGGATCGCGTGGCGGGGCTGCGTGCCGGTCAGCCCCCGGGCCCTGGACTCGTCGCGGCGCGCTGGATGCTGGAGGAGCTGCGGGTCAGTCTGTTCGCCCAGCGGATCGGCACGCCGTACCCGGTCTCGGTGAAGAGGGTGGCGAAGGCCCTGGCGGAGACGTGAGCCCACTCCCGACGCGAGCCGGTCCGCGTTCCGCGAGGCGAGCGCGTCGGACGGGCGCGGACGGCCGATCATGGGTACGGTCACCGAAACTCAGGAGGTCGACATGGCTGATGCCCAGGGCACGGCACGGCAGGTGCAGGACAGTGAGTGGTTCGACCGGCTGGTCCGGGTCGGGCTGGTCGGGTACGGCATCGTCCACGTGCTGATCGGGTGGCTGGCCCTGCAGCTTGCGTTCGGCGACAGTTCGGGAGCAGCGTCCCAGCAGGGCGCTCTGACGCAGATCGCCCAGCAGTCGTTCGGGTCGGCGTTGCTGTGGGTCATCGCCCTCGGGCTGCTGGCTTTGGTCGTCTGGCAGGCGATCGAGGCCTTCGTCGGCCACCGCAGTCGCGACGAGCCGAAGCGCACGTTGAAGCGGGTCGCCTCCGGCGGCAAGGCGGTGCTCTATTTCGTGCTGATGTTCTCCGCGCTCCAGACGGCTGTCGGTGACTCGAGCAGCTCGAGCAAGGACTCCATGACCGCGAAGCTGATGGACCTTCCGTTCGGGCGTGGGCTCGTCGTGGTGGTGGGACTGGTGATCATCGGCGTGGCCGTGGCACTGGCGGTCAAGGGCGCCAAGAAGAAGTTCGAGAAGGACCTCGACAGCAGGGCCACCTCGGGTCATAGCGGAACGGTCGTCGAGAAGCTGGGACAGGTTGGCTACATCGCGAAAGGTGTCGCGCTGGCGGTGCTCGGCGGACTGTTCGTCTGGGCCGGTTGGACGTACGACGCCCAGAAGGCCGGCGGGCTGGACGTAGCCTTGCGGACCTTGCTGGACACGGGCTCCGGGCCGTGGTTGCTGGCCCTGGTCGCGGCCGGGATCGTGTGCTTCGGCGCCTACTGCTTTGCCTGGGCCCGGTACGCCGACACGTCTTCCTGAGGTTTCGCAACCTCCCACCGGCGATGTCATCGGTAGTTCGGTGACGTTTTGGCTCGCGTCTCTGTCTTTTCGTGGAGCAGCCGGTCTATCGTGCTCTCGCGTCGCGAACACGCGGATCGCGTCGCCTCTCACCTCACAAGGGGAATGCATGTCATTGCGCCGGTCGTCTCGCACCAGTGACCGCAAAGCCTTCGCCATCGTCGTCGCTACGACCGTCGGACTCCTCGGCTTGCAGGGGCTCACCGGAGGTGCGACGGGCAGCGCCGCCGTCGTGTCGCCCCAGAGCCTGGCCGCCCCAGCCGCGCCGACCGCCAAGCAAGACGGCGGCACGGCGCGCGAGCACGTCGGCAACTACGACTCTCGCACGTCCAGCAAGGACGTTCTCACGCGCAAGTCCTCGCGCCTTCTGCGCACTCGCCCTGGTGACCTGACCAAGCTGGCGACGCAGGTGGGCGGGGACGCCTTGGTGGCCGTCGACCCCCTGACGGGCACCCCTGACAACGTCTCACGGACCGACGGCTTCCTGACGGGCACGAGCTCGCGGACTGCTTCGTCCATCGCCCTCGGGTACGTGCGGGCGAATGTCACCGCCCTGGGGCTGAGCACGGCCGACCTGGAGAGCCTGTCCGCACCGGAGGTCGTGACCGACATCCACGGCATCCGGCACGTCTCCTGGCGCCAGAGCGTCGGCGGGATCCCTGTCTTCGGCAACGGCCTGCGCGCGCACGTGACCAAGGACGGTCGCCTGATCGCCCTGCAGGGAGCACCGATCGCCGACCTCGCGGCGAAAGCCTCGGCAGCACCGGCACCGGGACTCAGCGCCGAAGTTGCTCGTGCCACGGCCGCGGCCGACGTCGACGGGGTCACGCAGCCGGTCGCCAAGACGAACCTCGGTGGCGCCGCAGCGGCCGCCCGTTGGGCCAACGGCGACCAGGCGTCGCTCGTGTACTTCGTGACCGCCAACGGCGTCCGTGCGGGTTGGCAGACGTACGTCCAGACAGGTTCGACCGCCGCGTACCAGAGCGTGGTCGACGCCGTCACCGGCAAGACGCTGTACCGGCGCAGCACCGTCAACGAGGACCGCGGTGACGGCCTGGTCTACGACAACTATCCGGGTGCGGCGAACGGCGGCAAGCAGCGCATCGTCAACATCTTCGACCGGGGTTACATCGACCCGCGCCGGACCTGGCTGAACGGCGAGTACGCCCGGGTCTGGGCCGACGTCGACGACGACGACCGGCACGTCGCGAGCGAGCGCGCCAAGATCCCCGGCACGCGGACGAGCGCCGGGTTCAAGCTGGTCAAGTTCAACGGGGTCTCGTCGCTGTGCTCGCCGCAGTACATCTGCACCTGGAACCCGAACCGAGCTTTCTCGTGGAAGGCCAACCTGCAGCAAGACGGCACGCAGGCGTTCATCTTGACCAGCCGGTTCCACGACTACCTGGCCAACGCCCCGATCGGGTTCACCGACGCGATGGGCAACTTCGAGGCCGGCGACGGTGACCCCGTACGGGTCAACGTGTTGGACGGTGCCGACACCGACGAGGGCTTCCCCGACGGCGACCACATCGACAACGCGAACATGAACACCCCGCCAGACGGTAATGCGCCCCTGATGCAGATGTACCTCAACCACGTTCCCGGCTCGACCGCGAACGAGGACCCCTACCTGCCGGCCAGCGCGTCCGACGCCGCCGACAACATCTACCACGAGTACACGCACGGCTTGTCGAACCGGCTCGTCGTCGACGCCGACGGCAACTCCACGCTGAACAGCCTGCACGCCGGCTCGATGGGTGAGGCATGGTCGGACTACTACGCGCTGGACTACCTGGTCGGCGGCGGCTACCTCAAGGACACCGGTCGCGGTGGCGAGGTCATCTTCGACCGCTACCTGACCAAGAACCGCACCATCACCCGCTCGGAGGCCATCGACTGCCACGTCGGCGCGACGTCCAACAACTGCCGTAAGGCGGTCGGGCCGCGCGGTGGCTACACGTTCGGTGACCTCGGCAACGCCACGGGTGGCCCGCAGGTACACGCAGACGGCGAGATCTGGTCGCAGACGCTGTGGGACCTCCGCGGCGAGATCGGTCGACGAGCGACAAACGCGGTCGTCACCGAGGCGATGTCGCTCTCCCCGGCCGATCCGTCGTTCCTCGACATGCGTGACTCGATCCTGCTGTCTGACCGGGCGATCTACGGCGGCACGAACGAAGACGCCATCTGGTCGGTCTTCGCCGAGCGCGGCATGGGCTGGTTCGCCTCGGCGACCGACGGCGCCGACGCCAGCGTGGTGGAGGACTTCCAGACCAAGCCACGGCCCGGCACGCCGCGCCGCGTCATCACCGGCAGCGTCACCGACGCGGGTACGCGTGCGCCGATCCAGGGCGCCCTGGTCAGGATTCCCGGTCACTCGTCCGCGCTCGGCGACTACAGCGCCACGACCGACGCTGACGGCGAGTACCGGATCTCACGGGTGCTGGCTGGGCGCTACCCCGAGATCACCGCGCAGGCGCCTGGGTACGACGTGGCGTCGCAGGTCGCCGACACCCGGGCCCGCGACATCGAGGTCGACTTCGAGCTGCGCCGGGACTGGGCGGCAGCGTCCGGCGGGGCTTCGATTGAGGACTTCAACGGACCCGACTACACCGACTTCGGGTGTGGTCCGGCCAACGCGATCGACCTCGACTATGGCCTTGGCTGGGGGTCGACCGTGACGGATGGCTCTCCTGCGACAGATGCCACGCCGAAGTACATCGTGGTCGAGCTGCCGGAACCGGTGAACATCTCGGCGTTCGGTGTCGACCCGAGCAACACCTGCGGGGACGCGGGGAGTGCGTCGCTCGGTGACTACCGGATCGACGTCTCGCAAGACGGTGAGACGTTCACCGAGGTCAACAGCGGCACGTTCACTCCCAGCGACCGTGGCCGGGTCAACGAGATTCCCCTCGACGACCCAGCCGACGGCGTGACGCACGTCCGGATCTGGATGGACAGCACCCAGGTGGCGCAGATCAAGGCGCCGGACGAGGTCTGCGAGGACGGCGCTCCGTACGACGGCTGCCTTTACATGGACATGACCGAGCTCGAGGTCTACGGCGACGGCTCGGTGATGCGAGACATCCAGCTGCTGTCGTTCAACGACTTCCACGGCCACCTGGAGGCCACCGACGAGCCGCAGTCACCGCTGCCCGCGGGTCCGGAGTGTGACACCCCGCCCGGGGCCACCGGCCCGACCTGTGTCGGCGGCGCCGAGTACCTGGCCAGCTACATTGAGCGGGCTCGTGCGGATCAGCCGCTCAGCACACTGACCGTCGCAGCCGGTGACCTGATCGGTGGGTCGACGTTCATGTCCGGACTCTTCCAGGACCAGCCGTCCGTCGAGGCGATGAACGAGCTCGGGCTCGACGTCTCCAGTGTCGGCAACCACGAGTTCGACGAGGGCCTGACCGAGCTGCGGCGGATGATCAAGGGTGGCTGCCAGCCGGCCCCGGACGGCTGCTTCCAGGACGCCCAGGGCGACGACATCCCGTACGGCGGGGCGGAGTTCAAGTACCTCGGTGCGAACGTCGTCGACATGGGCACCGGTAAGTCGCTGCCCTGGCTGCCCGGAACTGCCGTGAGGAGCGTCGACGGGGTGAAGATCGGCTTCATCGGCATGACGCTCGAGGCGACCGACACGCTGGTCAACCCGGCCGGAGTGGCCGCGGTCGACTTCGAGGACGAGGTGGAGACGGCCAACGCCAAGGTGCCGCAGCTGAAGAACCGCGGGGTCGAGGCGATCGTGGTGTTGCTGCACGAGGGCGGCTACCAGGCCGCCCCGGTGGCGGTCAGCGGATGCAACGGCATCTCCGGGCCGATCCTGACCATCGCGCAGGGTCTCGACCCCGAGATCGACCAGGTCGTGAGCGGACACACCCACCAGCCGTACGTCTGCTCGATCGACGACCCCGACGGTGACCCGCGACTGGTCACGAGCGCCGCGTCGTTCGGCCAGGTACTGACCGAGTCCCACCTGAAGGTCAACCGGTTGACCGGTGAGGTCGACCGCGAAGCCTCGAGTGCGGTCAACAACCTGGTGCTGCGTGGCAACCCCGACATCACGAAGGACGCCGGCCAGACCGCGATCATCGACTTCTGGAAGCCCCTGGCCACCGCGCTCGGCAACCAGGTCGTCGGCACGGTCAACGCCGACATCACGGGCGACGCCAACAACACCTGCCGTTGCGAAGAGACGCCGATGGCCGACACGGTGGCCGACGCCATCTTGTTCGGCACCGAAGCCGAGGCCAACGGTGGCGCCGACCTCGCCCTGATGAACACCGGTGGTGTACGCGCGTCGTTGCTCGTCGACACGATCAGTGGGGGTGAGCAGCCCGGCGAGATCACCTACGCCGAGGCGTACAACGTGGCGCCGTTCAACAACATCTTGGTGACGGTCGACCTGACCGGTGCCGAGATCGAGGCGGTGCTCAACCAGCAGTTCCAGCGGGTCCCGGCGCGCGGGTCGCGTCCGATGCTGTCGCTCGGCGTCTCCGAGGGCTTCACCTACACGTGGGAGTGGGAGGGGGCCACCCCCGCCCCGAACACGCAGCCGGGGCCGGCTACCACCGGTGGGCACGTGGTGCCGGGGAGCATGGAGCTGAACGGCACGCCGCTGGTGGCGACGCAGACCTATCGGGTGGCGACGCTGAACTTCCTGGCCGACGGTGGCGACCTGTTCACCGCCTTCGCGGCGGGTGAGAACCGCGTCGGTGGTCCCGAGGACCTGCCCAACTTCGTGGCGTATCTCGAGGCCAACGCCGAGGCCGGGCTCGACCCGCCGGCCGACCGGGTCACCGGACTGTGACGCCGGCGCTGAGCTAGCCGTGGATACGACGAGGGCCGTACCCTGATGGGGGTACGGCCCTCGTCGTGTGAAGCTTGCGATCCGTCTGCCGTCAGCTGACCGGGACGCCCGCCGGAGTCTCGACGTCGTTGATGTCCTCATGGCTGACGTTCATGAAGAGGAACGTGATCACCGCACCGGCCCAGATCATGAAGGCGCCGACCACGAACGCCCAGGTTGAGCCGTGCGCGAACGCGACGTTCTGCACGGCCTCCCCAAACGCCCTGGCCTGCTCCTCTGAAGGCGGCGGAGCGTTCGCCGGCGCGCCCGCCTGGGCGGCAGCGCCGATCTCCTCGCCCTTGTCGGTCGCGGCCTGGACCGCCACCGTGCTGAGGATGGCGAGCCCGAGTGCACCGCCGACCTGCTGCATGGCGTTCAAGACCCCCGACCCGATGCCGGAATCGTCGTTACTGACTCCGTGCACTGCGGTGAGCGTCAGCGGGACGAAAACGAAGCCCATTCCGAACGACATCACCAGGATCCACGGCAACAGATCGGGAAGGTAAGACGCGGTCACGGACAGGTTGCCCACACTGTCGTCGTACGGAATCCGTGAGAATCCGAACAGCCCGACCCCGGCAAGTACCGTGCCCAGCCCAGCCAGCCAGCGCGGGTCGACCCTCGCCATCAGGTTGGACGCGATGCCAGCCGAGGCGACGATGCCGAACGTGAACGGGAGGAAGGCGAAGCCTGCCCTCAGCGGCGAGTAGCCCATGCCGTCCTGGATGATGATGCTGAGGAAGTAGAACATCGCGAACATCGCCGCGGGCACGAGCATCATCACCGCGAAGCTGGTACCCCGAGTGCGGTCGGCGAGGATGTGGAACGGCATCAACGGCTCCTTGACCACTCGCTCGATCGCGATGAAGCTCACCAGCAGCGCGGCGCCGCCGATCAGCGCCAGCAGGACCCAAGGGTCGGTCCAGGTCTTGTCGGCGTTCTTGGCCACCAGGTCGGCCCCACGTGTCAGCCCGTAGACGACCCCGAGCAGACCCACGGTCCCGGAGAACGCACCGGGCAGGTCGAGCTTGATCCGGCGCGGCTTGCTCTCGGCCAGGAACATGGGTGCCAGCACCGCCGCAGCCACCCCGATCGGTACGTTGATCAGGAAGGTCCAACGCCAGGAGTACTCGGTGAGCCAGCCACCGAGAATGAGCCCGACCGCGGCTCCCGCTCCGGACATCGCGGCGTACACGGCGAAGGCGCGGTTGCGCTCCTTGCCGGCCGGGAATGTCGTGGTGATCAGGGCCAGCGCCGTCGGGCTGGCGATGGCGGCGCCGAGGCCCTGCAGCGCGCGCGAGGCGAGCAGCAGCTCCTGGTTCTGAGAGATGCCGCCGAGCAGCGACGCGACGGCGAAGACCAAGACGCCGAGAATGAAGATGCGCCGACGACCGAACATGTCACCGAGGCGCCCGCCGAGCAGCAGCAGACCACCGAAGGCCAGCGTGTACCCGGTGATGATCCAGGTCTGGTTGCCCGGAGTGAAGCTCAGGTCGTCGGAGATGTACGGCAAGGCGATGTTGGCGATGGTGGCGTCGAGCACCACCATCAGCTGGGCGATCGAGATGATGGCGAGCGCGGCACCGAGGTGGCGGTGACCGTGCCCGCCGGTCTCAGGCGCCGCAGTGTCAAGGGTGGAAGACATCAGAAGTCCTTGTCTGGTGGGGCCGATGGCCAGGTCGTTGGGTCTGAAGGGGTCGGGGACGGCGTCAGCTGTCGGGGGAACTTTCGGCGGGAGCGGCGCCGTACGTCAGGGCAGGCAGCACGATCTCGTCGACGATCCTGGCCACGATCGCATCGTCGACCGACAGTCCGAGCACGAAGGCACGGTGCAGGATGATCGCCGCGAGCACCGGCGCCATCAGGTCGAGGTCGACCGACTCGGCGATCTCTCCCCGCACCCGGGCGCGCTCGAAGATCTGCCGGTTCGCCTCGAGCTTGGGCGCGATGAACCGCTGGTTGAAGGCGTCGGCGAACTCCGGATCGTGCTGCAGGGCGGTGATCACCGAGCCGAGCATGGCGAGCAGGCGCTTGTCGTTGAGACCACCGACGCTGCACGCGACACCGATCAGGTCGCCTCGCAGCGAGCCCGTGTCGAGGTCGTGGACCTGGGGCGCGGCCTTGGCGCGGGACAACGCGTCGATGACCAGGGCTGCCTTGCTGTCCCAGCGGCGGTACAAGGTGGCCTTGCTAGCTTTGGCGGCGGCAGCGACTGCGTCCATCGTGAGGCGGTCGTAGCCGACGGTGGCGAGCAGCGTGAGGGTGGCGTCGAGCAGCTCGACCTCACGGTCTCCCTCGATCCTCGGCCTCGTCGTGGCCTGCCCGCGCGGCTGTCCGTGGCGGGTACGTGCGCCTTTGGTGATCGCCACGGTCCCTCCCGACAGTCCGGCGACATCTCGCGACCTGGACGAAACGAAACAGTTCCGTTTCATCGAGTCACGCTACCCGCTCCTGCCGAGGCCAGACAAACGACTTTCGCGAGACCTGGCTCACACTCCGGTGGGATGTCAGGTGTGGACCTCAGCAGCCCTCACCCGCGTGGTGGCACACGAGCGATCGCCTCGCCGTGGCTGAGTCCGCTGAGCTGCAGCAGGTCGACCACCAGCGACTGCATCTGGCCGAGCACGACGGCTGCGGACAACGTGAGCGGGCTGCTGGCCGTCGAGGTCGCCTCGGCTGCCTCGAGCAGCTGCGGCCGCGCCGCGTCCGGAGCCTGGTTCGCCGCGAGGGCGCCGGCCATCGCCGCCGAGGCTTCACCCAGCTCGTCCAGGATGTCGAGGTAGTCCGGGGGCATCGTCTCGTCGAGCCGAGCGCTGACAACGACCCTTCGGATCAACACCCGGATGTTGCGCAGCGCCCGGTCGAGCGGCTCGACCACATCGGCGATTGAGCGCACGTGCTCGCGCGAACGCCGTCGAAAGGGCGACGACGCGACCACGTCGAGTCCCTCGCTGGCCGCCCCACGCAGCTCCGACATCAGCGACTCGGTCTCTCGGGCCCGGTCCAAGATGTCGGACGCCTGATCCACGTCGATGGCAGACGCGCTCTCCCGTGCGCCCTGGAGCAGCCGGGCCAGCTCGCGCATCACCCGGGCCGCCTCCTCGCGAGGTCGACGCAGCGGAGCCCTGGGTACGACGGTGGCGGCCACCAGCGCGACCGCACCACCGACGAGTGCATCGATGATGCGGCTGATGCCGCCGTCCAGGGGCAGCAAAGTGGTGACGATGATCGCCTGTACGGCGGCCTGGTTGATGAACAGCACCCCGGCGTCCAGCACCACCGCAGCGGCCATCGCCACGATCACCACCACGGCGATCTGCCAGCCGCCGCGGCCGAACAGCTGCGTGAACAGGTCGGAGATACCGATCCCGACCGCACACCCGACCATCACCTCGGCCACCCGGCGCAGCCGCTGCCCGTACGACGTACCCAGGCAGATCACGGCGGCGACCGGAGCGAAGAACGGCTGTTGGTGTCCGATCAGCTCGGTGGCGATGAGCCAGCTCAGGCCGGCAGCCACCCCGCACTGCCCGATCATCCACGCCTTCGACCTGAGCCGGCGCGCGCGGGCCGCCGCCGACAATCGTCCCCGCTCGAAGGCACGGTCACTGAGCGCCGACAGGTCCATCGCCCCATCCTGGCCGATATCGAGATGGCGATCGGAAAGCATGGGTCTCCAGCCTGAGGTGAGGACTTCCGAGCGCGCGCTCGACCTGGGGATCAGTCGACTGAGCACCTGACCGGAGGGCTGTCCTCCACTGCTGCGCTCAGACCGTTGCATAGCACCGTGAAGCGGTCTCGATCGAAGGGTCCACCCATGAGGCGAAACACCTCGCTGCGCAACACCGGCGTCGTCGCCGCGCTTGCCTGTCTGACCGGCCTGCTCACCTCGCCTGGTGACGCCACCACCGAGCATCGCGCGCCCGGCGCGCAGACGTCTGCGCCGCGAGATCCGGCGGGCGCTCACCCGGCTGCTCTGACCCCTGCGGCCCCGACAGGCTCGACCATCGAGCGCGGGCTTATGGAGGTCGTCGAGACGTCGAGACCACTGTGCTGGCGGCCGGGGTCGGCCTGGGTCACGGGACGCGACCGGCGACAGGGCGCTGTGCCGACATCACAACATTGGGATGACATCCCAATATTGGGATGTCGCGATACAGGATCGCGGGTCCTCCGTGATCGCCCTTGCTGTACCCGGCCAGGACCTGGGTAGCAAGGACGACGGCGTGACGTGAGGAGAACTCCCGGTGCCCGGAGGGTCTCGTGTCTCACGAAAGTGCCCGAACCACGTTCCAAGGCCGGCTACTCATCGTCCAGCGCCATCGCAGTGGCTGGCCGCAAGCCCACATCGCTGCGGCAAGGGGTGTCCCGCAAGTGTGTGAAGACCTGGCTGGATCGCTATGGCCGCTGAGGGTGAGGCCGGGTTGCGGACCGTCGTCGCATCCGCAGGCGATGCCGAGCAGGACCGGTTCGATGGTCGAAGCACGGATCGTTGAGCTGCGGCGTCGGGAGCGGCGTGGTCCCCGCGGCTGGTTGTCCTGGACCCGATCACGGGCGAGGTGATCCGCGCGTCCAAGGCCTCCGCGGTGCGCTATAGGAAGTCCCGGCCGGGCGAGCTGGTCCCACATGAACGTCAAGAAACTGGGACGGATCCCCGCCGGCGGCGGCTGACGCGCCCACGGCCGAGCAACCGGCTCCACATCTCGCGATCGCAGCACCAGGGTCGATTTCGACGACGTCCATTCCCTGGTCGACGATCGGGCTGTGCCGGGAGCACTGGTCGGGACCGGTCCAGGTTTTCGTGCCAGGGTGGAGGCATGCAGACACGACAGCTCGGTGACGCCCAGGTTTCCGCGATCGGGCTGGGCTCGATGCCGCTGACCATGGACGAGCG
>Ga0136617_10004893_pt1 | contig 11994 bp, 13 predicted proteins | sample AntDrymUQ3222106_2_FD_129672 | JGI IMG/M metagenome (GOLD analysis project Ga0136617, IMG submission 129672) | Polar desert sand microbial communities from Dry Valleys, Antarctica - metaG UQ322 (21.06) | ecosystem: Environmental > Terrestrial > Soil > Desert | place: Antarctica: Dry Valley...
CCGTCGATCGCGAAGCGGATCATGCGTCCCAGCGAGAACTTCGTCGTGCCGCCCGAGCGCGCGTCGCGGTCGTACTCGACCACGCCGGTCTCGAAGCCGACCCACGCCGTCATACCCCTCAGGAAGCGGTTGCGCTCCCGCAGCTCGCCCAGCGCGTCCACCACCTGACGGTCGAGCAACCGGAAATCGCCCGCGTTGGGCTCGAGCGGTACCTGGGCCAGGTGCCCCATCAGCCGGTAGAAGGCGCGGGCGGTCGCGAGCTTGAAGCGCGTCTCGCCCGATCGCTCGCGACGCCGAACCACCACCACGTCAATTCCAGCCTGCCAACGCAAGACGAGCTCGGGGATGACCTCAGGCGGGTCCTGAAGGTCGCCGTCGATCAGCACGACGGCGTCTCCGCGCGCATGATCGAGGCCCGCCGTCAAAGCGGGCTGGTGGCCGAAGGAGCGAGACAGATGGAGGATCTGGACGCGCTCGTCACGTGCGGCGATCGCGTCGAGCACCGCCGCCGTGCCGTCCGTCGAGCCGTCGTCGACCACGATCAGCTCCCAGGGGAGACCTTCCAGCGCGGCGCTCACTCGCTCGTGGAAGACGCCGGCCAGGGCCTCCTCGTTGAGCATCGGCGCCACGACACTCAGCAGGCGCAGCTCGCGGGCCATTGGAGGGTTAGTCTAAGTGCCCGCGTGCGACGACTGCCGACCGTCACCCCACGCGCCTACGAGCGCATCGCCCAGGCTGCCCTCGCCGTCCTGACGTTGATCGTCTTCACGGGTGCGGCCGTCCGGCTCACGGGCTCCGGGCTCGGCTGTCCGGATTGGCCCAAGTGCAAGGGAGGTCTGACGCCGGCGCTCGACACCCACACCGCCATCGAGTTCGGCAACCGCCTGCTGACCGGCGTGGTCGCGCTTCCCTGCATCGCCGCGTTCTTCGGCGCGTTTCGCCGCCGGCCCTACCGGCGCGACCTGATGCTGATCGGAGGGCTGCTGCCGGTCGGCGTGCTCGGGCAGGCGGTGCTGGGCGGCATGACCGTCTGGTACGGGCTGGCACCGGGATGGGTCATGGCGCACCATGGCCTCTCCATGTTGCTGCTCGTCGCGGCGGTCGCGCTGGTCTGGCGGGCCCATTACGAGCCGGGAGAGCGGCCGCGGAGCACGGATCGCCGGATGATCTGGGCCGTGCGCGGACTCGTCCCACTCGGGGCGATCGCCATCTTCGCGGGGACCGTCGCCACCGCGGCCGGCCCGCACGCGGGTGGAGCGGGGACGGATGATGAAGTCGTCCGCCTCCGCTGGTTCGGGCTCGACACGCTGGACTGGGCGATCCAGCAGCACGCTCGGATCGCGGCGGTGCTCGGAGTGGCGGCGGTCGCGGTCTGGTGGCTGGCTCGCCGGCGGGGCCTCGATTCCGTGACACGAAATGCGCTGACCGTCCTGTGCGTTCTGCTGGCCGCCCAGGGCGTGATCGGTACGACCCAGTACCTGCTCGAACTGCCCGCGGAGATCGTCTGGGTGCACGTGGCGCTAGCGTCCCTGACGTGGCTGGCGATCCTGTGGGCCGCCGCCGCCGCCGGCCGCCTCAATAGCGCCGCCCGCACCTCCCCGCCACACGACGCGGCCGAGTCAGACCGCGTCCTGCAGCTCCGCTAGCTGCGGCGCCAACCCCCGCCGAAGTATCGCCCGACCCGCCCTGCCTTCACATTGGCCCGGAACTCGGGCGCCCCGGGCTCGTAGTCCCCGAGCGCGGCGGCCTCGCCCGCGTCGAGCGTCAGCTCCACCCGCCGCTCGTAGATCCGCGCCACCTCGGGCGCATCGACCCACACCAGGCGATCGCCCGCCCGCACGACGATCCCGTCGAAGATCTGCTCCTTGACGTTCTCCACTGCACGGTCGACCTCACCGACCGGCGCGCCTTCGGCCGACACCACGGGCGTGCCGGCCTCGAGCAGCTTGTAGGAGATCGGGTGACCCTCTTCCATGGCTGGAGCGAGGCTACTTCACTGCACCTCCCGCAACGTGCCGTTCTCCACCTCGTAGACGAAGCCGCGCACTGAGCGCTTCTCAGGGATGAACGGGCTCGCCTTCACGCGAGCGAGGGACTGGCGGAGGTCCTCGTCAAGGTCGGTGAAGGACTCCGGGGCCCAGGCGGGCTTGATGCCGGTCTCCTCCTCGATCGAGCGTTTGAACTCGTCGTCGGTGAAGGTCAGCATGCCGCAGTCCGTGTGATGGAGGAGCACGATCTCCTCCGTTCCCAGCAGCCGCTGCGAGATGGCGAGCGAGCGGATCTCGTCGTCGGTGATGACGCCCCCCGCGTTGCGGATCACGTGTGCGTCACCTTCTTTGAGGCCCAACAATCCGTATGGGTTGAGGCGGGCGTCCATGCAGGCCACAACGGCGACCTTCTTGCCAGGAGGCATCGGAAGATCGCCCTTGTCGAAGCTCGTCGAATAGGTCTTGGCGTTCTGCAGCAGCTCGTCGGTGACACTCATGGAATGGCCTCCTGTAGACGTGACTGGAGACAATTTACCCAATGACGACTGGCTTTACGGTTATTCCTGTTCGTCCGGCCAGCGGCCGTGAGCCGCGTAGAAGGCGCGCGCGTTGTCCTCCGCCACCCGTTCGAGGTCACCTTTCGCGCCGGCGCGAAAGAGGACGTTGACGAGCAAGACCGACATCGCCGCGCCCGTGCACATCGCCCAACCTTCCAGTCCCGTCGAGTTGGGCTCGATGGCGAGCAGCCCGAAGCCCGCGACGAAGAGCACCAGGGGAAGGATGTAGCGGACAGAGAGCACCGTCCGCCCTCTACCCGATCGGCAGGTCCTCAGGCAGCGGGACGTCCTGTGGCGAACGGCCTTCCGTCGACTTCCAGTCCTCGTAGGCGACGCCGTCACGACTCTCGTGCGCGGTTTCCCCGCCCACGGCGAGGAAGCGGACGGGTTCTGCGCCTCGGTTGGACAGCTGACGGCGCACATCGGGAGCCACCCGCGCAAGCCCTCCGCGACCGATCTCGAAGGTCGAGTCACCGTCCACTTCGACGTTGAGGGTTCCCTCGAGGACGACGTAGACCTCCTCCTGGTGCTTGTGGCTGTGGATCCGGCCACGCTGCCCCGGTGCGAGGTGCATGAAATTGAGCCCGAACGAGGTGAACTCGAGCTCCGCGCGCAGGCGCTGGAAGCGCTCCGTCAACTCGAGGTCGAGCTGGCTGGTGGTGACTCCTGGCTCCATGAGCGCAGTCTATGCCTGCACGGCGCCGGGAGGGGCCTCGCCGTGGCGCCGGAAGCGGAAGAACTCCCGGATGACGATCTGCACCGCGGCGGCCAGCGGGACGGCCAGCAGCGCGCCCAGGACCCCGAACAGCGTCGACCCGAACAGCACGGAGACGATCACGACAAAGGGATTGACCGCCACCGCCCGCTTCTGGATCTGCGGCTGGATCACGATGTTCTCGACCTGCTGGTAGATGATGGCCCAGATGATCCACACGATCGTCGCGGTCGGGAAGTCGGTGAAGACGGTCACCAGCGCGACGAGGACTCCGCCGATGGTCGCGCCGATCAGGGGAATGAGGTCGAAGAACGCCACGGTCACCGCGAGTGGTGCGGCGAAGGGCACGCCGAGAATGGCCAGCACGATGTACGTGGTGATCCCGGCGATGATGGCCTGCGCGAGAGCGCCGCCCACGTAGGCGCCGACCGCCCTGGCGATCCGGTCGGCCGTCCGGCTCAGCCGCGCCGCCTGGGCCGGAGGGCGCATCGAGATCGCATTGTCGATCCACTTGCGCCCGCTGCCGACCAGGAAGACACTCAGGATGAGGATCGTCACCAGGGCGAAGATCGAGTTCACCAGACCCACGCCGAGGCTACTCAGGGTTCCCGCGGCGCTGCCGATCCGGTTGGGGAGCTTGCCGGCCTGCTCCTCGAGCTTGCCGGTGACGTCGAAGTCCTTCTCCAGCCCGGCCAGCGTCTCGTTGCGCTCAACGAAGTCCGTCACGTCGCGGGCGTAGGTCGAAGCGTTGTTGGCCAGATCGGCGGCCTGGGTCACGAGCGGGGGGATGATGAGCGCGCCGAGCCCGACCGGCACGAGGACCAGCGCGAGGTAGACGAGGAGGATCGCGAGTCCGCGCCGCCCGACTCGCGGGGCGAGCGCGTTGATCGGTCCCGAGAGGGCAATCGCGATGAAGCCGGCGATCACCACCCAGGTGACGGGCTTGCGCAGGAGGTAGACGACGTAGATCGCCAGCACGACTGCCGCGACGACCAGGGTGTTCCGCGCGACGACGCGAGCGCTGAGGGCCACGTCGCCATTGTGAGGGGAGCTCCGGATATTCAGTGGATCTCTCTGTAAAGCGCGACGATCTCGTCCGCCGATGCCTTGCGGGGATTGAAGTCAGGGCTGCCACTGGCGAGCGCCGCCGCAGCCATGTCGTCGACCACCCGGGTCAGGTGCTCCTCGGAGACCTCGAGATCACGCAGCCGCGGTATCGCCAGGTGTGAATTGATCGCGTCGAGCTCCGTGACCAGCGCCAGGGCTGCATCGTCGTCCGGGGCGTCAGGCGCCGCCAGGTCCATGACGCGTGCCAGCGTCGCGTACCGGGGGATCGCGTCCTGGAGGCTGAAGCGGGTGACAGCGGGCAGCAGCACGGCGTTGGAGAGCCCGTGCGGCACGTGGAAGTGCGCGCCGATCGGTCGGCTCATGCCGTGCACGAGGGCCACCGACGCATTGGAGAACGCCGCACCTGCGAGCGTCGCTCCGAGCATCATCGCCTCGCGGGCGGGCTTGTCGGACCCGTCGTCGAACGCCGCCCGCAGGTTGGCCCCCAGCAGCCTGGCCCCCTCCAGCGCCAGGATGTCGGTCATCGCGTTCGCCTTGCTCGAGACGTACGCCTCGATCGCGTGGGTGAGCGAGTCGACGCCGACGTGGGCGGTGAGTGCCGGCGGGCAGGTGAGGGTCAGCTCGAAGTCGGCGAGGGCCGCCCGCGGAAGCAGGTGGTTGTCGAGGATCATCATCTTGACGTCGCGCTCGGTGTCGGTGATCACGGTCACCCGCGTGACCTCCGAGCCGGTGCCCGCCGTGGTGGGGATCGCGACCAGCGGCAGGCCGGCGACGGGGATCTTGTGATACCCGGCGTAGTCGTCGATCGCGCCGTCGTTGGTGGCCATCACCGAGAGCGCCTTGCCCGTGTCCAGCGACGACCCGCCGCCGAGTGCGACCACCCCGTCGGCGCCGTGCGCCCGCAGCGCCGCGAGCCCGGCGTCGACGTTGGCCACGGTCGGGTCGGGTTGCACCTCGGCGAAGACCGCGGTCTCGACGCCCGCTCGGTCCAGCCCGTCTGCCACCTCCCCCGCGAGGCCCTGATCGGCGAAGAAGGCGTCCGTGACCACGAGCGCTCGTGAGAGCCCGAGGCCGGCCGCGACGTCGCCGGCATCGAGGGCCGCACCGCCCCGGACGACGATGTCCTGCGGAAGGTGCAGCTCCGCGGCCAGCGTTCTCACGAGCTCGCCCGACATGTGATTCTCGCGCTGAAGATCTCCATAACGACCGCCTCCTCGAGTGGACCCTGCAAGGGTGGCAAATCCGTGTGGCGGTCTGCGTCTAGAGTGACGGGCAGAATGGAAACGCGCCAACCCCCCACCAGCAGCCCGTTCATGAGCGAGACACGCTCCGTCTCCGCCGCCCTATCGCCTGAGGTCCTGGCCGACGGCCGCGAGCCGGTTCCGGGTACCGACGCTCGCATCGTCCCGATAGCCCCGGTTCCGAGCATCGCGATCGAGCCGCCATCGGTCCCCGACGGCACCTTCGTCAAGATCGGTACGGAGGACCATCCCCTGCCGCGTGCGTGTGAGGTGACGGTGAACTTCCAGGACTACCACCGCTCGAGCTCCAAGCTCGGCCGGTTTGGGAAGATCGTCGGCATCGACGTCGACGCCAAGGAGTATCTGGTGATGCTCGACAACTTCGAGTGCGTCGCCGTCCCCATGCGTCGTGTGGAGTGGCGCAAGGTCGCGACGTAGCCGGGCGCCGCCGCCGCGCCGGCGACTGACGGCGCCTCGTTGCGCAAACTCAGTCGGCGTCCTGGTTGGCGTCAGCGTCCGCGCGGCACTCCGACTTGCTCGAGTAGGCCAGTTCGGCGAAGCGACCACGCCGGCAGTCACGCCGGCGCAGGAGCTGGGCGACTTCCTCCGATGAGCTGTCGAGGATCGTCTGAGTCCTGGCGGTGCGTTCTCCGTTGGTCTCCGTGATGTCCACCTGGACGAAGCCCTCCCCGCGGTCGACGTAGACACGGCCTTCGGTCTCGATCCGGGCGGCGTAGCGGGTGTTCGGGAAGTAGCTGAGGTAGAGGCTGGTGCTCTCGTCGAGCGGCTTGAAGCAAAAGGCGGCGTCGAACTCGTCAACCGCTCGCTGGGTGCCGAAGACCTCGAACGTCGGTTCTGTCGGTTCTGTCGGTTCTGTCGGGTCGGTAGGGCCCTGGATGTTGAACACGTGAGCGGCCGCAACCACCGTGCGGTTCTCCCCTGAGAGCCCACCCGCCCCCAGCTGGGCAGCCGCATCCTCGCGGAAGGGTCCGGAGTACGCGCCGTTAGCGGCCGCGCCGGTCGCAGAGAAGGCAGCGAAGCCGGCCGATCTCGAGCAGCGGGCGGCCGTGACGGTTGCGTCCAGGCTGCTCATATCGGTTCCGGCAAGCGTGGGTGGTGGTGCGGTTGCGACGCTCTGGGCCGCAGCGGGCGAAGCGCCCGCCGCGAGCAGCGCGACGGCGACGCCCGCGGCTCGGAGAGTGAGGAACATGAAGCCTCCGACGGTCGGCGTGATGGTGAGGGCGGGCCGCTGGAGCAGGTCCGCTCCTCGTGGTACGTGACCCGAGTCTTATCGGCGGCAGAGCCCAACCCTTGAGCGCGCCGGTGCGCCAACTCACCGGCGCGCCCGTTGCTCAGGAGCCCACGAAGCTCAGCAACGCCTGGTTGAACTCGTCCGCGTGCGTGGCGTTGAACCCGTGTGATCCGCCCTTGACGACCACCAGGGTGCTGTCGGCGATCGCCTGCGCCGATCGTTGGCCGCTGACTTCGAAGGGCACGATTCCGTCGGAGTCGCCGTGGATGACGAGCGTCGGGACGGTGATCTTCTCGAGATCGGCGCGGAAGTCGGTCCGCCCGAAGGCCGTGATGCAGTCGAGCGTCCCCTTTGGCGAGGCGAACGCGGCGATGTCGAGGACGTACTGGCGCTGTGGCTCGCTGATGAGGTCGGTCTTCTCGCCGGCAGCGAAGAAGCTCTTGGTGAAGCCGTCCAGGAAGGCGAGGCGGTCCCCCTTCACGCCGCTCTGGAACGCGGCGATGGTCTCGTCGTCGAGGCCGCCTTCCGGGTTGTCATCGGACTTGTAGAGGTACGGCGGGACGGCTGCGGCGAGCACCGCCCGTGACACGCGATCGGCGCCGTGGGTGCCGATGTAGCGGACAACCTCGCCGCCACCCATCGAAAAGCCGACGAGGGTGACGTCGCGGAGGTCGAGATGCTCGAGCAGCGCGTGCAGATCGGCCGTGAAGGTGTCGTAGTCGTACCCCTCCCACGGTTGGGAGGACGAGCCGAAGCCGCGCCGGTCGTACGTGATGACGCGGTGGCCGGCCTCCAGGAGCGCGGGCACCTGGTTCTCCCACGAGCGACCGCTCAAGGGCCAGCCGTGGATCAGCACGATCGGACGGCCGGTCCCGTGATCCTCGTAGTAGAGCTCGATCGGGGAGCCGTTCTCCTCGCCAACAGTCAGTTTGGGCATGGAGTACTCGCGCACTGCGGGACGTGCCGTCAAACCTCGGAGCGCCTCGACCGTGCGCCACACTTGGACTCGATGACCTCGTTCGCCGACACCCGAGACCCGCCATCCGCCCGGACACTCCCGGCGGATCTCCGCCTGGGCGCGGTGCGTCTCACCGTATCCAACCTGGATCGGTCCGTGGCCTGGTACGAGCGCTCGCTCGGCCTGCACGTCGGACGCCATGAGGCCACGACGGCGGAGCTCGGCGACGGCCGGTACACCGTGCTGATGCTCGTCGAGGACTCCCGGGCACGCCCGGCCGGTCGCCATGCGGGGCTGTTTCACTACGCCCTGCTGTATCCCACGCGAGAGGAGCTGGCGCGCGCCGCCGTTCGCCTGTCGCTCGCAGACACCCCGATCGAGGGGGCCTCCGATCACGGGACCCATGAGGCGCTCTACCTGCCCGATCCGGACGGCAACGGCATCGAGTTGGCCGCCGACCGGCCGCGGGAGGTCTGGCCCAAGCCCGAGGAGGAGTATTCGAGCGGCCCGCGCGCGCTGGACCTTCCGTCCCTCCTCGACACCATCGCCGGGGAGCCGGCCAGGGCCCGTGTCGCCCCGGGCCTTCGCGTCGGCCACCTGCACCTGCACGTCGGAGACGTCGATCGCGGTCTGGCCTTCTACCGGGACGTCCTCGGCTTCGAGCTCTCCGCTCTGCTCCCGAGTGCCGCGTTCGTGAGCGCGGGCGGCTATCACCACCATCTGGGCTTCAACGTCTGGCGCGGCCGGGGGGTCGGACCGGCGCCGGACCACACCGTCGGCCTGCGCGACTGGACCATCGAGCTCGGGACGGCAGAGCAGGTGGCCGAGGTGCGCAGCCGGCTCGAGGACACTGCGCTCGCAGTCCAACCGACGGCCGGCGGCTTCATGGTCCGAGATCCGTGGGAGATCGCGGTGCAGGTGGTGGTGGGGCCCGCCGCAGGGCCGGCGGGATGATCTGACGAAATCGCCGGCGCGATTGCCACGGAACAAGTAGCGGCGGGGTGCGGGCTGTCGCGGATCGACGCTCGGGCGGGAGGACTCGATCTCGTTCACGGCCTGCGGCGAGGCGAAACGCCCGGAGCCCTGTCCCGTGCCCGCCTGGAGCCCTAGGACACGCCTCCTGATCGAGGTCGGCGACACCGCCGTAGGGTCTTGCGAGGTGTCACCTCGTCTTCACCCGTCGGATTCCCCGAGTCTCAAGCGCCTGTGGACCCGTTCAGTCCTCGCACCGGGGCCCTGGTCACGGTGGCTGATCGGGGGAATCCTCGGCGTTGCCGCCGTCGCTGCCGCCGACACCGCGGTCGGGTCACAGCAGGTGCTCGCCAGCGCGCTGGCCGTGGTGGCGCTGATCATCGGCGTGGGGGGCCGCCGCGGCGACGCCGGCGTGACGGCACTGGTCGCGGTCGTGGTGGCCGCGCTCAGCGGGCTCCGGGACGGCTGGGGTCCGGACTACACGATTGCGCTCGTCGTGGTGGTCGCCGCCAGCCTCATCGCCACCCTCCTGGCCCTGGTTCGGGTCTCGGCCACCGTGAGCCGACGCCAGGTGGCGCTCCTGAGACACCTGCTCGAGCTCGCCAACGGCTCGCCTGAGGTCGAGACGATCGGCGATCGGCTCCTCGACCTGCTGGTTCCCGCGATGGGGGACTCGTGCGCACTGGACCTGGTCACCGACGGGCGTCAGCGCCGGCTCGGCGCCCGCGTGAGCGGTCCGCACGGCGAGGAGCTGGCGGCCGGCCTGCGGGACCGGCCACTCTCCGCGGGGCCGTCGCCAGGGGGCGCCTCGCGCGCGATGGCGAGCGGCGAGTCGCAGCTCGTCGAGGTCGTGGAGGATGGACACCTGCGTGCGATGGCGCACGACGCAGCGGACCTCGAGCTCCTGAAACGTCTCGACACGCGGTCCGCGATGTTCCTCCCGATGGTCACGCGCGGCTCGCCGTTCGGCGCGATCGCCCTCGGAGTCGGGAGCTCCGGCCGCCGCTACACGCTCAGCGATCTCTCCTTCGCCGAGCTCGTGGCCAGCCGCATGGCGATCGTCCTCGACAACGCCGGCCTCTGGCGCGAGGCCGAGCGGACCGAGCGCCGGATGATCGCTGCACTCGATGCTCTCGAAGAGGCGGTGACCATGAACGGCCGCGACGGCCGCACCGTGTACGCCAATCAGGCTGCCGTCGAGCTGCTCAGAGCCGAGAGCTCCGCGGAGCTCTGCAACGCCCCCCCCGGCGCCATCAGCGCGCGCTTTGACAACTATGACGAGGACGGTGGGCCCGTCGACTACCGGCAGATGCCGGCCTTCAAGGCGCTGGCCGGCGAGGAGCATCCCCCGGCAGCACTCGTGCGCAACGTCGTGCGCGCGACCGGTGAGGAGCGATGGCTGCTCAACAAGGTCAGCGTGCTGCGCGACGTCCGCGGTGCCGTCGACCGCGTGGTGAACGTCATCGAGGACGTGACGGAGGTCAAGCGTTCAGAGCTCGATCAACGGCTGCTGGCGGAGGCCACCCGGGTGCTGTCGGACTCCCTGGACTACAGGCAGACGCTCCAGCACGTCGCCGAGATCGCCGTGCCGGAGATGGCTGAATGGTGCGGGGTAGATGTGCCCGGTCCGAGCGGGCGGATCCACGCGGTCGCAATCGCTCATTCCGACCCGGCCAAGCGGGCGCTCGGGCAGGAGCTGCGCAAGCGCTACCCGGTCGATCTGGACTCGCCCACGGAGCTCGCGCGGGTCATCTCGACCGGCGGCAGCCATCTCGTCCCGTCGATCTCGGACTCAGACCTCGAGATGTTCGCCGTCGACGAGCGCCATCTCGAGCTGTTGCGCGGGGTCGGTTTCGGGTCGATCCTGATCGTGGCCATGACGGCCGGTGCGCGGACGCTCGGTGCGGTGACCCTCGTGCGCTCGGACCCGGCGCGGCCATTCACCGAGGCCGATCAGCGGCTGGCCTCCGAGCTGGGCAGGCGCGCCGGCATAGCGGTTCTCAACGCCCAGCTCTACACGGAGCGGATGACCATCACGCAGGACCTTCAAGAGGGCCTCAGGCCGCCCGACCTCGCCGCGGTGCCAGGGCTCGAGACCGCAACGCTCTACCGGCCGGCCGGCGAGCTCAACGACGTCGGCGGCGACTTCTACGACGCCTTCGCCACCCCGGCGGGGTGGATGACGGTCATCGGCGACGTCGCCGGCCACGGCGCGCGCGCGGCCGCGCTCACCGGGCTGGCCCGCTTCACTCTCCGCGCCGTCGGCCAGCTGACCGGCGATCCAGCCGCGGCCGCCGCCCAGGTCAACCGGACTCTTAGAGACCAGCCCGCTATGTCGCTCTGCACGATCGCGATGCTGCTGCTCCATCGCGACGAAGGTGGTGAGCTGGCCCTCGCCGCCCTGTCGTGCGGCCATCCTCTGCCAGTGCTCGTGCGGGACGGTGAGCCGATCGAGCTCGGCCGGCCGGGCCCGCTGACCGGTGCCTTCGACGACGTCGAGTGGCCGATCGCGACGACGAGGCTCCTGGACGGCGACACGGTGATCCTCTACACGGACGGCGTCCTCGACACGGTCGGAGTCGATGAGCGCTTCGGAGGTGCCAGGCTGCTCGACGTGCTGGCTCGCGGGGCGAAGGAGCCGGGCCTCCTGATCGAGCGCATCGACGAGGCGCTCAGCGAGTTTCAGATCGGGTCGCAGAGCGACGACACGGCGATCGTCGCGCTCAAGGTCCGGGATGCGGCAGCACTGGCCGAGGCGGTCTCCCAAGCGAGGGAGACGGCCACCTAGATCTCGAACCAGACCAGGGCGTCGTCCTCCTTGACGCCCCAGCGTTCAGGAAGCGCTTCGACGAGGCGCAGGCCCCACCCTCCGTCGGCTCCCGGATCCTCGCGGATGCCCGGCTTCCCTTGGCCCTTGTCCCGGACCTCGACCCGAAGGAGGTCGACGTCGAGATCCAACCGCAGCAAGATGCTGCCTGCGCCGTGGGCGATGGAGTTCGAAACGAGCTCGGAGACGAGCAGAACGGCGGCGTGCCGTCGATCGTCGGGCAGACCTGCGGCGTGGTCGGCCGTCACGCGACGGGCCTCCCGCGGGGCGCTGTGGTCAGGAATCAGCTCGAAGGTGACCACGGCGGTCAGACGACCGGGAGGCGGCCGGTGAGTCCGGCGGCCTGCAGTAGGCGCTGCACCGGCTCCGATCCGGCGGTGATGCGGAAGGACCAGCCGTCCCGCCCGCTCGCCTCG
>Ga0136617_10004894_pt1 | contig 11993 bp, 12 predicted proteins | sample AntDrymUQ3222106_2_FD_129672 | JGI IMG/M metagenome (GOLD analysis project Ga0136617, IMG submission 129672) | Polar desert sand microbial communities from Dry Valleys, Antarctica - metaG UQ322 (21.06) | ecosystem: Environmental > Terrestrial > Soil > Desert | place: Antarctica: Dry Valley...
ACGGCCTGCGGAGCAGACGGCGGGCTCGAGTCGGTCAGGGTGAGGAATGCGAAGGACAGGCCGACCGCGGCCGCGGCGCCGGCAAGATAGGCGACCAGCGGCAGCGGCGAGTCGACCCGCCCCGAGAGGGAATGCGCCGCCGCCGCGGCCGGAAGGATCAGCGCCGATCCGCTCGCCAGAGAAGCCGCTCTGGCGAGGCGCCGGAGCATCACTCGGCGCAGCCGCCTAGCGAGGTCGTCTGAGGAGCAGCACGACGGCGGCGCTCAGCACAGCCCCGAGGGCGATCAACGGCACGACCAGGTCGCCGCCCGTGGCGCCCGAGCCCGTCGGCGGCCCGGGCGACGGGGAAGGTCCGGATGACCGGGCCGGCCCGGCGGACCCGGTCGGCAGCGTCGTCGGCGCATCGGAAGGTCGCGCGGAAGGCAAGTCGCTGGCCCCGCTGGTCGGGCTGGCACCCGTGCTCGGGCTCGCCTGGGTGGTCGGGCTGGCTGCTGCCGTAGGACTAGTCTCTGTCGTCGGGCTGGGCACGACCGTGGGGGAGGCGCCAGGCTCCGTCGCCGCCACGGCGAACGTGTAACGACCTCTTTCGATGGCCCCGTCGTCCGGTGTCCGGGCGAGCCAGCGGACCTCGTACGTGCCCGCGTCCAGGGCCAGCGGGACCAGGGCGAGGGTCATGCTGGTCCCGTCCTCCGCGTCCACCCCGCCCTCGGCAACGACGACACCGCTCGCGTCGAGCAACTGCAGCCGGCTGCGCCCTGCATCAAGGGCTTCATCGAAGGTCGCCGAGACCGTCTCAGGCGGACCGGCCACGGTCGTACCGGCCGCCGGTTCGGACTCGACCAGCTGGGCATGGCCCATCGCCACCATGGGCCACATGGCGAGCCACAACCCAGCCAGGATGGAGGAGGCCAAGCGGGTATGGGCCCCCACGCCGCGATGCAGGGTCATATGCCCCAGTCTACCGAGGGCACCCGCGTCGACCCTAGACAGGGGTGTCGAAGTCGATCCATAGCGGAGCGTGATCGGACGGAAGCTTGCCCTTCCTTGCCTCTCGGTCGATCTCCGCAGCGATGCTTCGCTCGGCCAGCGAGCGTGTCATCAGCAGGTGGTCGATGCGCATCCCGAGGCCCTTGTGGAAGTTCCCCGCCCGGTAGTCCCACCACGTGAAGCGTCCCGGTTCCGGATGATGCTTCCGATAGCCATCGATCAGCCCCCAGTCGAGGAGGCCGCGGAAGCGCTCGCGCTCCGCCGGCGAGGTATGGGTGGTGCCCACATACGCGGCCGGATCGTAGACATCGTCGTCGGTCGGCGCGACGTTCAGATCCCCGCCCAGGACAAGCTCGGTAGATGGATCGGCCGCTCGAACAAGCCACGCTGCCAGCCGGTCATACCAGTCGAGCTTGGCGGTGTAGAACGGAGTCTCCAGTGCCCGGCCATTGGGCGCATAGACGCTGACGATGCGCACACCGCCACAGCTGGCGGCGATGAACCTTGCTCCCTCGGCGTCAGGGCCCTGACCCTCGAACCCGAGCGAGATCTGATCCAGTCCCACGCGGCTGGCGATAGCCACACCGTTCCAGCGGCCCTCGCCGTGATGGGCAAGCTCATAGCCGGCCATCCGCATCGGTAACAGGGGAGCTGCCTCATCGGTCAGCTTGGTCTCTTGCATCAAGAGCACGTCTGGTCCACGGAGTTCGAGCCATTCCATGACCCGCGGCAAGCGGACCTTGAGCGAGTTGACGTTCCAGGTCGCGATGCGCACGTAGTTGCGCGACTAGATGGTCAGGCGCCCAGCGCAGTGCTGGGCTCCAGTTCAGCGCCGGCGGCCCGGCAATCCTCTGCGAACTCAGCCAGCGCATCGTCGTTCTCGGCAGCGGCTCGGACGAGGGTGATGATGCGCGACAGTCCAAGCTCCCGGAACTGGTTCAACAGATCCATGCGCTCGGAGCGGTCAGCGGGCCACACTTCCCACCAGACGTGGGCCGAAACGGCAAGCGTGGCTGGATCACGGTCGATCTCTTCGCAGCGGGCACGTATCACCGGCAGTGCGGCGCGTACGTCTTGCGGCGGCATGCCGTCGACATTGAGTTCATTGGCGAAGCGTGCTGCCAGCCGCCAGGTCACTTTTGGACCGTTGCCACCGACCATGATCGGTAGCGGAGCCTGCACGGGCTTGGGCACGTTTATGGCATCTTCCACGCTGGCATGACGCCCCGCATAGGTGGCTCGGCCGGGGCCAAGCATCCTGGTGATGATCTCAAGGTGATCGGCAAGGATGGCCAGACGCTCCGATGTCTCGGGGTATCCGTAGCCGTATGCCAGCCACTCGTCACGCTTCCAGCCGGCCCCGATGCCCAGCTCCATCCGCCCATCACTCAGCACGTCCATGGTGCTCATCATCTTGGCCGTCAGCGCCGGGTTTCGGAATCTGGTGCAGACCACGACGTGACCGAGTCGCACTCGCATGGTGGACGCGGCCAGCGCAGCCAGCGTGGTGAACGATTCGAAGGTGATCTCTTCGGTCGGCCGGGGGACGGTATGGAAGTGATCGAAGACCCATACCGACTCGAAGCCCAAAGCCTCGGCCTGGCGACAGACGTCGCGCGTCCTCGACCACGCCTTCTGCGGGTCCCAGCCATCGAATTCGCCGGTCCACCCCTGCGGGGTGATGATGCCGATCTTCACTTCGTCCTCCGGATATAGCGGCCTGCGACTTGGAGCAGGCGATAGCCTTGGGCAGTCATCACATCTGGTCGTTAGAGCATCGGTTCTCGATGACTGGGATAGTCGGGGCGCTTTCGATATCGTATCCTTGGCCGGGCTAATCTCGCCCCAAGCGGCCGCCGGCAGATCCAGAGCGGCCATTCAAGAGAGGTCGACGATGGTCACGATCCGCAAAGTCGATGCCACGATGATGGACAGCCGTGGTTCGCGCTCCAGCAAAGAGCTGACCCCCAGGCAGCAGGAGCGCCAGGACCAGCAGCGACGCTTCGCTCGGATGATCGATCAGCTGAACGACGAAGCTTCGGTCTTCGAGGTGCGTCTGAGCAAGGATGACAAGTCAGTCACCGTGCGCCAGCGACTTCTGCGGGCAGCGGCCGAGGCAGGCAAAGAGGTCGCCGTCCGCCAGTCGCCGAATGGCTTCGTGGTCGGCCTCATGACCGCTGCGCGACGATCGACGCGCGGTCGCAAGCGGGCGTCAGCGAGCGCCTGAGGCCATCGCCAGCGCCTGACGGCCTATCGACGGCGCGGCGCAGCTGGGACCGCCTTCCGGCGTGGATCTGATCCAGATCTTCGGGCGCCGTGACTCGGCGGCCACCGGCCGGGCCCTTCGGTTCTTCAAGGAGCGGAGGCTGCAGACTTCGTTCGTGGACATCGCACTGCGGCCGCCGGCGCCAGCCGAGCTCCGCCGCTTCATCCAGGGTCTGGGCATGGACGCCATCCTGGATCGAGCTGGCCGGGCGTATCGTGAGGCAGGGCTGGCCTTTCTGGTCATGGATGAGCGGGGTCTCATCGAGCGCGTTGGTCGCGACACAGACCTGTTGGCCTTACCGCTGGTCCGGTGGGGCGACCGGACGAGCGCCGGTGCGGTGGAGTCCGTCTGGCGGGGATGGTTGACCGAGGTTCGTGGTACGGAGGCTCGTCGATGAGCAGGCCCGGTCAGTAGGGCGTCGCAGAGTCCCAGTCGAGTGTCGGTTCGTCGAATGGCGCCGATACCACCAGGCCGCTCGCTCGCGGCCGCAGGGTGATGAACCGCGTCCCCTGGACCCGATCGAGCAGGAGGAGTAGATCGGTCCGACCGTCGTAGTCGACATCCGTGCTGGCCAACTTGACATCCTCCATCGCGGTCGGATCGCCCGGCCCTGACGCCCAGCGCGGCTGGCGCACGAAAGTGGACGTCTTCGTCGCCATCAGCACATCGACGGCGACGCCGTCGACCGTCGGACTGACCGTCCATAGGTCGTCACGCCCATCGCGGTCGACGTCCCCGACGGCGTGGCTGGTGGTCGCCCAGCTGAGTCCAGGCTCAGCCAGCCACAGCATCAGTCCACCCAGGCCGCCGCCGTTCGGCGCCGATGGAGCGACGCGGTAGCCGATGCCGTAGTCGGCCAGATCCTGCGCGACCAACAGGTCAGCCCGCCCATCGCCGGTCGCATCGCTCAGCCAGGCACGCGACTCAGCCAGCTCCAAGGGGCCGGTCCATCGGTCGACCGGAGGCTTGAGTCCGCTGCCGGTGCCGCGGTGGACGCGCAGCGTAGCTGTCCCGGCTTCGAGTCCCGCCAGCAGCATCGCCACGTCGCCCTTGCCGTCGCCGTCCATATCCGCGGCCATGAGCGTGCCATCCGGGCTCAGCGTCTCCATGCCCGACGCCCAGGTGATGGGCGGCCCGTAGCGGGTGCCGTCGGCCGAACTGACATCGACGCGCCATCCGCCCTCTGCTGGTTCATGGAACGTGATGAGGTCGTCCCGACCATCCATCGTCATATCCACCGCTCGCGCCTCACGAAGCTGGGCGGTCCCGTGCGTCAGCCCCTGATCGGGTGCCAGCACGTACGCCCCCAGCGTCCCGCGTTCGTAGATGTGCGGCCGGCTCAAGCCTTCAGCCGTCACCAGCATCGAGACATCGCCGTCCTGGTCGCCCACGATGTCGTGGCCGCCAGGCTCGACGATCTCCAGCCGTGGATCCAGATAGGTGCGCATGATGCTCGGCCAGCGCAGACCAGCGTTGGCGCATGACAGGACACCTCGTTGATAGAGCCGCCAATGATCCGCCTCGTCACCGCAGCCAGCCACCGATCCCGAGCGATATCCGGTCAGGAAGAATCGGCTGCCGTTGCCCTGCCGCTTGCGCAACGTCACGTCCCATGTGGCGGCTACCCCGCGCAGGTTCCGTGCGCTCGGCGTCCTGTCCTCGGGCGAGTAGTACTGATCGATCGTGTCATCGCGCACGTCGTAGCACTCGCCGCTCTCGGTCGTCTGCCCACGGTAGACGATGGTGTAGTACCAGGCGTACTGCTTGACGGCGATGGCACCCGTCTTCTGGGCCTCGATGGGATACCAGTCGGTCCACTCGGCGCGCAGGACATCTTCGACGTAGCTGCGGAAGTCGACCTCCTGGACGGTGCCCACGGCCGGACCGCGAGTGCGCAGGACGCGGATCGTGGGCGGCGGGAGATAGGTGCTGCGCCAGCCCGTGCAACTCTCGTCGGTCGAACCGTTGACGACAGCCTCCTTGGCCGTCCGAGCGAGCTCGACGGCATCGGGTGACCAGGGTCGGGCCCCGGAGCCTGGGCCTGGCTCACTCGCTACCGATGGGGAGCCGGCAACCAGCATGACCGTCGCCACGGCCAGCGCGAGCGCCACCCCTGTCCTTGCCGACCGAACGCGTAACGGGCGGCAACCGGCCGCCGCGACCTGGCCATCCATGACGGCCAAGGCTAGGCGAGCGCCCGGGACTCGTAACCCCACCTAAAGGACTATCACGGCACCGGACCCGCCCATCGGACGTCGCACGTCCGGGCCGTGCCTTACGCTAAGGCGGCCATGGCAGTCGTTCGCTCACCCGTCACCGCCGCCGAGGTAGCTGCTGTCCGCCGACCGGTCGATCGCGCCTCGTTGTTGCCGCCGCGTGTCTTCCATGACCAGGACGTCTTCGCCTTCGAGCAGGAGAGTTGGTTCGCCCGTACCTGGCTGTGCATCGGGCGCGAAGAGGATGTCGCGGCAACGGGTGACTACGTCCTTGCCACCGTCGCCGACGAGAGCGTCATCGTCGTGCGCAGCGGCGATGGCGAGCTGCGTGCCTTCCATAACGTGTGCCGCCACCGCGGCTCCCTCATCGTGACCGAGGCGCAGGGCCATCTCGTCCGCTTCCAGTGTCCCTACCACGCCTGGACGTACGAACTGGATGGCAGCCTGCGCAGGGCAGGGCACACCGATGCGCTGGTCGACTTCGATCCGACCACGCAGGGCCTGCATCCCGTCGCCCTCTCTACCTGGCAGGGCTTCGTGTTCATCCACCTCGAGCCGCCACGCCTCTCGCTGGTGGAGCACCTGGCTGACCTGGCTCCGGCGGTGGAACGCTTTGCGATGGCTGACCTGCGACTCGCCAAACGTGTCGAATACATGGTCGAAGCGAACTGGAAGGTCATCCCCGAGAACTACTCGGAGTGCTATCACTGCCCCGGCGTTCACCCCCAACTCAACCGGCTGACACCGTATGACCAGGGCGGCAACCTACCGTCCCAGGGATCCTGGGCGGGTGGCTGGATGGAGCTGGTCGGTGATGCCGCGACGATGTCGACCGACGGGCATCTGAACGGGCGGGCGCCCCTGCCGGGCATCACGACGGAGGATGAACGGCGCATCCACTACTTCGTGCTGTGGCCGAATCTGCTTCTGAGCCTACATCCCGACTACGTGATGACCCACCGCGTCGAGCCGGTCGCGGTCGGCCGGTCACGGGTCGTGTGCGAGTGGCTATTCCACCCTGACGCGATGGCCGCCGCCGGATTCGATCCATCCGACGCCATCGACTTCTGGGACCTGACCAACCGGCAGGACTGGCGGGTCTGTGAGCTGCAACAGAAGGGCACAGGCTCGCGCGCCTATGTCGCCGGCCGGTACGCGCTGATGGAGGACATGGTCCACGCCTTCGACCTGATGGTGGCCGATCGCTACGCCGACGATGGCGTCACCACGCGCTTCCAGCCGCGCAACGACAAGTGGCGTGCTGCCGGGTCGCGTCGCGGCCGCTAGCCCGTCACCTGCTGACCAGTCGCCCCACCACCAGGACGCTCATCACCGCCGCCACCGCGCCGAGCGAGTCGAAGGCGATGTCCTCCAGCTCGAAATAACGGGTCGGCACAGTGGCCTGATGGAGCTCATCGGTCAGGCCGTAGATGGCCGCCAGGACCCCGGCCGCGAGAAGCCGCCGGTGGGCCTGGCCGGCACGCACGGCGTACGCGATCAAGAGCGTCAACAGCGCGAACACACTGGCGTGGGCCACCCGCCGGATGGGCAGCTCCACGGCCGGATCGTGACTCACCGCCAGCCCTGGCTGAGCCGAGAGGATGAAGATGACGGCCATCCAGAGAACGGCCGGCGCCCAACGGACGATCCGGCTTGGCGTGGGGCTCAACTGGGTATGGCCACCTCGATGTCGTCGCCTTGGAGGCGCAGACGGTAGTAGCGCAATCGGCGCACCCGCGTAAGGGCTCGTGCCCGGGCCTTGTCGTCGGACGGTTCGGGCTTCGGCGGCCCACCGGGCGGCGACCACGTAGCGTGATATCCACCATCGGCGTCGAGTCCACCTGTCGTCGGAAAGCGGACCGTGTCACCGCTGACCAGATCGAAACGGCCCTGGTGGAGCGGACACTGGACCTCGCAGCCCTCCAGCCGACCGACCGACAGAGGAGCCGCCATGTGCGGGCACCGATCATCGATGGCCACCAGGCCGCACGAGGTTCGGAGTATCAGAACGTCCAGGTCACCAGCGGAGACTCGCTGCATGGCCCCGGGCCCCAGCTCCGACAGCCGCAGGACCGGGCTGAAAGCTGCTTCTTTGGTGCCCGGCGCCTGGAGACCGGCCGGTATCGGCATCACTTGGCTGAGCTCGGTGACCATCGCCCGCCATCGTAACGCCACGGCGGTTAAGGAAACGCTACCGAGTCAGAGGCCCGACCGCCACTGTCAGGTGGCACGATGCGGTCGCGCAGCGGCGTCGCGCGTGGACGGAGGAGTTCGTGCGACCGCTGCGCACCAACACGAGGTGTGGACCGTGGCATCGATGCTGCAGCGATCGGCGCGGCTCATGGCCGTGGGTGCGATCTTCTTGATCTTCCTTGCGGCGTGCGCGGGCGCAGCGACCCCGGCGGAGCGTGCGCCGACTGCGGCTGCTGGCCCACCCGGGGAGGACACGGCGGGTGATCCGGCGCAAGGGGATGATGGCGATCAGGCGGACGCACCTGACGGCACGCTCATCGTCCGCAGCGGCACGCTCCAGCTGGAGATCGTCGACCTGACAGCCGCACTGGATCAGGCCAGGACGGCCATCGGTGCGCTGGGCGGTCATATCTCTGCGTCAAGGGAGGAGGGTGACGAAGGGGAGCGCTTCGCTACCATCACCTACCGCGTCCCGGTCGAGCGCTGGGATCAGGCGCTGGCCGGTTTGCGCGCCATAGCGTCGCAGGTGGTGCGCGAGTCCACGCAGGCGGAGGACGTGACCACTCAGGCGGTCGACCTGGCGGCACGCTTGGCCAATGCCCGCGCCAGTGAGACGGCGTTGCAGGCGATCATGGAGCGCGCGGGGACCATCGATGATGTGCTGGCCGTCCAGGCACGCCTCAGCACGGTGAGGGAGGAGATCGAGCGCCTCGTCGCTCAGCAGCAGGATATCGAAGGCCGCGCGGCGCTGGCCACCCTCCAGGTGACCTGGGCGATGCCGACCGTCGCCTTGGCCGATGCACAGCGCGGTTGGGACCTGAGTGCCGAGATCGACCGCGCCGCCGCCCAGACGGTCCAGGCACTCCAAGGGCTGGCCAGCCTGGGGATCTGGCTGTTGGTCGTTGGCTTGCCCATCATCGGGCCCTTCCTCCTGTTGGCGTACGTCGGTTATCGCATCCTGTCGCGCTGGTCGAAGTCACGCGCGCGACGGATGCCTGATGCCGGTTGGGGACCGGGCGCACCCGGCTCATCCGGGGCCCCTGGCTCATCCGGCGCACCCGGCTAGGGCAGCCCGGCCAGGCTAGGGCAGCCCGGATTTCCGGCCAGACAGCAACGGGGGTTTCCAGCCAGGCAGCCAACCGGGTTTCCTGTTCCGGCAGCTGGGGCTCCCTGCTCCGGCAGCATCGCGTCCGGCTAGATATCCGGGCGGAGCCAGGCTCATCGCACCCGGCTGATCTCTGATCGCTCCGGACCGGGTCGTCACCGGCCGGCTGCTCGCTAGGCGGACGATCCGACCGACGGCGTGGGCAGCAGGGTCGGGAGGTGCCTCTCGTCGGTCCGGCTGCTCGCTGAGTGGACGATCCGACAGCCCGACGTGGGCAGCGGCCGTGGGAGGTGCCTCTCGTCGGTCGGACGGGCCTCTGGCCGGACGATCGACCGCTGAGAGCCGACTGCCACAAGCCGACCGCTGAGAGCCGACTGCCACAGCCGGCCGCTCAGACCACCAGAGCCGGTTGGACCGGCTGCTAGCCGACCGCAGTCACTCGGCTGCCAGGATCTCGGCCCGCCCTGCACTCTTCCCCACCGCCTCGCGCTCGTCGCGGCTGACCATGCCCCGTAACGGAAGCTCGGGCAGAGCGACAGCCACTACCGCCGCCACGAGCGCGGCTGCCAGGCCGATCCAGAAGGTGGCCGCCACGGCCAGCGAGAAGCTTTGATACAGAGCAGCGACGATGGCGTCGACGAAGGGCAGCGCCTGGGCTGGCAGAAGCTCGCGCAGGGAGGCCGCCAGGTCGATGCCAGGCGCGGTCACGTCGCCTCCCTGGGCCAGGGCAGCCTCGGCCAGTCGACCGGAGAACTGCGCTGGTACGCCGGTAGCTTCCAGTTGGGGCTGCAGCTCCCGGGCGAAGGTCTGCCCGAATATCGTGCCCACGACCGCCAGCGCCACCGACCCGCCGATCTGGCGGAAGAAGGTGAGATTGCTGGTAGCGACTCCGAGCCGATCGAATGGGACCGCATTCTGGACGACGATGGTGAAAGCGGCCAGGGTAGGACCGATACCCAGCCCGGTCACGAACATCCAGGCCCACAGGATGGGCAACTCCGTGTCCGAGCGCAGCCCGGTCATCAGGAACAGCCCGACCGCCATGACCAGCAGCGCGCCCACGATGATGACCTTGTATCGACCGGTGCGGCTGATGACGATGCCGGAGATGATGGAACTGGCGATGACGCCGATGAGCAGGGCCATGACCTGAAGGCCCGATTCGGTCGGGCTCACCCCGCGCACGAACTGGAACCAGCGGGGCAGGAAGATGATGGAGCCGAAGAAACCGAACGAAGCCATGAACACAGCCACCATGGAGAAGGTGTAGGTGCGGTTCCGGAAGAGGTCCAGCGGGATGATGGGCTGTCGAGCCCGAGCTTCGATGAGCACGAACAGCGCTCCCACCAGCAGCCCGGCAGCGATGAGCCCACCCACCACCGGAGAGTTCCAGTCGTAGGTAGCGCCGGTCCCGGGATCGATCACGCCCTTGAAGGTCAGACCCACCAGGAAGAAGCTGATGGCGACCGTGAAGACCGCTGCGCCAAGGAAATCGAGCTGGCGGATGCGGCCCTCGCCGCGGACGGTGGGTAGATACCGGTAGATGATGTAGAGGGTGACCGCGCCGATGGGCAGGTTGACGTAGAAGATCCAGTGCCAGCTCACCGAATCGGTCAGGAAGCCCCCCAGCAGGGGACCGATGATGGCCGCTACGCCGAATGTGGCGCCGAACAGACCCTGGTACTTGCCTCTCTCGGCGGGCGTGAACATATCGCCGATGACGGCCAGCGATATGGGGAAGAGCGCTCCCGCACCCAGACCCTGGATGCCCCGGAAGAGGATGAGTTGCTCCATCGAACCCGAAAGCCCGGACAGAGCCGACCCGACGAGGAACAGGAAGACGCCGATGAGCAGCATGCGGCGCCGCCCATAAAGGTCGGACAGCTTGCCGTAGAAGACGCCAGTGATGGTGCTGCTCAGCAGGTAGATCGTGATGACCCATGTGTACAGCTCGTTCGATCCGCGCAGCTCACCCACGATGCGCGGCAGCGCCGTCCCGACGATGGTCTGGTCCAGCGCCGCCAGGAAGAGTCCCAGCAGGATGGCCACCAGGATCTCTATCTTCCGACGCTGCGGCAGGTCCATCGCTGGGCTCCGCTGGAAGGCGTCGGGAGTGGATGCGTGCCGGGTCGTCGGGGTCGCCATCAAGCAGCGGACCCCTGGCCGGTCGAGTCGTTCTCCGGCTGCAACAGCTCGGCCGTGCGCCGGATGGTCCGGAAAGCCCGCAGGCAGAGCCGCTGGTCGGCCGGCGGCATGTGCTCGAAGATGCGCTTCATGTGACGCTCCCTGAAAGCCTGGAGCTCTTCCAGCGTCCGTCTGCCCTCATCAGTGATGCGAACGTGGACCACACGGCGGTCGCGCTCATCACGAATCCGCTCTACCAACCGGCGCTCCTCCATCCGGTCGATGATGCCGGTGGCGTTGGGATCCGAGCAGAGCAGCGTCTCGGCCAGTCGGCCCATCGGCACCGGTCCGTCCGAATCGAGGACCATGAGGACATGCAGGTGAGTCGTGCTCACGTCGGTCAGCGACCAGCGCCTTGCCATCTGCCGGCGGCGGTGGCGGATGAGACCGTCGAGTTCGGCCATGATCCTGGCCGGCAGATCCGTGCCATCGCCAGCTGCGGCGGCGTCTATTCGTGTCACGCTAATAGTCAAGCACAAGCTAATGAGAACGTCAAACATGGAGGTAACGCATGCGGTTCGCGCTCATGACAGAGCCCCAGCAGGGCCTCACGTACGACGAGATCCTGGCGGTGGCGCAGGCGGCTGAGGAGGCTGGCTTCGAGAGCTTCTTCCGCTCCGACCACTATGAGAGCTTTCCCGACGACGACAGTCCGGCGACCGACGCCTGGGCGACTTTGGCGGGCCTGGCACGGGAGACCTCCCGCATCAGCCTGGGCACCCTGGTCTCGCCGGTCACTTTTCGGCTGCCCGGGCCCTTCGCCAAGCTGGTGACGACGGTGGACCAGATGAGCGGCGGGCGCGTGGAGGTCGGCCTGGGCGCCGGCTGGAACGAGACCGAGCATGAGCAACTGGGCATCCCGTTCCCTGCCATCGGTGAGCGATTCGACCGGCTCGAGGAAACGCTCGCCATCCTGCACGGCCTGTGGACGGAACCTGCTGGCTGGTCCTACGAAGGTCGGGAGTGGCCGCTGCGCGGCGCACGCTTCGCGCCCGGCCCGGTGACGCGTGAAGGCCGACGCCATCCGAACGTGATCATCGGC
>Ga0136617_10004895_pt1 | contig 11988 bp, 12 predicted proteins | sample AntDrymUQ3222106_2_FD_129672 | JGI IMG/M metagenome (GOLD analysis project Ga0136617, IMG submission 129672) | Polar desert sand microbial communities from Dry Valleys, Antarctica - metaG UQ322 (21.06) | ecosystem: Environmental > Terrestrial > Soil > Desert | place: Antarctica: Dry Valley...
CTTGATTGCCGCAGAAACAAACAAGGAGAAATCATGAAACAACTCTCAAGGCTTCTCGGCGTGATCCCCCTGCTTGCGCTAACGGCCACGGCAGTACAGGCGCAGCCAGCTACCCCTCTTACTTCCGGCCTTGTCGGCCCCATCAAGGTGATCCTTACACCCCGTGGAAACCTGGTTGTTGCCGAGGCCGGGAACGGTCCCAACACCGGACGCGTCTCGGTGATCAATCGTCTCACCGGCGCTGCGCGGCCTGTTCTGAGCGGACTTCCGTCTGCAATCAGTCGCCTCGGTAGTGGTGCCGAACCGTCCGGTCCGTCGGGGCTGGCCATTGCCAGTGATGTTGTGTCGATCGATTCACAGACCAGCATCCTTTACATTTCCATCGGTTCAGGCGATGCGGTACTTCCCGGTCCGGTTCCCGGATCAGAAGTACTGAACCCTTCCGCGTCGTCGCCCATATTCAGTTCCGTTCTCTCGATCGCAACCGCGCGACCACTCGATGAATTTGAAGGGGGATTCTCGCTGAGCCCGGCGGATCACACTCGTCTCAAGAACGGCGAGGCAATCACTCTCGGCAGCACGTCGAACGCGCTCACAGTTCGTCTGGTCGCTGACTTTCCCGATTTTCGTTTTGAACCGCGACCCGACTTCTCGGGCAACGTTCGCTCCTCGAACCCTTTCGGGCTTGCACTACGCGGCGATACGCTCTACGTGGTCGATGCCAGCTTCAACTCCATCCGAACGGTAAACCGAAACAGCGGCGCAGTCGGAACACTGGTCACGTTTCCTTCCGTGACGAACCCCGCGCCGATTGGACCACCGTCTATCGATGCTGTGCCCGATTCGATCAAGCTCTCGAATGGGCAACTTCTCGTCAGTACACTCACTGGATTCCCCTTTCCTTCCGGCGCGGCTCGAATCGCCACGGTCGACCCCTCCACAGGAGCGATCACCACCCGAGCTTCGAACCTGACCTCGCTGATAGACGCTTCGACGCTCCGCAGCAACACAGGCGGTGAGGCGTACCTGGCCCTGCAGTTCAGCACGAACATGCTCGCCGGTGCACCCGGAAATCTCATGCTCGTGGACGGAACCTCGAGGCGGGTAATCGCTTCTCCCCTCATCACTCCGACCAGCATGGCAGTTGATTCTGTCACCGGAGAAATCTTCATCACGCTGCTCGGGCCCGGGCAGGTAGTGCGGGTCAATGCCGTCGGCCAGATTCCGTTGCAGATGCCCCCGAGTGTCATTCCCGTCGTTGTCTCGAGCGCCGGAATCGGTGGTGCGCAGTTCGAGACGGCCGTTCAGTTGACCAATCCATACTTTTTCCCCATTTCCGGAACGCTGATCCTTCGCACAGCGGGTGGCGATCCGACGAGCGATCCCAGAGTGACTTACACGCTGGCCTCACACGAGACGAAAGACTTCCCGAACATTCTCACATCCTTCGGCAGAACGGGACTTGGTTCGGTGGACATCGTTCCCACCGTGGGACCGGCACCAACGGCAATCGTGCGTGTGTTCGACAGCGTCACCGGAAACGGATTCTTCGAAGAGGCACTCAATGCGTCGGCGACCTTGAGTACCGGGCAAAGATCGACTCTGGTGGCACCCTCAGATCCCTCGAAGTTCCGCATGAACATTGGAATCCGCACGTTTGGCGCGGGCGCTACTGTGACGCTGAGAGTGTTTCACGCAAATGGCATCCCCGGCGCTTCCGCCACGAGAGAGGTTCCAGCGAACTCTCTTGTGCAACTTCAGGCAGGCCAGCTTCTTGGTGCGGACCTCCAGGCGAACGACTCGATCGTAGTGGAGGTTACCCAGGGATCGGCAATTATCTACGGATCCGTGATCAACAATCAGAGCCAGGCCTCGTCGATTCAGATTGCCCGGCCACTGCCTGACGTGTAGGAACTTGTGGCAGGGGGCACTCCTGGTGCCTCCTGCCTTTGCACCTGCCCCATGTAGCTCTCCATCCTGCGCTGTCGTATAGCTCATTCAGCCCGAAAAGAAGCGATCCACCGGCAGGTCGCCCTCGTTCCGCAGGGAATGAATTGTCAGACTGCCGGACCGTGTTCGAAAAACATTGTTGACACGCTTCTCTCAAGGAGCCAGATTGCTCGCTGTCGGGAGGCTGATGATGAACTCCACAGTAGAAATCGCCGAGCGCCTCGTCTCAATCGTGGATCTGCAGCAGGAGATCCTCACCGCAGTAGCCGATCCTGAAAAAGTGGTCCATGTGATCGTGGAGAAGGTTCACGAACTTACCGGCGGAACCGGGGCGATGGTTGAACTTGTCCATGATGAAGATCTCTTCTACCTTGCCGCGAGCGGAACGGCGTCGGCTTTCGTCGGTTTTCATGTTCCGATCGACGGTAGCCTCTCCGGACGAGCTGTCCGTGAGAAGTCTCCCATGCGATGCGACAACGCGGACCTTGACCCGCGAGTCGATGGCGAGGCCTGTCGTACTATAGGCGTGCGGTCTATGATCATCGCTCCGCTCCTGCACGGTGAGGTGGTCCTCGGTGCCCTGAAGTCAATCTCCACTCAGGCCGGCGCTTTTCGCGACATCGACGCGTACGTGCTCCAGATTCTTGCCGGGATCACCTCTTCCGCGCTCGTTCGCGCACGCGAGCTACGGGAGCGACAGGCATCCGAACAACGCTACCGCATGCTGTTTGACAAGAACGTCGCCGGTGTCTTTCGCTCCACCCGCAGCGGCAAGATTCTCGACTGCAACGACGCCCTCGTCGAGTATCTGGGATACGGGTCCAGGGACGAGCTGCTGGCGCGGGAAGCGTGGGAGCTCTACCAGCAACGCTCCGATCGCCAGCACGTGCTGGAGAACCTCGAGCGCGACCACGCAGTTCGTAACGCCCGGATTCAATTCAGGAAAAAAGACGGATCGCCTATGATCGGGATACTCAACATGAGCGTGATCCCCAGCGACGACGGGGAAGAGCAACTCCTCGGGACCATGGTCGAGTACAAAACGGGCGATCAGTGAACCCCGCACATTGCCGGCTTTTCAGTTCGTTGCGCCACTGGGCCAGGCCAACCTGAAAGAGGCAACGCCTGTAGCGGCGAGTAGCACGCTCCGGCGCGCTGGTCGGCTAACCGAGAGACTCCATCTCACCATTGCCTTTCCCCACGTCCTCGGTACATTGCAAGTGGCAGCGAGTCAAACCGGCGGGGGTCGCAGGGCTGTCCGAGCGAGTTGCACACGGTGCTCTTCCACGCGGTCGTGCTGAGCCTGGGCGCGCGACGCAAGTGACTCGAGATCAATATCTCGAAATCGGTCGCCCAGAGTGGTCAAGGCGCGCCAGAGAGCACGCTTGCCGAGAATGCCCAGAGCCAGAGCTTCGAGAGCCTCGAACGTGCCGAGTTCGCCACCAGCCTCTCGCCCGAGCTTCAAGCGACTGACCTTTTCGCTCAACCACGCTGCAGCGTCCTTAACGGCGCTGGATCCCGAGCCTACTCGCTCGGCAATTTCCTGCAGTACGGCGCGGTCGGCTTCCACCTCCCCTAGCAGCTGGGCGGCAAATTCACCCAGCGGCTCGCCCGCATGCTGGTCACGCAAAGCTTCGATCAGGTTGATGGCGACCACTGCTCCGGCAAGGTGATCGTGAAGATAGACTGCTAACGGATCATTCATCAATGGACCTCCGAGGCGCTCCGCTTCCCGCGCTGAGTGGGGCCTTGCTACGCCTGATGTTGGTAGCATCCTTTGTGCCCGCCAGTGGGAACCGAGGGAATAGCGTTGTTGGCATCCGGGGTATGAGTTGGGCCTCGGCACCAGAAGGGCGTACGTTGCAGGTGCAACTCGCATTCACTGCCGATTGGACTTCTCGAGCGGCACGAAAACGTGCGCAAACGTGTGGACTCGGAAGTTCGAAGCGCCCGGTATCAGTCGCCTGCGTCTGGAGTGAGCGCTGCGTTATTTCGTTAACGACTTCACTCTTTGACCGCGAGACCTTCATACAACTCTGTGTAGGGCTCTCCGTTTTTCTGACGAAACAAGACTTTCCGGAGCGGCAGCGTTCAGCGCGCCCCTCCCCCGCTCTGGGTGGAAACACGGACCCGCTTCGGCCACCTCGTAGAATCGGAGGAGGTCTGACTCTCTACTCGCGGTTGTACGAAAGAGATGCCAATGGGACATACGAGCATCGGTTTTCTGCACTTGAAACTTGATGTGCGCGGGACGTATCAACACAGGTAGGCCGATGTCTGCAATGTCGTTTCAGGGATCAAAGCGACATCAATTCCGGGAGTGATCACGAATCCAGGCATAAACAAAGAGCCCGTTCCGTCGGAACGGGCTCTTGTTCAACTTCCAAACGCCATGAAATCAGTTTGTCTTCTGGACGCTGGCCGGCTGACGAACCTTCCCTTTCCCATTCGCAGCAACTCTGCCGGAGCGGATTTCCGCAGCAGCCAGCGCGAGTTTGTCAGCTTCAGGGATGAGTTCGATCGCCTTCGCCACCTGGTTGTCTCCCTGAAGCCGTATCGAGTAGGAGGCGTCGTAACCGAATCTGCCAGCGACAATTTCCGCATGAATCATTCGTTCCACGTACTCCCGATCAGCGGGATTCTTCAACGCCTTTTCGATGTCGGCGACGGTGGCGATTTCCTTCGACGCAGCGAACTTCACGAATTCCTTCACCACTTCCGGGTTCACCACCACGTCCCTGGTAAGGCGAGGACGCGATGCTCCATATCTCACTCCGAAATCGAAGAAGGCGCCTCGTACTTCGAGAATCTGGAGAACTCGCGGAAGCTCACGCGGCTTGACGATGACATCCGGCGTGATGCCGCCTCCGCCGTAAACCACACGGCCTGTATCGGTCTTGAAGGCTTCTCGATCCTTGAGCGGTTTTTCTTCGGTCACGTTGGTGAGGTCATCCGCAACGTAGTAATCGTAGAAAGAGCTGTAGTCTCGCTGGATATTGCGGCCCGCAGGGGTGTAGTACTTGGATGTAGTGAGTGCAAGGCCCGCCCCGTATGGCAGGGTGTAAACGCTTTGCACCAGGCCCTTACCCCAACTGGTCTCGCCGACGACAAGACCACGGTCGTGATCCTGGATCGCCCCGGCCACGATCTCCGAAGCTGAGGCACTGCCTCGGTTGATCAGGACAAGAACAGGCGCTTCGACTTGATCGTGCTTGCCGGGCGCTGTGTACTCCTGGAACGAATCAGGGGTACGACCCTTGGTGTAGACGATCATGCCGCCCTTTTCGACGAAATGATCGGCCACTCCCACCGCGGCGTCAAGCAGGCCGCCCGGATTCCCGCGAAGGTCGAGAATGAGTTGTTTCATCCCTTCCTTCTGCAGGCGCACAAGCGCATCGTCGAGCTCGCGTACGGTGGTGTAGGTGAAATCCTTGATACGGATGTATCCCACTCCAGGCTTGACCATCAATACGTTCGAGATCGAGTTGGTGGGGATTGCTTCCCGCACGATACGCAGGGGGATCGGCTCGTCCATTCCCACCCGCATGATCTTGATGTTGACGGCCGACCCTTTCGGGCCCTTCAGCCGCTTGACCACCTCATCGAGCGGAAGCTCATCCGTCTTCAGCCCCTCGACCTCCGAGATGATGTCGCCTGCCCGTATTCCCAGCCTCGCTGCAGGTGTTCCCTCGAGGGGAGTAATGACCGTGACCTGATCATTCCTCTTGGTGACGAGGATGCCGAGACCATAAAACGTACCCTTCTGACGATCCTGCATCTCTGCGTAATCCGTCGGCTCCAGGAACGATGAGTGCGGGTCGAGGGTCCGCATCATGCCCTCAATCGACGAATACACGAGTTTCTCCGATCCGATGTCCTCGGCTGACCAGTATGAGGTCGCCGAGAGCAGGTCGGTGTATTCCTTCAGGCGATGCTGAAACTCGTCCTGGACAGGGGCGCCGAACAGCCGCTCACCGTAAACGCCGCCAAAGATCGTCGCTGCCACCAGGGTGGCGAGCAGAGTCGTCGAGTATGTCCACTTTGTTCTTTTCTGTAGGTAGACCATATGTCATCTTCCTAACTGATTATACGCGGGGAGTATTCGCTCCGGCACGGGTGTTCACATCCACGTTGCAATCTGAGAGGACGGCATGTTCGGACCGCTGGGGTTTCCCGAGCTGATATTGATTTTCGTGGTCGCTCTGATCATCTTCGGCCCGAAGAAGCTGCCGGACATCGGAAGGTCCGTAGGGCGGGCGCTAGGCGAGTTCAAGAAGGCCTCCAACGACTTGAAGACTACGCTCGAAGAAGAGGTTCGGATCGAAGAACAGAAATCGATCGCACCCGCTTCGATGACGGCTTCAGCGATTACCACCCCCGATTCCAGCCCGGTCGAGTACCGCCCCACAGACATCAACGGTGTTGACTACACCGCTCCTGATTACAGCGCTTCCGACTCCAGCCCGGTCGACTACCTCCAGGCAGACGTCAATAGTGACGACTCCACCGCTGCAGACCTGAATCCTCCCGACATCACCTCCCCTCCTCTCGCGACCAATCGTGACTGACATGGACACTGCGGGAAGTCTGTCTTCGGCTGTGGAAGAAGAGGATGCGTCTGAGTTGCCGAAAATGAGTTTTCTGGAGCATCTGGAAGATCTCCGGCGACGGCTCCTCTACTCCATCATCGCTCTGGCAGTCGGTTTCGCCGCGTGCTGGAAATTCTCTCCTCAGATCTTCGGCTGGATCCAGCAGCCGATCCTGGACTACCTGCCCAAGGGTGAGCATCTCGCGTACACCAGAGTGACCTCACCCTTCTTCCTCTACATGAAGGTAGCGTTTTTTACAGGCATCTTCATTGCCTCCCCTGTGATCCTTCTGCAACTCTGGCTTTTTATTGCTCCGGGACTCTACAAGCGAGAGAGACGATATGCCGCGCCGTTCCTCATTTTTGCGACGCTCTTCTTCGTTTTCGGAGGCTACTTCGGCTACCGCACCGTCCTGCCCATGGCTGCCAAGTTCTTCGTGGAAATGGGCCGCGACTTTCAGGCTGTCATCACAGTCGATGACTATTTTGGCTTCGCCAGCAGGATGATTCTGGGAATGGGGCTCGTTTTCGAGACGCCAATCCTGATCTTTTTTCTCTCGAAGCTGGGCATTGTCACCCCCGCGTTCCTCCTGCAGAAGTTCAAATATGCTGTGGTGATCATCTTCATCGTTGCTGCGGTGATCACACCCACCCCCGACATGATCACGCAGGCGGCCCTGGCCGTTCCGATGATCCTGCTCTACCTGCTCGGCATCGCCATTTCCTTCATCTTCGGCAAGAAGCGAGAGCCAGAGGTCTGACAGGCCAGAAAAGCTCCAGATGATTGGCGAGATCGCCAGAGAGGTAGGGACGAAAAGGAGCATTCCTGGGACCCCCGTGTAGGGGCGTTCTGAGAGCGCGCGGACCTACAGTCAAGCAGGATTTCCAGAGAGTCCGGGCGCGCGCAACGCGCCCCTACACTGCTGCTATCTCATTAACGCCTGTCATCCTCGCTAAGTGAAGACTCCGCGAGGGCGCGAATCCGTACTGAAAAGAAGCATTCCTGTGACCCCGGTGTAGGGGCACTCTGAGAGCCCCGGACCCACGGTCAAGCCGGGTTCCAACGAGAGTCCGGGCCATCGGTGGGCTCTCGCTCAGGCGCCTGGCTGCGGTTCCCCGTCCCACGTGTCGATGAGGAGAATGTCGTTCTCATCCTCGGCGCTCGTCAGTGTTCCGCTGACCGTCAACGGTCCATTGATCGATGCCTTCTCCAGTCCTTCAAGATCGGTCTCGGGACATAGCGTATAGATCGTCGCCTCGTCTTCAGCTGACACAAATACCTTGCGACACTCCTTCTCCTTCTTGAGGTCGCAGGACATGCAGACGAGCGATCCCTTGAGCGACACCCTGCGCGTCTCCCGGATTTTCTTGTCTTTGAGAGGGCAGACTTTGTTGGCATCAGGCGAATGCTCGTGCGCAGAGGGCTTGGAGACTTTCTTCTCATTGGACGACTTGCTCTTCCCGGCCTCCGCTACCGCGGGCGTGACGGCGATGATAAGAACAAGCGCTGCGAGCAGGGTCTTCATCGGGCTCCTATCGTTCGATCTCAAAATCGGGGCTGGTTGCAGGAAGGGGGTCATTGAAGATCAGGACAGTGCTGGGAATCGGGAAAAGCACGGTATGAATGCGCCCGTTCACTTCCAGGTTCACCTGATAAAAACCAGTCTCATCGATGGCGATGAGGACGCCATGCTTTCCCTTGATTTCGAGCGTGGTGTTGAAGACCGAAACCTTTGAGGGGATCTCCACACGGACACGATAGGGTTTCGCTACGGTGGAGTCAATAAGAGCTCGTCCCATTCCACCCGGCGGATGCGACCTACCCGACGGGCGAACATGTCTGCGAAATTCGCAGACATGTTCCGCCGGGGAATCGGATCAGCTTTTCGGCTTGGGCGCCGGAGCTGGGATGACAGGACTCGCTGCCGGAGCTTGCGCGGCGGGCGCTGCCACTGGCGGCGCAGGTGGCGGCGTGAAGTACGCTTCGTTGAAGGTGGCGTTGCTCCCTGTTTTCATCTGGTCGAGAGCTTCCTGCACCTTCTTCTGCTTGAGCTCCTGCTCCAGCGCCGTTTTCACTTCGCTCAGGGGCGACGACTTGCGCTCTTTTACCTGCAGGATGTGATAGCCGAACTGGGTACGGATGACGGGACTGATTTCTCCAATTTTCGTCTCGAAAGCAGCCTTTTCAAACTCCGGGACCATCTGACCACGGTTGAATGTGCCCAGGTCCCCCCCCCGCGTTCCGGAAGTGCTGTCATCGGATTCTTTCTTGGCGAGTTCGGCGAAGTCAGCACCACCGACAATCTTCTTACGAAGATCCTCCGCTTTGGCTTTGGCTTCGTCTTCGGTCAGCTCCTTTTTCCCCGGCGGGAGAGCAGGGCTGCCTTTGAAGGCAATGAGGATGTGACGGGCCGAAGCACTTTCATACTCGCTTTTCTTCGAGTCGTAGGACTTCTGCAACTCGGCGTCGGTGAGTTTGATGGACTCCTGCAGCTTTTCCAGTTGGGCGGCGGCAAGGGTGTTGGCGCGCATCAAGCGAAGCTGCGCCTGGACCTCAGGGCTCTTGTCCAGACCGTTTTTTTCGGCCTGAGCTGCGAGCATCTTCATACGGAGGTAGTCCTCGGCGAAAGCTCGCTTTCCGGGACCAGTCACATACCCCTGATACTGATCCGGCAGCGTCTTGATTGCCGCCTCGAGCTCTGATTGCCTTATCTCACCCTGACCGTATTTCACGATCACGGGATCGCCGCCCTTAGCCTGCGACGAAACAGCCTTGTTTTCCGTCTTCTTGTTTTCCGTCTTCTTTTTTTCCTCCGCGAGAACCACTCCGGTAATTCCCAGAGCGATCAGGGCGGTCGCGATCAGTTTTTTCACGCGTTCTCCTTGGTTTGAATTCGACCGAATGAGAACGACGGGTTGAAAAGGTTGATTCCTTCTGGCCCTGCAGCGGTCGGGAGAAGGGCTCCCCGCCCGGCGGTCAGCCGGAGTGGCGCCTGAACCGTGGGGTTCAGCAGCTAGGCGAGCTTTCGGACCGCTTGTTCGATCCGCTCCACTCCCTGCCTGAGCTTGTCGAGCGATGTGGCGTAACTGATACGAATGCAGTCATCGTCTCCAAAGGCGATTCCCGGTACTACGGAGACGCGAGCCTCCTCGAGAAGAAAATTGCTGAACGAAGTCGAATCGACGACTCCCGGCGCGCCGTACAGGGAGCTCACATTGGGGAACAAATAGAAGGCTCCGTCGGGCGGATCGCAGTGAAATCCTCGAACGCGATTGATTGCACCCACCAGCCAGTGCCGTCGCTCGACATAGGCCTCGTACATGCGACGTATCTCTGCCCCGCCACTGCTCAGCGCCGCTACCGCTGCAAACTGCGAGATCGCGCTCGGGTTGGAAGTCGAATGCCCCTGTATCTTCCCAACGGCCGAGATGAGTTGCGGATGAGCCACAGCAAATCCGAGCCGCCAGCCGGTCATCGAAAAAGTCTTCGACATCGAGTTCACCACGATCACGGTTTCCGGGTATTCGTCGAACCATTCGATCGCAGAAACGTGCTTCGCGTCGTCATAAACGAAAAACTCGTAGGTCTCATCGAAGAGCACGAAAATCTCTCGAGCGGAACAGAAAGAAACAATCTCTTCCAGGTCTTTCCGCAGGATGACTGCGCCGGTTGGATTACAGGGAGAGTTGATGATGACACCGCGAGTGCGGGGAGTTACCTCACGCTCGATAGCAGAAAGCGTCGGACGGAAATGGCTGGCTGGGTCGGTGCGCGCAAACACCGGCGTTCCGCCGGCGAATGTGACCTGGTCGGGGAAGCTGACCCAGTATGGTCTCGGTATGATCACCTCATCGCCTGTATCGACGAGCGCCATCAGAATATTGAAAAGCTCCTGTTTTCCACCAGTGCCGATGATGATGTTGTCTCGTTTTAGAGAAACGCCGTGAGCGTCGCGATATTTGCTCGCCACCGCATCTCGGATCGCCGGTGTTCCGAGAGCATTTGTATATTTAGTATGCCCCTCGTCGATCGCACGCTTCCCTGCGGCACGTACGATCTCAGGCGTGTCGAAGTCAGGCTCCCCCGGACCGAAGTCAATGATGTCCACTCCCTGCGCGATGAGCTCCTGAGCACGCGCGAGCACGGCAAGAGTGGGCGATGGCTGGATACTGGTCACTCGCCTGGTCAGTCGCATCGTGGGTCTGGCTGTTGTTTTCACGTCTTACTCCGCTTCGGGTTTCGAAGTGACGGCGGCTCTGGAATCGCACTGCGTAGACCATCACTATAAACCAGCTTGGCGGCGCGCAACGTGCTCTCTGGACAGGCCCCGCGACTGCGGCCATAGTGTCCGCTATGGCTGGCCGACCTCCCCTCGCTGTCTCAAGCCGGGAGAATCCCTGGTTCAAGCGATTCGCCCACGCGGCAAGAGATCACGATGAGGAAATCATCATCGAAGGACCGAAGTCGATTCGAGACGCGATCGGGCGCGGCCTCGATCCTCTGGCCCTCGCGGGTGTCGCAGAGGCGACGACACTCGGGGACATTACCCCGTCGATTGTTTTCACGCCGAGGCTTTTTCGAGAGATCTCCGACGTGGCAACCGCCCAGGGGCTCGTCGCTTTGTTTCGCCGACCCGAAACAAGCGTCGACTCACTCTTCGCGGGTGACGGGGTCCTCATCGCGCTGGACGGAGTGCAGGATCCCGGTAACGTGGGCACCATCGTCCGGCTGGCCGCCGCATTCGACGCGGGGGGCGTTGTTCTGCTCGAAGGATGTGCCGATCCATTCGGGCCGAAGTCTCTGCGCGCCTCCGCGGGCGCGGCATTGCTGGTGCCGATCGTCCGGACTGATCACCAAGTCCTCCTCGAGACGGTCCTCCGCCACAAGTTCGACCTCTATGCCGCCAGCCCATCAGGGCAGGACGGACATCCTGTGCCTTCGCAACGAGCAGTCATCGTCCTGGGAAGCGAAGGCAACGGTGTCTCCGAGGTCATCACCGCACGGGCCAGGTCTCTGACAATCCTCATGTCGCCGCGGATCGAATCCATGAATGTCGCCTCCGCAGCGGCGATTCTTCTGGCTCGCAGCTTCGAGAAACGGACTGGGTGACTCACCCGCGGTCGTGTCATCCAGACGAATCCGGGCGTTGTCAACCTGAGAGGTTGTGAAGAATCGCCTGTCGGGTGTCATCCTGAGCCCCTGGACAGCGCGTGCGCTGCGAATCAGAGCAAGAAACGCAAGCTGTCATCCTGAGCGCCAGCGAAGGACCCGCTGCGTGTGAGACGACGCTCGAAGGGGATCCTTCGCTTCGCTCAGAGGCTGTGCAGAAATCCACTCCGGCGCTGTGGCACAGACACTCCTGTCTGTGTGCGGCCGGAGGCCGCCTTGTTTGGAGCAGGGAGGCCGCGGCTCGACGCCGCGGCACACAGACAAGAGTGTCTGTGCCACA
>Ga0136617_10004896_pt1 | contig 11988 bp, 12 predicted proteins | sample AntDrymUQ3222106_2_FD_129672 | JGI IMG/M metagenome (GOLD analysis project Ga0136617, IMG submission 129672) | Polar desert sand microbial communities from Dry Valleys, Antarctica - metaG UQ322 (21.06) | ecosystem: Environmental > Terrestrial > Soil > Desert | place: Antarctica: Dry Valley...
ACTTCTTTTGGACCAAAGTTCGAAAATTCTGCTCAAAATACAAGAAATCTCCTTGTAATTGATTCGTATGATATAAGATCGGTCGGGATTTACAATTGGTTAAACGCTTAAGTTAACAGAGCCGCTAAAGATCACTTATATCATATTCATTAGCCTAAAAAAAGAAAATTAATTAGATTTTGTAAATAGATTTGTAAAAGAGTTATGATAACTTTGAGAAATAGTCTCTAGTGAACTGTTGAAAACTGCTTTTCCTTTATAATCAATCAAACAAGTTCTATCATTTGAACTCGCTCCGATCCTAGCGTATGGAATTTTCCTCTTTTTTAAGTATCTTATGATCTTTGAATCGTGATTGGTGGTAAATATAAATCGATTATGAGATTCTGAGAAAAGTAAATAATCTAATCTAGAGCACTTATTTGGCATTTTGTCAACTGAAACCTTAAATCCGATATTGCTATGGAGGGCCATTTCCAACATTGAAACGATCATTCCACCTTTAGAACAGTCATGAACTCCGGTTATTAGATCACCATCAATCAAATTCTTAATACTCTCTATGACATTTCTTTGTTCCTCCAAATCGACATGAGGGACTTTTCCACCCAAGACATTCAAACAATATTCAAAATATTCTGATCCGCCCATTTCATCTTTGGTTGTTCCAATAACAAAGATTGATTGGTTTGAGGTATATTTTGGATACTTTATCTTATTTTTAGAATCAATCAATCCGAGCATCCCTATGACAGGGCAGGGTTTTATAGGGCCAGAGCTGGTTTCATTATACAAACTTACTTTACCACCGACAACGGGTATATTCATGTATTTACAGTAATCTCTAATACCGTTAATTGTCTGTAAGAATGTCCAAAAAATTTCTTCATTTTCTGGGTTGCCAAACTGTAAGTGATCTACTATTCCTAATGGGCTAGCGCCCACACAAGTAAGATTCCTAAGTGATTCAGCCAAACACCCGATGATTCCCTCGTATGGATTCAAATAGCAATGTTTAGAGTTACCGTCAAGTTTAAAACTCAGAAATTTACCCTCGTCTAACTTGATAACAGAACTATCCGATGCTCCTGGTTTTGATACCGTTCTAACTCCAACTTCATGGTCGAACTGTTCATAGATCCATTTTCGACTACATATGGAAAAATTAGACAACATCTTAAATACCAGTTTTTTAATGTCCATTTGAGGTTCCGGTTCCTTGAACGATTTTAGGATTGATTTAAGATAAGATGGTTGTTTAAATTTCCTGTCCAATAGTGGGGCGTGAGCAATGATATTTGCAGGCATGCAAGCCAACGTGTTACCCTCTCTAACAACAGAAAGATTTAGATCATCCGTAACATACCCTATTTCAGAATAATTCACATTATATTTGTCAAAAATTTTAAAGAATTCAATTTTCTTTTTCTCGTTGACGATATAGAGCATGCGCTCCTGAGATTCTGAAATCATGATCTGCTCATCCGTCATGTTCTTTTGTTTTAATGGAATAGTTGACAAATCAACTAGAAATCCTTTTTTCAAGCTATCCGCGGTTTCAGACAAACAGCATGACAAACCTCCACCCCCAAGATCTTTCATGGCCTTGATACAATCATTTTCTATCGCCTCCAATGTGGCTTCCATGAGCATCTTTTCCAAAAATGGATCTGGAATCTGGACTGCAGAACGGTTTTCTTCATCAAGGTTTTTTGAAGCAAAAGAGGCGCCATGAATTCCATCCACCCCTGTAGCATTTCCGCCCAAAATCAGAGCATCTCCTTTTTTTGCTGTGTTCATTACGAGATTTTCAAGTTTTGTATATCCGATTGAAGCTACATCCACCAAACAATAATTATCAAATGATTTGTCGAATTCGACCTCTCCGCCAACCGTCGGGACACCGATACAATTACCATAATCAGCAATGCCTTTAACTACGTTCTTGAGCAACCATCGATTCTTTGAACCAAATTTAGAATTTCTGTCAACTGGACCGAACCTTAATGCATTATATAACGCAATTGGACGGGAGCCCATTGACAAGATGTCCCTGATTACGCCTCCTACCCCAGTCGCGGCACCTCCATATGGTTCCACGGCTGATGGATGATTGTGACTTTCTATGTGAACAGTAACTACATAACCATTTCCTACATCGATTACTCCAGCATCATAACCAGGGCCCACTAACACATGATTCCCTTTCATTGGTAATAATTTAAGATGTTTTTTAGATGATTTATAAGAACAATGCTCAGACCATTCGGCGCTAATAATAAATTGTTCCAACTCATTTGGTTCCCGACGCAGTTTCTTCTTTAGATAACTATATTCATCTATGTTGAGAATATTCATTTTTAATTCCTAAGTTCTATTTAAAATAGTTAATCATAGACTTAAATATCAATATGGAACTCTGATTATGACCTGCAGGGATCAAATCTTTGTCACTACCCCTTTCAGGATGAGGCATCATCCCCATAACATTTCCCTTATCGTTACAAATAGCGGCTATGTTGTTTGTAGAACCGTTCGGATTATGTTTCCAATATTCTAAGGTGACCTGATTATTTTTTTTAATTTTGTTATAAGATTTATCATCAATCATGAACCTTCCTTCCCCATGTGCGATAGGTATAGAAAACTTTTGATTCTTGTCATACAAATTTGTAAATGGAGTGTCAGTATTGGTAACAACGACGTTCATCCATTTGCAAATAAAATTCAGAGATTCATTAACAATCAGTGCCCCCGGGAGCAGTCCAGATTCAACAAGGATTTGAAATCCATTGCATATTCCCAATATTGGAACATTATCATCTGCTAATTCCATTATTTTATTCATGATTGTGCTATGTGCGGCTATAGCACCTGCTCGTAACCTGTCACCATAAGTAAATCCACCAGGTATAATTATGCAATCAAAATTATCAATAGATGATTCATACCAAATATATCTAGCATCAACATGAAAAACATTATTTAGAATATGATGAACATCACGATCACAATTACTGCCTGGAAAAACCGTAATACCTATCCTTACCAACAAGGATATTGAAATATTATTTTATAAATTCCTATTCTTTTGACTAAATCCAAATTAGGAAAATATTATTGTTTAATAATAACTGCATTAACTATGCCATCCTGTCCGGGTCTCGAAATAACCCTAGCCAAACCTAATTCAGTCTCTAAGATTGAGCCTTTGGTAACTACACCTCTTCTCTCATAATCCTTGTTTGCAGGATTCTTGGTGACTCGAATTATCTTGACCTTAGTTGTTTTCTTGGTGTCCTTATCATTTACATTTGCAAATTCGGCAAACTTGTAAGCTACTTTAACATTATCCCCACGAACTCTGCGAATTATATTCTTCGTTTCACCTACAATTGGTTCGTTTGGGTATCTATCTATTTCATATTTCCTTCTGGTTCGGTTGGGAATTATTCTTCCACCTGTTAATTTCCTGCCTCCCAAATTTTCGATAGATTTACGCACAGTTCAAATTTGGCAAAACTATAATTAAGTGTTTTTCTTTGCAAATTCTCTGGGATTTATAAGCAAACTTTTTTTCAGCATCGCAATATCGCTAATACCAAAATAATTCTTGAATTTTGGTGTGGTATTATATATCTTAACCCTTCCTGAACTTTTATGACTAATAAACTCCAAATCCTGTAGCTCTTTTAGGTGCAAATATACTTTAGAGCCCCTGATTTCTACTAATCTCTTGCTAGTAACGGGCTGTTCATAAGCTACATATGAAAGCGTCTTCATTACGGAATTAGAAATTTGAGGTTTATTAGAAAACTTCTTTATTATTGGAGCGTAACTGGGTATCAGCTGAAATACAAAGGAGCCATCCTCCAGTTTAGCTATTTCCAACGCTTTAAAAGTGACTTTGGTCTTGTTAATAAGTTCATTTAATAATCGCTTGACTCTCTCCCGGGATTCTATCCCGGAAACCTTAACAATCTCATCTATGGTAAGGGGACGGCCAGCAGAATATAACGCTGCCTCAATGCGTGCAATGATTTCATCAGTGGGTAATTTTGTCATCTAATTATTCCTAAAGGTTATTTTTGAAAGCAATTTTTATCCACTCCACAACGTTGTCTGTTGTTTTAACGCTTTCCATGGTCTGTGGTGAAGAGTCTGGATATTCTATTCCCCTATTCAAGTCGGTAAAACCAGTGATAATTTCTATTTTATCCTTCATGCTAAGATAAAGCATAGCTATGAAATATCTAGCAATATCAATTCTGTCTAATCCAATCATCATTTCATTAAAATTCAATTCTCCTTTATCCCGTAGTCTTGTCATTATCCTATTTTCAAATTCCTCCATTATTTTTTCAAATTTAATCAAATAATGCTGAAAGTCTATGACTTCAACAGGTTCCAAATTCAAACTAGGTCTCCTTACAACAGGATTTGTGAGGTCAGTGATCATAGTCTCCAAGATAGAAATCAGATCCTCTAATGATACAGGGTAGGAAGATTCCTTTCTAAAGGGCAATGTAAGATTAGAAATCTCCGGGATGGGTGCCCTCTCACTAAATTCCTTGTCTCGGTCAGATACGCTTTGTTGATCTTTATTAGCAATTTTTTCTAATCGAAAGATAGATTCTACCTTTAGTCTATGAATCAATGTCGACGTTAATATTGCGACACCGCATACGCGTAAGTCTTTATAAGAAGATTTAGCTAAAGTAGATAGTAAGACCTCTAAGAGTTTTACAATATTTATCTTCCAAACATCATTGCGTTCTATCAAAGAAGGATTAAAAAGTAAATTTAAAGGCGGCTGAGAAATTTTTTTCTTAGTAGAAGCTTGATCGAGTTCCGTGCTTTCATCAACCATGGTATTATGTCAAGCGTATCTTATATTTTATGATATTCTACATTTATCAAGATTACCAGTATTTTTTTATCGCAGGTGTTGGATTCTCCTCGGTGATTATCAAATTTCCCCCACTTTGTTCACCCAACCTGGGATGGTGACATTTATTTTTTCACGGTATATAACTAAATTTTTTCCAGGCGTATTCAAAAATTAATAAATTAGAATATTCTAATTTTTTGCCTTTAAATATGAAGGGCCTGTCCTTATGTTTTTTTGATCGAAAGGAGTTTACTAAATCCAAATCATATCCTCTAGGTATCAAGAATAAATACAGAATCATTTGAAAATTATTATGCATTATTGGTACGGATGTATCGATACTCCACATAATGATTACAAGAAACATGTTTCGAGATTTAGAATTATCACGGATAATTTAAGCATAATAGGAGACAAAGGTAATAGGATTCCTGACAAATCTTGGATGCTGTACTTGTTAGAAATTTTCAATATCCAACATGTTGCAGTAGAATTAAACCTAATTTGCCAGTTCGACAACCAGAACTATTTTGAGGCAATTTTCAGAGGTCACAATCAATATCGATTTAATAAAGTCTTACCACAAATAGGACACTCGTACCATAGAGAAATCAATTTCATAGATAATGACTCGAGACTGGTATTCTACTTGAAAGATCTCAATTCAAATGAAAATGAAAAATTTTCTCTCAAAGTAGATCGAGAACAGTTTACTTTTCAGTTTCATCAAAGTTTCACTGGCGTGGAGTGGTGGAACAGAATTGCTCATTCCCCATATCCAATCAGGTATGAAATTGAAATTTCAAATTTGATGTATGGATATAATGACGATTTGGATGATCCGAACTCTAAGGTGTTTTTCCCTATAAGTTCGATTTATGAAAATAAAGATGGCACTATTCACTCTTATCCTGCAAAACTCTATGATATTACAAGGAGAAACGGCTGTATTTGTTATTTGGTAAAGTAAACATGTTATCTCTTGTCTTGTTCTAACACCGCAATAATTAATTAGATGCGGAAAAAACTCGAATTTGGAACCCTTATATGCTCAAATGCTTCGGGAAAAACAATCTTGCTTAAAATTTCGATTCCAGTCACGATTCTAGGACCGGGTTTACTGAAATAAGCATTGGAATCTACGATGTAGGTTTCCTTTTTCATATTGGCTCTTAATGAATCCCAATTAGAATCCTCTATCTTATGGTATTCTTTTTGGGACCTGGTAATATCAAATCCGCATGGCATTATAACCACCTTGTCTGGATTCAACTTTGCTATTTTCAATGTGTTAATTAGGTGTGAGTCCAAACCGCTCAGTCCATTTAAACCATTGGCACCGACTAAATCTAGCATATCAGGTACCCAATGTCCAGCAAGATAAAATGGGTCCAGCCAATCCAAACACATTACTTTCGGCCGATTATCTAAAAGATGCTTTTTATTAGGTTGTTGTAGAACAGATTTTATTATATTAATTCTTTCTTTAAGATAATTAGTAATTTTCAAAGCCTCTTCTGGTCTGTCTAATTCTTTACCCAAAACTAGTATACTTTGAAATATTTCAAAAAGGTTAGTAGGATTCAGTACTAAATTATGTGGTTTATAACCTAATATTTCGAACGTTGTCTGTATTTCTTTATCAAAAGGTGCACAGACTGAGCACATGTTCTGACTAATTATCAAATCTGGTTTTATTTCCCTTATTTTATCGACGTCAAGTTTGAACAATGGTTCATTTTTGATTGACATCTCTCTTACTATCTTATCTATCTGTGAACTATCCAGTTCGTCAAAGCTTATTGTTGGTCTAATTATTTTTGGTATTTGTGCGGCTTCCTTAGGATAAGTGCATTCGTGTGTAACACCTTTGAGGTTACCCTCCAGTCCTAATTCAAAAATGATTTCGGTTGCACTGGGCAAGAAAGATAGAATTCTAGAATATGTTGTCACGGGAATTAGACCTTTAAGTGATGACTGCACACAAATTTAACTAAATCCTCATTTTCAATTATGTTTGTGCAAGATATACAAGCTCTTAAAAAAGTCAATGGTTACTTTTGAATTAAGTTTACTTGAACCATTTGTCCTATCAGTAAAGGTATATGGGATTTCCTTAATCTTTATTGCTTTTGACTTTACTAATATCTCTAGAAGAATCTTAAAACCCGATGTATTAAATTCCATTTTCCTAACTACGTCCCTTTTTAATGCAAAAAATCCGGACATTGGATCTGATACATTTGATAATCTGAATAAGAGTTTTGATAAATTTGTGGCAAACTTGCTATAGAAAATCCGTTTCGAAGTCCATCCTACTATCCTGCCCCCTTTCAAGTATCGTGAAGCAATAACTACATCACAATTTGAATTTCTGATCTCTCCAACCAGACTATTGATATGTAGGGGAGTATGAGAGAAGTCAGCATCCATTACTATAAGATAGTCACTAATTGATGATTTAAATCCCTCATATATGGCAGATATCAAACCAGAACGTTCCTTTCTTTTTATAATCTTTATAAAAAAGCTCTCGTCATGAAGCGGATATATAAAAAAATGCTTATGTGACTGAACGCCTACTGTATCTCGTATCTTGTACAAGTAGAACCCTTTTTTTTCATCAAAAGCCTCAATAATTTTGTCAACGGTGCGATCCGGAGAATTATCATCAATGATGACTATCTCATAGCAGCCTAGGTGTTTGACACAAGTATTTATGGAATTTACTAAATTAACAATATTCTGAGATTCATTATAAGTTGGAATGATAATTGAGAATAAGGGAGGATTGTTGAGTTTCTTTATCAGGTCATCCTGAGTTTTTTTGCATATTACATTCTTATTCATCTTTACATCCCGTATCTATCGGTCTCTTTCGAATTTCCTTCCAAAGGTAAATATATAAATGTATTTCAGGCTCAAGTAATCTCACAAACTACGACAACTTAGCAGTAGTCAGCTGGAAGCTATCTATCACTCTATTGACTTTAGGAGAAAATTCATCAAATTCATCCTTTTGAACGGTAAATATGATCATAAACAAGTGTGTGTTGTTTTTTATCATTATTTCTTTTGATTTGGTTTCGCCCAAATTTGAATTATAAGCGTATACGAGTTCTTGTCCCAAACCTTTGGAGAAATTCATATCATTCACCGAAATCAACTCAAAATTCTCAAGGTTATTTGCTAGGTAACTAATTTCATCAATCAAATCTAACTTTAGGGAATCGTTTTCGACTTGTTTGGTACCTGATAAATTGTCGTCACTCCTATAATGAAAGAAATCAACTCTTTCTAAATAACGATCTTGAGGATTATCCTGATTCGCTATGAAAGACACTCTGTTTTGTCCGGAAACCTTGTTCCAATTACTTGGATATTTTAATACAAACCCCTCTAGAGACTGATAAATAGATTCTTTGATATTATCTGGAGGGTTGTTTGTTGCGGTTTTTGCAAAAATTTCAACGCCAGAAATTATTTTATAGATTATTGGAAGGTAACTAAAGTAACTATCTGGAGTAGTACCGAATGAAATAATATAAACATAATCATCTTTGATGGACCAAAACTGAAAGACCTGAATTATTCTATTATCAGTTTCATGGGTGAACGAGATCCTCTCCCATACGGTATCTGAAAGAAGAAAAGGGTTTGAATCTATCAGGTGAAAATCTTTCAGAGCTGTCGACAGAATTTTTATTGCTTTATTAGAGTATTCATGGAGAGACATGTTTGATTGTAATTTCTCCATTCCGAATGTCATCTTTTCTGCAAACAGATCATAGTTAGTTGGAGGTATCAAGTAATAACATTGTTATCCTTGTGCGTATTATTCACAACTGTCCAACTAGATGGAAAACTGAAACCAAATCCTCGGTCATCATGTGAGGTATAATTAATCCAGGAGGGTTCTATCTCCCCAAAAGACATACCTTCAACAAGACCAAAGAGAAAGAATAAAGGAAAGGAAAAAGCAAAGGCCAAAAATGATAAACTTTGTGCAGTTCCCATATTATCTTTCTGCGGTAAGGGGGTTTATCAAATTATGTAATCCCATTACCTACAATTACTATCAAGATTGCCCTACTCACTGATTTGAAAAAATGGCAAAATAGCAAAGATTATGCTCCAAAAATAGTGAAATCAAATGGATAAGGAAATTATCCGTTTTGCAGCACATATCAATTTATCTTAAGTTGCTGTGAGAATGTATATGCTATCTTTCCTGTTGTACAGGTCTTATCATAATTTCATTTACATTCATATGATTTGGTGAATCTATTGCAAATAAAATGGCATTTGCTATATCTTGGGCCTGCAACGGTTCCATTTTCTTAACCGATTCCAGAAACCCTTGCAGTGAACTATCAGTAATGGTATTATTAAGTTCCGTTGCAACTACACCTGGTTCAACGCAAGTAACACGAATGTTGGATCGTTGGCTCAATTCCTGTCTTAATCCTTCACTAAATGCAGTAATGGCATGCTTTGTTGCACAGTAAACACTCCCAGCTGGAAAAACTAATCTGCCTGCTATCGAAGAAATGTTTACGATGTGACCAGACTTGTTTGCCAGCATGTGAGGAATAACAGATGCTGTACTATGTAGTACACCCTTAATGTTTACATCAACCATTCTATCCCACTCATCTATTTTTAGGCTCTTTACAAAACTCAATGGCATAAGGCCAGCGTTATTGATTAAGACGTCGATCCGCCCATATTTATCGATGGCCAACTCAGCAAAGTTGGTACATTCTTGTCTCTTCGTAACGTCTAATTGATTTATCAGGATCTCACCTTTTTGATCTCTAACTGCCTGCTTCAAACTCTCCAATCTTTCAATCCTGCGTGCCCCTGCAACAATGGTTGCTCCTGCTCTAGACAAAGTTAAGGCAGTTGAGTATCCTATTCCACTACTTGCCCCTGTTATTAGTATGACTTTATCCTTAATCATTAGCTATATCTTTATCCTCTGCTTAGATTTATTCATATTCAAGTGTGATTATTTTATCATTCATCCAATATTTTTATTGATGTGATTTTTAGGTTCATCCTTGAATGTACCATTGTAATATTTCTCTGGTAAATGTTGTAGACTTAACCATATTTGCCATACTATTCCCTATGTTGTATTTTGGCTTCTTTCAGTATGGAAACGTATGCTTATCATCTTTGGGATTTGAATAATTGATCAGTCTCATTATCGGGTATTTTGTTTTAATGTACAAGTGGAGTCCTAGGTTGACGATCCATTACTAATAGATCTTATTTATTCAATTTCCTAGTCAGCCTTGACTTACTATGACCCTAGAATCTTATCAAGATAAATACATGCAATAATTAATTTAGCATAAAATTACCAAATGTTCAAAAAGCAAAAACTCAAGAAATAGAAAAAAAGGGTTTTAAAATGGCTCGTTATTTAGGACCATGATACTCTTCTGGGAACGCATCTGTATCAATGGTTTCTATAGGCTCACCTGTGGGTAACGGTGCTTCCTTAGGTACTTCGTATTTGAATATTTCAGGAAAGTCAATTTTTATTATGACATTCATACCTACCTGTTTAATCTCAGATTTTGGGACATCAAATCTTTTATTATTCTCCCCAAAAATCACTATTTGATCATTAGTCTCCTTCATTACATGGCCAACATGGTCTTCGTTCTTAGCGCGAACTCCTTTGTTAAATAATGTGTTTGGATATTTACCCTCATATGATGCCAAATCCACCATGTTATCTGATCCTCCCCAAGGATCGTCTCTACCTGTCGGAAGCGGGGCATCTCGTGGTACTGCATATCTACCCAAGGCAGCAGAATTTAATCCAATCAATACATTGGCGCCGACCTGTTCAATTTCCTTTATTGGAATATCGTACCTTTCATTTTTTCCTCCAAATACTATTATCTTATCAGGTGTTTCTCTGACTACATACCCTACATTTGGTTCATCTAACGCTTTGACACCTTTATTGAAGTATTTACCAGAAGTCATCAAAGATATAGATAAAAATAGTATAATTAAACCTTTTATGACAAAACTGAAAACTTATCCCACAATTTTTGTCACGAATCATGCTGCTGGCCATTAGGGTTAATTCCTTAGTATTTTTCAGATGCTAAGAATTAGTTTAATAGTTCATACACACGAAGCCAGGTTTAAATCAATTTGAATCACTACTACCAGAATCGTACCCCAAAGGATTTGCATTTACCTGATTTTGTACCAGATAAGGAATAGATACGTTGTAACTGTATTAGAAGATGCAGGACTAGGGTCCCGTCCTTGTCAAAAGCTATAGTATGGAGACTATAAACAGTGTAAGCATATTAACGAGGGGTCCAGTATTCTATTTGGTGTTCAACTAGATGGTAGTAGACGACGACATAAAATCATTTCCTGAAGAATTGTTTATCAATGATTTATACAAGATACATAGGACAGACGTATATAAAGAACAATATCTATTAGGCACAAAGGTCAAAAAGGATAGAAAGATAATCAACGTTCAAGAGATGATCATGGATAAAACACTACTCAGAGAATTAAGGGACCGATTAAATAAGATGTCCTTAGATTAACCCCATCTTATAGACACTAAGAATTCAGTTATTTAATACTCTAATGCTAGTCATATTTTTCCATTTAAGGACAATCTAATACCAAAATAAAAAGAAGATAAGATGATTATGCGGACCTTCATCTATATGGAATCGGGTCCAGAGGGATGTCATTCAAAATTGAATCAAATCCACTTTTCTATTTTATTTGAAATTAAAAAGTTGGTTAAAAAATCCATTTTTTAGATGGTCCGAGCGAAGATTAAAGAGATTTATTAATTACTTTAAATCACAACTGTCATCCCATTAGTTATAAATCGATCATTTTTAAAGCAAATAAATACAGTGTCAATATGTCATGCTCTTTATCATGAATTTTTGTCTAAATCATAATTTTTTTGTTCTATCACTTTATCTTTATACATTTTATTTCGTAGAACCCAAATAAAAGAACCATTATCGTAATGGGCCCAAGGGGGTTTGAGTTCGGTAGGTAAAAGGGTTCAATAACTGTTGTAATACTAT
>Ga0136617_10004897_pt1 | contig 11988 bp, 13 predicted proteins | sample AntDrymUQ3222106_2_FD_129672 | JGI IMG/M metagenome (GOLD analysis project Ga0136617, IMG submission 129672) | Polar desert sand microbial communities from Dry Valleys, Antarctica - metaG UQ322 (21.06) | ecosystem: Environmental > Terrestrial > Soil > Desert | place: Antarctica: Dry Valley...
AAACGCTGATGGACCGATGCGTGGAACTGCTCGATCAAAGCGAGCTGATAAAGGACCTCACCAACTACCACTGGTGGCCGCAGGCTGCATGATGTTTCGAGACTCTTCAGCCGGACTCGGTATGAAACATTTCGTGCCTCAAGACTCGCAGGAGCTTTACGCGTCTCGATGAGTCGCCTTACTCACGCACCTGCCACCGCTCGTTCTGAGCAAACCCGAGATCCCGTAAAGCAAAGCCCCACTGCATGTGCTACAGTAAGCTTACGACGTAAGTCACCGGTCAGATGGAGGCGAGATGGTCGCGGGAAGCGGGGACGCAGAACACGGCGGGGGGACCGGGACGCCGTTGCTCGAAGAGCGCGTGCGGCGGTTGGAGAAGGACGTGGAAGAGCTGCGAGAGCAGGTACGAACCCAAGCGCAGGCGCGAGTGCAGGCTATTGCAGAGACGCACTACGGGGGGCGTGTCGAAACTCCCACGGAAACACCCGGCGAGGCGGCGACTCCCACTGCAGAGCGCCCTGCGCGAAGGGAGATCGTCTCCTCCCCCTTCGCCGAAGCCACCCGCAATCCCGTGCGGTGCAGTGGCGGAGACGTCCCAGAAAGGGGACCGCTCTTCGGGCTGTTCCCCGACGGGCTGCCGCCCGCGACGTGGTGGGTGGCGAGGGCTGGCGTCGTCCTGCTTCTCGTGGGGGTGTCCTTCCTCTTGCGGATGGGCGTCGAGCAAGGATGGCTCACGCCGGCCGTGCGTGTGACGGGCGGTGTTGTCATTGGCGTCGCGCTCTCTGCCTTCGGGCTGCGTGCCAGAACCTCCCGTCCCGCGTACTCGCAACTGCTCGTTGGCGGCGGTGTCGTGGCGTTCTACCTTTCCGCCTTCGGCGCGTGGAGCGTGTGGCAACTCGTGCCCTACGAGGCGGCGTTTGCCTTCTGCGTGCTCGCCACCGCGTTCGCGTTCGCGGCGGCGGTGCGTCTGAGCGCGGAGTGGCTCGCGCTGCTAGGCGTCGTCGGCGGCTACGCGACGCCGTTCATGCTGCTCTCCCCCGACTCCAACGTACCAGCCCTGGTCGGCTACTCCCTGCTGCTGCTCGGTGGCTATTTGATGGTCTACGTCTTCAGAGGGTGGCGTTCGGTATACGGCACCGCCATCCTCGGCATTTGGGCGATTCTCGCCGTGTCCGACCTCGGCGCGCGCACCTATACCACCTCCATAGAGGGTGTATTGCCCACCGACACCGCGTGGTCGGTGTCCACGGGGGCGCTCGTCGCCTGGTTGACGATACTCTTTATCACCAGCGGCCGCCGCTACCTGCTCGCGAACGCCGGGGCAAGCGTCTCATCGGAGAACGGGGTAGGCGGTAGCGGAGTCCTGACGGAGACGGCCGCCACCAGCGTCGCTCCGCTCTTCGCTTTGCTGTTCGTGTGGAGCGCGTGGCCATCGGAAAACCTCTCCGGTGTCCACCTCGCCTCCCTCGCTCTGGCCATGGCGCTCGTCCACCTCGCCGCCTACGCCGTCGTCGCCAATAGAGCCCTTCTTTCATCCTCTTCCTCCGTCGCCGATCGGTCCAGGGAGCAGCAGGGCAACGGAGGCGGGCAGGCATACGGCGGGTCCTTCGAGGCATCTGCTCTTGCAGGACTCCTGGAAGACCGTTCGGCGGAAAGCAGTATCGCCCTCGCGCTGCGCTACGCAAAGGCGCAGGCGTTCGTTGTCGTGGTGCTCCTCACGCTGGCCGTGGTGTTCCTCCTCGACGGAGCGGCGCTGGCTAGTGCCCTCGCCGTGGAAGGTGCGCTCCTTGCCTACCTCGTGCGTCCTTCTGAAGGAGACGATACCGCACCGAGGCTCTCCGGGCGCCGCCTCACCACCGCGAAGTCCTGGCTACTCTTGACGTTCGCCGCACTCTACTCTTTGGGCGCCGTGGCGTGGCGTGCAACCGACCCGTTCGGCGCGACGGGCGGCGAAGATGCTTACCTGCCCTTTCTGAACGGAGACGCCGTCTCCTTGCTTGTGGTGGTCGCCTCCCTGTTCTTCGTCAGCCGGATGGGAGAGTGGGCGGACGCCGCGTCCTGGCGGGGCGTGGCTGCGGGCCTTCGTTTGCTCGGTCACCTGATCCTGGCTTTGGGCGTCGTCGCGGAGTTCGCCCGCTCGGACCTCCCTTCCGGTGCCTCTTTTGCCTTCCTCGCGCTCTACGCACTCGCCCTGGCGCTCGCGCGATTCTTCTCCGATCGCAACCTGCCGACTACGGGCGGACCGCGCGTGCCCTCGCCTGCGCCGTCATGGGTGGCACATCTTGGCTCGACGTCGGCGCGGTGCTCTGCGTGGTCGCGTCGTGGCTGTGGGAGCGCCTTGACACCGCTAGGACGTGGCCGGATTATTCCACGGCCGCCTCCCAAGCGTTGTCCGAGCCAGGTGCCCACCTCGCCAACCTCGTCGGCGTCCTCGTGCTGTTCGGCGTCGCTGGGGTCCTCTTCATTTGGGGCAATGCCCGTAGGGGTTCCTCGACCGCGTGGGAGGAAGAAAGACTGTTGCCCTCGGCGGCGGTGCTGTTGCTCGCGGCTTCCACCTTCTTCGCGCTGTGTTGGACCTGGACGGTTCTCGACCCTCTCTCGGGCGGCGGCGCGCTCGTTAGCGTCGCGTGGGGCGTGCTGTCCGCCGCACTCCTCGCCGGTCCCGCCCTCCTGCTCGCCCCCTCGCCACGAGAGACTGGTTCGGCGGGGCTGGTCTACTGGGCTTCCAAAGCGGGCTACGCCACGCTCGCACTTGTGGTCGCCAAGCTGTTCCTCTACGACCTCGCCGCGGTAGAACCCATTCTGCGCATACTCCTGTTCTGCGGCTTCGGAACGGTGTTCCTGCTCGCGGCGTACTTGTTCGGCGGCGAAAGGGGCAGAACCCGCTCCGACACCTGATTGCCGCGAAAAACACATTCGTGTGTCGTAGTGCATTTCAGAAGGTCGAAGAGTATGGAGAGACAAGAAGTCCGGTGCTCTTACTCGAGACCCGGGCTATGTCCAGAACTACAGGTACCTTAGGGCAAGAAACGCAAGGGCTGCCCCCACGGCGATGCCGAGGGCCAGCCGAGCGATCAGCCTCGCAACGCGTTCGCGGTTCACCTAACCTCCTCTGTTCTTATAAGCGGGCCGAAGCTCCCTCTAAGGATACCCTGGTCGATGCTCTTCGCTCGGACGGTTGCACATTCCTCGCGGGCCCCGCGCGTTCGAGCGGTATTGTGAATGAACTGGCGTGGCGATGGCAGACTATAGAGGCTGAGCCGCCCCCGCCTGTGCTTTCCCGCGCACTGAGGACAGACGATGAATCGCGGCGGGTACGACGGGATGGCCTGGCAGCGCGAGTGAGAGATGCCGCGCAACCCTTCCTGAGCTAAGATGTTTCTAACAAGCAGGAGGCACGCTCATGACAACTAAAGCCGGGGTCGGCATGAGTCGGCATCACAATCCGAATGTCGCGGGTCGTGAGGCCGCAGAGCGAGCACTACAGAAGGCGGGGGTCAGCAAACCGGATTTCGTCTTCGTGTTCGGCTCAATCGGATACGATCAGCACTCCTTGGTGCGGACGGTCCGCGAGGCTACTGGAGGTGCACCCCTCACAGGTTGTTCGGCGGAGGGCACGATAAACGGAGACGAGGCTGATGAATCCGGTTTCTCTGTGGTCGTTACGACCATCTCTTCGGATGACCTGCAGTGGACCAACGGAATAGCGAGAGGGCTCGAGGACGACGCACGCGCCGTCGGGAAGCAGGTAGCCCAGGACCTGCTACCCGACCTATCTGCTGACACTATTGGCCTGTTCGTCTTCCCCGATGGGCTCATCACCCTGACACTCGAAAACTTCTTTGCAGGGCTAGAGGAGAATCTCTCTACAGTGCAGTTCCTCCCACTGTGGGGTGGGGGAGCCGGCAACAATCTCGATACGGTGGGGCCTACCTATCAATACTGCGATGATGAAGTCGTGTCCGGTGGGATCTCCTACGCGCTGCTCTCGGGTAAGGCACAGGCTAGTTGGGCCATCAGCCACGGCTTGGTGCCGATAGGGGGGGAGCGTATAGTGACTTGCTCTAAAGGGAACGTCATCTACGAGATCGATGATAAACCAGCTGTAGAAGTGCTCAAGGAGTATCTACCGGAGCAAGCCCTAACTGAGGAGCGCGACTGGATGCGTTATGCTATATCGCTTGCGCTCTGTTTCAGAGCCCCTAGCTACATGAAAGACGAAGAGTACGTCGTCCGAGGCGTACCTGCGTTGCAGATGGCCGATGGCTCCATTATCGTACAAACGGAAGTCTCTGAGGGCACGAGTCTATGGTTCTCGAGTCGAGATAAGGAAAAGATGATCACTGGGCTCGATCGGATGGCCGCCCAGATCAAGGACCAACTTGGGGGTGAGAAACCCAAACTCGTCTTCCAGTTCGAGTGTTTGACCAGAGGCAAGACGATGCTCCGTGAGCAGGAGAAGCTGCAGCTGCTCAAGCGGTTTCGGCAATCCGTTGATCCGGAGGCACCATGGGCGGGTTTCTACACTATAGGGGAGATTGGCCCGGTAGAAGAGCACAATGACCTTCATCTCTTCACGTCTGTTGTCCTTGCCCTTAGTTGACGATGGAATGGTCACCGGAAGCGTCGGCAAAGCGCGAGGAACAAGGCGAGCAGCGGTTGGCAACCCTACAAGGTGAGAACCGCCGCCTCTCTGAGCAGATCAAGCGCCTCGTCAGAACCGAGCACGAACTCTATCAGTTCCAGGAAAAACTCGACGACCAGATCCGCATTTACCGCCACCTCTACGAAGTTGGTAAGAAGCTCAACGCAACGCTGGATCTGGGTGAGCTACTCCAGATCGCGGCCCAGTTCGTTCTGTATCAGCTTGGATTCGAGCGTTGTGTGGTGCTCTTGTACGATCCCGGGACGAACTCCTTCTACGTTGGAGCACACGACGGATACTATGAGGAGACGATTCAAGCGCGGGTTACGGGCCTACGATTCTCAGTGGACGATCCTGTGCTTGCTTCAATATTGGCTGACCGAGAACGAGTAATCTGCGCGGAAGGGTGCGATCAAGACGATCTGATTGCGCTTGGCCAAGCCCTGAGGATGGCCGAATATATCGCGTTTCCGCTAGGCAGTGAACCACAACAGCCGATTGGGGTGCTGATCGCGGGAAACTCGGTGAATAGTGGTGCGTACCACCCACATATCAGGTCGGATAGCGAATTTGTGGTCGGCCTCGCAAACCTCGTCTCGCAGGTTGCGACGGCGATCCTCATGAGGCGAGAAATACAGGCCCGTGAGCAACGTCTCAAGCAACAAGCGCATGCCAGCGAACGCATCGAACAAGAGTTGCACGTGGCTCGACGCATCCAACAGGCTTCGCTGCCTGAGGCGGTGCCCGCGTTAGAGGGTTGGGAGATCTATCCTAGCTACCGACCGGCCCGAGAGGTGGGCGGAGACTTCTATGACTTCCTGGAGCTAGAGGACGCTCGCCTGGGACTTGTTATAGGGGACGCAACGGGCAAGGGTGTGCCTGCAGCGCTGGTGATGTCCACCACCTGTGGCATGCTTAGAGCCGTCACTCAAGCCTCAGACTACTCGCCTGGGGAGGTACTCAAGCGAGTCAATGAGGCACTGTCAACCCGCATCCCGGCCAACATGTTTGTCACCTGTTTCTATGGCGTCCTCGACCCTGGGAGCGGTAGCTTCGCTTATGCCAACGCCGGCCATGATCTGCCCTATGTGCGGCGTGGTGGCGATACCGAGGAACTAATGGCGAGGGGGATGCCCTTAGGCCTCATGCCCGGCATGCTCTATGAGGAGAAGGAGATCATCCTGGGAGCTGGCGACAGGGCCCTCCTTTACAGTGACGGGCTGGTCGAGGCCCATAATCCGGAAGGTGAGATGTTCGGCTTTCCCCGTCTGCAGGCGCTCGTGGCGGAGCACGCTCAGGGAGAGCCGCTGGTGGACTTTCTGGTGGACCAACTCTACTCCTTCACCGGGGAGAGGTGGGAGCAGGAAGACGACATCACTCTGGTGACATTGCACAGAGTCGCACGGTAGGCGTCCTACCTCCCCTCGCAGCCTGAGAGTTTCGACATAGGCGTAGTGCCTGGCGCTGTAAGGAACACGTAGCGAGACTCCGCCTCGACTACAAACCCTTCGACGATCCTTCCAGGAATCCCCTCTAGATTCATCCTGGATTCATCGCCACCTGCCATGATGAAAACGTTGCAGTGGGAAGTGTGGTTTCGACGCGCAGATGGGGCGGAGCGCCGGGCTAAACAAGGAGGATTTACTATGCCGCTGAAACGCTACGGAGTCCTCAAGGGCAGCGTCGTCGACGAGCGGCGTGAAGATGACCCTGACTCTCCCCACTATCAGGTGCACGTCCGTGCTGACAGCACAAGCTACCGCATCGCCGTCAATGTCAAGTCGCAGATGAGTCCGTCGGAACTGCTCTTCCTCGTCGACGACCGCTTCCGGCATCCGGTCACCGCCGGGCTACCTGGATTACCGCACGGCTTCACGGAGCTGCGGCCCGGGACGGGTAGCCTTGCGCTCGACTTTATCCGAGGCAATCTCTTCGACCGGCAGCGTCTGCAAACCATACCGCACAACCTGCCGGGCCCGGACAATGACCTCAGTGACCGGGTCGAGTATTACGTCGGTCGGGCCAAAGGGGAGCATGGCTCCGAGGTGTGTACGCCTTCGGCGAGCCCTGGGGGCCGGAGCAGGACCAGCGTGACAAGGTCTTCGGGTTCGTACCAGGCAACGGCATCCACGACATCCACATGAACCAGGGCAACCATCCACAGTTCGCACGTGACGACGGGGTATGGCAGGATGGCGCGCTCGTCTTCCGCTTCCCCTCGCACGAGCAATGGGTTGGGGTCTTCCTGGCGTTTCAGTCGCAGGCCTGGCACACCGACGACGTCACCGGCCACGCCATCACGGAACCAGGACCTGTGCCAGGCCCTACCGAGCCAGATCGAGTCGTGCGGATCGTGGGGGCGTTGGTGAACCCGGTCGGTCCGGCGCCCGAGCCGGAGACGGTCACGCTGCTCAACACCTTGCCCGGGGCAGTTGAGCTAGCCGGATGGAAGATCGCGGACAGGTCGAAGAACAAGCAATCCCTGACCGGAACGCTCGCAGCGGGTACCACACTAACAGTCCCAGTTCAGCCACCGGTGCAATTGGGCAACAAGGGCGGCATCATCACCCTCTTGGACGATCGAGAGCTGAAGGTTGACGGGGTGTCTTATACGGAGCAGGAGGCGCAGCGCAAGGGGTGGACGCTAGTCTTCTAAACGGTGTGGCACTCCAACTTCTGTGACGCGGAAAGGCTCGTGCGGACGTTCGTGTAGAGGCCGGTCACTCAGCCTATCTAATCTTCCCGCCGGTCACAGACATAATCGCAGGAGGGGTCGAAGTCTCGACCATCCACCTCCCTCAAGCGAGGTCCGTACAGGTGCACCGAGATCGCCACGCTGTCTCCAGGGTTCCCTACCCGGTGAATACCTCCGTCGTTGGGCAGGACGCTTGAGGCTCCGCCTTCACTGCCCCGCATGAGTTGCCAGATCTTTCTCAGGTGGGCGTGATCTAGCCTGGAGCCGTCATCGAGTCGCTCGTAGCGCTCCTCGAGTACGGATCCCACAGCACAGCAGTAAACTCCCCAGCAGGAATGGTCGTGGATCTTTGTCTCTGTGTCCGGAGGCCAGACAAATACCTGCAAAGAGTAGGAATGGTCCTCGCCTTCGTACCTATGGGCTACGTACCAGTCTCCCTCTGTGCCTTTCGCCTCTTCCAGGAGAGGGCGAATCTCGGCCTCGATAAAGGTGGGATCCTCTACAAGATGAGCTAGGAAGGAAGCGGCTCGCTTTAGGGCCAGTTCTGTAGGAAGCTCAGAGATCTCCTGCAGATCGTTCATATTCATCGCCCGTAATGTCATCGTGCCCGCGTCCATGAAGCGCGGACGGCTTTGTGGGAACCCTGGCAAGACCCGAAGCGTGGACAACCATGCGCTAACCACACCGATCACTCTACGCCGCTAGCTGCCCGACCGTGGCAACTGAGTCCTCGACGAAGAAGGTCTCGGGATCTATGGGAAACGTTACCTCGCACTCTTTGCCGGGGTTCTGCCTCGCCACGATCTCCAGGGCTCGCTCGATGCTCTCGGCCTGTATCGCCACCCTGAAACGCGCTGTGCCGCTGCTCACCTGGATCGAGATCCTTATCATCTCACCACACCTTCTTTCCGCGTGAGATAGCTATTAACCCAAGTTGCCCCCTATAGGACCTGAATGGCAAAAGCCAGTACGAAACAGACCACCTTCAGCTCGAATCCTTGCGCCGTCACCGCGTGGATCTTCCTGGGAAAGAGGCCGGCGATCTGGCTGAAGCTCGTCTCGATGCGCTTTCGCATCCTCTGCTGGATGTACTCCACATACGGCGCGAAAGGACGCTTTGAGTTCTTCTTCCTCAAAGGCTTCATCTCTATGGAAGCCGCTTCTTCCAAGAGATCCTCGTAATGGTAGTCGTTATACTGCTTGTCGGCGTAGATGGCGCTTCCTGAGGGCAGGTCCAACTCAAAGCTCTTGAAGGCCGCGTTGTCGTTTTTGGAGCCAGCCTCCAAGAAGAACTCTACCGGCTCTCCACCCTCGGCCGTTACGATCATATGCACCCGCAAACCGTAGAAGTATCGCTTCTTGGAGGCAATGTAGCCCCTAAACTTTTCGCCCTCGTAGAGCCTACAGCGCCGGATCTAAGGATGTTGTCGCAAACCGGGATGGGGAAGCTATCGACCACATACTCCCCACGGCAGTTTCGTTCCTTGAAGAAGGCGGCCAGGATGCCGAAGAGGGCTTCCCAGTGCGACAGAGGGATAGCATGAAGCCTTCGGTTGAGACGACTCTTTGAGATCATCTTGGGCATGTAGCCATGCTCGTTGAGAAAGAGGCGGCTGTGCTCGATGTTGGAGCCGAAGAAGGCGGAGGCTGTGAGGGCCACCGTCATCACTTCGGCGCTTGAGAGGCGCACTTGGGGATCGTCGCGATGTCCGATGGCCTTCAAGAACTCCTCACACAGGCAATAGATGGTGGTTATGGTATCGTCCATCGTGTCCTCCCGATTCGCAAAGGTTTTAGTCGGCCATTCGAATCGGGAGGATATTTGCTACCGGGATAGGGGGCAACTCGGGTTATTATCATTACCCTTCAATTATACTTTCATGATTCTCACTGACACTAGTGAAACAAAGCCAGAACCTGAAAATCAAGGGGATGTAAGCCAGAGGATAAGGGCAAGTACCTGGGGGACGAGATTAGGTCTCCTTACGTGGAAAACTTCAAGGGTTCTCGATCATCTCCCACCTAGGCCGGGGCTGCGTGGTCCCGGACATCCCTGACTACTGCTGCGAACTCGTCGCGGCCCTGGCCGAAGGTATATTGACAAGGTCAAATAATTAGTTGACAATAGCACATGTTTGTACGCTTGGGGACTGGGGTTATTCCGATGTCCGATAACGATTTCGAACGACGTGTGGGATTCGTGCGGCGCTTCAACCGGTTCTGGACCCGCCAGATCGGCGTGTTGCGGGAAGGCTACCTGGAGAGTCCTTTCTCCTTGACCGAGGTACGTATCCTCTACGAGCTTGCTCACTGCGACGAGACCACGGCGAGCGAACTCGGTGAGGAGCTGGGATTGGATGCTGGATACCTGAGCCGCATCCTGCGCGGGTTCGAGAAGCAAGGCCTGATCCACAAGAGACCCTCCGAAGCCGACGGCCGGCGCAGGCTCCTGCGGCTTACTGAGCGAGGTCAAGAGGCCTTCGCCCCGCTCGACGCGCGCTCGCGCGACGACGTCGGCGCGATGCTTGGTGGCATGTCTATAGAGAGGCAGGAACACCTGGTCGGGGCGATGCGAACCATCGAGGGACTCCTCAGTGCTCGGCCCGAGCCAGAGGTCCCTTACATTCTGAGGCTTCACCGGCCAGGCGACATGGGGTGGGTCGTTCACCGCCACGGCGTCCTCTACGCCAGAGAGTACGGTTGGGATGAGCGGTTCGAGGCGCTCGTGGCGGAGATCGTGGCGCAGTTCATCCAACAATACGACCCGAAACTGGAGCGGTGCTGGATCGCCGAGAGGGAGGGCGAGATCGTCGGCTGTGTGTTCCTGGTCAGGGAGTCGGAGGAGATCGCCAAGCTGCGACTCCTCCTCGTCGAGCCGAAAGCGCGCGGGCTTGGCATCGGCAGCCGCCTGGTGGAAGAATGCGTTCGCTTCGCCAGACAGGCCGGCTACCGAAAGATCACATTGTGGACGAATGACGTGCTGGACGCCGCCCGCGGCATCTACGAAAGGGTGGGCTTCCGGCTCGTCCACGGCGAGCCGCACCACAGCTTCGGGTATGATCTGGTAGGCCAGACCTGGGAGCTGAGGCTGTGAGTTTCGTGCGCGGGCCCACTGTGCTCGATAGCGGTTAGAGCCAGTGTCGCACCCGTCAGCGTCGATGTTGAGAGACAGTGCAAACGTATGCGTCGGTCAGCGACCACAATATATAGTGGTTCAATATAGCCACCAGATGGAGTACGTTGTCGTCACTCGAGGGATTCAATATAAGGGCCTCGTGAAAACTCGGACCTTGCGCGCACCAGGAAGTGATACGACGGCGGCGGTATGGGGATCGCGCGAGTCATACGCAGGCGGTGGAAACTAGAGGATAGAGGAGAAATCTTTACCAGTGTTCGATTCAGGGCCAAGTAAGAACAGCCGTCCGGCAAGGCGCTTTCGCCCCGCCAGAAAGCACCGTCGCCGCGGGGGCCGGCTGGTGGTCATCCTTGCCCTGGTCTTCATGTTCGGGGTCGGATACTCGTTATTAGGGTTGGTCCAGGAAGGGATAGCGGCGCCGATGGGGGCCTCCACACCCGCGGCGGAGTGGTCCGGGTTTTCCCATTCTTACACCATAGGGTCCCCCGCGAAGGAGGATGAGGCCTCAACGGGTCAGAAGACGAAGGAGCAGACGCGGAAGCCACCTGGTGCGGCAACGACTTGCGATGATGTGAACGTTCTCGTAGACCGCTCGCACTCCCTCCCCTCCGACTATGTCCCCACGGATCTCGTCTCGCTACAAGATTACAGGGTTCCCACGCTAGGTAGCGAGGTACTCCGGCGTGAGGCCGCCGAGCACTTGGGACGCCTCGTGGAAGGCGTTACGAAGGTCGGAGAGGAGCTGGTGGTGGCCTCAGCTTACCGCTCCTACGAGGAGCAGCAGCTCTCCCACGATAGGTTAATGAGTGTCTTCGGGGTGGGCGCCGATAGTATGAGCGCGACGCCGGGACACAGCCAGCACCAGCTCGGTACCGCAGTGGATTTCACGAACGGAGCCGCAGGCTACCAGGTCTGGGCACCCTTCGCGCAGACGAGTGCTTACTGGTGGCTCGAGCATCACGCTTGGGAGTACGGGTTTGTTCTGGCCTATCCCAGAGGTAAAGAGGAGCAGACCGGCTACCAGTGGGAGCCCTGGCATTACCGCTACGTGGGAGTGGAGGACGCGAAACGACTGGAAAAGAGCAACTTGAGCCTGCAAGGGTTTCTGGAGCGTGCGGGAACTATGCCCCACTGCTGAAGTTCCGGAGGTAGGCCCAGGTCAGGTCGTAGAAGTCCCGCTCGTAGGGCAGTACCTGGGTGCCCTCATAGTAGAGGTCCAAGAACGACTGCCGGTCGGAGAAGTCGTAGGCCTCGCGAACCTCCCGCACAGAGCCGTACCCCGTTGCGAGCGGCGATCTCTAACATCGTTTCTGGCTCCAACGAGCCTTCGATGTGAATGTGCGACTCCGCTTTGGGTATCTCCCTCAGAATCTCGTAGCCTCATATACTAAAGCCTCCTTTCCCCCTCCTCCCTCGAGGCCCCTTCGTTGGCAGAATAGACCACTGGCAAGTCACCTGCCATGCACCACCCCAACACGAGCAGGGACGCGAAAGGACTCGAGGCGCGCGTCC
>Ga0136617_10004898_pt1 | contig 11986 bp, 10 predicted proteins | sample AntDrymUQ3222106_2_FD_129672 | JGI IMG/M metagenome (GOLD analysis project Ga0136617, IMG submission 129672) | Polar desert sand microbial communities from Dry Valleys, Antarctica - metaG UQ322 (21.06) | ecosystem: Environmental > Terrestrial > Soil > Desert | place: Antarctica: Dry Valley...
GATGTGAACTTTCACCTTCAGCGCTATGCAAACGCCGCGAGAAGTTATGAGGCGTATCTGGGCCTCGACGACCACTCAGCAGGTGTGTTCTACAAGCTGGCTCTCGCCTCCAGGGGGGCAGGACGCCTGACGCGGGCGATTTCAGCGCTGCAGCAGGCGTTAAAGCTGAATCCGGCGTTTCACCAAGCGCATTACGTACTCGGACTGTGTTTCAAGGATCGCGAACAGCTGCCGGAGGCGCGGGCGGCCTTCGAACAGGCCGTCACCATCTCCCCGGCCTTCATTCCAGCGCGCGAAGAGCTCGCCGAGCTTCATCGGCTTCAGCAACGCACACGAGACGAGGTCGAAGAGCTCGAAGCGCTGGCCGCGCTCGATCCCGCTAGAGCCGAGCGCCTGGTGGCTGTCGGGCTTGCCTACCTGCACGCGGGGAACCGGGACCATGCCGTGACCACGCTCCGCCGGGCCGCGGAGCGCTTTCCGGAACATGCCGGGGTGTATGCAGCGCTTGGCCAGGTGTGGCTCGAAGCCGCAGAGGATACCTCCGATCCGAGCGATGTGCGCAAGGCTCTCGAGGCGCTCGAACCTGTCGCCAGTCAATCCTCGGCGTCCAGCGAAACAACGGGACTGTACGGGCGCGCATTGGTGCTCGCAGGCCGTCACGCCGAGGCCGAGCAGATGTTCCAGCAGGCGTCGGAGCGTTTTCCGGTCGATCCTGACGTGTTCCCGCAGTATGCGTCGGTCGCGCAGCGCCTTGGACATCTGGACGACGCGAGGCAGGCGCTGGTTCGCTATTCGATGCTCATCGATGATGATGGCGAGCGGGCGGTGCAGGCAGCACGGATAGCGGACCTGTCGCTGCAGCTGAACGACCCGGTCACCGCCGTCGCGTGGTACCGGAAAGGTGAATCCCTTCCCGGCGCCGATCTGTCTCTGCTGGTGCGGCTCGCCGATGCCCAGGCTCGAGCCGGGCAAGTGGAGGCTGCGCGCGCGACGGTACAGCGCGCGCTCGAGAAAGATCCGGGCAACCCTGCGGCCGGGGCGGTCGCACGCCGTCTTCAGGCGCGGTAGCGCTTCGGATCGAGCTCGTCCCGCAATCCGTCGCCGAGGAAGTTGAACCCGAGCACGAGCGCTGCGATTGCGGCGCCTGGAAAAATCGTCAGATGCGGCGCATCCAGCAGATGGAGGCGCCCCCCGTTCAGCATCGTCCCCCAACTCGGCGTTGGGGGCTGCACGCCGAGGCCGAGAAAGCTGAGCGAAGCCTCGGCCAGAATCGCGCCCGCCATGCCGAGCGTCGCCTGTACCATCACTGCCGGCATGGCCGTCGGGATGACGTGACGCAGCAGTATTCTGGGTGTGCCTGCGCCAAGCGCGCGCGCCGCCTGAACAAACTCCAGCTCGCGCGCCTTCAGCACCTGCCCTCTCACCACGCGGGCGTAGCCGACCCATCCAATGAAGGAGAGCGCCATGACGACATTGGTGAGGTTGGGCCCGAGCACCGCGACGAGCGCGATCGCGAGGAGGATTCCCGGAAACGCTAACAGCACGTCGATCGCGCGGCTGATCACATCATCGATCCAGCCGCCAAAGTACCCGGCGACCGAGCCCAGCAGGATGCCGACAAATGACGAAATGCTGACGACCGTGAGACCGACGAGCAGGGAGATGCGCGCGCCGGCCAGAACGCGTGAAAAAATATCACGGCCGAGCTCGTCGAGGCCGAATGGATGCGCGACGCTCGGCCGGTCGAGGCGTAGCCAGAGCTCTTGGCTGGCGGGATCGTATGGGACGACCCAGGGCGCGGCGATCGCCGCGATCACGGTGACCAACACGATGACGGCGCCGATTCGGATCATGATCGATCGACCCGGATGCGAGGATCGAGGAATCCGTACATGAGGTCGGTAATGAGGTTCACGCCCACATAGGTGACGGCAATGAGCAGCACGCAGCCCTGCACGGTGGGGTAATCGCGGAAGCTGATCGACTGGATCAGCAGGCGGCCAATCCCCGGCCACGCAAAAATTGTTTCCGTAATCACCGCCCCGGTGAGCACCACGCCGAACTGCAACCCCAGGATCGTGACGATTGGGATCAAACTGTTCCGCAGGGCGTGGTGCAGAACCGCGCGCGTGCGCGACACGCCCTTGGCTCGCGCGGCGAGCACGTACGGCTCCCGCAGCTCCTCGAGAAGGCTTGCACGTGTCATGCGAGCCAGAATCGCCGCGAGGGCGGCGCCAAGGGTGACCGCGGGCAGCACAAGGTGCCCAAGCGTACCCCTGCCACCGACCGGCAACCATCCCAGCTCCACCGCAAAAACAATGGCCAGCAACGGTCCGAGCCAGAAGTTCGGAACAGAAATCCCGACAAGCGACAGCGTCATCGCGCTGAAATCCACGAGCGTGCCGCGCCACACGGCCGCGACAATCCCCAGCGGCAGCGCGATGAGGACCGCGACGGTCATCGAGGCGAACGCGAGCTCCGCGGTGGCAGGCATCCGCTCGAGGATCTGCTGCGTCACGGGAAGGTCGTTTCGAAGCGACACGCCAAGATCGCCGCGAAGGAGACCCTGGAGGAAAGAGGCGTATTGCACGAGCAACGGGCGGTCGAGGCCGAGCCGCTCGCGAAGCTGTGTGATGTCTTCCGGCGACGCGCCTTCGCCGAGCATCGCCTGCGCCGGATCGCCGGGAATGAGGTGGATGAGCGCAAAGACCAGAGTGGCCACGCCCAGAAGAACGGGAATCGTGAGCAGGAGCCGCCGGAGGAGATACTTAAGCATCGAGATGTAGACGCTGCACCAGTTTCGCCAGGCCCTGGCGGCTCAAACCCAGCGCCGCTGCCGTGTGTCCGCGGTGGCCGGCCGCCCGCGCGAGCGCGGCGCGCACGAACCGCTGCTCGAACTTGAACCGCGCGCTTTCGAGCGATTCGTGCGGCGCCGGCTGCACCGCGCGAGCGATGGCTGCCGGCATCTTCGATGCGCCGACAACCCCCCGCGATGGAACGGCGACCACGAGCGCCGTCAGCACGTTTTGAAGCTCTCGAACGTTACCGGGCCAATCATACCGCGTCAGTGCCGAAATGGCGCTCTGTCCGAGGACTGCTCTACTGCCGATCCGCTCCGCCGACTGACGCCAGAAACGGGCGGCGAGCAGCGGAATGTCTTCAACACGTTCGCGAAGTGGCGGAACGACGATCCTGATCACATCAAGGCGATACAACAAATCCTGGCGAAAACGTCCGGCATCGACCTCTGCGCGAAGGGGACGATTTGTTGCAGCGACAAGCCGCGCGTCGAAGCGCCTGGTGAAGTTCTCACCGATCCGCCGAACCTCCCCCTCCTGCAGCACACGAAGAACCTTGGCCTGCGCTCGAGCAGACAGCTCTCCGACCTCGTCCAGGAACACCGTGCCCCCGTCCGCACTCTCGAACAACCCGAGGCGTTCTCCGGCGGCGCCGGTGAACGCCCCTTTCGCGTAACCGAACAGCTCGGCATCGACGAGATCCTCCGGCATCGCTGCGCAATTGAGGGCGCAGAATCGGCGCTCGCGTCGACACCCTTCGCGATGAATCGCACTCGCCACGAGTTCCTTGCCCGAGCCGCTCTCGCCTTCTATCAACACGGTGAAGGGTGCACTGGCCGCCCGTCGAACAGCCTGCCGCACGTCCTCCACGGCCGCGCTTACACCGACAAGATGGAATGGCGAATCATCCCGGGCCGGCGGGGAGTGCCGCTCCAGGAGGACGTAGACGAGCGGCGCACATGCGGCCGCAGCGGCTGAGCTGAATGCGATGGCTCGTTCACCATGCTCCGGTCCCTCCACGGTCCAGCGAACCGCGACTGCGCCGAGAAGCCGTCCGAGGTATCGAATCGGGACGGCGCCGTCGACTCCGCCGGCTGACGGCTCGGGACCAATTGCTATTCCGGCGTCCAACGATCGCCGCGCAATCGCAATGTTCGCCGCGCCGGCCGACGCGAGCAGCCGCGTCTCTCCACCGACACAGCCAAACACGCCGACGCCGAGCGCGTGTGTATGTCTCCGGATAGATGCGGCTGCGCGTGTGAGCGCCTCGGACTCGTCTTCGTACTGATGAGAAAGCGACAGAAGCTCCCTGACGCCGTCGAGATCGTCGACGGTCGCGCCTGCAGAGCGGGAATGGAAGCCCGCCGCCGCTTCGTGGGCCCACGCGATCGAGCGCCGTCCGGCCGGACGCTTCTCGGTGTCGTTGGCTCGCGCCAGGACCCGATCGACGCGCATCCTCAGTAGCGGAGGCACGGATGATGCCGAGAGTGCACGGAGATGTCTCGCGGCCGCGCGAGCGCGCTGGAAATCCTCAGCCTCGATGAACCCCTCGGTGAGCGTGAGCCTCAGCTTGATGGCCCGAAGCGGCAAATGCGCGGCCCGCGATGCCGCGATCCCGGCGCGGATGTGGACCTCGAGCGCCTCGAGATCGCCTAATCGGCCTTGCAGTGCCGCCTCCCACGTGCGCACCAGCGATTCGATGGCGGGCGTACAGGCGCGGCCCGCGGACCGCGCCTGCCCCACCGCGCGGCGCGCGCCGGCAAAGTCGTTGCCGACGATACGCAACCGCGCAATCAGGCAGCAATACCTTGCGCGCAGCTCTCCCTCACCGGCGGCCTGCACTGATTCGAGCATCGCTTGAGCCTCTGCATACCGTTCCTGCCAACAGAGGTTGCGCGCGAGCGCGGTGACGCAAACGGCCGTTGTGCCCGCGTCGTGCAATGCGCTGGCCGCGGAATACGCCGCTCGGCACGACCGTTCGCCCTCGGAGAAAAGCTTGAGGTCGGTTTGGGCCATACCGAGGTGTACCGTTGCGACGAGCGCCGGAAGCGGCGCGCCGGCGCCCTGAAACCGTTCGTGCGCGCTCTCGAACATCGCGCGCGCGGCCGTTGCGCGCCCGCGAGCCAGAAGCAGGCGCCCGAGCATCACCTCCGCCTCACCCGCGTGAAACCGGTCAGCGCGGCGGTCGAACGCGGCGGCGGCTGCGCGAAGCGAACGCTCGGCGCCGGCATGGCGGCCGGCAGCGAGCAGACGCTCGCCCTCTGCGAGCATGCCGCCGGCGCGCGCCCCTCCGATGGCTGGCGCAGCACCGTAAGCCGCACGCCCTTCTGCCGCGTGCGCCGCGGCGCCACGAGCTGTTTCAGATCTTCTGGATAGAGCGCAGGTATCTCTCACCTGCACGCACCGAAGCTTCAGCACTGCGAGGGCGAGCCGGGGCCCGCAGCCGGAATCGAGAAGCACAACCGACCGGCCCTCGAGAATTGACCACACACCAGACAATGATGAGTCGCTCAGCAGCGACACGCGAATGGGTACAAATCCTCGCAGTCGGAGCTCGCGGGCGTCCGGCAGTTGCGGCAATTGGAGAATCCTGCTCGAAGACGGACGGTATCCCTCAACCCAGTCCAGTACCGTGGCCGATGGCGAGCACGCATGAGGACCGCGGCGGCTGTTGACGACCGAGGTCGCTTCGAATCTGCGGTCGCGTCCGATGAAACCGAAATCGAGGAGCGTGCCCGCGGCGTAAGCGCGCGTGCACGACTCGACCCATGCCTGATCGGTCCGTGACTGCGCTGCGCCGACGTGCATCCGCACGCGTTCTCCCGTCGCGAGATCGAGCGCGGGGAGGCTAAAGCTTCGCGCAGCCGACGAGCCTCGCGCCACCGACGAGGGAAACCGGTAGTGTCCGGTTTTGGCCGGACCATTGAATACAAACCGATCGGCGATGAGCGTGAACATACAGGCATCTCTGCAATCGGCTCGCCTGCGAGAATGCGCCTGATCGCGACGCCACGCGGCCGGATGGTGCAGAAACTTCGTATAGAATGACGTGGCAATGCTGCGTTTTCTCACCGCAGGTGAGTCGCACGGCAAAGGACTCGTCGTCATTCTCGAAGGGATGCCGGCCGGTCTCCGTCTCGACTTCAGCGCGATCACCGAACAGCTCACGCGCCGCCAGAGCGGCTACGGCCGCGGCCGCCGCATGGCGATTGAGTCGGACACGGCAGAAGTACTCTCCGGCGTGCGTGCCGGCGAAACCCTCGGCTCGCCAATCGCGCTGCTGATCCGCAACAAGGACTGGGAGAACTGGCAGCAGACGATGCATGCCGAGGAAAAGATGCCGGCCGGCGCAACGGGCGCCGTCAGGCCCGTGGTGACGCGCCCGCGCCCGGGACATGCCGATCTCGCGGGCGTCATCAAGTACGACCGCACCGATATTCGCGACGTCCTCGAGCGCGCGAGCGCCCGGGAGACCGCCGCGCGAGTCGCTGCCGGTGCGATTGCCCGACAGCTGCTCAAGCGTTTTGACGTCGACATCGTCGGCCACGTGTATCAGGTGAACGGAATCGGGCTCGACACTCCACTCCGCATCACGTTCGAAGCGGCGCGCGATATCGGATCAGATTCGGCCCTCCATTGCGCCGATCTTCATGCAGAGGCCCGTATGATCGCGGAAATCGATCGCTGCCGCGAGGCCGGCGACACCGCCGGTGGCGCCTTCGAAGTCATCGTGCGTGGTCTGCCGGTCGGCCTTGGCAGCTACGTTCATTGGGATCGCAAGCTCGACGGCCGTCTCGCCCAGGCGATGATGTCTATCCCCGCCATCAAAGGCGTCGGTGTCGGCATCGGTCCCAAAGCCGCCTCGGTTCCCGGATCCCAGGTCCACGACGAGATCGTGCCGGCGCCGGGCCGCACCAGGCCCCCTATCGGCGTCGCGCGACCGACGAACAACGCCGGCGGCCTGGAAGGGGGCGTCACGAACGGGGAGGACTTGAGAATTTCCGGGTTCATGAAGCCGATCGCCACCCTGATGAAACCCCTGCGGTCCGTTGATCTGTCGGTCATGAAGGAGGCGCCGGCCGTGATCGAGCGCAGCGACGTGTGCGCCATCTCGGCGGCGTCGGTGGTTGGCGAAGCCGTCGTGAGCCTCGTGCTCGCTGACGCGTTTCTGGAGAAGTTCAGCGGCGATTCTCTGGGCGAGATCGTGCGCAATTACACCACCGCCACGGAACGGCTGCAGGCGAGGTTCAAGACGCAACGGTCGTGATTCGCCCGATCCTCAAATTCGGCGACAAGCCGCTGCACGATCCGGCAGCTGAAGTCGGCGAGATCACCGCCGACATTCAGTCGATCATCGACGACATGATCGACACGATGTACGCCGCGCCCGGCATCGGCCTCGCGGCTCCGCAGATTGGCGTGCCCCTCAGAATTTTCATCGTCGATATTTCGGTTGGCCGCCATGCCGCCGATCTGATGATCGTCATCAACCCGGTCTTCGTGGAGCTCGACGGTATGCAGCTCGAGGAAGAAGGCTGCCTCAGCGTGCCGGGATTCAACGCCACCGTGGCCCGCCCGAGCCGGGCCGTGGTCAAAGGCCTGGATCGCCAGGGCGTCGAACGCATCATCGAGGGCAACGATCTGCTCGCGCGCGCATTCCAGCACGAGATGGATCACCTCGACGGCAAGCTGTTTCTCGATCGCGTGCGCGGCATCAAGCGAGATTTGATCGTCACAAAAATCCGAAAGCTGACGCGCGCCGGCAAATGGTGACCGAGCCAGCTCCTTTGCGAATCGTCTTCTTCGGCACTCCGGATTTCGCGGTTCCGACCCTCGAGGCGCTCCTCGACTCGCGACATTCACTTGTCGGGGTCGTCACGCAGCCCGATCGGGCACGCGGCCGCGGCCATAAGTCGCAGCCCGGAGCGGTAAAGCGCGTTGCCCTGCAGCATGGAAGAACGATTCTTCAGCCCGAGCGGCTCCGGGACGAGGGCTTTCTGGAGGCGCTTCGATCCCTGCACGCGGACCTTGGGGTCGTAGCCGCATACGGCAGAATCCTCACGGACGCGCTGCTTCAGATCCCTCGGTTCGGTCTCATCAACGTTCATGCGTCGCTCCTGCCGAAGTACAGAGGTGCAGCTCCGATACAACGAGCAGTGATGGCCGGCGAGGTCGAAACTGGCGTCACGATCATGCGCGTGGCCAAGGCCCTGGACGCCGGCCCCATGATCGCAAAGGTCGCCCGCGCCATCGACCCGATCGAAACGAGCGCCGACGTGGAGCACGATCTCGCGCGACTGGGCGGGACGGCCCTTGTCGAAGCGGTGGACGCGATCGCGAGAGGCACCACCACGGACACGCCGCAAGACGACGCTCAGGCGACCTACGCCCCGAAGATTGAAAAGGCAGACGGCATCATTCACTGGTCGCGTTCGGCCGCGCAGATTCACAACCAGATCCGCGGGCTTCATCCCTGGCCGCACGCGTTCAGCGACCTGGAGGGGACTCGAACGATTCTCTTGAAATCGGAAGTCGCGGTGGGCGCACCGGAGGCCGACGCGGCACCAGGCATGATTCTCGAGGCCCACGGAGACCAATTCCTCGTGCAGACCGGTGACGGCGCGCTTCGAGTACTCCTGTTGCAACGCGAAGGCCGCCGCCCGATGACTTCGCGGGAGTTCCTCGCCGGGCACCGCGTGCAAGCCGGCGCCAGCTTCCTTCCCTCTGATTCCACGCCGTGATTGCTCCCGCGCGCACGGCCGCGTTTACCGCGCTTCGCGACATCAACGCAGGCCGCCTCGATCTTCCCGCGGCGCTGGCGCATGTGCGGCCCGCGCTGCAGGACGAGCGGGATCGGGCGCTGGCGACCGATCTGGTCACCGGCACACTGCGCTGGCAGCGGCAGCTCGACCATCTCATCACGGAGTTTTCCGAGCGGCCGTTGAGCAAGCTCGACTTCGAGGTCCTTCAGATCCTGCGTCTTGGCGCGTATCAGTTGACCCACCTCGACCGCGTTCCGGCAGCCGCAGCGGTCAACGACGCCGTGGCGATGACCCGCCGCGCGAGAAAAACGAGCGCCGCGGGTCTCGTGAATGCCGTGCTGCGGGCGATTTCACGAAACACGCATCGACTGCCGCTCCCACTGCGTCCGCCCGAGGGAGACGCCCTCACGTATCTGGAAATCGCACTCTCCCATCCCCGCTGGCTCGCTGCGCGATGGCTCGGGCGACACGGATTCGAAGCCACCGAGCGCTGGGAAACGTTCAACAACACGGCGGCCCCGCTTGCGATCCGCGTCAATCGCTTGAAGACGACAGCAGACCTGCTGGTGCGCACGCTTGCGGAGCACGGCGTAGAGGTCGAACCGGCCCGCTATGCGCCCGACGGCCTCATCGTGAAGACGGGAAACCCGCTGCGAACCCCGCTGGCCGGCTCCGGTCTTTTCTTCCTTCAAGACGAGGCTTCGCAATTGGTCGCACTGCTGGCGGCGCCGCAACCCGGTATGCGCGTGCTCGACACCTGCGCGTCGCCAGGCGGCAAGACGACGGCAATGGCGGCGATGGCCGATGATCGGGCCCACATCGTCGCCGCCGATGTGCGGGGCGCCCGCGTTCAGCTGCTGAGAGAAACCGTCGCGGCCAGCGGAACACGGAGCGTCCGCATGATTCAGGCGGACCTCGAAGCGGGCCTGCCTTTTAACGCCGACTTCGACGTGGTCTTTGTGGATGCCCCGTGTTCCGGTCTCGGTATCGTGCGCCGTGATCCGGACATCCGCTGGCGCAGAACAGAATCAGACCTCGCGCCGCTCGCGAGCGCCCAGTTGACGATGGTCCGTCACGCCGCCGACACTGTGCGCCCAGGCGGTCGATTGGTGTATTCGACCTGCTCCAGCGAGCCGGAAGAGAACGACGCCGTTGTCGCCGAGTTCCTGAAGGCCAACGCAAAATTTCAGGCCGTCGATCTCCGCGCAGAGAAGGCGGCGCATTTTGAGGCGATTGCGCCGGTGCTCGACGCTGCGGGTTTCTTGAGGACGACGCCCGACACACATGGCCTGGAGGCGTTCTTCGGCGCCGTGATGCGGCGTGTAGAATAACAGGGCCCATGCAGTTCAGGACTCGGGTCTGGAGCGCCGGCAGGCTCTTCGCTATCTTCGCCTGCCTGGTCGCCACATATCTTTTGTTCGCCATCACCTCCATGCGTGTGGCGCTGAAGGTGCGCGAGGTGCCCGTACCGGATTTGCGTAACCACACTGTGGCGGAAGCCACGGCGACTCTGCTCGAGGAAGGCCTTGTGCTGCACGTCGACGACAGCGGACGCCTCGACCCGAAGATTCCAGCCGGCCGGATCGCTTTGCAGGATCCGGGGCCTGGAACGATTACCCGGCGCCAGCGCAGCATCCACGTGTGGCTGAGCCAGGGCGCCAGAATCACGGTCATTCCATCCCTCACCGGCGAAAGCCAGCACGCGGCGCAGCTGCGGCTGCAGCAGGACGGGTTGGCCGTCACCTCGATCGCCGAGCTGCGCTCCGCCGATTTTCCCAGCGGCACCGTCATCGCCCAGGACCCGCCCGCCGCCGCCCGCGGCACTCAGGTAGCCGTTCTCGTCAACCGGGGCGAACAGAGCCGCCGCTACGTGATGCCCGATCTGATTGGGGTCGCCGCGCTGCGCGCCGTCGACTTGCTGCGCACTCGCGGCTTTCGGGTGACGGTCGTGGGTGAGCTGCCGTATCCGGGCGTCCCCGCCGGCGTCGTGTTGCGGCAGTATCCGGCTGCAGGGTTCCAGGTCGGCGCAGGCGATCCGATTTCGCTGGAGGTCAGCAAGTGACGGCTAAACGCATCCGCATCGCGCCGTCGATCCTCTCCGCAGATTTTGCCGCGCTCGGAGCCGGAATCGCGGCCGTCGAAAAAGGGGGCGCGGATTTCATCCACGTCGATGTCATGGACGGCCACTTCGTTCCCAACATCACGATTGGGCCGCCCGTCGTAAAGGCCGTCAAACGGGTCGCGCGCGTGCCGCTTGACGTGCATCTGATGATCACCGATCCCGATCGCTACGCGGAGGCGTTTGTCGACGCCGGGGCCGACATGTTGTCGGTTCACGTCGAAGTGCTTCCCCACCTCCACCGGAGCGTTGCGTTCATCAAGAGCCTGGGTGTCAAAGCCGGAGTCGTGCTGAACCCGTCGACGCCGGTTGTTGCGATCGAGGAGATTGCGGGCGACGTGGACTTCGTGCTGGTGATGTCGGTGAATCCAGGCTTCGGCGGTCAGAAATTCATTCCCACCAGCCTGCGCAAAGTCTCTGCCATTCGCGCCCTGCTCGATCGCGCCGGGAACCCGGCGCCGATCGAAATCGACGGCGGCATCGACCTCTCGAACATTGCGCGTGCAGTCGACGCAGGGGTCGAGATCATCGTCGCCGGCTCCGCAATCTTCAACGCGTCCGATCCTGCCGCAGCAACCAAGGCCCTCAAGGATGCAGCGGCGGCGGTCGCCACCTGATGACCGATAGGACGCCGCAAGCGATCAGCATTCGCGTCCGGTACGCCGAAACCGACAGGATGGGCGTCGTGTATCACGCGAATTATTTTGTGTGGTTCGAAGTCGGTCGCTGCGAGCTGCTGCGCCTGGTTGGAAGGAGCTACCGCGAGATGGAGGACGCCGGTGTCGGCCTGCCGGTGATCGAGGCGCACTGCGAGTACAAATCACCGGCGCGCTACGACGATGAGCTGCAGGTGAAGACGTCGGGAAGGCTGCTGTCGCCGGCGCGAGTGGAGTTCATCTATGAGATCAGCCGGCCGTGTGACGGAACTGTTAACGCTCTCGGCCGTACCGTGCATGCGGCCGTCGACGCGACCGGGCGGCCGTGCCGTTTGCCCGACTACATTCGGGAGCTGCTGCCATGAGGGCGTTAGTCACCGGCGCGGCCGGGTTTATCGGTTCACATCTCACCGGAGCGTTGCTGGATGCCGGCGCAACGGTCACCGGCATCGATTGCTTCACCGACTACTACCCGCGGGCACTCAAGGAGGCGAACCTCGCAACAGTGCGGGGGCGGTCGGGATTCGCGTTCGTCGAGGCGCCGTTGCAGGACCTCAACCTCAAGCCGGTGCTGTCCGGGATCACCCACGTATTCCACCTGGCCGCCCAGGCGGGGGTTCGGAAAAGCTGGGGCCGCGACTTCGACGTCTA
>Ga0136617_10004899_pt1 | contig 11983 bp, 8 predicted proteins | sample AntDrymUQ3222106_2_FD_129672 | JGI IMG/M metagenome (GOLD analysis project Ga0136617, IMG submission 129672) | Polar desert sand microbial communities from Dry Valleys, Antarctica - metaG UQ322 (21.06) | ecosystem: Environmental > Terrestrial > Soil > Desert | place: Antarctica: Dry Valley...
GCGCCGACGGCGTTCCCGCGCCGTTTCTCGCGCAGTTTGCCGGAAAAGGACACGACGACGATTTACTGCTCGGCGCGGACATCAAAGCGAGCGGCGCAAACGAAGCGCAGGCGAAAGCGATAACCGAAGCCGTCCGCGTGGACGTTTTGACGATGCAGGCACTTTACGGCGCGTCGCACAAACACTAAAAAGATGAGTTTCAAGTTTCAAGTTTTAAGTTTTAAGTTCGCTCGGCGGTCAGCAGCGGCAGTTGTCAGTTTTTTACTGCTCGCCGTTCTGCTCACCGCTTACGGATTACGGCTTACGGTTCGAGCGCACGACGGAGAAGACCATTCCGCCGATAAGAAAACCGAAACGACGAACGGCGCACCAAAGACCGCCATGACTGGAGTAAAAATCGCCAGTGTTACCGCCGAGCGTAACATTCAATCCGATGCCGGGCAATTTAATTTAAAACTGACGCGCTACCCGTCAGACCCGCGCACGGGCGAAGAAGTGCAATTTGTCATCAATGTCTCGGAAAAAGTCGAAGGCGGTTTCGGCGGCGGCGAACCCGCCGCGCTCGATAACGCAACCGTTACGGCAAACATCACGACGGCAAGCGGGGCAAATATCGCTCTAAACGTCGCGGCGAAACACGAGGGTGGAAACGCTTATCGGCTGGTCTATGCTTTTCAAAACGCGGGCGATTTCAAAGTCGTTTTCAATATTGCGACGGGCGACAATCGCAATTTTTCGACCGATTTTCCCGTGAGCGTCAGCAAAGCTCCGATGAATTGGACGTTTTGGCTCGGATTGGCGATTTTAAGCCTTTTGACCTTGGGCGCACTCGGATTTGTCTTCGTCAAGTCGAAAGGTGTGAGCAACGGTCAACGAGTGCGGCGAGTCGCGCCGTTTGCTCTCGCCGCGATTTTATTTTTCGCGCTCGGCACATTCGCGTTGGCGTATTTTGCGCCGCCGCGCCAGTCGCGGGTCATCACAGCGGCGACGACCGCTGAAACCGCGTCGCCGGCGCAACTCGCCGACACGCTGACCAGCACAGTCAACATCCCGAAAGAATCGCAAATTCTGTTCGGTATAAAAACCCAGCCGGTCGAAGTTCGTCAAATTACAAGCGGTTTGAAAGTAACCGGCATCGTGCGGGCGCGTCCTGATGCACGTGCCGTCGTCGTTCCGCCGGTCGCGGGCAAAATCGTTTTGCGGCAGGGTTTGACCATCGGTTCGGCGGTCGGGCGCGGCGAGCAAATCGGCACGGTCGAGCAGATTCTGGACGTATCGGGTCAAACCGAACTCGAATCGCAACGGCTCGATGTCGAAGCGCAGCAGCGCGACATCGAGGCAAAGCGGCTTGATTTGAGAAATACCGCGCTCGCTCTGCAAGGGCAGCAAGCCCAGCAACGCGCCGCTGCGAGTCAAGCGCGAACAAGATTAGCGCAGGCAAACCGCGAACTGCGGCGTTCGGAAAATCTAGTCGAAGTCGGCGCAGTTCCGAAAAAACGAGTCGAAGAAGCACTCACGGCGGTCAAAGTCTTCGAGCAGGAAATCGCGTCCGCCGACAAACAAGTTGCGCTTCTGGAAAATCAAATCAAAGCGGCACAAGCCGGACAAACAATTTTTCGTGCGCCGCGCGTTAATCAGCCGACGCGCTCGTTTCCGCTGACCGCGCCGGTGACCGGACTTGTTAATGAAATCAAAGCGACGAGCGGACAGTTGGTTGAAACCGGAACCGAACTTTTGAGCATTAGCAATCTCTCGACCGTGCTTTTGGAAGCAAATGTCTTTGAACGCGATTTGCCGATAGTCCGCGAATCAACACGCGCGAGTTTTACATCGGCGGCGTTGTCGGGCGAAGTTTATACCATCGGCACGGCGGACGGCGACGGCAGAATCGTTTCCATCGGGCAAAACGTCAACGCGGAAACCCGCACTGTGCCGGTCATTTACGAAGTGATAAATCCGTCGCAACGCTTGCGCGACGGTAATTTCGTCGAAATCACGATTGACACGAGCGGCGACCAAAAAGTTCTCGCCGTGCCGAAATCGGCGGTTGTCCGCGAACAAGGCGCGACATTCGTTTATGTATTGACGGGCGGCGAAACTTTTGAGCGGCACACGGTTGCGCTCGGCGCGGAAGGCGCGGATTTTTACGAAGTCAAATCAGGATTAAAGGAAAGCGACCGCGTGGTTGTCGAAGGAGTTTATCAGCTCCGCACGACACAGCCAGCGGCTTAATAATTTACTAATAGAGGAAAAATGAGAAAAATATTTATATTAGGAACAGTTTTTATATTTTCAATTTTTGCCGTCTTTTTGGCGGCTTGTAGTAATGTGGCAACTACCCGAACCGCTGAAAATTCAAACGCGGCGGTCGTGGTGAACAGCGCAACCACCGAAGGCGACACGACGGCAAACGTCGAGCGGGCTTTTAAGGTTGATTTCAAAAGCGAGCCGGGAACGATAAACGCCGGAACACCGACGATGCTCTCTTTCACCGTCAAAGACAAGCAAGGCGCGATGGTCAAAGATTTACCAATCGTTCACGAAAAACCGATGCACTTGCTTATCGTGTCAAAAGATTTGGCAGAGTTTTATCACGTTCATCCCGCACAAAGTGCCGACGGCAGTTATCGCGTTTCGCACGTTTTTCCGAACGGCGGCGAGTATAAACTCTACGCCGATTTTACGCCGAAAGACGCGGTGCAGGTGGTCGAACAAATTGATATTAAAGTCGCCGGAACGGAACGCGCTAAAGTTGCGCTCGCTGCCGATACGAGTTTTGAGAAAACGGTTGAAGGCTTAAAAGTGGTCATGAAACCGAGCGCGGACGTAAAAGCCGGACAGGAATTAACGCTCGATTTTCAAGCCTTTGACGCTCTTTCAGGAAAACCTGCAACCGATTTGCAGAATTATTTGGGCGAACTCGCGCATTTTATCATTATCAGCGAGGATTTGAAAGATTTCGTCCACGCGCATCCGATGGCGAAAGGCGAAAAGATGGGCGATATGAAAATGGATGACAAAAAAGCCGACGAGCATTCCGCGGACGGACACGACCATTCGACGATGAACTCGACGACTACCAAAGCGAGTGCGTCGGAAGTTTCGGCGCACACGGCGTTTCCGCGAGCCGGACTTTATAAATTGTGGGCGCAGTTTCAGCGCGGCGGAAAAGTTATCAACATTCCGTTTATCGTCAATGTTCCGGCAGGCAGCACCGAACCGGCGAAAGCGGCGAATGTTTCCGCCGACACAACCAAAATTACGGTTTCCGCGAGCGGCTACGAGCCGTCGTCAATTCCGGTGAAAAAAGGTCAGCTCGTCAAACTCGCATTCTACCGCGCCGACGCGAACAACTGCGGCGGCGAAGTCGTTTTCGCCAAACAAAACATCAGAAAAAAACTGCCCGTCGGCGAAACCGTTTTGGTTGAATTCACGCCCACGGATGCGGGCGAAATTGCGTTTGCCTGTGGAATGGATATGATGCGCGGCAAACTCGTCGTCAGCGAAAATTAAAATTTTTGATAGACAATTCAAGAGGAAAGTAAATAGACATTTTCCTAAATAATTTTTTTACCGCAGAGACGCAGAGTTTTTTTGAAAATGTTTGGCACAATAGCTTTTGATTATCTCAAAAAGTGCGCGAATTTTATGAAAATCTATAAAAAGTTTTTGTTTTTCTCTGCATCTCTGCGTCTCTGCGGTTATTTTTTTCTGAAATTTAGTCAATTTTATTTTGGAAAGATGTCTAATGTATAAACTATTTACCGACAACCACCCGCGCCCGCAAACGCTTGCGCTATCATTTGTGGCTGGCGGTCATCAATTTTGCGTTGACCGCTTTGCTTTACGGCGTTTTATCGCTCTTTTATCACTCGCCGCAAACTTGAATTTTTCGTTAGGCAGAGCCAATAGCCGTTTCGGAATAGTTATAAAATGAACGCAATAATTAAATGGGCATTACAAAATCGGCTGATTGTCATAGCAATCGCGGCACTGCTTCTCGTTTGGGGCAGTTATGTCGCGCTCAATCTGCCGGTTGACGTTTTTCCCGACCTCAACAAACCGACGATTACGATTTTGACGGAAGCCGAAGGACTTGCGCCCGAAGAAGTCGAAACGCAAGTTTCGTTTCCGATAGAAACCGTGATGAACGGCGTGCCGGGCGTAACGCGGGTGCGTTCGCAAAGCGGTATCGGTTTATCAATCGTCTATGTCGAATTCGATTGGGGAACGGACATCTACCGCAACCGCCAACTCGTCGCCGAAAAACTGACCGAAGCCCGCGAGCAGCTTCCCGACGGAGTTTCGCCGTTTCTCGCGCCGATTTCCTCGATTATGGGCGAGATTATGCTGATTTCCGTTACTTCAAAAGACGGAAAAACAAGCCCGCTCGATGTGCGGACTTTGGCTGATTGGACGATTCGTCCGCGTCTTTTGACGATTGCCGGAATCTCGCAAGTGATTCCCATCGGCGGCGGCGTAAAACAGTATCAGGCACTCGTTTCGCCGGAAAAACTCGCGCAATTCAATGTTACGATTGAAGACGTAACGACCGCTTTGGAAAAATCGAATACTAATTCGACGGGCGGTTTTGTGGACGCTCAATCGCAAGAATATTTGGTTCGCAATCTCGGTAGATTTTATACGATTGACGAACTCAAACAAACGGTTGTCGCCTTTCGCAATAACACGCCGATTCTGCTTGGCGACGTGGCGACGGTCGAGTTCGGCGCAAAAATCAAACGCGGCGATGCCGGCAGCAACGGAAAACCCGCCGTGATTTTGTCGGTGCAGAAACAGCCGGGCGCAAGCACGACTGAATTAACCGAAAAAGTTGAAACGGCAATTAAGGAACTGCAAACGACTTTGCCGCCCGACATCGAAATTAACACGAATCTTTTTCGCCAATCGAATTTTATCGAGGCTTCCATCGGCAACGTCATCGAAGCTCTGCGCGACGGCGCGATTCTGGTCGCCATCATTCTGTTTTTGTTTTTGCTGAACTTCCGCACGACTGCAATCACCTTGACGGCGATTCCTTTATCGTTCGTTGTTACTTTTCTGATTTTCTACGCCTTCGGCATCACGATTAACACGATGACTTTGGGCGGTCTGGCGGTCGCCATCGGCGAGCTGGTTGACGACGCGATTGTTGACGTGGAAAACGTCTTCCGCCGTCTGCGCGAAAACCGCCTTTTGCCGAATCTGCGCCCGTCGCTCGAAGTCATCTATCACGCATCCTTAGAAATTCGCTCCTCAATCGTCTATGCAACGATAATCGTCGCCCTCGTTTTTTTGCCGCTCTTTATGCTGACGGGTGTGGAAGGCAGACTGCTTGCGCCGCTCGGCTTGGCGTATATCACCGCGCTTGTCGCATCTTTGTTCATTTCGTTGACGGTTACGCCCGTTCTCGCCTCTTATCTTCTGCCTCAGCTTTTTAAGTCGAGAGTCAAGAGTCAAGAGTCGAGAGAGGAAGAAACTTCCTTGACTCACGACTCACGACTCACGACTCACGACTCTTTTGTCGTGCGCTTCTTAAAAAAATACGACGAAAAAATTCTTCATTGGACGCTTCGCCATCCGTATAAAGTGATGGTCGGCGCGGCAATTTTGTTCTTTCTGACGATAGCGACTTTGCCGTTTGTCGGGACGGCGTTTCTGCCCGAATTTAACGAGGGAACTTTGACGGTCAACGTGCAGGCGCAGCCCGGAACATCCCTCGCAGAATCGAATCGCATCGGGCAAATCTCGGAAAAGTTGATTTTAGAAGTTCCCGAAGTAATTTCGACCGGCCGGCGAACGGGACGTGCCGAACTCGACGAACACGCCGAGGGCGTTCATTACACGGAAATTGACGTTGACCTGAAAGAATCCGACCGCACACGCGAGGAACTTTTAGCCGACATCCGCGAAAAACTCGCCGTCGTTCCAGGCGTTTCGGTCAATGTTGGACAGCCGATTTCGCATCGTCTTGACCATTTACAGTCAGGCGTTCGCGCTCAAATCGCCGTCAAACTTTTCGGCGACGATTTGGGAGTGTTGCGCTCAAAGGCGGAAGAAATCCGCAACGTCATGCAAACCGTCGAAGGCGCAACCGACGTGCTGATTGAAAAACAAGTTTTGATTCCGCAGATCCGTTTTAATGTTGACCGCGCCAAAGCCGCGCAATACGGCTTGTCGCCGGGCGAGATTACCGAAACTTTGGAGACGGCGCTCAACGGGCGCACCGTGAGCGAAGCCATCGAAGGAGCGCGGCGTTACGATGTCGTCGTGCGCTTCACGGACGCTTCGCGGAATAGTCTGGATGCGCTACAAAACGCGACGATTGACACGCCAAACAGCGCACAAATTCCTGTCTCGGCAGTTGCCACGATTGAAAATCTGCCGGGTCCGAATCAGATTTTGCGCGAGAACACGAAACGCAGAATCGTCGTCTCGGCTAACACCGGCGGGCGCGATTTAGGTTCGGTGGTCGGCGATATGCAGCAGCGAGTCGCCGCGCAGGTTAGTTTGCCGTCCGGCTATTTTGTCGAATTCGGCGGGCAGTTTCAGGCTTCGCAAGAAGCGACGCAGACGCTTTCGTATCTTTCCATTTTCTCGCTCGTCGCCATTTTCTTTTTGTTGATAAAAGCTCTCGGCGATTGGCGCGTCGCGTTGCAGGTGTTGATAAACATTCCGCTCGCGCTCATCGGCGCGATTTGGGCTTTGCATTTGTCAGGCGGCGTGTTCTCGATTGCCACCTTAGTCGGTTTCATCTCGCTCGTCGGCATCACTTCGCGTAACGGGATTATGATGATTTCGCACTATCTTCATTTAATGCGCGAGGAAGGCGAAGATTTTACCGAAAAAATGATTATTCGCGGCTCGCTGGAAAGACTTGTTCCCGTATTGATGACCGCGCTGACGGCTGGACTCTCCCTGATTCCGTTCGTGTTGGCGGCGGACGCGCCCGGCAAGGAAATTTTGCATCCGCTGGCAGTCGTCGTTATTGGCGGAATTTTGACTTCGACTTTGCTTGACCAACTCGTTACGCCCGCCGTGTTTTATAAATTCGGCAGACCTTCCGCCGAGCGCGTTATCGCCGAGCGACAGGGGCGTGCCGACGGCAAAAGCGAATGGGGAGACGTAGAAGTCGAAACGCCGAAAGATGCGGACGCGCCGCCGTTTTCAGAGCGAACGCCCGGTTCGGTGGTGGACGATTAAAATTCTAAGCAAAAGGTAAAACCCGAATGGAAATGGGCGGCAATGTTTTAACCTCCAGCAAAATCGTTGTTACGCTTAACGCGATTTTGATACTCGCGGCTGGCGTTTGGCTGTCGGGACGCGTTACGGCGATTTCTCGATGCGGGCAGGTGATGCGATGGATGAAATGCAAATGAACAATATGAAACATTGAGGATTTTTTGTGAAGCATTTATCTGATAATTATACCGAGAATTCAAGCCTGATTTTTTGCTTTATTTTATCTGCCGTCGCTTTCGGGTTGAACTGGACTTGGGAAATCGGACAGATGTTCGCTTATGCCGCGGAAGTTGGCGATTCTTGGAAAAGAAACAAAAAAATAAAACGTAAAAGTTTTAATTGATAGAAGAAAAGAAGATGATGACGACAACCGTTCTCGCCAAACAAGCGGACGTTTCGCTCTACACCGTGCGGCATTACACGCGCATCGGTTTGTTGAAGCCCATCCGCAATTCAACTAACAACTACAAAGTTTATCAGCCGTCGGACGCGGTTCGGGTGCGTTTTATTCAAGCCGCGAAAAATTTGGGATTTTCGCTCTCGGAAATCGCCGACATTTTAGACGAAGCCAAACACGGAAACTCGCCGTGTCCGCTTGTTCGAGAAATTATAGTCCGCCGCATTGAGGAAAATCACCGCAAAATAAAAGAAATGCAAAAACTTCAGCGCAAAATGGAAAATGCCTTCAAAGACTGGTCGAAAATGAAAGACTCGATGCCGAATGGCGATTCGGTTTGTCATTTAATCGAGTCGGTCGGCGAGATTGCAAAATAGGGCTTGACCTGACCCTTGCTGACAGGTTGTAGAATAATTCTGTCGTTAAAATTTAATGACAAGGCGGAATAAAATTATGACGGAAAAACAAATTAAAGCGACCGAAAAATTTATTGACCCGATCTGCGGAATGTCCGTTTCGCCCGAAACAGCTCGCGGCGAATTGGAATTTGAAGGACAAAAATATTATTTCTGCTCGAAAGGCTGTCTGGAAACTTTCAAACGGCAGAAAGCAATCGCCGATTCGCCGATTGCTCGAACAGATATGACCGAAGCAAAGCGCGAAGACGAAAGCGGTGCGGTGATTGACACGATTTGCGGGATGACCGTTACGCCGGAAACAGCCGCGGCAAAATATGAATCCGAAACGGGCGAAACCGTTTATTTCTGCTCGGTCGGATGCAAAAATAAATACGTTTCGCAAATCGAAACTGGCGGCGATAAAAACATTTACACGGTCAAGTCTACCAATCGCTCAAAGAAAAACGGCTTGGAAGTCGTTTCACACGGCGCGATGAAAGCCGCACCTGCCGGAGAATTTGTTGACCCGGTGTGCGGAATGTCAGTCGCGCCGGAAACTGCCGCCGGAACTTATGATTTTGAAGGCGAAACTTATTATTTTTGCTCGGCTGGTTGTGTTCATAAATTCAAGCAAAATCCGCGAGCGTTTCTCGAAGAAAAGAAAGAAGAAAAACTCGACGCGATCAGTCAGGGCGTTGAATACACTTGCCCGATGCACCCGGACATTGTGCAAATCGGTCCCGGAAGTTGTCCGATTTGCGGAATGGCGCTTGAGCCGAAAGTTTTGACTTTGGATGACGCGCCCGACCCGGAATTCGTTGATATGAAGCGGCGGTTTTGGATTTCAGCCGCATTGACGATTCCGGTTTTCGTGCTGGCGATGGCGGAGATGCTGCCGAATTTTAACGCGCTTATCTCGCCGAGAACTTCGCTTTGGATTCAATTCGTTTTGGCAACGCCGGTTGTGTTGTGGGGCGGATTTCCATTTTTTCAAAGAGCTTGGGCTTCGGTTAAAAATGTCAGCCCAAATATGTTCACGCTGATTGCCATCGGAACGGGCGCGGCTTATCTTTTCAGTCTTTTTGCTTTGTTCATACCCAATCTTTTTCCTGTTTCGATGCTGAATGAACATACCGGATTGATTGCCGCTTATTTTGAAGCGGCGGCGGTGATTACAACGCTCGTGCTTCTCGGACAGGTTTTGGAATTACGCGCCCGAAGCCAAACTTCAAGTGCAATTAAGGAACTTCTCGGACTTGCGCCGGAAACTGCAATCGTTGTTTTTGATGATGGAACGGAAGCGGAAATCGCGCTCAAAGACGTGCAAATCGGCGCGAGTTTAAGAGTTAAGGCAAACGAAAAAATTCCGACCGACGGCGCAATTACCGAAGGCGAAACTTCGGTTGACGAATCAATGGTAACGGGTGAATCAATCCCCGTCGAAAAAACGGCGGGCGACAAAGTTATCGGCGGAACAATCAACGGCAGACGCTCCTTTGTAATGAAGGCGGAGAAAGTCGGCAGCGACACCCTTTTAGCGCAAATTGTCAGAATGGTCGGCGAAGCGCAGCGTTCACGCGCTCCGATTCAACGGCTGGTGGATATTGTTTCAGGTTATTTTGTTCCGGCGGTTATCGTCATAGCACTTGTCGCGTTTGCCGTCTGGCTCGTTTTCGGCAGTTTTGCATACGCGCTGGTGGCGGCAGTTTCGGTTTTAATTATTGCCTGCCCGTGCGCTTTAGGTCTGGCAACGCCGATGTCAATTATGGTCGGAACAGGTCACGGCGCACGGCACGGCGTTTTGGTGAAGAAGGCGGAAGCACTTGAGATTTTGGAAAAAGTCAATTCGATTGTCGTTGACAAAACGGGGACTTTAACCGAAGGCAAGCCGCGTCTTCAAAAGGTGATTTCGTTAAACGGTATGGCTGAAAAGGAAATCTTAAAACTCGCTGCCAGCCTTGAAAAGTCGAGCGAACATCCGCTTGCCGAAGCAATCATCAAAGGCGCGGAAGAGCAAAATATTAAATTGGCAAAGGTCGAAAATTTTGAATCGGTAACGGGCAAAGGCATCGTCGGCAGCGTTGACGGTAAAAAGATTTTGCTCGGTAATGCCAAGCTAATGGAGGAAAACAGCATTGATTTTCCGGCGGACGGCGCAAAAGCCAATGAACTTCGCGCCGAAGGGCAGACCGTGATGTTTGTTGCCGCCGATGGAAAACCTGCCGGAATGGTCGGCGTGGCTGACACGATTAAAGAATCTGCCAAGGAAGCGATTGACGAACTGCACCGGCAGAGAATCGAAGTCGTAATGATGACGGGCGATAATGCAATAACGGCGGAAGCGGTCGCCAGAAAACTCGGCATTGATAAAGTTTTCGCCGACGTTCTGCCTGAACAAAAAGCAGAAAAAATCAAAGAATTACAAGCCGAAGGAAAAATCGTGGCGATGGCTGGCGACGGCGTGAACGACGCGCCCGCGCTCGCTCAAGCTGAGGTTGGAATCGCTATGGGAACGGGAACGGACGTAGCAATGGAATCCGCCGACATCACGCTTTTGAAAGGCGACTTACGCGGTATTTTGCGGGCGAAAAAATTGAGCGAAGCGACGATGAAAAACATTCGTCAAAATTTGTTCTTCGCGTTTGTTTATAATTTGATTGGCGTTCCGATTGCGGCGGGCGTTTTGTATCCGATTTTCGGTTTGCTTTTGAGTCCGATGATTGCGAGTGCGGCGATGACATTCAGTTCGGTTTCGGTGATTTTGAATGCCTTGCGACTTAGAAATTTGAAGTTGTAATCGTTATATTTCAAGGGGCAAAAACACGCGTATCTAAAAATTTGCGTTGGGGTTTGGCTAAATAATGCCAACCATCTAAAATTTGATTGAAAAACAAGATAACCCTTCAAAAACTGTCCGAAGTATTAATTTATAAAAGCGTGGTATATTTAAAGACTAACTTCAAGCGTTAATCTCAAGATGATGCCGATGCAAAAATGGAGTGCGGACATCTATCAAAAAATTAAAATACAGGAGAAAATATAAAAATGTCTTTCAATAAAATTACAATAATTGGAAATCTGGGAAGAGATCCCGAACTTCGATATACGCCGCAAGGCGATGCCGTCTGCGATTTTTCCGTGGCGGTCAACGACCGCAAACGTGATAAAGCCGGAGAATTTCAAGATGTAACCACCTGGTTTAAAGTTACCTTTTGGCGCAAGCAGGCTGAAAATGCCTCCAAGTATCTCACAAAAGGACGACAAGTTTATGTCGAAGGTCGTCTGCAAGTCGAAGAATGGACTGACCGCGACGGCAACAACCGCCAGACCCTAGCAATTCAAGGCTCGGAATTACAATTTATCGGCGACAGAAGCGGTGATGAACGCTCCTCAAATTCACCAACTGAAAATGACTTTACCGATAATATCAGCGATCAAAAAACAGACAACGTTAATAATAGTAGCTCTTCTGCACCTACTGATGACGACATCCCGTTCTAGAGAAGAGGTCAATTTACTCGGAGAGCAAAATAATACTCATCTCAAAGATATTTACGGAGAGAGTAAAACCGAAGATTTTGCACATAGCAACTATCTTCATTAATTAAAAGAAAAGGTGTCTGGTTGAAAACCAGACACCTTTTCTTTTACCGTATCAGCCAAAATATTCGGTCAACATCAATCAATAAATTTATCTGATAATTTTAAGAAATCCAACTACCCATTTTTCTAAATTTTTGAAAGCGCAATTCCATTCTTTGCTTGGCATCCATAATACTTAATTCTTTCAAATGGCGAAGCAAAATTTCCTTTAAATTCTCGGCTATTTTTTTATAAGACACCTGTTGTTCTGAATCTTATCCAAACTTAACTTCCAAACAGTTAATTCCCATACAATTTCATTTAATAACCCAAATTTCATTAAATTAACCCCCGTCCAAATCCA
>Ga0136617_10004900_pt1 | contig 11983 bp, 14 predicted proteins | sample AntDrymUQ3222106_2_FD_129672 | JGI IMG/M metagenome (GOLD analysis project Ga0136617, IMG submission 129672) | Polar desert sand microbial communities from Dry Valleys, Antarctica - metaG UQ322 (21.06) | ecosystem: Environmental > Terrestrial > Soil > Desert | place: Antarctica: Dry Valley...
GCTGTCGTGCCGGGGAAGCTCGGCATCGGCGTCTACTCGCCCGGGTTGGACGTCTACGGCAACAGCGTCCGGGGGGTGAGCGTCTGTCGAGAGATCGCCGCGCGGATGGGCCTGCACGTGTTCGCTACCGAAGACGAGGACGCGATGCTTGGAGACGCCGCGCCCGCGGCGGAGCACGAATCGGGGTCTTGACACCGCTACGCCCGTCGGCCCCTGCCCCGGTGGGCGCTGCAAATCGTGTGCGACGTTCGCAGGGGCGCATCCAGCGCGATGCGCGACCGGGCGCGGCCGTAGCAGTTCGGGGTAGGCCGCACGTCATGGCCAGCGACGCTTGTCCCCAGAGCCCGCGGCCGCGGTGACGTCGGTTCTCGTCATCGCCGCCCGTGCCGTCGTCGCGATCTGCATGGTGCTGCTCGTGGTTCTGGTCGTCTTCGATGCGCACGCGGAGCGATTCACCGCCGGCTTGGCGCCGCTTCAGTTCAGCGGCCAGGTGGAGGGTGACCTCCGTGAGGAGTACGCCAAACTGGTGGGCGTCGCACACAACGCCGGAGATGACATCGGGGCGGCGCACGAAGCGGCGGCGCACGGCGTCGACGCGGTCGAGATCGACGTCACGTCCGTCGGCGGTGAGCTGCACGCGTCGCACGACGCGCCGGTCCCGTTCTTCGAGACGCTGTTCTTCCGCGGGCCCGAGCTGGAGGAGGCCTGGGACGCCGCCCGGCTGCGCGACACGGTCCTACTGCACCTCAAGGAGTCCTCGCCGGCGTACCTGGAGGATCTCCGCCGATTCCTCTCAACGCGGCGTGACCGTAAGCTGATCATCCAGACCGGGGACGCACGGTCGCTTCGCGTACTGCGGCGGACAGTGCCATGGGCCGAGCGCTTGCAGCTGATCTTCACCGAGCGGGACCTGGAGGCCCTCCGCGGGGACGCCGGGCTCGTCGCCCTGCTGGACGGCGTCAGCGTCCGCGATCGCCTCTTGACCGCGTCGCGGCACGCGTGGCTGGAGCAACGCGGACTCAAGACCTTCGCGTGGACCGTCAACGACAACCGACGCATGAACGAACTGATCGAGCGCGGGCTCGACGGGCTCATCACCGACAGGCTGGACTTCATGGCGCTGCTGGGCGGTCGACCCGAGCTCGTGCGGTGAGCCGTCGGCCTGAGACAGCGCGCCGCGCGGCACGCGACGTGGCGATTGCGATCTCCCTCGTCTTCGCCGTCGTGATCGTGGGCGCGAATTTCGTACTGGTCGAGGTGCGTCTCCCCGGACTCACTTTCGAGGCCCGGCTGGGCTGGGTGATCCTCATCGCGTTGGCGCTCGGTTTCGGGGCGGGAGCGCTTTGGATGCGTCGAGCCCATTGAGGAACACGTCATGCTGCCGGCCGGAAGTTCCCTCCTGGTCGGGTGAAGGAGTCATAACCTGGGCGGCGAATCTCGTTGGCGATGGCTTGAGGCGAGGCGGTTCGGCGTCCGCCCAGCGCTTGCGTGCGTAGCCCCCGGCGATCACTGCAGCGGCCGTGATCGGCGTCGCAGCGCCGCACCGATCATGCCGCCGAGCACGCCCGCCAGTGGTCACGGCGAGCAGAACCACCATGGCCGAGCTGACGCGCTGGGCCATGTGCCACGGCCTCGTTTGATCTGTAGCGGTTGCGATTGGGAGCGCTCCCCATGGGCACCGGCCGCCGAGTAGGCGACGCTGGTGAGGTCCTGAACGGCAGTCCACGACAAGGAGCTGATTGCCATGGGCCCTTACCCGCATCGCGTCGATCCACAGCAGGAGCAGGCGACCCGTCGGACAGCGTCCGACGCCGCGCCGGTCATCCCGCAACCGCTGCCTGAGGCAAACAGGAGAGGGTCCCGCGCGGCGGTCGCCGTGATGCTCGCGGCCCTCGCGATCATCGTCCTGGTCGTGCTGCTCTGACAGGACCCACCGCCCGCCCGCCGTCCCCCTGCGGCGGGCGGGCCTTGACTTTCGGCCCGCGTCATGCCCACTTCCCCGAACTGCCGCACCAGTCATCCGGCATGATCCGCGTCGCCGTCGTCGACGACCACCACGCCGTGCGCCTCGGGCTGCATGCGGCGATCCGTTCCGAGCCCGGCCTGGTCCCGGCCGGTGCGGCGTCGGACGGGGCCAGCACGGCGCCGATGGTCGATCGCTCGCGGCCGGACGTGATCCTGCTCGACTACCACCTGCCCGACGCGGACGGCTTGACACTGTGCCGCCGCATTAAGTCCGAGCCGCTGGCGCCCGCCGTCATCCTGTACTCCGCCTTCGCGGACGACGCGATGACCGTGCCGGCACTCGTGGCAGGAGCGGACGGCATCGTGCACAAGGGGGGTCCCGTGCGTGAGCTCTTCGAGGCGATCCGCGAGGTGGCACGAGGCGGGGACGCACTGCCGCCGGTTTCGCCGGCGCTCTTCGAGGCCGCCGGCCTGGCCCTCGATCCAGAGGACCCTCCGATCGTCGGGATGCTGCTCGACCGCACGCCGCTCGCCGACATCGCGGACACCTTGCGGCTCGAGTCGGCCGAGCTGCGAGATCGCATCGACCGCATGCTGCGCCGGCTGAAGGTCACGGTGCCCTCCGGGGCGCCGTGAGGTGCTCGGAACCACTTGGCCGGCAGCCTGAGGATTCGAGGGTCGGCGACGGCGAGCCCGTTCTGTGCATTCGGCGCGCGCGCCGGCCAGGCCAAGCTCTTGGGCATCGCGAGGGCGTCGGCGCTGGGCTCCGCGGTGGTGGACAACATCCCCCCCACGGAGATGTCCGGCGGTTTCCGACCTCCCAGGCATTTGGTCGGCTACCTGGGGCTGCACCCGACGGTCCGGCAGTGGCGCTGCGCGCCACGGCCGTGTCTCGAAGGAGGGCTCGGCCACCGCGAGGCATGTGCTCGTCGAGGCCGCCTGGTCGGCGGCCATGGCACCCGTGCCCGTGCACGCGTTGCCCAGCGCGCCCCCACGCGTCGTGGCCACCACGTCGCCACGGGCGCTGTGGCGCGCAAGCTGACCGTCCGGGCCTGGCAGCTGCTCACGCGCGGCGAGGACTACGCCTTCCAGCGTCCCAGCGTCGTCCGACGCAAGCTCCGCGCGCTTGAGCTCAAGGCCGGCGCACCCCCAGCCGAGAGCAGCCCCAACGTCAACGCCGTCTGGGATACCACCGGCGACGCCGCCGAGAAGCGCCTCGCCGAGCAAGCCGAGGCCGCCTACCGCCGTTTGATCGCCGACTGGCACGCGAGCGGCCCGAAGGCGGGCGCGGGCGCGACACCGGAGCGCGCATCAGAGCGTCAGCCCGCCGAGTCCCGGACCGACGGCCACGGCAATCGACACCGACGCCATGCTGCCACCGTCGCCCGCCTGCGTGACGAAACAGTCCCGCCGAGGGGCGCGCGCGCCCGTCCGGAGAGACGAAGACAACGGCCGGCATCGGCGCGGCGGTGATGCGCTGCACGATCTCGCGCATCGAACTTTTCAGTCCGCCGGCCGTGTCGAGGCGCACGATCACGAGCGGCGTGCGCGCCCGCGCGGCGTCATCGAGCGCCCACCGCATCCCAGACGCCGCCCCCGAAGCGAGAGCGAGCGGGCGTGCGCCGGTCCGCGCCCGACGTAGGTAGGTGGCGTCCCGCATCCCGGGTGTCGGCATCGCGCTCATTGGCCTACGCGCCCGCGCGCGGGTCGGGCTTCCGCCGCGCGACGAGGTCGGTATCCAGGCGGCGCAGCTCCTCGGCGGGAAACTCACCGAGCAGCTCCCAGGCGAGGTCAAGCGTCTCCTCGATGGTGCGCCGGCGCGTACCCTGGTCGATGAACCGGCACTCGAAGGCGGCCGCGAAGTCGAGGACGCGGCGGTCCTCGTCGGAGAGCCCGGCTTCGCCCACGATGGCGGAGAGCTGCCGGACCTCCCGGCCGCGTGCGACGAGCGCGAACAGCTGGTCGGCGACTGGCCGGTGGTCTTCGCGGGTCCGTCCTTCGCCCACGCCGGAGTTCATCAGCCGGCTGAGCGACGGGAGCACGTCCACGGGCGGGTCGACGCCGCGCCGGTGCAGGTCGCGGGCGAGCACGATCTGGCCCTCGGTGATGTAGCCCGTGAGGTCGGGGATGGGGTGGGTGATGTCGTCGTCGGGCATCGAGACGATCATGAGCTGGGTCAGCGAGCTGTTGCGTCCGTGGATCCGGCCCGCCCGCTCGTAGAGCGATGCCAGGTCGGTGTACATGTAGCCGGGGTAGCCGCGCCGGCCGGGGATCTCCTCGCGCGCGGCGCCGATTTCGCGCAGCGCCTCGCAGTAGTTGGTGACGTCGGTGAGGATGACGAGTACGTGGCGGTCGAGCTCGAAGGCGAGGTGCTCGGCGATGGTGAGCGCGGCGCGAGGCGTGAGCAGCCGCTCGATGGTCGGGTCGCCGGCCTGGTTGAGGATGAGCACGGTCCGCTCGATCGCGCCTGTCTCCACGAGCCGGGTGCGGAAGAAGTCCGCCTCGCGGCGGGTGATGCCCATGGCGGCGAAGACGACGGTGAACCCGTCCTCCTCGGCGCCGGGCACGCGGGCGTGCTCGGTGATGCGGGCCGCGAGCTCGGCGGCGGGGAGGCCGAAGCCCGAGAAGATCGGCAGCTTCTGGCCGCGGACCAGCGAGGCCAGCCCGTCGATGGCCGACACGCCGGTCTCGATGAAGTCGGAGGGGTTGGCCCGCGCGACGGGGTTCAGGGGCGCTCCGTTGACGTCGCGCTCGTCGGTCGTGGCCGGCGGCGGGCCGCCGTCGATCGGCCGGCCGGACCCGTCGAGGATGCGGCCGACGAGCTCGGTGCCGACGCCGATACGCGCGGTGCGCCCGTGCGTGCGCACCGCGGTCTTGTCGACGTCGAGTCCGCGCGTGCCCTCGAGCACCTGGACGACCATGCGGTCGCCCTCGATCTCGAGGACGCGGCCGTGGCGCATCTCCCCGTCCGGGCCGAGCAGCTCGACGACCTCGTCGAAGCCGACCCCGACGGCCCCCTCGGCGATGACCAGGGGACCGGCGACCTGCGTGACAGTGCGGTGCTCGACGGGGAACGGACGCGGGGTCATGTAACGAGCTCCTCTTCGATGGCTCCGATCAGCTCGTCGCAGCGGCGTGCCGCCTCCGCCGCGTCCCAGCGGCGCATTCCCGCGAGCTCCTGCAGGCTCTTGGCGGCCAGCACCTCGTCCGGCGCGGTCCCGGCGTCCACCGCGGCGGTCATCGCCGCATGTGCGCGCTCGAGCGAGCGCAGCATGGCGTGCTGGACGAGGGGCGGCGTGTACGCGTCCTGGGCGTCGAACGCCGACTGGGCGAGGAAGGCCTCGCGCAGCGTGCGGCCGCTGCGCAAAGTGACCTGCTGCGACGGGTCAAGTGCGTCGGCGCCGAGCAGCGCCACGAGCTCCATCAGCCGCTTCTCCTCGCCCAGCAGCTCGAGCGCCCACGAGCGCAACTCCGCCCAGTTGGGGGCGACGTGCTCGGCGAACCATGTCTCAAGCGGGTAGAGCGTGTAGCTGCGCGCCGGGTCGACCGCCGGGTAGTGCCGCTGACGGGCCAATTCGGCGTCCAGCGCCCAGAAGGCGCCCGCCAGATGCAGGCTGTGCTGGGTCACTGGCTCGGAGAAGTCGCCGCCGGGCGGTGAGACGGCGCCGATGACGGTGATCGATCCCTCGCGCTCGCCGCCGCCGAGGCACCGCACTCGCCCGGCGCGCTCGTAGAACCCGGCCAGGCGCGTGGCCAGATAGGCGGGATAGCCCTCCTCGCCGGGAACCTCCTCCAGTCGGCTGGAGACCTCCCGGAGCGCTTCGCCCCAGCGGCTGGTGCTGTCGGCCATCAGCGCGACGTCGTAGCCCTGGTCGCGGAAGAACTCCGCGATCGTGATGCCGGTGTAGACGCTGGCCTCGCGCGCGGCGACCGGCATGTTGCTCGTGTTGGCGATCAGGACGGTCCGCTCCATCAGCGGCGCGCCGGTCCGGGGGTCCTCGAGGGCCGGGAACTCCTCCAGCACCTCGGCGAGCTCGTTGCCGCGCTCGCCGCACGCGACGTAGACGACCACGTCGGCGTCCGACCACTTCGCCAGCGAGGTCTCGAGCACGGTCTTGCCCGTGCCGAACCCGCCGGGGATCGCCGCCGCGCCGCCGCGCGCGACCGGGAACAGCGCGTCGATGACCCGCTGGCCAGTGATCAGCGGCACGTCGGCGCTCAGCGCGCCGGCATGGGGGCGCGGCTCGCGCACCGGCGAGCGCTGGAGCATGGCGACGGGCGTGTCCCCGACGGTCGCGATCGCCTCCTCGACGCTCGCCGGGCCGGCGTGGACGGCGGTCACGGTTCCGGACAGTCCGGCCGGCACGAGGACGCCGTGCGCCAGCGCGCCCGTCTCCTGCACCTCGCCGAGGAGGTCGCCCGGCCCGACCTCGTCGCCTTCGGCCACCGCGGGCTGGAAGAGCCACGCGCGCTCGCGGTCGAGCGCCGGCGCGTCGCCGCCCTGGGCCAGCATGGGCGCGCCGTGCGGGTCATCGCCGTCGCGCGCCAGCACCGTCAGCGGCCGCTGCGTGCCGTCGAAGATGCCGCCGAGCAGCCCCGGCCCGAGCTCGACCTGAAGCGGGTGGCCCAGGTCGGTCACCGCATCGCCGGTCCGCAGGCCGATCGTCGACTCGTAGACCTGGATCACCGCTCGGTCGCCGTCGAGGCGGACGACCTCGCCCGGCAGCCGCTGCGGGCCGACGTGGACGACGTTGTAGAGGCGGACCTGCGGGAGTCCCTCGGCGGTGACCACCGGCCCGGAGACGGCGCGGATCGCGCCGGGGGCGTTCGTGGTCGTGTCGCTCGTCGCGGTCATGCGGGCTCTCCCGGCTCGAAGGTGATCTCGTATCCGACAGCGCGCGCGAGGAGGGCCCGCAGGCGGGCCTGCCGGGTCCCGGCGCCTTCGGCGCGCCCGTCGGGCAGCTCGATGACGAGCGGAATGGCCGCCGCCTCGATGCGCTCGCGCAGCTCCGCGCCGGCCGCCTGCAGATAGCGGCCGGGCACGGCGATCACGCCGCCCTCGGACCCCTCTGCCAGAAGCTGCTCCAGCCGGCCGACGGCGGCGGCGGCGTCCTCGGCCGCCTCGACGGCGACGCCCGCCAGCCGGTATCCCGGCGCCTGCTCGGGGCCCGCCAGCACCAGCAGCCGCTCGCGCGCGCCGCCGCTCACGCCGTCACCAGCTCGTCCGCCAGGGCCCGCACATCGCCGCCCGTGGCGGCCTCGGCGACGATGCGAAGGTTGCGCGCCTCGAGCTCCTTGAGCAGCGTGAAGGCGGCGGGCACCGCGGCGCCGAGCGGATCTCCCGCCCGCAGCTCGCGACGCGCGGCGGCGGTCGCGACGGCCTCGAGCCCGCCTTCCAGGCCGGCCAGGTCCTCGTCCTCGTGGGAAAAGCGCTCGAGCGTCGCGCGCCAACGGCGGGCGGCCGGCACGGAGGCGAGGCGGCGGGCCGCGTCGGCGGCCCCGTCCTCGCGCGCGGCGGCGGCGAGGGCGGCTCGCGGCAGCGTGCCGGCGGGCACGACGCGCAGGCTCTCGCCGTCCTGGCGGGACTCGCCGGCGGCGCGGAGCACGGCCATCACGTTGCGCAGGTCGACCTCGCGGCGGACCGTGTCGGCCACGGGATCGGCGGCGCCGCCGAGCTCGCGGGCGCGCTCGAGGAGCGACTCGAACGCGGCCGTGGCCAGGCGCCACTCGAGCGTGGGGAGATCCTCGTCGCGCTCGTACGCGGCCCATCCGCGCCCGAGCGCGGCGGCGAGCTCCGGGGAGGGCAGGCGCCAGGCCACGAGGCGCTCGACGGCGGCCGCCGGCTCACGCTGGCGCCCGAGCTCGGCGGCCGTCGGCTGGTCGAGGCCGCCGAGCGGGACGAGCGCCTGGGCCGTGTCCTGGTCGGGGCGTCCGCGCGCGTGCGTTCGGACGACGACCAGGAGGTTGTGCAGATCCCAGCGCCGCAGCAGGAGGTCGACCACGTCGCGCGCCGGGCCGTCGTAGAAGCTCCGGAGCTCCAGCAGCGAGCGTGCGAGGTGCCGCGTGATCGCACGGTGCAGCGATCCCGGCATGCGGCGCCGGGCAGCCTCAGCCTGGACCTCGGGCGCGTACGGCGTCCGGGAGAGCTCGCCGATCAGCCCGTCGCCGTCCAGGGTCAGCAGCCGCTCGAGGTCCTGCCGGCCGAGCAGGGCGGGGAGGCGGGCCCGCAGGCGCGTGTTGCCGTAGACGAAGTCGGCCCCGCTCATGGCGAGTCCTCCCGCGCGAGGTCTGAGACGACGACGGCTCGTGCCCGCGTCGTGACGCTTGCGAGGCGCTCCTCGAGCGTGTTGCGGACGGCGCGGCCGCGGCCGTCGGCCAGCACGACACCGCCCCAGCCCGAGTACGTCGTCTGGAGCCGCATGCCCCACTCGTCCGCCAGCGCCCGGCCCGCGGCGGCGTCGCGCGCGTCGACGTCGAGGATCTCCGCCGCCGGCAGCAGCTCGCGCGCCTCCTCCGCCAATGCGCGCAGCAGCGCGTGATGGCCCGCGCGCTCGCGGAGGCTGTCCAGCCGCGAGCGGACCTCGTCGAGGGCGGCCTGGACGGCGGCCTCGCGCACCGTCCGCAGTGCCGCCGCACGCTCCAGGCGCGCACGGGCACGCACGCGCTCGGCCTCGGCGCCCGCCGTCGCCTGTGCCTCCCGCACCGGCGCCTCGGCGAGCTCGCCCGCCTCCGTGCGCGCGCGGTCCAGGATGGCCCGCGCGTCCGCGCGGCTGGCGGCGTCGAGGCGCTCGGCCTCCTCGCGGGCGTCGCGCTCGAGCGACTCCAGGAGCTGCGGGAGGGGCATCAGGCGAGCAGAAGGATCGACATGGCCGCCACGGCGAAGCCGAGGATGACCAGCGTCTCGGGGAGCGCGACGAGCAGGATGGCCCGGCCGGTCAGCTCCGGCTTCTCGGCGATCGCCGCCATGGCGGCGGCGCCGATGCGGCCCTGCGCGTACCCCGTGCCGATCGCGGCCAGCCCGACGGCCAGGCCGGCGCCGATTGCGATGAGTCCGATCTCCATGGTGTGGCTCCTTTTCATGGTTGGTCAGGCGGCGGTGGTGGCCCCGAAGGGACGGAACGGCCGGCCGCCGCCGATGAGGAACTTCTGGAAGAACTCGACGTAGTGCAGGCGCAGCGCCTGGACGGTCGGGCTGAGCCCCGCGAGGGCGACGTTGAGCGCGTGCAGCAGCGTCGCCACGACGATCCCGATCCCCGCGGGCGCCACGACGGCGAACTCGTTGGCGACGATCGCCAGGTAGACGGAGGCGAGCCCGACGGCGGCGAGGCGCAGGTAGGACAGGACGTTGCCGACCGCGCCGACCAGCTCGAGCGCGCCGGTGATTGCTCCGAGCGCCCCGTGCAGGAACAGCACGAGCACCAGTCCGACGATCACCGCGGCGGCGGCGACGGGAAGCGCGCGGGCCGCGAGTACGTCGGCCGCGATGCCGGCCAGCGAGAACAGGCCGATGAGCACGAGCATCGTCCCCAGCCGGTCGAGCGCGTCGTGCGAGCGCCCGGCGCGCCAGAACTGCCAGACCCCGAGGAGGAGGCCCAGCAGGACGTGCGCGGCCCCCAGGCCGACCGCGAACAGCAGCAGCGGCTCGAGCGCGTCCGGGCTGCCGCGATAGAACCAGACCGCGTCCATGCCCAGCCAGCGGCGGGCGGCGTTGCCGAGTGCCTCGCCGTAGAGCACGCCGAAGAGCATCGACCAGGCGGCGCCCATGGCCAGGACGCCGCAGATGTCGCGCGCGATCGCGCTGTGGCCGCCGAAGCGCCGCCGAGCCCACAGCGCGAGGCCGAGGAGGATCGCGCCGTAGACGACGTCGCCCACCATCGCCCCGATCATCACCGGCATGAGCAGCGCCATGAGCAGCGTGGGATCCAGCGTTCGCGACCCCGGCGTGTCGAGCAGGCGCACGAGCGACTCGAACGGCCGGGCAGCCGCCGGCTGGCGCAGGAGCACCGGCGTCGTCCGGTCGCCGCGCTTGCGCGGAAGCGCCTCGACGGAGACCTCTCCGTCGAGTGCCTCCTCGAGGGAGCGCTCGAGGGCGGCGAGCTCGGGTGCGGGCACCCATCCGGCCAGCACGAAGGCGCGACCGGACACGGCCGCCAGCGCGCGCGCCTCCAGCTGCTCGAGCTCGGCCGCGACCGCGCGCCGGGCGCCGCCCCACGCCCCCACGTGCTCGTCCGCGAGCCGGTCGAGCTCGGCGCTGGCCCGCGCCTCAAGGCCGGGAAGCTCCTGCAGCCGCTGCTCCATCGCCTCGGCCGCCCCGCGCAGCGAGAGCCGCTCGAAGCGCTCCGGGAGCGGCAGATGGCGGACGTTCTCCTCGCGCAGGAGCACGTGCACCTCGTCGGCAGACTCGTGCGCGAAGATCAGCAGGCAGCCCACGACACCGACCTGCACCCGGGCGGCGACGAGCTCGAAGCGTCGGCCACCGAGCCGCTCGCCCAGCTCCTCGCGCAGCGCCTCCAGGATGGCGTCGTCCTCCGTAGCCAGGACGAGCGCCACGGTCTCGAGGCCGAGCGACCGCAGGTCGGCGTCGTCGAGCCGCGCCAGCTCCGGCACCAGCTCGAGCACGTGGCGCATGGGGTCGAGGTATCGCGGCAGGACGGCGCGCTCCTCGCGCAGCGCCTCCACCTCGCCGACCAGGCGGTCGACGTTCGGGCCGATCGCGGCGAGCTCCCGCCGCAGCCGCGGCTCGTCGAACGGCCCGGCCCGGTACGACGCCACCGCCCGGGCCGTGGCGCCGGCCGTGAGCGCGAGCAGGCCGTCGAGGCGGGCGGCGAGGGCGCGCAGGGCGCTCGCGCGTCGATCGCGCTCGGCGTCCGCAGGCGGCGGATCCCCAGGCACGCCGGGCACCGAGCTCGCGTCGACGAGCTCGACGCAGCGGGCGCTGTGCAGCGCCGCGAGCGCATCCTCGAGCCACCTCCGCGGGCCGGCAACGGCAACCTTCGTCATGGGGACCTGCACCGCTATGCCCTCCGCGGGAGCACGGCCGCGAGAATCGCCCGCACCGCCGCCTCGCGGCCGCGCGCGGCCCGTGCCTGCAGCGCGGCGGCGTCGGCATCGGTCCGCCGGGCCAGCTCCGCTGCGTCGCGCTCCGCTGCCTCGAGCGCCTTGCGGCGCACGTCCTGCGCGGCGGCCCGGCCGCGCTCGCGGGCGTCGTCGAGGAGCCGTTCGGCCTCACGCTCGGCGTCGGCGACGCGAGCGTCGGCCTCAGTGCGCACGCCGAGGCGCTCGTCGAGCACCCGCTCGAGCCGGCCGACGGCGACCATCGACTCGGCCCGGTCCCCGCCGGTGCCGGGCTCGCCGGTCATCGCGCTCCCGCCTTCTCGCGCCGGCGCTTGGCCCGCCGCAGGCGCGTCGCGTCCTCGCGCTCGCGCTCCTCGAGGACCAGCGCGATGCGATCGCGCTCACCCGCGAGCCGCGGCAGCACGACGTGCTCGAGCGCGTTCATCCGGCGCGTGGTCGCGGCGATCTCCCGCGCCAGACGGCGCAGGGTCCGCTCCGCGACGGCGGACTCCAGCAGGAGGTCGACGACCGCCTCGTGCGCGCCGGCGGCGCGATCGACCCGTGCGGTCGACGCCACGGGCGCATACCCGCGGGAGGCGAGCGGGCGCGCAGCGCGCTCGGGCTCGGTCTCGACGAGGTCGACGCCCGCCACGCGCCGGAGCCCCATCGGGGTAGCCAGGTCCCCCGAAGCGGCGAGCGCGGCGGAGGCGACGGTCTCGGGGCCATCGACGGCGACCGCCCGCGCCAGCGCGCGGACCGCCTCGGCCGCCCGCTCGTCGAGGACGTCCATGCGGCGCAACCCCGCGGCGCCGACGCGGTTGAACTCGCGCATCAGCGCGCTCCGCTTGGCGTCGAGCAGCTCGTGACCCTGCTCGGCAAGCGCGATCCGCGAGCGCCTGGCGAGCAGCTCCGTGCGCGTCGGGCTGACGTCGGACATCAAGCTGCTCCGAGGAACGTCAGGACC
>Ga0136617_10004902_pt1 | contig 11975 bp, 10 predicted proteins | sample AntDrymUQ3222106_2_FD_129672 | JGI IMG/M metagenome (GOLD analysis project Ga0136617, IMG submission 129672) | Polar desert sand microbial communities from Dry Valleys, Antarctica - metaG UQ322 (21.06) | ecosystem: Environmental > Terrestrial > Soil > Desert | place: Antarctica: Dry Valley...
ACCTTCGCCATCACGTCCACCACCGGCTGTGCCAGCCCTTCGGTAACGCCCTTGGCGCGATAGACCTTGGTGGCGCCGTACTTACCGAGCCCGGCGCAAGCGTCGTCGGCGATGTCGCCCACGACTACTACGCCGGCGTCGCCGCCGATCTCGCCAGCCAGCTTCGCCGCCTCGGAGATCGCTCCGAGCGAGTTGTTATTGAACTTGCCCTCGTCGTCATGGAGGGCGTAAACCAGAATGCCTGCCATCTAAATCAGCTTCCTTTCGTCAAGCCAGGCGACGATCTTCTCGACCGTCTCGTCCGTGTCCTCGTCCTCGATGATCTCGCCGCCCGCCTTCTCGGCCGGGGGATTGATCTCGAGCACGGCTGTCTTCGAGCCGCCCTCGCCGACCTGGTCGGCCTCGATGCCGACGTCGCCGGTGGCCTTCGAGTCGAGCTGCTTCTTCTTCGCACCCATGATCGCCTTGAGCGACGGATAGCGCGGCTCGTTGATCGCGTCGCCGACGGAGATCACGGCGGGCAGGTCGACTTCGACCGTGTCATAGCCGTACTCGGCCTGGCGCTCGCAGGTGAGGGTGCCCTGGGCGACGTCGATGTTGATGACCTGCGTAAGCGAGGGCATCTTGAGGTGGTCCGCGACGACCGCGCCGATTGTGTAGCACTCGCCGTCGTCCGACTGCTGGCCGAGCAGGACCAGGTCGGGCGACTCGGACTCGAGCACCTTCGCCAGGGCGTAGCCCGTGGCGCAGACGTCGGAGCCTTCGAGCGCCGGGTCGGTCAGGTGGACGGATCGGTCGGCACCGAGTGCGACGGCCTTGTGAAGCGCGCGAACGGCGCTCTCCGGGCCCATCGTCACGGCGACGATCTCGTCGACGTCCACAACGCCTCCCTCTCGAATCTGCATGGCGGCCTCGATGCCATGAGTGTCGAAGGGGTTCAGGTTCTTCTCGCCGGACCGGTCCAGACGCTTTGAGCCTTCATCGATCCGCTTCTGGACCGCTGCGTCCGGGACCTCCTTGACAAGACAACAGATCTTCAAGTCGGAGCCTCCTTAGGCGTTCAGTGAGGGGCATTGCCCCGAAGCCGAATGTGCTGTTTGTGGTGAGTGCGCTACCCCCGGGTTTGGGTGGGGTGCGCCGGGCATATTACCCAGTGCGCTGGCCATTGACTGACCAGTCAATCGAACTTCCAACCGGGCTCGCCTCACGGGGAACCCGGTGGCGATGCGCTACTCATCCGTAGGAACGAATGTTCGTGTCAGTTGACGGTCACCTTGTCAGAGCGGTCGTTCTGGCATTTGGTTCCAAGCGGAGTTCGATCGACCGGGATCACCGCATAGAGCTTGTTACCTGCCTGCATCGGGATGATCACGCGGAACCGGCCGCTCTCGGACGCAAAGGTCTTGTCGACCTTCTGGTCTGAGCCGGGCTGGGCACGGTAGACCAGCACCTTCCTGCCGACCACGCAGTCGTCCGCCGGCGAGCTCACTCGGCCCTTGAACTTCTGCCCGCTGTTCATCGACTGCCTGAACGAGACCTCGGACGGGACACTCATACCCGCTTCGGCCTGCGCCGAGACGCCCACCGCAAGCGCACATGTGAGGGCAAGAGTGGTCTTCGTGATTCTGGACTTGTACATGGTGGGCTCCCCTTGGATCTCGGTTGGCTCAGGCCCTGGAGCGCTCGCCGACCGCGCCGCGGATGAACTCCACTATCGCGTCGGTGGGCGCGCCGGGGGTGAAGACTTCAGCTACGCCGAGCTTCTTCAGCTCGGGCACGTCATCGGCGGGGATCGTCCCACCCACGGTGACCACAACGTCGTCGACGCCCTGGTCGGAGAGCATCGAGACAACCTTCGGCACCAGCGTCATGTGGGCGCCAGAGAGAATCGAGAGGCCGACTGCGTCGGCGTCCTCCTGGATGACGGTGGCGACGATCTGCTCGGGAGTCTGGTGGAGGCCCGTGTAGATCACCTCCATGCCGGCGTCCCGCAAGGCGCGGGCGATGATCTTGGCGCCGCGGTCGTGACCGTCCAGGCCCGGCTTCGCAACGACGACCCGGATGGTGCGCGCGTTCTCGCCCTCGCTCATTGCGCGGGAGCTTATTCGGCTTCGAGGCTACGAGCCGTTAACTGCCGAAGCCCGTGATCGCGGCGATCGCGCCGACGACGATGATGATGAGAACGACAGCGAGGAGGAGTGCCCCTCCGCCCAGGAACGCGGGCTTCACGCCCGTGCGGGTGTCCTCGATCTCGTGAACGTGCTCGGTGTCGACCTCGACGGGGGTATCGCCCGCATCGTTCACCCGTTCCTCATCGGAGAGGATCTCGGCGGCGGCGATCGCCTCCTCACGCGTGGCGTGGTTGGACAGCGAACGGTCCGCGTCCTCGCGGACGACGTCCCAGCCGTCGACCTCGTTCTTCATCACCTTGAGAGCCACCGAGAGGATCGTACCCCGAGGGTGGGAACTTAAAGCAAGGGTCAGGACTTCGCGGCCTCGTCCCGCAGGGCCTCGGAGCGCTCACCGACCGAGCGCAGGAACGGTGGCAGCGGGCGGACGAGCCCTCGGCCCGTCTCCCGCTCCCAGATCTGCTCGAGCTGTGCCAGGTGCTCGTCCATCACAGAGTCGATCAAGTCGAAGTCGGCGGCGCGGATCGCCGCCAGGGTCCGCTCGTGGATCTCGATGACCCACTCAGGCACGGTCGGTGCATGCATCGCCATGTCGCGGGCGATCTCGAGCCGGCCGAGGAGCGAGCGCATCATCTCGACGATCGTCGCGTTGCCCGTCGCGCGTGCGATCGTCAGGTGGAACTTCAAATCGAGCTGGAGGAAGAGGTCTTCGCCCGAGAGGAAGTCTTCGCTCGCCGCCACCTCACGCTGGCGCTCGATCACCTGAGCCATGGCGGTGAGGTCCTCCTGATCCGCATGGCTGGCGGCGAGCTGGGCGACCCGGGGCTCGATCAACCTGCGGGCCTCCAAGACCCCGGCCACCTCTCCGACTCTGAGCTCTGATCGCGAACGCAGGAGCTCGCCCGGGATCAGTTCCGAGATGACGAAGATTCCTCCCGACTGGCCGCGCCGGACTTCCAGCACACCCGCTTCGGCGAGGACCTTGATCGCCTCGCGAAGGCTCGGCCGACTGATGCGCATCTGAGCGGCAAGCTCACGTTCAGCGGGCAGGCGCTCGCCGATCTCGAGGTCTCCGGCCCGCACTCGCTCGGCGATCTGCTCGACCGCTTCCTCGAACGTCCGGCGCGTCGCGACCGGCTGAAAGGTAACCCCCATCGCGCGCCGAGTATAGGCACGCAGCAGATGTCCGTGCTCAATGGTAATCTTCCTTTACCTTTAGTAAGGGACGCTTCTATGGGCGCCTGCGAAGCAGAGAGCAAGCTTGGTCAGATGAGCAGACCGATCAAAACCCTTGACGGCACGGCCGCGCCAACCGGCAGGCGCTCGCGCGGGAGCCGGCCGAAGGTGCGCCGCGCCGGCGGTCGCACGGAGGCCCCGCGGGCGCCAAACCTCGACGACCGCTACCTGCTCGAGCGGGGGCGGATCCTGCTCACCGGGGTGCAGGCGCTCGCACGCGTCCTGCTCGACCAGCATCGCGCGGACCGCCGCGCGGGCCTCGAAACCGCCTCGATGGTCTCGGGCTACCAGGGTTCGCCGCTAGGCGGCTTTGACAAGGAGCTTCATTCGCACGCGGAGATCTTCAGCGACCACAGGGTGCATCTCGTCCCGGGGCTGAACGAGGAGCTCGGCGCAACCAGCGCTTGGGGAAGCCAGCTCGCGTCCGGCCTGCCGGGCGCCAGGTACGACGGCGTCAACGCGCTCTGGTACGGCAAGGCTCCCGGCCTCGACCGGGCAATGGATGCGCTCAGGCACGGCAACTTCGTCGGGGTCTCTCGCACGGGCGGTGCGATTGCCGCCGTCGGCGACGATCCGAGCTGCAAGTCGTCCACGATCCCGAGCGCGTCGGAGTCGCTTCTGGCAAGCCTCCACATGCCGGTCTTCTATCCCGGCGACGTGCAGGACGTGCTCGACCTCGGCCTCCACGCCTACGCCTGCTCGCGCGCTTCCGGCCTTTGGAGCGGGATGAAGATCGTCACCAACGTCGCCGACGCCCTCGCGTCGGCCGAGGTGTCGCCCGATCGCGTCTCGCCGGTCCTCCCCGATCCGGTCGACGGCCGTCCGCACGTCCCGAGCGCCCATCTCCTGGCGCCCGAGTCCGTCGAGATGGAGGCCTCGCTCTTCGGGTCTCGCCACGAGCTGGCGCTGGCTTACGCGCGCGCCAACCCGGTCAACCGGATCGAAGGCGCGCGTGACGCATGGCTTGGGATCGTCGCCGGGGGCAAGAGCTACCGGGACCTGCGCCACGCGCTCCGCATGCTCGGCCTGGGCGAGCGCGAGCTCGACCGCGCCGGGGTGCGGATCCTGAAACTGGGAATGATCTGGCCTCTCGAGCCCGAGATCACGGCGCGCTTCGCGGCCTCGCTCGAAGAGATCCTCGTCGTCGAGGAGAAGCAGCCGTTCGTCGAGGCTCAGGTAAAGGAGGTGCTCTACGGGGCGTCGCACATGCCGCGCGTCGTCGGCAAGCGCGACGAGCACGGAGACGAGCTTCTTGCGCGGACACTCGAGCTCGACGCAGACTCGATCGCACGCGCTGTCGCGGCAAGGCTCTCGCGCCGGGTCCGGCTGGATTCCGCGGAGGCCTACCTGAGGCGCCTGGACGAGATCGCCGCGCGCACCACAGCGCTGCCGGGGGCGCAGCGCACGCCGTTCTTCTGCTCGGGATGCCCCCACTCGAGCTCCGTCGTGGCGCCCGAAGGAACACTCGTCGGAGCCGGGATCGGCTGCCACACGATGATCCTCTTGAACCCACAGGGCAAAGGCGAGATCACCGGGCTCACCCAGATGGGCGGAGAGGGCGCCCAGTGGATCGGCATGTCGCCCTTCACGGATGACGAGCATCTGGTTCAAAACGTGGGCGACGGGACCTTCCACCACTCCGCCTCGCTCGCGGTCCGGGCCGCGGTCGCGGCGGGTGTGAACGTGACTTACAAGCTCCTTTACAACGAGCACGTCGCGATGACCGGCGGCCAGGCAATCGAGGGTCAGATGAGCGTCCCCGAGCTCACCCGGTGGTTCGAAGCCGAGGGCGTCAAGCGGGTCATCGTGACCACCGAGGACCTCGGTCGCTACCGGGGCGTGGCACTCTCACCCATCGCGGAGGTCCGTGACCGCGAGCGGCTGCTCGACTCGCAGCGCGAGCTGGCAGAGCTCGAAGGCGTGACCGTCTTGATCCACGACCAGGAATGCGCGGCCGAGCTTCGCCGCAAGCGGAAGCGCGGGAAGGCGGCCGAGCCGGCCGAGCGGATCTGGATCAACGAGCGGGTCTGCGAGGGCTGTGGTGACTGCGGTGAGAAGTCGAGCTGCCTCTCGGTCCGCCCGACCAAGACCGAGTTCGGCCGAAAGACGCAGATCCACCAGGCGTCATGCAACAAGGACTACTCCTGCCTCGAGGGCGACTGCCCCTCGTTCCTCACCGTGGTCCCGGGCAAGAAGGCGAGGGCGAAATCGCCCGCACCACCAGCTGACCTGCCGGTGCCAATGATCGTGGCGGGCGACGAGTGCTCCGTGCGGATGATGGGGATCGGGGGCACCGGCGTTGTGACGGTGAATCAGATCCTCGGGATGGCCGCCATGATCGACGGCTTCAGCGTTTCGGGTCTCGACCAGACGGGGCTCTCGCAGAAGGGCGGGCCCGTGACCTCGGATCTGCGCATCTCCGCGGCCCCGCTCGCGAGCGCCAGCAAGGCGCCCGCGGGCTCGGTCGATGTCTACCTCGGCTTCGACCTCTTGGGCGCGGCCGAGGCGAAGAATCTCCGCGTCGCTCACCCCGATCGCACCGTGGCCGTCGTCTCGACCGGCGCGGTCGCCACTGGGAAGATGGTCGTCGACACCGCCGAGCGCTTTCCCGAGCTGTCGTCGCAGCTCGACCAGATCGAGCGGGTCACGCAGGCCGAGCGCAATGTCTACCTCGACGCGCAGGGGCTCTCAGAGCGCCTGTTCGGCTCTGACCTCGCGCAGAACATGCTGGTGCTCGGTGCCGCGTACCAGCACGGCCTCTTGCCGGTTTCGCTCGGAGCCATCGAAGCGGCGATCCGGCTGAACGGCGCCGCGATCGAGGCGAACCTCGCCGCGATCGCTTGGGGCCGTGCGGTCGTGGCGGCACCCGACGCGGTCGAGGCCGCCACCCGCCCGCCGGCGGCGGAGAAGCGAGAGATCGTGCTCTCGGACGAAGCCCAGCGCCTCGTGGCTCTCGCAGCGGGTGGCGACACCGAGCTGGGCCGCGCCGTCGAGGTTCGCGTGGCTGAGCTCGTCGCCTACCAGGGCATGGGCTATGCGCGCCGCTACGCGGAGACCGTCGGGCTGGTGCGCTCGGCTGAGAGCGAGAGGGCGCCGAGCGAGAAGGGTCTCCCCCTTGTCGTAGCAATCGGACTGCACAAGCTGATGGCCTACAAGGACGAGTACGAGGTGGCGCGCCTTCACCTCGACACGGTCGAGCAGGCGAAGCTGCGCGGCGAGTTCGGGCCCGGTGCGAAGGTCTGGTTCAACCTCCACCCGCCGTTCCTTCGCGCTCTTGGAATGAACCGAAAGCTCAAGCTAGGCCGCTGGTTTGTGCCGTTCCTGCGGATACTGCGAGCGGGCCGGAAGCTGCGAGGGACGCGTCTTGATCCGTTCGGCTACGCGAAGATAAGAAGGGTCGAGCGCGAGCTGATCCGCGAATACTCCGGCGCCGTCGCTGAGGTTTGCGCGCTCCTTACCCCTGATTCGCACGTTACGGCCGTCGAGCTGGCCGGGCTGCCGGACATGGTCCGTGGCTACGAGGAGATCAAGCTCCGGAACGTGATCGTCTATCGCAAACGGCTCGCGGCGCTACGCAAGCGCCTCGCGCGCGCCACGACCACGGCCTGATCTCGCGAGCGCCCGGAAAAGCGGGCGGTACGCGACTTTTCGGGCGTTGGGCCCGGAGCGCTTAAAACTGCGGGTGCTCGGTGTAGGTGCCGAAGACCGTTTGGAGCGCCTCGACCATCTCACCCTCCGAGACCCGGGCACGGGCGCAGTCGATGATGAGCGGCATCAGGTTCGCGTCGCCCTTGGCGGCCTGAGTGAGCGCAGCGAGCGCGGCCTCGGCAGCGGTGCCGTCGCGGGCTCTGCGTGTGCCGTCCAGCCGGGCGCGCTGGCGCACCTCAGCGTCGGGGTCGGCACGGTGAAGCGCCAGGCCGACCTCGTCCTCGAGGACGTAGTTATTGACGCCCACGATCGTGCGCTGGCCGGACTCGACCTCCTGCTGGAAGGTGAACGCGGCGTCGGCGATCTCGCGCTGCGGGAAACCGGTCTCGATCGCGGCCACCATGCCGCCGAGCTCGTCGATCTGGTGGAAGTACTCATACGCGGCCGCTTCCATCTCGTCGGTGAGCTTCTCGACGAAGTAGGCGCCGCCGAGAGGGTCGGCGGTGTTCGTGACGCCGGTTTCGTGCGCGATCACCTGCTGGGTGCGAAGCGCGACGCGGACAGCCTCCTCGGTCGGCAACGCGAGCGCCTCGTCGAATGAATTGGTGTGAAGGGACTGCGTGCCTCCCAGGACGCCCGCTAGCGCCTCGATCGCGGTGCGAACGATGTTGAGAAGCGGCTGCTGGGCTGTCAGCGACACCCCTGCGGTCTGCGTGTGGAAGCGCATGAGCATCGAGCGCTCGTCCTTGGCGCCATATGTGTCGCGAAGCTCGCGAGCCCAGATCCGGCGGGCGGCGCGGTACTTGGCGATCTCCTCGAAGAAGTCGATGTGGGCGTTGAAGAAGAAGCTCAGGCGGGGGGCGAAGGCGTCGACGTCGAGGCCGCGCTCGATCGCCCGTTCGACGTAGGTGAAGCCATCCTTGAGCGTGAACGCGAGCTCCTGCTGGGCGGTGGACCCGGCCTCGCGGATGTGGTATCCGGAAATCGAAATCGGGTGCCAGCGGGGCATCTCGGCCGAACACCACTCGATCATGTCGGTGACGAGGCGCATCGCCGGCTCGATGGGGAAGCACCACTCCTTCTGGGCGATGTACTCCTTGAGGATGTCCGTCTGGATCGTGCCGCCGAGCTTTGAGGGCGGGATGCCCTTCTCCTCGGCCGCGACCACGTAGAAGGCGAGCATGATCGCGGCGGGAGCGTTGATCGTCATCGAGACGGTGACCTCGTCGAGCGGAATTCCGGCGAAGAGCGTCTCCATGTCGTCGACGGTGTCGACCGCGACGCCCTCCACCCCAACCTCGCCGAGTGAGCGAGCGTGGTCGGAGTCGAGGCCCATCAGGCTGGGCATGTCGAAGGCGGTCGAAAGGCCGGTCTGCCCGTGGTCGAGCAGGTAGCGAAAACGCGCGTTCGTCTCCTCGACCGTGCCGAACCCCGCGAACTGTCGCATAGTCCACAGGCGTCCGCGGTACATCGACTCGTACACGCCTCGCGTGTATGGGAACTCGCCGGGCCTGCCGAGGTCGCGCTCGGCGTCCCAGCCCTCAAGGTCCTCCTGCGAATAGAGCGGCTTGATCGGGTGCCCCGACATGGTGTCGTGGAGCGTCGCGGGCTTCTCGGGCGCCTTGCTCACGCTCCGCATTCTAAGGGCGACCACGAAGCACGAGGCCCCGGTGCTCGTTGCGCTAGCGGTCGAGGACTCGGGGCCGTGGCGCCTTTTCGGCGCGACGCGTCGATTTCGCGCCACCCGAGGGACCGAGGGGGCGAATCCGCAACGCCGAGGCACTTTTCCTTCTCGATGCGACGATTTCGCGCCCGCACGCGCCGTGCCCCAAAATCGCCAACGCCCGCGGAGATCGACGCAGCCATGGTTGCTCTCGCTGCGACGAACTACGCGATCCTCGACGCACGCGACCTCCGCTCGCTGGGCATGAGTACCTCGGCCACCTATCGGCGCGTGGATCGCGGCCGTCTCTATCGGCTTCACCAGGGCGTGTACTCGATTGTCCCGCCCGAGCTCTTGAAGCCCGAGGGCCGCTGGCTCGCAGCGGTCAAGGCAGTCGGGCCCCGGGCGGGACTGACCTGGCCGCACGCGGGCGCCCTCTGGGATCTGCGAAGGCCGCCAGGCGGTCCCGTTCACGTCGCCGTACCTGGCAACGGCGGTAGACGGCAGCGGCTGGGCGTCGTCGTCCATCGCTGCCCGTCACTTCGACCCGAGGACATCGCGACCCATAAGGGAATCCCGGTCACATCTCCGCGGCGCACCCTCCAGGACGCGAAACCCGCGGTTTCGCCGCAGGTCTTCGACTCGCTTTTGCGCCGAGCCGAGAAGCAGCAGCTGAACACCGGCAGGTTCGGTGAGGTCGAGCACTCAGATCTCAACCTGTTCGAGCGAAGGTTCTTCGGACTCTGCCGGCGTCATTCCATACCGACTCCCAGGACCCAGCAGGTCGTCGGGCCGCACACCGTCGATTTCCTCTGGCCGGAGGCTCGGCTGATCGTCGAGACCGATGGCTTCGAGGATCACGGCACCCGCACGGGCTTTGAAGAGGACCGCGCACGTGATGCCTGGCTCACCGCTCAGGGGTACCGAGTCGTCCGCTTCACGTGGCGCCAGCTACGCGATGACCCCGCAACGGTGATTGCAACGGTTCGAATGCTTCTCGGCCTGATGAGATGACCCGGCGCCCGCGCGGCGCTGGCGCGGCGCCTGCGCGCGCTAGCGCCGTGGGCGCAGGCGCGATACCGGCGGGGCGAGGGCGCGGCGGCGCGCAACCGTGGCGGCACCCGTCCCGACCACCAGCGCGGTGGCCGTGGCGGCGGCCACCGCGATGCGCCTGCCGAGCTTCTCGAAGCGCATGACGCGCCAGCCCTCGGCGCGGGCGATCGCCGTCAGCTCCGCGTCCGGATTCACCGCGACCGCGTTGCCAACCGCGCGCAGCATCGGCAGGTCGGAGGCCGAGTCCGAGTACGCCCACGACTCGGCGAGGTCGATGTCGTGCGAGTCGGCGAAGCGGCGAATGCCTTCCAGCTTTCCCTTGCCGTACATGAATGGTCCGTCCAGCTCGCCCGTGAGGTTGTGCGAGGCGTCAATCTCGTAGCGGGTGCCGACTCCGCCCTCCATGCCGAGCACGCGCGCGACCAGCTCAACCAGGTCGTTCCCGGCGGCGCTCACGATGAAGGTCGCCCTTCCTTCGTCACGGTGCGAGTAGACCTCGTCGAGCATCTGCGGATAGATCCTGGGCAGAACCTCGGCGAGAACCCTCGGCCCCAGCCGCTCGAGCTGGCGCGCCGAAGCGCCGTTCAGAACCTCCTTGATCCGCTCCATCGCGTCCCGCGTCGTCTGGTCGGTCGAGCCGCGCAGGCGAAACACGAGGCCATCACGCGCCCACCGGAGCATCTGCGTCCGCGAGATCAATCCGGCCTCGTACGCGGCCTTCACCCACGCCATGCCTGAGGAGCCGGCCATGAGAGTCCGGTCCAAATCAAAGAAAGCGGCTGATCGGAACTCAGTCATGACTCGAACGGATCCGAGAACCGGGCGTTACGAGGAAACTTCAAGCACGATCGCGTCACCTTGGCCGCCGCCCGAGCAGATCGCTGCCACCCCGAGCCCGCCGCCTCGGCGCCGAAGCTCGTGGACGAGGGCGCCGACGATGCGGGCGCCCGAGGCGCCGATCGGATGGCCAAGGGCGATCGCGCCGCCGTTCACGTTCACGTTGTCCTCGGCGACGCCCAGCATGTGGAGTGAGTTGAGGGCAACGGACGCGAACGCCTCGTTGATCTCCCAGAGGTCGACGTCTGAGGCTGACTTGCCGATCTTCTCCAGCGCGAGAACCGCTGCCTTCGCGGGCGTCTTCGCCAGGTACGCGAAGTCGTCGGCAATCTGGCCGTAGGAGACGACGGTCGCGAGGACCTCCTTGCCGTTTGCCTGGGCCCACTCGTCGGAGGCGACCACGACCGCGGCGGCCCCGTCGTTTACGCCGGGCGCGTTGCCGGCAGTGTGCGTCGCGTCAGGCCCGCCGATCGCCTTGAGGCCCGCGAGGGACTCCTGGGTGGTGTCGGGGCGAATCGCCTCGTCGGCGACAACCTCCGTTTCCGACTTCCGTGACTTGACGGTGACGCCGACGATCTCGTCGGCCAGGCGGCCCTCGTCGGTCGCCTTGGCGGCGAGCTGATGCGAGCGCGCCGCGAAGCGATCCATGTCCGGGCGGGTGATCTCGAGCTCGTTCGAGACCTCGGAAGCCTCGTTGATCATCTGCTTATTGGTGAAGGGGTTGGTGAGCCCGTCGTGAGTCATCGCGTCCACGGCCGACACGTCGCCCATACGGAAGCCAAAGCGCGCGCCCGGCAGGAGGTAAGGGGCGTTCGACATCGATTCCATGCCGCCGGCGACCCCGACCTCGAGCTCACCTGCGCGAACCGAGAGGTCAGCGATGCCGATCGAGCGCATGCCCGACGCGCACACCTTGTTGACCGTCTCCGAAGGGACCTCCTTCGGGATGCCCGCGGCGATCTGCGCCTGGCGCGAGGGGATCTGGCCCTGCCCCGCCTGGAGAACCTGTCCGTAGACGACCTGCTGGACCTGCTCGGCGTCCACGCCGGAGCGCTCGAGCGCGGCGGCGATCGCATGCCCGCCCAGTTCGGTCGCCTCCTTCGAAGCAAGCGCCCCGCCCATCTTCGCGAAGGGGGTGCGCGCGGTGCCGAGGATCACAGTCTTAGCCATCTTGGAGCTGCCTTTCGAAGCGGAGGAAGAGAGGGCACAATCGTATTGCGGGCCGCGCGTCACGATTCCGATGTGTATCTAGATGGTTGATTTTGGATACGCGTGCCCGCGGGGGCGCACGGGACCGAGCCGGGCGTGGGAAGAGGGCGAAGCCTGTACCGTGGTACAGGCGAGTCCCGATGACCGCGATCCAGCGACGGTACCCGTGCGCCCTCCGTGGGTGCGGGTATTTGGACTCG
>Ga0136617_10004903_pt1 | contig 11974 bp, 15 predicted proteins | sample AntDrymUQ3222106_2_FD_129672 | JGI IMG/M metagenome (GOLD analysis project Ga0136617, IMG submission 129672) | Polar desert sand microbial communities from Dry Valleys, Antarctica - metaG UQ322 (21.06) | ecosystem: Environmental > Terrestrial > Soil > Desert | place: Antarctica: Dry Valley...
AGCAGCACGCGACCCTCCAGGTCGACGCCGATGCCGACGACGCCGACCAGGAACTTCTGGTGCGCCGCGGTCATGAAGCGCCGCTGCCACCGGACGGGGAACCGATTGAAGACGACGGCGAGCGCACGCATCAGCACGTCGGCAGAGTAGAAGGCAGACCAGAGGAGGAGCGTTGGGGCTTGGTCGAGCGGGCGGTCGAGCCGGCCGCAGCCGGCGAGGCGTCCAACTGTCGGGCGCCAGTCGCCGTGATGAAGCGCGCCCGCGAGGCCAAGCCCCGACGATCCGCGTGGTCCGCCTAGTAGATGCCGATCGCGACGATGCCGTGCGCCTTCGGCACTGGGACCTTCTGCACGACCTGACGGGTCTTCACGTCGATGACGTTCACCATCCCGTCGATGTTGCTCGTCGCAAGCACGCGGTCGCCGAGCGGGTCGTACGTCATGTGGAAGACGTGACGGCCGAGCGGTGTGTCGCCGACGACCTTCCGGCTCTTCCAATCGACCCACATCAGCGACGCGCCCTGCATTCCCTTCTCGGCGCTCCAGTGGCTCGAGATGAGCATGATCGACTTGTCGGGCAGGAAGTACTGCCCGTCCCGGTTCGCCTTCATCCCGTGGAAGGGGTAGCGGCCGGGAAAGCGGATCGTCTCCTTGACCGACCGCGTGAGCGGGTCGTAGATGACCATGCGGTCCGACGGCTTCTCGAGGAAGCCCGACGACGACGACCAGAGCTCGCTGAAGTCCGGCGTGAAGTACACGTCGTGCACGTCCCCGACCTTGACGCTCGTGATCTTGTGCGTCTCGAGGTCGTACATGCGCAGGTGGTCGAGCGCGGTCGTGTTCGTGAGCGTGAACCACAGCTCCGTAGGCCGCAGCGGATCCATGACCGTGACGTGCTGCGGGACCCCGACCACGAGCGGAGTCATCTTCCAGGTACCGACCTCGGTCTTGCCGATGAAGTGGTCGCGCTCGTGCGCCGTGAAGATCCAGCGCGAGTCAGGGCTCCACGTGATCCCGTGCGGCGTCTTACCGACCGGGAAGCGCGCGATCTCCTTCATCTCGTGCGGATCGATGATCGAGACCTGGTTGCTGGAGCGCTGCGCGACGGCGACGTACCGGCCATCGGGTGAGATCGACACGTTGTGCGGCCAGCCGCCCTGCGGGATCTTCTTCACGACCTCGAAGCCCGTGGTGCCGTCGCCCTCGAGCACCCAGACCTCGCCGGTGCCGCCGGAGTACGGGCCTTCCGATGCGACGAAGACCCGCAGCTTCTTCGGCCCCGCCGGCGCGGACACGGTCACCGCGGCCGGTGTGTCCTCGGCGTGCTGGACGTTCGTCGCAGCGCGCACGCTCCCGGGCGCAGGATGGGGCTGGACGACGGATTCGGGCTCGAGGGGACGGGAGACAGGCGTGTCGCACGCCGTCACGACGAGCGCGAGCAGACACAGCAGAACGAACGCGGCTCTCATCCCGCGTGGATTGTGCCGAAAGATCGCCGCGAGCGCGACTCAGACGGGTCGCTAACCCCGGCGCCGCCGTCGCTGTGTCACGCGCAGACGGACCAGCGAACGCTCGAGCGAGGCCCGCGCCCGCGCCTCCTCCGCCGGTGACGTCGCGGTCGCGAGCTGTTGTTGCGCCGAGTCGCGAGCAGCCTGAGCGCGCGCCTCGTCGATCTCCTCCGCGGGCTCGGCCGCTTCGGTCAGGACGGTGACGCGATCCCCGCGGACGTCCATGAAGCCACCGAAGACGGCCATGACCTCCTCGGTCCCGCCCTTCTTCACCCGGAACTCGCCGGGGCCGAGCGCGGTCAGCAGGGGCGCGTGGTGCGGCAGGATCCCGAGGTAGCCCTCGCTGCCCGGGGCGATGACCATGTCGACCTCGTCGTCATAGACGGCGCGCTCCGGCGTGAGGATCTCGAGCCGCAGCGGCATGGCTAGGCGTTCTCCTTCTGCATGCGCTCGCCCTTCTCGCGGGCCTCCTCGATCGTGCCGACATTGAAGAAGGCCTGCTCCGGCAGGTCGTCGTGCTTGCCCTCGAGGACCTCACGGAAGGACCGGACGGTGTCCGACACCTTCACGTAGACGCCCTCGAGCCCGGTGAACTGCTTCGCCACGAAGAGGGGCTGCGCGAGGAACCGCTGGATCTTCCTCGCGCGGGCGACGATGAGCTTGTCGTCGTCGGAGAGCTCGTCGACGCCGAGGATCGCGATGATGTCCTGGAGGTCCCGGTAGCGCTGCAGCACTCGCTGGACCTCGCGGGCCGTGTCGTAGTGCTCCTGCCCGACGATGAGCGGATCGAGCGCGCGCGACGTCGAGTTGAGCGGATCGACGGCCGGATAGAGCGAGAGCTCGGTGAGGTAGCGCTCGAGCCGGATCGACGCGTCGAGGTGCGCGAACGTCGTCGCTGGCGCGGGGTCGGTGTAGTCGTCCGCCGGGACATACACCGCCTGCAGCGAGGTGATCGAGCCCTTCTTCGTCGACGTGATCCGCTCCTGCAGCTCGCCCATCTCGGTACCGAGGGTCGGCTGGTAGCCGACGGCGCTCGGCATGCGGCCGAGGAGCGCCGACACTTCCGACCCGGCCTGCGTGAACCGGAAGATGTTGTCGATGAAGATGAGAAGGTCCCTGCCCTCCTCGTCGCGGAAGTACTCGGCGATCGTGAGGCCGGTGAGCGCGACACGCAGCCGCGCTCCGGGCGGCTCGTTCATCTGACCGAAGACCATGGCCATCTTGTCGATGACTCCCGACTCCTGCATCTCACCGAGGAGCTGCGTCCCTTCGCGCGAGCGCTCACCGACGCCGCAGAAGACGGAGTAGCCGCCGTGTTCCGCGGCGACGTTGCGGATGAGCTCCTGGATGACGACCGTCTTGCCGGTACCGGCGCCCCCGAAGACCGCCGACTTGCCGCCCTTCAGGAACGGGCAGATGAGGTCGATGACCTTCATCCCGGTCTCGAAGATCTCAGCCTGCGTCGCCTGGTCGGTGAAGGCCGGGGGCTCGCGGTGGATCGGGTCGCGGCGCGCGCTCTTCACCGCGCCCTTTCCGTCGATCGGCTCGCCGACGACGTTGAAAAGACGGCCGAGCGTCTCGGGACCGACGGGCACTGTGATCGGCGAGCCCGTGTCGAGGGCCTCCATCCCGCGGCGAAGGCCATCGGTGCTCGACATCGCGACGGCGCGCACCCAGGAATTGCCGAGGTGCTGCTGGACCTCCGCGATGACGAGGGTCCCGTCGTCGCGTTTCACAGAGAGCGCCTGGTAGATCTCGGGCAGGTGGCCCTCCTCGAACTGCACATCAAGGACCGGGCCGATGATCTGGACGATCCTGCCGACCGAGGACTTCTTCGCGGACTTCGTGGGCGCCTTTGTCTCGACTGCCATCCTGCTACCCCTTCAGCGCTTCGGCGCCCGAAGCGATCTCCAACATTTCCTTCGTGATCCGCGTCTGGCGTGCCTTGTTCGCAGCCAGGGTGATCTCGTCGATGAGGTCGCCGGCCGCATCGGTGGCGTTGCGCATCGCGACCATGCGAGCCGACTGCTCCGACGCCTGCGACTCGAGGATCGCCTGGTACACCGCGACCTCGATCAGCCGCGGGAGGACCGCGTTCAGGACCGTCTCGGCATCCGGCTCGAACAGGTACTGGAGCGGCGGCAGCTCATCGAGGTCCTCGTCTTCGGGCACGAGCGGCAAGAGCCTGCGGATCTCCGGCGTCTGGCGCAGCGTGTTCACGAACTTCGTGAACGCGAGGTAGACCTCGTCCACGTTCCCGTTGAGGAACTCCTGCTGGGCGACCCGCGCGATGACGTTCGTGTCCGCGGTCGTCGGCTTGTCGCCGATGTTCGTGAACTCCGCGATGAGTGGCAGCTGGAGGCGGCGGACCGTCGCGACGCCCTTCCGGCCGACCGCGATGTACGACGCGCTCGGCTGCTCTTGCGCGAACCGGAGCACCGTCCGCGTGAGGTTCACGTTCAGCGATCCCACGAGCCCGCGGTCTGTCGTCACGAGCACGATCCCGACGCGCTTCACCTCGCGGCGGGCGAGGAGCGGGCTGATCTCGGGATCCGCGTACGGCGCGAGATCGTTCAGGACCGTGCGCAGCTTCTCCTCGAACGGACGTGAAGCGAGCACGGACTGCTGGGCGCGGCGCATCCGCGACGCGGCCACCAGCTGCATCGCCTTCGTGACCTGCTGGATGTTCTTGATGCTCCGGGCGCGCCTCCGGAGCTCCCTCTCGGACGGCATCTACCGGCAGAGTCCCAGCCCCGGTCCGAAGTCGAGGGCAAGGCGGCCATGTACGAGGCGCGGCCAAGGCGCCGTCCGGAGGCGCGGATCGAGGTCGAGGGGTAGGTGGTCCCGTACAAGCCGGGCCACCAAGGACCGGACCGTCACCGTCCTGCCGGAGTGGCCGGCTTCGGCCGGGCCGCCTCCCCCGAAGCAACGTCGGCCGGCGCCTTGTCGGCCGGCGCCTTGTCGGCCGGCGCCTTGTCGGCCGGCGCCTTGTCGGTCGCCTTTGCGGCGGGCTTCGGTGCGGGCTTGTCCGCCTTCTCGTCCTCGTACGAGACCGTCTTCTTGAACTCGTCGAGCATCGCGCGGACTTGCGCTTCGATCTCCTTGTCGAACTTCTTGTCCTTGGCGATCGTGTCCGAGAGCGGCTTGTACTGCGTGTCCATGAAGCGGTACAGGTCGCGCTCGAACTCCTTCACCTTGGCGACCGGGATGTCGTCCACGTACCCGTTCGTCACCGCGTAGATGATCGTCACCTGCTTCTCGAGCGGGACCGGCTGGTATTGCGGCTGCTTCATCACCTCGGTGACGCGCTCGCCGCGGCGCAGCTGCGCCTGCGTCGCCTTGTCCAGGTCCGAGCCGAACTGCGCGAACGCCGCGAGCTCACGGAACTGGGCGAGGTCGGCCTTCAGGCTCTTCACCACGGCCTTCATCGCCTTCGTCTGAGCATCCCCGCCGACCCTCGACACCGAGAGACCGGTGTTCATCGCGGGCCGGATGCCCTGGTTGAAGAGGTCGGTCTCGAGGTAGATCTGGCCGTCGGTGATCGAGATGACGTTCGTCGGGATGTAGGCGGAGATGTCGTTCGCCTGCGTCTCGATGAGGGGCAGCGCGGTGAGCGAGCCGCCGCCGTTCTCCTTGTTCAGGCGTGCCGCGCGCTCGAGGAGGCGCGAGTGGAGGTAGAAGACGTCGCCCGGGTAGGCCTCGCGGCCCGGGGGGCGCCGCGTGAGGAGCGAGACCTGGCGGTAGGCCCAGGCATGCTTGGTCAGATCGTCGTACACGACCAGGGCGTCCTCGCCGTTGTCCCGGAAGTACTCCCCCATCGCGCAGCCCGAGAACGGTGCGAGGTATTGGAGCGGCGCGGGGTCGGATGCGCCGGCGACGACGACGATGGTGTGCTCCATGGCGCCGTGCTCCTCGAGCGTCGCGACGAGCTTCGCGACCGAGGATTCCTTCTGGCCGATCGCGACGTAGACGCAGGTGAGGTCCTTGCCCTTCTGGTTGATGATCGTGTCGATCGCGACCGCCGTCTTCCCGGTCTGCCGGTCGCCGATGATCAGCTCGCGCTGGCCACGGCCGATCGGGATGATCGCGTCGATCACCTTGAGGCCGGTCTGCACCGGCGTGTCGACGTTCATGCGCTTGATGACGCCGGGAGCGACGACATCGACGGGACGGGACTCCTTCGTCGCGATCTCCCCCTTGCCGTCGATCGGCCGGCCGAGCGGGTCGACGACGCGCCCGATGAGCTCCTTGCCGACGGGGGTCTCGACGATGCGGCCGGTCGTCCGGACCTCGCCGCCCTCCTTGATGCTGGTGTACTCGCCGAGCACGATCGCGCTGACCGTGTCCTCCTCGAGGTTGAAGGCGAGCCCGAAGACGTCGTCGCCGAAGTCGAGCAGCTCGGAGGCCATGCAGCCGCCGAGGCCATGGATCCGGGCGATGCCATCGCCGATCTCGACGACCGTGCCGACATCCGCCGACTCAGCCTGCCCTTGGAACCCCGCGATCTGCGCCTTGATGATGTCGGTGATCTCTGAGGACGTCGTCGCCATCTGTGTTGCTCCCTTTAGCGCTGCGCGAGCTGGGATCTGAGCGAATCCAGCTGCGCGCGGATGCTTCCATCGATGAGGTGATCGCCGACCTGGACGCGCGCGCCGCCGATGAGCGAGGCGTCGACGCCGAAGGTCGCCTTGATCTTCTTGCCGGAAGATCGCTCCAGCCGCGCGACCATGTCGCCCCGCTGCGCTTCGTCAAGCTCGACGGCTGTCGTGATGATCGCCTTCGCGATGCCCTCGCGCTGGTCGACGAGGTCCCCGAACGCGCGCGAGATCGCTGGCAGCAGGCCGACGCGGTCCTTCCGGACGAGCAGCTGGAGCAGCCCCGCGACCGGCTTCGGCTCGCCGGCAGCCGCGGCCATCGCTGCGTCGACGCGCTTCTGCATCGGAACGCCCGGGTCACGCAGCGCGCGGAGCGGGCCGCCGGCGAAGGCCTGCGCGAGATTGTCGAGCGACGAGCGGTAGGCCAGGACCGCACGCTCCTCGGCCGCGAGGTCGTACATCGCCTCGGCGTACCGGCGCGCCGCGGATCCGCTGAGCGCCACGGCTACGCGAGCCTGCCGAGCTCGGTGCCGGCCTCGTCGAGAGAGCGCTCGATGAGCTGGCGGTGCGAGGCCGCGTCGACCTCTTTGCCGAGGATCCGGCTTGCCGCGAGGACCGCCATCCCGGCGACCTCACCGCGAAGCTGCGCGAGCGACTGATCGTGCAGATGCTGGGCATCGGCGAGCCCGCGCTCGCGGATCTTGTCGGCCTCGGCCTTCGCCGCGCTGCGGATCTCCGCCGCCGCATCCTCGGCCGCCTTCGTCGTGCGCTCGGCGATCGCCTTCGCCTCGCGCCGGGCTTCGCCGAGCAACCGCTCGACCTCGACGGTCATCTGCTCGCGCTCGCGCTTCGCGGCCGCGGCGGCCTCCAAGCCCTCGCGGATCTTCGTCGCCCGGGCGTCGAGCGACTGCGTGATCGGACCCCACATGAACCGCTGCAGCAGGTACAGGAGGACCAGGAAATTGACCACGGACACGAGCACCCAGAAGGGGTGCACGATCAGCGCGCTCTCCGCCTCCGCGAGCAGTGGTGCAGTGAGCATCGGCTAGAGGGCCTTGCCCTGCAGAAGGAAGGCGATGACGAACGCGAAGATGCCCAGCGACTCCGCGAAGACCACGATGATGATGCCGTTGGTCCGGATCGCGTTCGCCGCATCCGGGTTGCGTCCCGTGGCTTCCGCCACCTTCGATCCCGCAATGCCGATACCGAGTCCGGCGCCGAGCGCCCCGAGACCGATCGCCAGACCTGCGCCAAGCCAAGCCAGGTTCATGGGATACCTCCTCGCAAATTAGGCCGCGTGATGCGCTTCGTGCGAGCCCTCGTGCTCCTCGCCGCCGTGCGACTCGAGCGCGAGGACGATGTAGAGCAAGACCAGGAACGCGAAGACGAACGCCTGGATGAAGCCGATGAACAACTCGAGGCCGAGGAACGGGAGCAGGAAGCTTGGAACGAAGAGCAATGCCGCGAGAACGGCGAGAACGATTTCGCCGCCCCAGACGTTCCCCCAGAGACGAAGGGTAAGCGTGAGGATCCGGAAGATCTCGCTGAATAGCTCGATGAGGCCGACGAGGATCATCACGCCGCCGACCAGTGGGCCTTCCTTGAAACCGGTGAAGTTGATCCAGCGCGTGAAGTACCCGAGCCCGTTCTCCCGGACGCCGGCGGCCTGGTACCAAACGAAGCCAGTGAGCGCGAGGGCGAGGTTCGTGTGGTAGTCGGAGGTGGGCGCTCGCAAGAAGTCGACCTGACCAACCGGCGGCACGATTGCCAGCCAGTTCGAGACCAGCGCGAACAGGAACAACGTGCCGAAGAGCGGTAGGTACCGGACGACGCGCAGACCGCCGGCCTGCTGCATGAAGTCGACGAGCCCGTGAACCAGCACCTCGATGAAACCCTGGAACCGGCCGGGGACCTCGCGCACGCTGCGACTCGCGATGACCCCGATCACAACGAGGATCGCCATGACGATCCACGACGTGAGGATCGAGTTGGAGATAGAGATGTCGTTCTGGATCCCGATTACGCCTCCCTCGGACGGGTGCTCGTCCCCGCCTAGGTGCAAGATCGGCGTGCCGGCCTGCTCGGCGACGTGGATGTCGGCCTGACCGGGCGGCCAGTTCGGGAGGTTCCCGGTCAAAGCGGCTCCGAGGACGGCGAGACCGTTCAGGAGCAGTACGAACATGATGACTTGTCTCACTCCCGCTCCCTTTCCTCCTTCTCGCGCTCGCGCTCCACGATCTCGCGGTCCCACGCCTGCCCGGCCTTGCGTGCGGCGTCAGTCGTCGGCGATAGCGGATTCCTCGCGAGATAGCGACGGATCACGGCGTACATTCCGGCGCCCGCGAGGACCAGGCCGAGCGTGATGACAAGGAGTTGCCCTCCGACGTCTTGCGTGACCTGCTGCGACAGCCACGCCGCCCCGAGGAGCGGCAGACCCACTGCGAAGGCCACCTGCCACGAGATCGCCAGCAAGTCCCCACCAAACCCCCCGGACTTCCGCTCAGGCATGGCTATAGGTCGTACGTACGCGCTCTTGGTATTCGCCCAGGATCGCCGCGTTCAACGCGCTCCACCAGGGGTCGGGGTGAGGGCAAGGCGAGGTCAGGATAACCGAGGATGCGGGCCTCCGCACCTGCGGCTACGCCTTGTCGTCTCCGGTCCGGCTCGTGAGGCGCACACCGGAGAGGGCCTCGCGGCGCTCGTCGCTCCACGGGGCGCCTGGCCGCGCGAGGAACTCCTTCGGCGGCACGTAGTGCGGGTTCTCGGCGACGGTATGCCCGAGGATCGTGAGCGGGTGGGTCTCGATGCCGCCGAAGATCAGGAGCGGACCCGGCAGCCGGTTCGCGTTGTACGTGCAGATCGCGATCGCCGGATAGTTCGCGACCGCCTCGTTCACGGTCGCTTCGAAGCGGAGCAGCTCGTCATGGCCGGGCCACCCCGACTCGCCCCAGCCGATGAAGCCGAGGAACCGGACGAGCGTCGCGCCACGCTGCGTCACGTGGTCCATCGCCCTGCCGATGTTCGCAAGTGTGTCCGCCCCCGTCGGCGCCCCCTCGACGAGGGTGATCCGGCCTTCGCGGATGTCCGCCTGCACGTCGCGCCCGTGGTCAGTGGCGAGGTAGCCGAGCACCTGCTCGAGCCGCCGGTGGGAGCCGAAGAGCACCGTCGCCTCGGCTGGGTCGTCGAGGCCGAGGGTGACAAAGGACAGGCTCTCCCGCAGCTCGGTGTCGTCGTAATAGAAGAGGCAGATGTGACTCGGCACGGCGACGGACCGATCGATGAATCCGAGCGGGGCCGTTCGGTCTTCGGTCACAGGTAGCCCTTCCTGCGGAAGTACATGAGGACGGCCAGGCCAGTGAGGATCATCCCGGCCATTGTCGCCCAGAAGAAGGCGTCCGATCCGAAGGGGAGCGCATCGAAGTTCATACCGAAGAAGCTCGTGATGACCGAGAGGACGAGGAGCACGGTCGCCGCGGAGGTGAGCACCTTCACCACCTCGTTCAGCCGGTTCGACGCCGCCGCGAGGTGCGCGTCGATGACGTTGCTCGTGAGATCCCGGAAGGTGTCGATCTCATCCGTCACGCGGACGATGTGGTCGTAGACGTCCTGGTAATACGCGCGGCGACCGGTCTCGCGCAGCTCCTGGATGTCGCCGCGGACGAGCGTCGAGAGGACCTCGCGCTCCGGCGCCACGATGCGGCGGATCTGCACGAGGTCGCGCTTCAGGAGGAACAGCTCGCGCAGCGACGCCTGGTACGCGCCTGCGCTGTCATCGACGATGAACGACTCGAGCAGCTCGACGCGGTCACCGAAGCCGTCGACGATCTCGAAGTACTGGTCGACCATCGTGTCGAGCAGCGCGTGGAGCAGCAGGCCGGTCGTGGTGAGCCGGCCTTCCTTGAAGCGCTTCTCCACGGCACGTCGGGCGGCGAACTCCTTCTCGTGGACCGTGACGATGGCGTTCTGCAGGACGAAGATCGACACCTGGTGCTTCGCGAGGACGTCGGGAGTCGGCTCCTCCAGCGCGTAGAAGACGATGAAGTAGTGGCCTTCGTACGACTCGATCTTCGGACGCTCGTGCGTCTGGAGCGCGTCCTCGACGGCGAGCGGATGGAGCGCGAGCTCCTCGGCGACGAGTGCGAAGTCCTGCTCGCTCGGTGCGAGGAGATCGAGCCAGCACGGCCGATCGCGCAGGTCGGAGAGCTCGGCGGGCGGTCGCTCTTCCGTGATCGAACCGTTCCGCACGAGGAGGGTGGCGGGCATGGCGCGAGCGTACTAGGAGGCGAACCTCCGGACGACACGTACGAGCTCGTCGGCGTCGAAGGGCTTCCGCAGGAAGGCCTCCGCATTGCAGCGGTCGGCCTCGCGTACCGGGTCGGCCACGCCGGTGAGGATGACGAGGGGGACGCGCCGGAGCCGGCTCCGCAGCGCTCGCGCAAAGGTCGGCCCATCGACGCCCGGCATCTGGACGTCGAGGACGATGAGCGCTGGAGGATCGATGTCGATCGCGCGCATCGCCTCGCCGCCATCCCTCGCCTCGATGACCCGGAAGCCGTTGTCGGCGAGGATCTGGCGCTCCGCGTCACGGATCGCGGAGTCGTCGTCGACGATGAGGATCGGACGCGCCTTCCGCTTGCGGACGGAGTCGAGCGCTGCCATGCCCAGAGTGAGTGCATACGTCATGCTCGCGGCCATGGCGGGACCGAAAGGGCTGCGTTCGGCCGAGGAAGTAGTGCCGAAGCTCGGCATCAGGGCCGGCCTCCCTGCACTTCGCGTCGGCGAAGTCGCTTTGTATGACCGGCCGATCGAGCACCTCGCCGGTCACCTCGACCGCAGCGATCTCGAGCTGCCGCTCCGGTACTTCGCGGGCCGCTACGGACTCGTGCTCTGCTTCGCGCTCGAGGCATGCGACGCTCCGGCACTGCTCAGCGACCTGGTGCGCGTGACACACGCTGACGGCGTCATCTGGGTCGCAGTCTGGAAGCGCGCATTCGAGCGCGCGGGTGCGCCGTCGTGGGAGGAGATGCGTTCGGCCGGCCTCGCGACAGGGCGGGTCGACAACAAGGTGCTCTCGCTCGGCGACGAGGTGTATGCGTCGAGGTTCGCTCGCCGCCGCCCGAGTAGCGGAACCCCGAGCTCCTCGCGGCTGTAACCCTTCCTGTGAGAGCGCGACGTTCACGCTCGCCAGCATGTTGACGATCCGCGAGATCGAGCGGCCGACGACATGGAGCGTGACGGCGCGACGCGACGGGAACACGATCACGGCCACCGCGACAACAGACTTCGGCTTCGAGGACTACCGGATCGAGCGCCCGTCGCAGGTGCTGTCGCTCCAGGACAAGATCCGCCTCGAGATCAAGCTCATCGCGAGGCAGGCTTAGACCGGGTCGACGCCGCCCATCCCGAAGCCCCGGAGGAGGAAGTCCGCGGCCGCCCGCCACGCGCTCACCTGGTTCTGGCGCTTCGTGAAGCCGTGACCCTCGTCGGCGTAGACGATGTACTCGACCGGATGCGAGCGCGCGCGCAGGCGCTCCACCATCTGGTCCGACTCCGGCTTCACGACGCGCGGATCGTTCGCGCCCTGGATGACGAGCAGGGGGCAACGGATGTCGTCGACGTAGCTGATCGGCGAGCGCTCCATGAGCATCTCCGGCTCGGTCTCCGGGTCGCCGACCCAGGCCTTCATGATCCGCTTCCATGTCGGCGGGACCGCCTTCGCGAAGGTGACGAGATTCGACGGGCCGACGATGTCGACGGCCGCGGCCCAGTACTCGGGCAGCCGCGTCGCGCACATGAGCGTCGCGAAGCCGCCATACGAGCCACCCACGACGCCGAGCTTGCCCGCGTCGATCCCCTCGAGGGTCCGGAGGTG
>Ga0136617_10004904_pt1 | contig 11974 bp, 11 predicted proteins | sample AntDrymUQ3222106_2_FD_129672 | JGI IMG/M metagenome (GOLD analysis project Ga0136617, IMG submission 129672) | Polar desert sand microbial communities from Dry Valleys, Antarctica - metaG UQ322 (21.06) | ecosystem: Environmental > Terrestrial > Soil > Desert | place: Antarctica: Dry Valley...
ACCTGACTGCGGCCAGTACCCTTTCCCCATGACCGAGATCGACCTGGGCATGCCCGCACCGCCGCCCCCGGTGCTGGCTCCGCGACGGACCACGCGCCAGATCCAGGTCGGCACGGTGGGCGTCGGAAGCGACCACCCGATCTCGGTGCAGTCGATGACCACGACGCTGACGTCCGACATCGACTCCACGCTGCAGCAGATCGCCGAGCTCACCGCCTCCGGCTGCGACATCGTGCGGGTCGCCTGCCCCAGCCAGGACGACGCCGACGCCCTCCCCGCGATCGCCCACAAGAGCCAGATCCCGGTGATCGCCGACATCCACTTCCAGCCGAAGTACGTCTATGCCGCCATCGAGGCCGGCTGCGCTGCCGTCCGCGTGAACCCGGGCAACATCCGCAAGTTCGACGACCAGGTTCGTGAAATTGCGATCGCCGCGAAGGACCACGGCACCTCGATCCGGATCGGCGTCAACGCCGGCAGCCTCGACAAGCGGATCATGGACAAGTACGGCAAGGCGACCCCCGAGGCGCTCGTCGAGTCGGCGGTCTGGGAGGCCAGCCTCTTCGAGGAGCACGACTTCCACGACTTCAAGATCTCGGTCAAGCACAACGACCCCGTGGTCATGGTGCGCGCCTACGAGCTGCTCGCCCAGGCCGGTGACTGGCCGCTGCACCTCGGCGTCACCGAGGCGGGGCCGGCGTTCCAGGGCACCATCAAGTCCTCGGTCGCCTTCGGCCACCTGCTCGGCCAGGGCATCGGCGACACCATCCGGGTCAGCCTCTCGGCCCCGCCCGTGGAGGAGGTCAAGGTCGGCCTCCAGATCCTGGAGAGCCTCAACCTCAAGCCGCGTCGGCTCGAGATCGTCTCCTGCCCGTCCTGCGGCCGCGCCCAGGTCGACGTCTACAAGCTGGCCGACGAGGTGACCGCCGGGCTCGACGGCCTGGAGGTCCCGCTGCGCGTGGCCGTGATGGGCTGTGTCGTCAACGGTCCTGGTGAGGCTCGAGAGGCCGACCTCGGCGTCGCCTCCGGCAACGGCAAGGGCCAGATCTTCGTCAAGGGCGAGGTCGTCAAGACCGTCCCCGAGAGCCAGATCGTGGAGACCCTGATCGAGGAGGCGCTGCGGATCGCCGACGGCATGGAGCCGGTCGACGGGTCGCAGGCCAGCGTGTCTGTCTCCTGACGTCACTGAGCCGTAGGCTCCGGGTGTGTTGACGACCCGTCACGGCGTAGGTGTCCTCGACGTGTCCGACCTCGACGCGTTCCAGCGGCTGGCCGGTCGCGACCCCGTCGTCAACGTCTTCGCCGCCTACCGTGCCCGCACCACCAACCTCGAGTCGCGGTGGCTGGGTGGCGAGGTCTGGGGCCGGTTCGTCGACGGCGAGCTGTGCTCGGCCTGCCACGTCGGGGCCAACCTCGTGCCCGTCCAGGCCGGAGCCGACGACGCCCGGGTCTTCGCCGAGCGCGCGCTGGCCCGGGGCCGCACCGTCACCACGATCGTCGGCCCGCAGCAGGCGGTCCGACCGTTCTGGGAGACGGTCGCCTCGTCGTGGGGCACCCCGCGCGAGCAGCGCTGGGACCAGCCCCACCTCGAGATCCGAGACCGCCCGGCGATCGCCCCCGACCCCGCCGTACGCCGCACCACGATGGCCGACGTGGATCTGCTCTATCCCGCGTGCGTGGCGATGTACACCGAGGAGGTCGGCATCTCGCCGGAGAAGGGAGGCGGCGCCGACCTCTACCACACCCGGGTCCAGCAGCTGGTCTCGCGCGGCTGGTCGTTCGCCCGGATCGAGAACGGCGACGTCGTCTTCAAGGCCGAGGTTGCCTCGCTGACCCCGGCCGCGGCGCAGGTGCAGGGGGTCTGGGTGCACCCCGAACGGCGGGGAGAGGGGCTCGCGGCGTCGGGCATGGCCGCCGTGGTCGACCACGTGCTCCGCAACCTCGCGCCCGTCGTCTCGCTCTACGTCAACGACTACAACGCCGCCGCGCGGCGGGTCTACGAGAGGGTCGGCTTCCGGCAGACCTCCACCTTCGCCACCGTCATGTTCTGAGCCCGGGAACTGGTTCGCGGGCGAGGTTCACCGACAAGTAGCCTTCGCCGCATGATCTTGAGGATGTCCAGCCTCTTCGTGCGAACGCTCCGCGACGACCCCGCCGATGCCGAGGTGCCCAGCCACCGGCTGCTGGCCCGGGCCGGCTACGTCCGCCGCGCGGCGCCGGGCATCTACTCCTGGCTGCCGCTCGGCCTGCGGGTGCTGCGCAACATCGAGAGCATCATCCGCGAGGAGATGGACGCCATCGGCGCCCAGGAGCTGCTGTTCCCCGCGCTGCTGCCCAAGGAGCCCTACGAGGCCAGCGGCCGGTGGGCCGACTACGGGCCCAACATCTTCCGGCTGCAGGACCGCAAGGGCGGTGACTACCTGCTCGGTCCCACCCACGAGGAGATGTTCACGCTGGTCGTGAAGGACCTCTACTCCTCCTACAAGGACCTGCCGCTGTCGATCTACCAGATCCAGACCAAGTACCGCGACGAGGCGCGTCCCCGCGCCGGCCTGCTGCGGCTGCGGGAGTTCGTCATGAAGGACTCCTACTCCTTCGACATCGACGACGCGGGCCTCGAGCGCTCCTACCAGGCCCACCGCGCGGCGTACGTCCGGATCTTCGACCGGCTCGGCTTCGACTACGTGATCGTCAAGGCCACCTCCGGCGCCATGGGCGGCTCCGCATCGGAGGAGTTCCTCGCCCGCGCCGATGTCGGCGAGGACACCTACGTCTCCTGCAACCGCTGCGACTACGCGGCCAACGTCGAGGCCGTCGAGGTCCACACCCCGCAGTCGCAGCCGTACGACGGGCTCCCGGCAGTCCACGCCGAGGCGACGCCGGACACCCCGACCATCGAGACGCTGGTCGACCACCTCAACGAGCGCTTCCCGCGCGAGGATCGCGTGTGGACCGCGGCCGACACGTTGAAGAACGTGCTGGTCGTGCTGGTCCACCCCGACGGCACCCGCGAACCACTCGCCATCGGTGTCCCCGGTGACCGCGACGTCGACCTCGAGCGGCTCGGCGGCCAGCTGGAGCCGATCGAGGTCGAGGCGATGGACGAGACCGAGATGACGCGGCACCCCGACCTCGTCAAGGGCTACATCGGCCCCGGCGTCCTGGGCGAGGAGTCCGGCTCCGGGATCCGCTACGTCGTCGACCCGCGCGTCGTCGAGGGGACCCGGTGGGTCACCGGAGCCGACGCCGAGGGCTCCCACGTGGTCGACCTCGTGGCTGGTCGCGACTTCACCGCCGACGGCACGATCGAGGCGGCGGACGTCAACGAGGGAGACGCCTGCCCCCGCTGCGGTACTGGCACACCCCTGGGCGCCGGCGGCACCCTCCACGCCGCCCGTGGCATCGAGATGGGCCACATCTTCCAGCTCGGCCGCAAGTACGCCGAGGCGCTCGACCTCAAGGTCCTCGACGAGCACGGCAAGCTCGTCACCGTCACCATGGGGTCCTACGGCATCGGTCCCTCCCGGGGCGTCGCCGCGATCGCGGAGAACACCCTCGACGAGATCGGGCTGTGCTGGCCGCGCGAGGTCTCGCCCGCCGACGTACACCTGGTGGCGGCCGGCAAGGACGGCGAGGTGTTCCAGGCAGCGGCCCGGCTGGCCGAGGACCTCTCGTCCCGCGGGGTGACCGTCCTCTACGACGACCGCACCGGCAAGGTCAGCCCCGGCGTGAAGTTCAAGGACGCCGAGCTGATCGGCGTCCCGACCATCGTCACGGTCGGCCGCGGTCTGGCCGATGGCGTCGTCGAGGTCCGCGACCGGGCCTCCGGTGAGCGGCAGCACGTCGCGGTGGGCGAGGCCGCCGACCACCTGGCCGTGGTGGTCCGTGGCTGAGGGCGGCGTCGACGCCGTCATCTTCGACTGGGGCGGCACCCTCACCCGCTGGCACGACATCGACTTCCACGCCGAGTCGGTGGCGCTGGCCCAGGCCGTGGCGCGGTCGCCGCAGCCGGACGACGACCACCACGCGTGGGCGAGCCGGCTCCACCGCGCGGGTGACGTCGTGTGGGGGCGCAGCCGCGACCACCAGCAGAGCGCCACCGTCGTCGACCTCTTCGACGAGGCGGGCCTCGACCACGATCCCGCCCTCCTCGACGCGTACTTCGAGTTCTGGGAGCCCCACACCGCCACCGACCCCGAGGTCGGGCCGCTCTGGCAGGAGCTGCGGACACGCGGCATCAAGGTCGGTGTGCTGTCCAACACGATCTGGCCCCGCTCCTGGCACGAGGGTTTCTTCCGACGCGACGGTGTCCTCGAGCTGGTCGTCGGCGACGTCTACAGCAGCGAGATCCCGTGGACCAAGCCGTCGCCGCACGCCTTTGCGGCCGCGATGGCCGCCGTCGGCGCGAGCGATCCCGCGCGGTGCGTCTATGTCGGCGACCGGCTCTTCGACGACGTGTGGGGCGCCACCCATGCGGGGATGCGGGCCGTACACATCCCCCACAGCCGGATCCCTGCCACCCAGGTCGGGCACACCGAGGGGACGCCCGACGCGGTCGCCGGGACCCTGGCCGAGGTGGCCGACATCGTGGCTCGCTGGGCCTGAGCCACCTCGATTCTCACCCGGTGGGGGCCTCGCCTTTCTCGCCGACCTGAGGCAGGCTGTCACGGTTGCCGGCCGACGGCTGCCAGGACACCGCCTCGGAGGCGGCCGCTACGAGAGGATTCCCCGGATGCGCATCAGCACTGGACTGCGCCGGACGGCCGCAAGCGTCGTCAGCGTCGCCGCCCTGTCCCTGGTCGGGGTGCCCGGCCCCGCCACCGCCGCCGTCGTCGTGGGCGACACCCCGTGCGTCGAGCCCGCCGGGACCGACTCCCGTGCCGACGCTGGGTCCTCGGCCCGGGGCGGCTACGGCCACGACACCAGGCCGGTGTCGGCGACCGAGCAGCGGCAGATCCGCGCGCGTGCCGCGCGGCTGCTCGACCGGAGTGCGCGGGCCGAGAGCGCCGGTGCGACGATTCCCGTCTACGTGCACGTGATGGCGGCCAAGGACGGCTCGGGCAACGTCACCAACTCCCAGGTGCGGCGCCAGATCGGCGTCCTCAACAACACCTTCGCCGGGGGCGAGTCCGATGCGGCCGCCCAGACGGGCGTCACCTTCGAGCTCGCCGGCGTCGACCGGTTCTACAACGACACCTGGCACAGGGACGGCGCGTCGGCCAACTACCGCAAGCAGACCCGCGAGGGCGGAGCCGACGCCCTGAACATGTGGCTCGTCGACTTCAAGTACCTCGGCATCGCCACCTTCCCGTGGGACTACGCCAAGCGGCCCGGCATCGACGGCGTCCGCGTCAACTACGCCTCGCTGCCCGGTGGCTCCATCGCGAACTACAACCTCGGCGAGACGGCCACCCACGAGGTCGGGCACTGGCTCGGGCTCTACCACACCTTCCAGGGCGGGTGCACGGAGCTCAACGACGAGGTGTCCGACACCCCGGCGCAGAGCAGTCCCACGAACGGCTGCCCCGAGGGTCGCGACTCGTGCGCGCTGCCCGGGCTGGACCCGATCCACAACTACATGGACTACTCCTACGACAGCTGCTACACCGAGTTCACCGGTGAGCAGAGCGCTCGCATGAGTGACATGTTCACGGCCTTCCGGAGCTGATCCACCGGCGCGGCGCGGCGCGCCCGACGGGCGGGGCCTGGCGGGAGGGTGCCAGGGGGGTTTTTCTGCATTGCAACAAGATGCAATGCAAAAACGTGGTGATCGGTTCCACTCGCGCACCCGGGCGCCCCGTTGCACACTTGTGCAAAGGAAGCAGACACCGACCCCACCCGGTGTCGAGCTCCCCGCCGATTCTCGGCGCGTCAGCGGTCCGCGTGCTCACCGGCTCCGGGGAAGATCTCGGGACTTCCTCGGAAGGTGAGCTCGCGGACCGCTGTGTTCGTCAGCGCGGAGACCGCGAGCGCGCGGTCGGCCCCACTCGTCTGCCCGACCAGCCACGCGTACGTCGCCGTGCACGAGTGCTCGACCGCGAGCGCAGCGCGCGTGACCTCCGCGGAGGTGTCCAGGGGTGAGGGGATCTCGTAAGCCGGATCGGCGGCCACGGGCTCAACGCCACGGTCACGCACCCTCGCGGCCAGCTGGTCGCGCCGGGCCCGGTGCGCGGAGTATCCCCCGGTGAGCGCGGCGAGGAGGTCCGGGGTCGCCGAGGCCGACGTACGCGCCCCCAGCACCCCGTAGACGTGGAGGGCGGCGTGCTCGGCGGACAGGGCGCGCTGCAGGGCGGTCACCGGGCTCATGGCGCCGACCCCGCGTCTGCGACGGCCAGCTGTTGGGCCACGGCCGCCGACATCGTCGCCAGCAGCGAGGCGAGCGCGCCGCTCCTGGCAGCCACGGCCGCACCGGCGAGGTCCCGCTGCAGCTCCGCCTCCTGGCGCCGGAGGCGCGTCCGCAGGTCGGCGGGCGACCCGCGCAGCCGCTGAGGCCGGACGCGGTCGCTCGCCTCGAGCGCCGCCAGGTGGGCGAGATGCAGGTCCCGCCAGGGCGCGACCGCGCGGGCGAGAGGGGGGCGGGCACGCGCGACGCCGCTCGCGACGGCCAGAGCGGCGCCGAGGGCGGCCACCGCCTGCTGTACCAGCCGGGCGTCGGGATCGTCGGCTCCTGCGGAGGAACCGTCGCTGGTGGCGGGGCCGGCATCGGCCGGGTCCTCACGCGGTGGGTCGAGCTGGCAGCCGGTAGCGGTGACCCCGAGCAGTAGCCCCCCGACGACGCCGCGACGGGTTGCGCGCGCGGCGAGATGTGGGGTCACGGCGACGACCCTATCGCCGGGTGCGGACCGCCTCGGAGCAGCCGCTATCGTGGGTGATCTTCAACTGCACAAGGAGGTCATCGGCGTGAGCAGCGGCAGACACGACGCCACCCGCGCCCGCATCGAGGCGGAGCTCACCGGACCCCTGAGTGCCCACGGTCTCGACCTCGAGGCCGTCGAGATCACCCCGGTCGCCCAGCGGCGCATCGTGCGCGTCGCCGTCGACAAGGACGGTGGGATCACCCACGACGACCTGGTCGAGGCCGACCGCGAGGTCTCGCGGGTCCTCGACGACTCCGACGTGCTGGGAGAACACCCCTACACCCTCGAGGTCACCTCCCGCGGAGTCGACCGCCCCCTCACCCTGCCGCGGCACTGGCGCCGCAACACCGACCGGCTGGTCAAGGTCACCCTGACCTCCGGCGAGGTGCTCACCGGCCGCATCGTCGAGTGCGACGACGCGACGACCCGGCTCGAGATCGCCGGAGCGCACCGCGAGGTCGCCCACGCCGAGGTCGCCAAGGCACTGGTCCAGATCGAGTTCAACCGCCCCACTGCGCAGTCGCCCCCACAGGAGGCCTGATGGACATCGACCTCAACATCTTGCGCATGCTCGAGCGGGAGAAGGAGATCTCCTTCGAGGTGCTCGTCGAGGCGATCGAGCAGTCCCTGCTCACGGCCTACCACAAGACTCCCGGAGCCAACGAGCAGGCCCGGGTCGACCTCGACCGCTCCTCGGGTCACGTCACCGTATGGGCGGCGGAGCTCGATGACCAGGACCACCAGGTCGGGGAGTACGACGACACGCCACAGGGCTTCGGCCGAATCGCCGCGACCACGGCGAAGCAGATCATGCTGCAGCGGCTGCGCGACGCCGAGGACGACATCCGCTTCGGTGAGTTCTCCGGCAAGGAGGGCGACATCATCTCCGGGGTGATCCAGCAGGGTCGCAACCCCGATGACGTGATGGTCGACCTCGGCAAGCTGGAGGCGCTGCTCCCGATGGGGGAGCGTGCGCCCGGCGAGGACTACGCCCATGGCACCCGTATCAAGTGCATCGTCGTGTCGGTCCGCAAGGGAATGCGCGGACCCCAGATCACGCTCTCCCGCTCCCACCCCGGCCTGGTGAAGAAGCTGTTCGCCCTCGAGGTGCCCGAGATCGCCGACGGCTCGGTCGAGATCACGGCGATCGCCCGCGAGGCCGGCCACCGCTCGAAGATCGCGGTCCGCTCCACCGTCTCCGGCGTCAACGCCAAGGGAGCCTGCATCGGACCGATGGGGCAGCGGGTGCGCAACGTGATGTCGGAGCTCCACGGCGAGAAGATCGACATCGTGGACTGGTCCGACGACCCGGCCGAGCTGGTCGCCCATGCCCTCTCCCCGGCCCGGGTCACCTCGGTCGAGGTCGTGTCGGAGGCGGAGCGATCCGCCCGCGTGGTGGTCCCCGACTTCCAGCTCTCCCTCGCCATCGGCAAGGAGGGCCAGAACGCCCGCCTCGCCGCACGGCTCACGGGGTGGCGGATCGACATCCGGTCCGACGAACCCGGCAGCGACGACTGAGGAACGAAGTCGCGCCGGGCGCGTCGAAACCCGGTGAGCGACTCAGGGCGGCGCATGCCTCACACCGTCAGGACAGCCGGAGCAGCGCGGTGACGACGGCCCCGGCGATCACGGCGGCGGGCAGCGGTCCACCCCGCCACCGGACGACTCCGGCCGCCGCGACGCCGACCAGCTGGCGCCAGTCGAGGCCGGACCATCCCGGTCCACCGACTTCGACGACGACCAGGGCGGCCAGCAGGGTCGGAGCCATCAGGCCCACTACGGTCCTGACCGCGGGCGGCAACGGCCGGTCGCCGAGCGCAAGCGGACCGGCCGCCTTCATCAGCCAGGTGGCCACGGTGACCGCGGCCAAGGACAGCCAGATCCTCATCGGTCCCCCTCGGAGTCGTCGGCGTGGGCCGATCCTCCGTGGGCGGCTCCCACCAGGGCCCCCGCGGTCCCGGCCAGCAGCGCGTAGCCCGGTTCGGTGACGAGCAGCAGGGCACCCGCGATCACCGCGCCGCAGGCGGCGGCCAGCAGTGCGCCGGGCGAGCGGCGTACCTCGTCCATGGCCAGCAGCAGGAAGAACGCCGGGAAGACCACGTCGGCACCGAGGGCCTCGAGCAGGCCGGGGGAGGGCTGGGCCAGCAGGCCGACCGCGGTGCCGGTCACCCAGCACAGCCACTGCGGTGCCGTGGCGCCGACCAGCCGGGGGGCGTCGAACCGGCCGCCTCCCCGGTGGGCCAGCACGAAGGAGGGGTCGGCCAGCGCCTGGGCCTGGAGGGCGCGCCGGAGCCTGCTGCCCCGCAGGCTGTCATTGAGCGCGACGCTCATCACGATGTAGCGGGCGTTGATCAGGACCGACGACGACACCGCGGCGACCGCGCTCCCCGACGCGAGCGTCGTCAGGAGCGCGAACTGCGCCGCGCCCGTGAACGCCAGCATCGAGAAGGTCACCGGCGCCCAGAAGCCCCATCCGGCCTGGGCGGCGGCGGCGCCGTAGGAGAGCGCGAGGACGAAGGTCGCCGCCGCCGGGCCGGTGCCGTCGCGGACTCCGCTGGCGAACGACGCCCGCACGGTCACTGCCGGCCCCCGGCGAGCTGCCGGGACTCCGCCTGCCGGGCGTAGTGCCGCCGGGCGCGGGCGCGGTTGCCGCAGTCGGCCGAGCTGCACCACACCCGCGAGCCGTTGCGGCTCCGGTCGAGGAAGAGCCAGCCGCAGTCGTCGTCGCGGCACTGGCGGAGCCGGCGTACGTCCTCGCGGGCCAGCAGCTCCCACCCGGCGAGCGCGAGCCGGACGGGCAGGTCGGCCACCGTGCGACTCGGCGCCGACCACTCCAGGGGCATCAGCCGACCGACCTCCACCTCCTCCCGTCCCAGCGCCTCCAGCAGGCGGGTCCGCAGGGCGGTCAGGGCGGCCGGGTCCGGCGGCGCGCCGAGCGCCAGCGACTGCAACACCCGGTGGAGCATGTCGCGGAGCCCGCGTACCGCGGCCGCGGCCAGGTCCGGTTCACCGGGAGCGACCGGTCCCGCACCGCCCTCGAGCAGGCCGGCGAAGGTCGCCCACCGCAGCAGCGCATCGCCGTCGGAGAGCCGGTCGACGCTACGTCCGGGGTCCAGCCGCCAGCCCACGGTGTTGACCAGGTCCAGCGCCGGGTGGTTGCCGATCAGCTCGGCGTGGCCGCCGTCGGCGAAGCGCAGCGTCTCCTCGCGATCCAGCATGGCGCCACACTAACAGGCAAAACCGATATGACTCGTGAGGTGGCGATCCGGTGCCAGGCCGCGCCGGGCGGGCAGCCGGTTGCCGGTTCGATGATCGGGAGGGCGACCGGCTAGGGTGGCCGGTGGTGGCCAGCCTTCCGACAACCCCTGCCCGGACCCCGGTCCGGACCTGCATCGGCTGTCGGGAACGCGCCGCCAAGTGTGAGTTGTTGCGAGTCGTCCTCGGAACGGACCACGACGGCCGACCGGCCGCCGTACCCGACCCGGACGGCACAGCTTCGGGACGGGGTGCGCACCTGCACCCCACACCTGTGTGTTACGACCTCGCGGTGCGCAGGCGAGCTTTCACGCGGGCCCTGCGGGCCCGGGAGGGGCTGGCCGGCACACCGGTGGGGGACTACCTCGCCTCACGTGACATCTGACCGACACGACCGATACGAAACTGGAGCAGCAGCTCATGAGCACTCGATGAGTACTTCGCGATGAGCCCGTTCGCGATGAGCACAGCCGACCAGCAACCACCAACGGTCTGAGAGTCACCTCTGGATGAGGGTCTCGGGCCAGAAGGAGAAACGTGGCCAAGACCCGAGTCCACGAACTCGCCAAGGAGTTCGGAGTCGAGAGCAAGTTCGTTCTCGAGAAGTTCAAGGAGATGGGTGAGTTCGTCAAGTCGGCGAGCTCGACCGTCGAGCTGCCCGCCGAGATGCGGTTCCGCAAGGAGTACGGCGACCAGCTGAAGACGGCCGCTCCCGCGCCGGCCGAGAAGCCGGCCGCGAAGGCGGAGTCGACGTCCGAGGCCCCGGCTGCCACGAAGGCGGCGACTCCCGGCCCGAGGCCGGGTCCCGTCAAGGTGGCGACGCCCGAGCCGGTGGTCGAGCAGCCGCCCGCCGAGCAGCCGCCCGCCGAGGAGCCGCCCGCCGAGGAGGCCCCCGCGGCGCAGCCGCCGACGACGCCCAAGCCGTCGGCCCCACGTCCCGGTCCCAAGCCTCCCTCACCCGGCCCGCGTCCCGTGGGCCGTGGCGGCACGCCACGCCCGGGCAACAACCCGTTCGCGTCCAGCCAGGGCATGGGCCGTCGCCCCGCTCCCGCAGAGCGCGCAGGCAGCACCGACGACACCCGTCCGCCCCGTCCGCCCGCCGATGGCCGGCCCGGCATGCCGCGCCCCAACCCGGCGATGATGCCGAAGTCGCCGGCCGCCTTCGGCAGCGGTCCCGGCGCTCGTCCTGCCCCTGCCGGGCGCGGTGGGCCCGCTGGAGGCCGTGGCGGAGCTCCCGCCCGCGGTCGTGGCGGACCTGGTGGCGGACCCGGTGGCGGGCCCGGTGGCGGGCCCGGTGGTGGCCCCCCCGCACGCGGTGGCTTCAGTGGCCCTCCGGGACGTGGCCGTCCCAGTGGCCGTGGCCAGACCCAGGGCGCCTTCGGTCGTCCTGGTGGTCCCTCGCGACGGGGTCGCAAGTCCAAGCGGGCACGTCGCCAGGAGTTCGAGGCGATGCAGGCGCCGACCATCGGTGGCGTCCGCGTCCGCAAGGGCGACGGCGAGACCGTACGCCTGGCCCGTGGCTCCTCGTTGACCGACTTCGCGGAGAAGATCGGCGTCGACGCCGCCGCGCTCGTGCAGATGCTGTTCTCGCTTGGCGAGATGGTGACCGCGACCGAGTCGGTCAACGACGAGACCTTCGAGCTGCTCGCCGACGAGCTCAACTACGTCGTCGAGGTCGTCTCGCCCGAGGACGAGGACCGCGAGCTGCTCGAGTCGTTCGATCTCGAGTTCGGTGCCGACGAGGGCGAGGACGCCGACCTGGTGGTGCGACCGCCGGTGGTCACGGTCATGGGTCACGTCGACCACGGCAAGACCAAGCTCCTCGACGCGATCCGCTCGACCGACATCGTCGCCGGCGAGGC
>Ga0136617_10004905_pt1 | contig 11973 bp, 13 predicted proteins | sample AntDrymUQ3222106_2_FD_129672 | JGI IMG/M metagenome (GOLD analysis project Ga0136617, IMG submission 129672) | Polar desert sand microbial communities from Dry Valleys, Antarctica - metaG UQ322 (21.06) | ecosystem: Environmental > Terrestrial > Soil > Desert | place: Antarctica: Dry Valley...
CCTGCAAATTCTGAGGAGGAGAGAAATCCACTTGCGCAAGTTGATCTGCGGCGTGATCGCCACGTCCGCCATGCTCGCCCTGACGGGCGGCGCGGTCGCCCAGGCCCCCGAGGGCGCGCTGAAGGTGACCGCCTCGCCGTCCAAGGCGGGGACCAAGAAGAAGCCCAAGAGCGTGAAGCTGGGGATCGACCTGACAGTCAACAAGCCCCAGACCACCGTCCGATACATCGACCTCGCGCTGCCCAAAGGCCTGAAGTTCTCGGGCAAGGGCTTCAAGCGTTGCAGCATCGCCACGCTCGAGGCCGAGGATGGGGGCCCGAGCGAGTGCCCGAGGGGCTCGTCGGCAGGGTCGAAGGGAAGCGCGACCGCCGTAGCCGGAACCGCGCCCCTGCGATTCACGATCGAGCCGTTCGTGCTGAGCAACACGTCGCTCGTCTTCTGGGTCGCCGGCGACGGGAACAGCGTCAACGCGCCGCTTGTCGGCAAGATCACCAAGCGCGGGCGCAACATGCGGATCGAGATCGACGCCGCACTGCGCCAGCCCGCTCCCGGCCTCGACGCCTCGCTGACCGGGATCCAGGCGACGTTCTCCGGCAAGCGCGGCACGAACGCCATCGTGTCCAGCACCGGCTGTACGGGCCGCAAGTGGAACGTGACAGGCAAGTTCAGCTTCACCGAGCGCGCCGACCTCGCGCCGGTTCCCGGCCCGCTGACGCTCGCCGCGACGGCCAAGTGCCGCAAGTAGCGGCGCGCGCCACGAACTGACGTGACCGGCGGCCCCGCCTCGGCGGGGCCGTCCGCGGTTCCGCCTGTCGACGACGGTGGACGTCAACTGCGGCTTTGAGGGAAGCGGGTTCGGGAGGGCGCGACGTGACAATGCCGAACTCGGCCTCGCGAGCGTAGCGAGTACAGCGTTGACGACGGTGAGCGTCGTGAACGCCGAGCTCGATGGGTCCCGCGGCGCGAGTTCGGCGTTGTCCCCTTCCGAACGACGCCGGACAGGCCCGCCAGCCGCCGCGGGACCGACTCCCTACCCAGCCGACGTTCGCCGGCACCCGGAGGCGCCTCCGCGGAAGCGCGCCGCACGTCGGCGGCGCACCGGGGCGCTTGCGCGGAAGCGCGCACGCCCGCGTTCCTAGACTCCATCCGCCGTGCACGTCTTCGCCCACGGGATCGTCGGCCGGGCCGACCTGCCGATCCCCGAGGAGCTCTTTGCGGCGGCGGCGGCGGGCGTGCTGGTGGTCTCCTTCGCGGCGCTCGCCGCGCTGTGGTCCACCCCCAGGCTGGAGCGCTGGCCGGAGCGGCGCCTCGTCGCGCTGCCCGCCGCGGCCGACGTCCTCCCCGGCGCGATCGGCGTCGCGGCCTTCTGCCTCTGCGTCTACGCCGGCCTGGCCGGCACCCAGGAGGAGCGCGACAACCTCGCGCCCGCCGCGGTCTACACCGCGTTCTGGGTCGGGATCCCGTTCGCCTCGCTGCTGCTGGGCGACATCTGGCGCGTGCTGAGCCCGTGGCGGGCGCTCGGGCGGGGCGTGGGATGGAGCGCGGCGCGGCTCGCGGGCGGCGGGCTGCCCGCGCCGCTGCCCTATCCGGAGCGCCTGGGGCGCTTCCCGGCGGCGGCCGGGGTGATCGCGTTCGGCATCTGCGAGCTGTGCTGGGCGGCGGCCAAGGAGCCGGCCCCGCTCGCGGTCCTGATGCTCGTCTACCTGGTGTCGATGCTCGTCGGGATGAGCCTGTACGGCGTCGAGGCGTGGACGCGCAACGCCGACGCGTTCGGGGTGCTGTTCAGCTGCTTCGCGCGGCTCGCACCGCTGGCCCGAAGCCACGGGGCGCTGGTCCTGCGCCCGCCGCTGGTCGGCGCCACTCGCCTCGAGCGCGTGCCGGGCACGGCGGCGGTCCTGCTGGCCGGCATCGGCGTCACCGCGTTCGACGGCGCCGCCGAGGGGCCGCTCTTCAACGGCCTGGTGCCGTCCCTGCAAGCCGGGTTCGGCGCGTTCGGGTTCGGCCTGGGGACGGCGCTCGAACTCGGGCTGGTGGTGGGGCTGATCGGCGTCGTCGCGCTCGTGGCCGGGATCTGGGCGCTCGGCATCGGCGGCATGCCGGGCCGGCCGGGCGCCGAGCTGGCGCACGCGCTGATCCCCATCCTCGCCGCCTACGTCGTGGCGCACTACTTCTCCCTGCTCGCCTACAACGGCCAGGAGCTCTGGCCGCTGCTCTCCGACCCGCTGGGCGATCCCGCCGACCGCTTCGGCCGCGCCGGCGCCGAGATCGACTACGGCGTCGTCTCCGCGACCGCGATCTGGTACGTCCAGGTCGGCGCGCTGGTCGTCGGCCACGTGGCCGCGCTGGTGCTCGCGCACGACCGCGCCCTCGTCCTGTACGGGTCCCACCGAGCGGCCACGGGCTCCCAGCTCGTCATGCTCGTGCTGATGGTCTGCTTCACCTGCCTCGGACTCTGGCTCCTGTCGGAGGCGAACGGATGACGATCGCGCACGCCGGCCACTGGCTCGCCCAGCTCGCCTATGTCGCGCCGCTCGCCGTGCTCGCCGCGGTGGTCCTGGTCGGCCGGCTGCGCGAGCGCCTCGCCCGGCGCCGCGCGCGGCAATAAAGAGGTTCGCGTGCGGACGTCGGATGAGCGACGAGGCAACCGCGCCGTCCGCGTCCGCGTAGGACCGTCCCATGAGCACGACCGAGCTCAAAGCCCTCCTCGACGACGTCGCGGACACGCGCGAGCTGGTGCTGCGCAGCGTCGCGTCGCTCGGGCCGGCGTTCGACGCCGTGCACGATGCATGGAGCAACGCGCACGACGAGGCGGCCGCGGCCTACCGCGCCTGGCGGGGCGGCGGCGGTGCCCGCGCGTACGCCGCCTACCGCGCGGCGCAGGACCGCGAGGACGCGGCGCAGGACGCGCTGGCCGCCGCCGCATAGCGTCGCCGCGCCAGGAGCCCGGACCGGACCGAGGCGTGTTGAATACGCGCCTCCCAGTCCCCCGACGTCGGGAGTTCCCCATGCTCAAGGAGTTCCGCGACTTCGTCCTGCGCGGAAACGTGATCGACCTGGCGGTCGCCGTCGTCCTCGGCGCCGCGTTCGGCGCCGTGGTCGCCCAGTTCGCCGGCAGCTTCGTCACGCCGCTGATCGCGGCCGTCGGCGGCAAGCCGGACTTCGGTGATCTCTTCTTCACCATCAACGGCTCCCGCTTCACCTACGGGCTGTTCCTCAACGTCCTGATCTCGTTCCTGATCGTCGCGGCGGTGATCTTCTTCCTCGTCGTCAAGCCCATGAACACGCTGATGACGCGGATCAAGCGGAGCGATGAGCCCGGCTCCGACGCCCCGGCCGAGGACGTCGTCCTGCTCACCGAGATCCGGGACCTGCTCAGGGAGTCGCGCGTGTGAGGCGCCGCATGTCGTGCGCCAGCGCGTCCGGGGTGAGCTTGTCGAACGGGTATCCGACGCGCTGGCGACCCTGGGCGTCGACCAGCACGACCGAGGCGGTGTGCTCGAGCCCGCCCGCCTGGGGTTGGATGCCGTAACCGCGCCAGACGGGCGCGAGCTGCGCCTCGTCGCCGAGCAGGAAGCGGGCGCGGCCGGTCAGCCGGCGCTCGGTGAGGAACCGCCGGGCGCGCGCGGCGGTGTCGTTGGCGGGATCGACCGAGACGGCGAGCACGTCGAGCCGCGCGCCCGACCGGTCGACCGCACCGCGGACCTGGTCGAGCATGGCCGGACAGGTGTCCTCGCAGGTCGAGTAGACGAAGGTGATCGCGAACGGCTTGCCGCGGTACTGGGCCAGGCTGGCGGCCCGGCCGTCCTGGTCGCGCAGGGCGAAGTCGGGCGCGCGGGCCGCCGGCGGGCGCAGGTAGCCGGCCCAGCCGCCGGCGCCCACCTCGACGCCGCCTCGCTCGGCGCCGCGCGAGGACGCGAGGTAGACGCCGAGCACCGCGGCCGCGGCGCACAGGGTGAGCGTGAGCAGGGCGTAGGCGAGCCGTGCGGGCATGCCGCTCTCAGCCTAGAGCCCGCGGCCGGGCTGAGCCCCGAACGTCAACGGCGGCAAGGTAGGGAGTGAGTCCCTGGGTGCGTCGTGGCGGGATTCGCGACGTCAACGTGCAACTCGGCTGAGTCTGGGCGGCGCGTTGCACGTTGACATCGACAGTCGATGTCAACGTGCAACGCCGGGAGAATCGGCGGCCCTGTTGCACGTTGACGCGTCGCGACGCGGACCCGAGCGGCCGCCCGACTCCCCTCTCTCCCTACCCTGCCGCCGTTGACGTTCGAAATGCGCCGCGCCGCCCTACGCCTCGGTCAACCCGCGCCGGATCGCGTAGCGAACGAGCTCCACGCGGTCGCGCATGCCCAGCTTGCGCAGCAGGTTGGCCCGGTGGGACTCCACCGTCTTCTCGGCCAGGTGCAGGATCTCGGCGATCTGCTTGTTCGTGTGTGCCTCGGCGATCAGCTTGAGCACCTCCTGCTCGCGCGGGGAGAGCGGCTCGTCCGGTCCGTCGGAGTCCGACGACATCCAGTCGCGGATCAGGGAGCGCTCGACCGCGTTGGTGAGGAAGGCGTCGCCGCGGTTGACCGCGCGGATGGCGTTCAACAGCGCCGAGTCGACCTCGCGCTTGAGCACGTAGCCCGACATGCCGGCCTTCAGCGCGTCGAACACGTAGCGCTCGTCGTCGTGCATCGAGAGCGCCAGGATGTGGGTGGCCGGGAGGTGCGCGCGGATCTGGCGCGCGGCCTGCACGCCGGTCATGCGCGGCATCGACACGTCGAGCACGCACAGGTCGGGCCGGGCCGCGAGCGCCTGCTCGAAGGCGTCGACGCCGTCCTCGGCCTCGGCCACCACCTCCATGTCGGGCTGGCGGTCGATCAGCAGCTTCAAGCCGCCACGGACGATGCCGTGGTCGTCGGCGATCAGGATCCTCATGTCGCTCCCATGGTCAGTTCGATGGTCGTGCCGTTCCCGGGCGCGGACCGGATCTCCAGGCCGCCGCCCACCAGCAGCGCGCGCTCGCGCATCCCGTTCAGCCCCAGGCCGCCGGGCCGGCCGCGCATCCGCCCCCGGACCCGGGTGGCCGCGCCGGCCTCGAAGCCGGCGCCGTCGTCGCACACGCGCAGCAGCGTGCGCCCGACGAAGCTCAGCTGCACCTCGACCGCGCGCGCCCGCGCGTGCTTGGCGATGTTCGACAGGCTCTCCTGGGTCACACGGAAGATCACGAGCTGCTCCTCGTCGGACAGCTGCGGGATCTCGCCGGTGTGGCTGAAGCTCGTGCGCAGCCCGGTGCGCCGGCCGAAGTCGGCCACCTGGGAGGCCAGCGCCGGGACCAGCCCGTGGTCGTCGAGCGCGGTCGGGCGCAGCTGGCGGGCCAGGGCCAGCAGCTCGTCCATCGCCTGCGCGACCAGCTCCTGCGTGCCCTGCAGCTCCGAGCGCAGGCCCCACGGCGCGTCGGCGAGCGTCGCCGAGAGCCGCAGCAGGATCGCCGTCAGGGCCTGGTTGACCTCGTCGTGGAGGTCCTGGGCGATCCGGCTGCGCTCCACCTCCTGCGCGCGCAGGACGGCCCGGCCGGACTCGCGCCGCTCGGCTTCCAGGCGCTCGAGCATCCGGTTGTAGGCGTCGGTGAGCTGCTGGACCTCGCGCGCGGCGTGGCGCGGCGCCTCGGCGCGGCGTCCGCGCCGCGAGAGGTCGACCTCGCGCATGGCCTTGGCCAGGCGGTGGACCGGCTCCAGGCGCGCGCGCAGCAGCAGCGAGTTGAGCAGGATGGCGCTCGAGACGGTGAGCGCGAGGACCAGCAGGCCGTCGCCGCTGGTGGCGTCCGGGAGCCGGTCGCGCGCCACGACGGCGGCGACCAGCGCCGTGACGCCGACGAGCACGGCGTTGACGGCCAGGACCTGCGTGAGGAGGGTGCTGCGGCGCATCGGAACGGTTCCCTCCTCATCGGCACGACCACCCCCTAAGGTGAGCGCTGTACCTGGGGTTGAGGCCCCAAACCGCCGCTATACTTCCTGAAGTATTGAATCCCGATCAGAGACCCGAGGAAATTCGCATGAGCCCGTCCGGAGCCGAGGTCATCCGGCAGATCCGATCGCAGGTCCCCGAGGTCGACCCGGCCGAGGTCTCCGAGCACCTCGGCAACGGCGTGACCGTGATCGACGTGCGCGAGTCCGAGGAGTGGGACCGCGGCCACATCCCCGGCGCCACCCACGTGCCGCGCGGCTACCTGGAGTCGCGGATCGAGGCCGCCGCGCCCGACCGCGACCAGCGCGTCGTGCTCTACTGCGCCTCCGGCCAGCGCTCCGCCCTGGCCGCCCACACCCTGACCGACCTGCTGGGCTACACCGACGTGGCCTCTATGACGGGCGGCATCACGCTGTGGAAGGACCGCGGCTACAAGGTGGACGTCCCGGTCGTGCTCTCCAAGGAGCAGAAGGACCGCTATGGCCGCCACCTGCTGCTGCCCGAGATCGGCGCGGAGGGCCAGACGAAGCTGCTCGAGAGCAAGGTGCTGCTGCTGGGCGCCGGCGGGCTGGGCTCGCCGACCGCGCTCTATCTCGCGGCCGCCGGCGTAGGCACGCTCGGCATCGTCGACGACGACACCGTCGACCTCTCCAACCTGCAGCGCCAGGTGATCCACACGACCGATCGCGTCGGCGTGCCGAAGGTCGACTCGGCCGAGCAGGCCATCCACGCGCTGAACCCCGACGTGGACGTCGTCAAGTACCAGACGCGCCTGGACGCCTCCAACATCATGGAGATCATCGAGGGCTACGACGTGATCGTCGACGGGGTGGACAACTTCCCCACGCGCTACCTGCTCAACGACGCCAGCGTTCGCCTCGACATCCCGGTGGTCTCCGCCTCGATCCTCGGCTTCGACGGCCAGCTGTCGGTGTTCAAGCCGCACGACGGCCCGTGCTACCGCTGCCTGTACCCGGTGCCGCCGCCGGCCGAGCTGGCGCCCTCCTGCGGCGCCAACGGCGTGCTCGGCGTGCTGCCGGGGACGATGGGGCTGCTGCAGGCCACCGAGGTGGTCAAGCTCGTCACGGGCGCGGGCGAGCCGCTGGTCGGCCGGCTGCTGCTCTACGAGGCGCTCGGCGCCACGTTCACCGAGCTGAAGGTCCGCCGCGACCCGGAGTGCCCGATCTGCTCGATCGACCCGTCCGAGATCGCCGACGAGGAGATGGGTGTGTTCCCCGACTACGAGGCGTTCTGCGCCGCGGCGGGCTAGCACCATGGCCCTGATCAGGATCCCGCCGGTCCTGCGCGCCTCGACCGGCGGCGAGAAGGAGGTGCGCGCCGACGGCGCCGACGTCGGCGCCATCCTGCACGCGCTCGCCGCCGAGCACCCCGACACCGACGCGCAGCTCTTCGGCCCCGACGGCTCGCTGAACCGCTACGTGAACGTCTACCTCAACGACGAGGACGTGCGCGTGCTCGGCGGGCTCGAGACCAGCGTGGGGGAGGACGACGTGCTCGTCATCCTCCCCGCCATGGCTGGTGGCTAGCGCCCCGACGCTGCCGCCCTTCGCCTCGACACCGCGTCCACGCTGGCCGCGATCAGCAGCACGAGGCCGTTGATCATGAACTGGATGCCCGACTTCTGCGTGATCAGCGGGAGGCCGTTGGCGATCACCGCCACCACGAGACCGCCGGTCAGCGCGTTGAGCACCTTGCCGCGGCCGCCGAAGAGGCTGGTGCCGCCGATGACCGCGGCGCCGATCGCGTAGAGCAGGGTCTGGGCGCCGCCCGTCGTGGGTGAGACGGAGTTGTCTCGCGACGCGAGCAGGATGCCCGCCACGATGGCCAGCACGGAGCCGACCACGAAGCAGAACAGCTTGATCTGCTGCACGTTGATGCCGGCCCGCCGCGCCGCCTCGGCGTTGCCGCCGACCGCGTAGATGTGACGCCCCAGCGCCGTGCGCCCGAGCAGGAAGGTCAGGCCGATGATCAGCACGAGGATGAGCGGGACGACCCACGGGACGCCCTCGATGGTGATCCGCGCCGCCGCCCGCTGGCGCTCCTGGTTGAGCAGGAAGACCACGAAGAGGACGACGACCGCGAGCCCGGCGACCTTGGCCGCCCAGACGGAGATCGCCTCGGCCGCCAGGCCCTCCCGGCGCCGCTTCTGGATGGCCAGCATGGTGGTGCCCGCGAACCCGCCGATCACGATCAGGGCCAGCAGCCAGCCGAGCAGCACCGGCATGTTGTCGTTCATCACCGTGAGCACGGCCTCGTCGCGCACGGGGATCGTCCCGCCCTCCCCGATGATCAGCAGCATCGCGCCCTGCAGCGCCAGGAAGGCGGCGAGGGTGACGACGAAGCTGGGGATCCCGAGATAGGCGACGAGCAGGCCGATGGCGAGGCCGATGAGCAGGCCGCAGACCAGTGCGGCGAGGATGGCCAGCGGCCACGCCCAGCCCCGCTCGGTCAGCGTGACGGCCAGGATCGCGGCGCCCATGCCGGCGGCGAAGCCGGCCGAGAGGTCGATCTCCCCCAGCAGCAGGACGAAGGTCAGCCCCATGGCCAGCACCACGATCGCCGCGCCCTGGTTGATCAGGTTGGCGAAGTTGTTGGTGGTCAGGAAGGTCTCGCCCTCCAGCACGCTGAAGAGCACGACGAGGACGACGACGCCCAGCACGGCGGGCAGCGAGCCGATGTCGCCGCCCTTGACCCGATCCCAGTAGTCGTTGATCGCCTGGCCGATGCCGCCGGTGTCGGCGGCCTCGGGCAGGTCGGCTGGGGCCGCCCGGGCGGCGGGCGCGCTCACGCCGCGCCGCCCACGCCGGCCGTCTCGGGCTGCAGCCCGAGGTCGCCCGAGCGCCCGGCGGTGATCAGCTCGACCACTTGACCGTGCTTGACGTCGGCCACGCGCACCTGCGCGGCGAGCTGGCCCAGGTAGAGCGCGGCGATGTTGTCCGCCACCGCGAACACGTCGTTCATGTTGTGGGTGATGAGCACGACGCCGAGGCCGTTGTCCGCCAGCCGCCGCACCAGGTTGAGCACCTGCTCGGTCTGGGCCACGCCGAGGGCCGCGGTGGGCTCGTCGAGGATCACCAGCTTGGAGTTCCACAGCACCGCGCGGGCGATGGCCACCGTCTGGCGCTGGCCGCCCGAGAGGCTGGCCACGAGCTGGCGCAGCGAGCGCAGGGTCCGCACCGAGAGCCCCTTGAGGGTCTCGTCGGCGCGCTTCTCCATCTGGGTCTCGTTCAGCGTAATCCCGGCCTTGAGCTCACGGCCGAGGAACATGTTGTGGACCACGTCGAGGTTGTCGCACAGGGCCAGGTCCTGGTAGACGACCTCGATGCCGAGGTCGTTGGCCTGCTTGGGCCCGTGCACCTCGACGGGCCGTCCCTCGAAGGAGAACTCGCCGCTGTCGAAGGGGTGGATGCCCACGATCGACTTGATCAGCGTGCTCTTGCCGGCGCCGTTGTCCCCGACCAGTGCGGTGACCTGGCCGGGGTAGACGTCGAAGTCCACGTCGCGCAGCACGTGGACCGCGCCGAACGACTTGTTGACCTTGCGCAGGGACAGCAGCGGAGCCGCCGCCGTCCCTGCGCCGGGGGCGTCCGTCACTGGACCCCGAACTCGGTGCACGCCTTCTTCAACGCCGCGTTCGTGCAGACGTCGCCCGCCGCCACGTAGCCGTCGGCCACCACGTCCTTCACGCTGTCCTGCGTGATGCCCTGCGGCTCGAGCAGCACCGACTTGACGTCGGTGTCGGCCTCGGTGTCCTTGACGGTGTCGGTGGCCAGCGCGTCGGCCCCGGCGTCGTCGCCCTTGCCCAGCGCGACCGCGAGCTTGGCTGCCGCGTCGGCCTCCTTCTTGACCGCCTTGTAGACCGTCATGCACTGGGTGCCCAGCAGCACGCGCTGCAGGCCCTCCGCCGTGGCGTCCTGGCCCGTGGTGGGGATCTTGCCGGCCTGGCCGTTGCGGCCCAGCACCGCGGCGACCGCGCCGCCGAGGCCGTCGTTGGCCGCCGCCACGCCGACGAAGTTGCCGTTCGCCTTGGTGTACATCTGCTCGAAGATCGTGCCGGCCTTGGTGTTGTCCCAGTCGGGCACGCTCTGGTCGGCGGCGACGGAGTAGCCGGCGCCGGTGATGGCCTCCTCGTAGCCCTGCTTGAACAGCGTCGCGTTGTTGTCGGTCGGCGAGCCGTTCAGGAGCGCCACCTCGCCGGAGTCGTCGCCGTTCTCCTGCATGCAGCTGACGAGGCCCTCACCGATGGCCGTGCCCACGGCCACGTTGTCGAACGACACGTAGTAGGAGGCCTTGCCGCTCAGCGTGAGGCGGTCGTAGTCGATCGTCGGGACGCCCTGGTCGGAGGCCTTCTTGATCACCGCGGCCGCCGACGGGCTGTCGAGGTTGACGATCATCAGGACGGTCACCCCGCCCGAGAGCATCTGGTCGGCGATGGTGGAGAACTTCGCCTTGTCGCCGTTCGCGTTCTGGATGTCGTACTCCACGCCGGCCGCCTCGAAGGCCTCGCCGAGGAACTTGCGGTCGGCCGTCTCCCAGCGGGCCGAGGACGCCGCGTCGGGGAGGATCACGCCGACCTTCGCCTTCGCGGACTCGTCCCCGCCGCCGCCCGACGAGGTGCTCTCGCTGTCGTCGCCGCCGCAGGCGGTCAGGAGCATCGCCATGGCCGCGAGGCCGGCGAGCGCTCCCGGTATGCGCTTCAACATGGGTGCTGTCCTTTCGAGCTGTGCATGACCCGGCGAGCGGTCCGTCGCGCACAGGCACCCGCCGGCCTCCACACCGGCGCACCCTCACAGCTGGACCCTCTCCTCGACCGCCAACTCTCGTCTATGCGCCGGCGTCTGTCAACGCGCAGGCGACCACCGCGCCGGCGTGCTGGGATACCGCGCATGACCGTACGTCTCGGCCTGCTCTCGACGGCCAACATCAACCGCGCCATGCTCGGGGGCGCGCTGCGCACGGACGCCGCGGAGGTGGTGGCGGTGGCCAGCCGGGAGGCGGAGCGCGCCGAGTCGTTCGCCGCCGAGCACGGGCTGGGCCGCGCGCACGGCTCCTATGAGGCCATGCTCGCCGACCCCGAGGTCGACGCGATCTACGTGCCGCTGCCCAATGCCCTGCACGTCGAGTGGACCGTCCGCGCCCTGGAGGCGGGCAAGCACGTGCTGTGCGAAAAGCCGCTCACCCGCCATCCCGCCGACGCCGAGCGCGCCTTCGCCGCCGCCGCGCGGGCCGGGCGCGTCCTGGCCGAGGGCTTCATGTGGCGCCACACGCCGCAGGCGGCGCGGCTGCGCGAGCTGGTCGCCGAGCGGGTCGTCGGGGACTTGAAGCTGGTGCGGACGGCGTTCTGCTTCGCCGCCGCCGAGCCCGACGTCCGGTTGCAGGCGGCGCTGGACGGCGGCGGCCTGATGGACGTCGGCTGCTACTGCGTGAGCGCCATGCGGCTGCTGGCGGGCGAGCCGTCGTCGGTCAGCGCCCAGCAGGTGCTCGGCGGCGATGGGGTGGACGTGCGCCTGGCCGGCGTGCTGCGCTTCCCCGGCGACGTGCTGGGCGTCCTGGACTGCGGGCTGGACATGGCACCGCGCCACGAGCTGGAGGTGGTCGGCACCGAGGGCTCGCTGTTCGTGGCCGATCCGTGGCACTCGCGCTCGCCGCGGATCGAGGTGCGGCGCCCAGGTGGGGTCCGCAGCATCGACCTGCCCTTCGTCGATCCTTACGCCTGCCAGCTGGAGGACTTCGCCGCGGCCGTGCGCGGCGAGCGCCCGCACCCGTTCGGCCGCGCCGACGCCGTCGGGCAGGCGCGGACGCTCGCAGCGCTCTACGCCTCTGCCGAGGCGGCCGCCTGACCGCGTTCGTAGAGTGCCGTTCCGTGGCCGAGCTCGACGCACCTGGCGTAGAGCGGGTAGTAGAGCCGGTCGTCCGGCGGACGGTTCCACAGCCAGGGGACGACCCGCAGCGCCTTGAAGCCAAGCTCGACGATCGCGCGCTCGAGCTCGGCGAGTGCGGCCATCG
>Ga0136617_10004906_pt1 | contig 11970 bp, 10 predicted proteins | sample AntDrymUQ3222106_2_FD_129672 | JGI IMG/M metagenome (GOLD analysis project Ga0136617, IMG submission 129672) | Polar desert sand microbial communities from Dry Valleys, Antarctica - metaG UQ322 (21.06) | ecosystem: Environmental > Terrestrial > Soil > Desert | place: Antarctica: Dry Valley...
CTACCGCACTCTGCCACCTCAGCAATATATCCTATCGCGAAGGCCGCGAGCTTCGCTTTGATGGCCGGGCCGAGAGATTTGTTAGTGACAAAGAAGCGGATCGCCACTTGAGGCGAAACTACCGCAAGCCATTTGTGGTGCCGGAGAAAGTTTAAACGACGAAGCATGATGCTGCGGTGGTAGTAGGGTCGGCTATAGGCAGAACATATCAACGGATCGCGCTTGCGCGGCAGGTCAGTACCGGGAGCGGTAGCGACCGGGTGGCTGTGGCCGACACTCAACGGTTGTCAGGCGCAGCGCCTACCCGGTCGCTACCGCTCCCGGTACTGACAAATCTACATCTTGCTGTGCCGCTCATGTAGGTGGTTATCCGCCACACACACTCATGATAGTTACTCACCGGCAGACAGTGCCTTTCTGACTTCTGCCAAAAACTTCGGCACCTTCGCGCGTGGATCACCTGTGCCGAGCGTCTCGATGGGAAGGTAGCCTCGGTACTTAACTTCACGAACGATGCGAACAATCTTACTCAGGTCTGTCTTTTCCTCCTTACTCCCGACGAAAAGGTTCTCCTTGATCTGCCATGTCGCGGCGTAGGGCGCTACTTTAGCAATTTCGGCGTAAGGGTCTCCGATGCGGAAACTCCCGATGTCGAGATTGACGGCCAGCCATTCCGAGTTCACCGCGCGCAGAATGCGCAATACCTGATCGGCAGTTTCAATGAAGTCGGCGTGGTTTTGCAGCACGATCATGACGCCGTGCTGCGCCCCGTATTCGGCGCACTTCCTGAGCGCTTCGATTACCCATCCGTTGACCTCTTCCGCCGTGTGGCCTTCCGGCACACCCTTACCTGAAAAGACGCGCAGCACCGGAGCGCCGAGCCGTGCTGCAAACCCAACCCACCGCTTCACCCGCTCGACTTCCGCCTCGCGCTGTTTTTGATCCGCGAGAGTGAAATCGTTGCGCGTGCCCGTGCCGCTGATGTCGAGGCCGAGTCGGAACGCTTTGCGCTTGATCCGGTAGACGTAGGCGTCATCCGGCAACTCCGGGTAATTCGGAAAATAGTAGGCTGTGGGGTCAACGGCGTCGAAGCCAATCTCGGCGCAGAATTCCAATACATCATCAAGCGTCATCCGCTTATCACGAAGCGGGGCGTTGAAGGAGTAGAGGTTGCAACTGAGCTTGACGCGCGACTCATACCGTAGGGAAACGAAGCCGAGCGGAGCAGCGCGTCCATTCGTCGGAGCAAGACTCGCTGTCGCAGCCGCCAGCGGGATTGTCGCTGCTGTCTTGAGGAGTGTCCTTCGGTTCATCATTACGCCTTTCCGTATGGTGTGCTACTGGCAATCTTAACGATCAAATGAAAAGTACAATCCATCATTGGTGTGTGCTGGTTGCGCCCCATCTAGCGCGCCCGAACGAGCAATCATAAACCCGCTAAGTCCCACTTACGGATCACCTCATGAATCAACGCCGAAACTTTCTCCGTCACTTTATTGAAATACTCATCAGCTTTCTTTTGATCGAACTTCGGATAGCCCTGCCCCGGCTGGTATAGCCCGATTGATGAAGGGAACGGCGCTGCCGACCAAGTGCCGGGCGGCGGGTAGGGAGTTGCTAACTCTTCCCTGTAGCGTTCGGGATGAACTAGAGTTGGATCAATCGCCTGGATGAATGCCGTCTCGTTTAATCCAGCGTGGCCTCCGTCCTCCCCGAAGACCTCTTTAGTTACGTCAGAAGCAAACGACCACCAGTTAATCACCAACGTGCGGACGCGGCGCTCCGCCGCCACTTCCGCCGCCACCGCATTAAGTACAGCCGTCTGTGGCCCGCCGTGCCCGTTGACGATAATGATGTTACGGAAGCCGTTTTTCGCCAGCCCCTCGATCACCTGTTTGACGAAAGGGCGGTAAGCCGATTCGCTAATATGAAAGGCTCCCGGGTAAGCTTCGAGTGTGCCGGTCATTCCGTAAGGCAGCGTCGGCGCGATCATGGCGTTCACTCGCCGGGCGATCCTATGTGAGATGGCGGTCGGGGCGGTGTTGTCGGCGCCATTGTTAATTACGCCGTGGGGTTCGAGCGTGCCCGTGGGCAGAAGGACTGTCTGGATGCGAGCGGGGACGACTTCGCGAAACTCCATCCAGTTGATCCTATCAAGTTCGCGCGTTGAGACAACATCTTTCTGCGTCCCTGCGGGCTTTGATTGCGCCTTGACGAAACTCGCCGAAGCCGGGCCCGACACGAGCAGCATGACAAGCAGAAGCAGTTTAACCATATTAAGAGACCAGAAATCCTACGGCTGGAGTCCCGACGAGCGACAGTTCCAGCACCCGCACTCACCTTGGGGCAGATTCACTCGGCGCTCTCTTATTACTGGGACCACAAAGAAGGCCTCGACCGCGACATCGAACGGCGGATGGAGCGCGTCGAGGAGATTCGCTGAATATGATGTCAGGCTGATTCTATCACTTAGACTTGGCGTCGCTGATGCAGAAGAGATGCGTCTTGCTGCGCAGAAACAATTCGCCTTCAGCTACTACGGGCGAAGCGACGAACATCTGATCTTCGAGCGTATTCGTCGTCAGTACTTCAAATTGCTCGCCCATTTTGACGACCGTCACAACGCCGCTCTCGCTCGCCAGATAAAGTTTACCGTCGGCACCGACCGGCGATGCTTTGAAACTGTCTGCTTGCGGCAGCCGCTTCTGTTGGTAATAAGGCTCGCCCGTCGTCGCGTTCAAGCAACTAAGGACCCCGTTGTCGGTCAGGACGTAGAACTTGTTGTCGTACAAGACCGGCGATAACGTATAGGACGTCCCGCGTGTCAGACTCCACAACACGGCATCAGTACCCGTCAGATCACCTTCGCGGCCCAGCCGGATCGCCATCAGCTTAGGATCACGATGACCGCTCATCACCAGCACCGTGTCGTTGTGCTGCACCGGATGTGAGATGACGTTGCTCCCCAGACCGGCGCATTCCCAGATGAGCTTGCCGTTTTCGGGGTGGTAAGACCGCACCTTATTCGTCGCGCTGATGACGACCTGCTTCTTTCCTTTATGATCAATCACCAGTGGCGTTGACCATGAACTCACCTCGTCGCGGCTGACGCGCCACACTTCTTTGCCGTTGCGTTTGTCGAGCGCAACGACGAATGAATTGCTCTCTTGATCGTAGTGGTGAATCAGTAAATTGCCATAGAGCGCCGGGGCGGTGCCCTCGCCGAACTGGAGCCGCATCCGCATCTGCACGCCGAGGTCTTTCTCCCAAACAAGCTTTCCGTTGAGGTCGTAACAATAAATCCCACGCGAGCCGAATGACGCGTAAATATATCTGCCATCCGTCAACGGCGCATTCGAAGCGAAGCTGCCATACGTGCGATGATAGCCTTCGTGCGGCGTGGCGACTTTGGCGACGCGTTCCCACAGCACTTTGCCGGTTTTACGGTCGAGACACATAACCACGAACTTATGCTCCTCGCCGCTGCCCGCGCCACCGCCGGCCCCGCCTCTAGGTCTAACTTGGCTCTGGTTATCGGCGCTGGGGGACGTCTTTTCCGGCTGTTTGACTTTGCCCGTCGGCAGAGCAGTGGTCAGAAAAATTCGGTCGTTCCAGATCACCGGGGTTGAAAAGCCACGCCCCTGAATGGCGACTTTCCATTTGACGTTTTTAGAATCGTTGAATTCGGTCGGCGCACCCGTGCGCGCCATCCCGTTGAAGAATGGTCCGCGCCATTGCGGCCAATGCGCAGGGTCGGCGTTTGAAGAGTTGGCGACAAATATGTTTCCGAGCAGCGCAAGCGAAAACAGATGGGCAATTGTAATCCATCTTTTCATGCTTCATTCCCTCCTGAAAATTACTAAAACGGCTTCTCATCCGTCATCACGCCGGACACCTCGTACTCGACCCGCACGGAGGTGTTCGCGGCACTCGCCAAGTTAAGCCTGAGTCAACAGGGGCGGAGTAATCGTTTAATAACCCTCACTCATGTACTCTTGGGCGTTACGTTTATCAAAGAGGCGATCTTCGATAATAATCTTGGGCGGCAGTTTCAGTCCGTTGATGTATTTCTCCAATGTGTTGAAAGCGAGTGGTCCGAATCGCGGGCTTGACTCAACGGTCGCCCCCAGCTCACCCTTGGTGATTGCTTCAAAGGCGGCCTTCTCTCCGTCAACCGACACTACGATTACATCCCTGCCCGGCTGTAAGCCCGCAGCCTTCAGCGCTTCTATAGCGCCTAAAGCCATTTGGTCATTGTGCGCGTAGACCGCTGTGATCTTCTTACCCTGGGACTTAATGATCTTTCCCATGACTTCCTGTCCCAAGTCACGCCTGAAGTCTCCAGTCTCAGAAGCGATCACCGTCATATTCGGATGTCGTTTTATCTCATCGTGAAACCCTTGGGAGCGGTCGCGCGCTACCGAAGAACCGACGGTGCCGGTCAGTTCGACGATGCCGGCTTTCGCATTCACCTCCGGGATCAGCCACCGCGCGGCGCTTCCCCCTTGGTTCACGAAGTCCGATCCGATAAACGTAACGTAATCTTCGCCCGCCTTGCCGGCCGCAGCGCGATCAATTAGAAAGACGGGGATGCGGGCTTCCTTGGCTGCCTGTAGGGCCGGGGCTAGTGCTTCTAACTCGCGGGGGGCGAGAAAGATGGCGCTCACGCCGCGCGAGATCAAATCTTTGACATCGGCAACTTGCTTAGAGGTTTGCCCCTCGGCATCGGTGACTATCAACTCAAACCTGTCGGCGCGCTTCCGCGCTTCCGCCTTGATGCTATTCGTTTCCGCGATCCGCCACGGGGTGTCGTTCTCCATCTGCGAAAAACCGATGACCTTCTTCTCTTTCTTCTCGGCGCACCCTAGTAGCGCGATGCATGCGACGGCAACAAGCCAAAACAGCGCGATCACTGCGGGGAAACTCTGCCTTTTATTGACGTGATTCATATTCTTTTCCTCCGAGTTGTAAGTTAAGTTCCTTGAAACCATATCTTCTGATCACATCGGTTATGTCGCAGAAATCATGTTGAGACGAGTCAAGGCTCTCAAAAACTAACCGGCCGCGGCCGCCGACCCACAACTGACTTGAATCCCGCGACGAGCAGTCGTCAAGCAGACCATTGTCCTCAGTTTTAGGCTTTCATCTTCTTCCAGTTGGCGAGGCAACGCTCAGCCGTCTCCATTGACGGGAACCTGCTGCCCTCCTGCTCGATCAGGTAATACTCCACTCCGCCCGTTGACTCGGCGGCCCCGAAAATCTTCTTCCACGGCGAATCGCCTTCGCCGAACAACACGCGGTAGCCCTTATCCTCGCCCGCCGCCCAGTCCTTGCAATGAATCGAACGGATGCGACCCCGATTGGCTTTAATCCACGCGACGGGATCTGCTCCGGCATCCACGCAAGTGCCCACATCAAGTTGCAGCGTTACGTCCTTCGGCGTCTCGGCGGCAAGTATTTCCATCGGGCGCTTCCCGTCTATGGCTACAAATTCCACTTTGTGATTATGAAACCCGGCGCGCATCCCTAAAGGGCGGAGCTTTTCTGCGGCTTGGCTGAGTCGCTCGGCGACAGTCTTCCAGCCGTCGAGTCCCGTCACCCGCCCGGCACCAGCCATGACGATGGTCTTAGAACCCAGAATCTGATTTAGTTCCACGGCTTTCTGAAGGCCGTCGGCGGTGAAGACGTTCGCGCTGTTGTGCGTGGACGGGCAGCGGATGCCCAGGTCGTCGAGCAGCTTGCGCACCTCTCTGGCGTAGTCGGGCGTCCACTGGTAATAGGGCGAAAAGAATTCGACCACCTCGTACCCCATCTTTGCGACCGCACGCACGGTGCCCGTCAAATCTTTGGCTAGTTCGTCCCGAACGGAAAAGAGTTCGAGGCCGACGGGAATGCGTCTGCCTTTGGGTGCGGCGAGAGCGAACGGGGCGGTCGCCGCCAAAGCTAAGAAGGAACGGCGGGAGATGGAATTGAATGTTGTTATGGATTCTTTGCTCACAGTCGTCTTCATTTGGAATACCTCGTTTTGAATTATCTCGTCAGGACTGTCTGCCGCCTGAATAGATTGAGTGACACTGCTGAGTATAGTCCCCTGATGGATGCGCCGAAGACAAATTTTTCGAGAAGGATCATGACTTCCGCGAGAAGAATCTCTGGCTCGAACTATAGCCTTCAAGAATAAGAATCAGCCACGAATGAACACGGATGGACACAAAGTAAGATGGCAGCGAAACGGGAAGAGTCCGACGTAGGCAGATGTGCTGAAACTCCGATATGTTTCCTTCGTGTTCATTCTCGGTAACGTCGTGGCTAAGTTTTTCTTAAGACCTATAGCTATCACGTGCCTTCACGGGACGCAACGCTGATCGCGTGTCGGCACCAAATCAAGACTCTTTAATTTGTTAGTTGCCGGATCAAGCGAGAGACGCGCGACAAGTGTTCCGCGCTCGCAGGAAAGATTGATTGCGCTCTCGCGCTTTCCGTCGCCCCCGACGGTATCTCCCAACTTGCATGATCCCCACGATGAAGACGCGGCAACTTGGCGTCGCATCCGCTCAATATCAAAGCCGGTGCCCGTAATCGCCTCGGCGGTTTTCGTGTCCCACCCGCTCATCAGTCGGAGCAGAGATTCAATCGTCTTAGTCGTTCCCTCTTCCGGCGGTAGAATTGATTCTGCGCTAAGCCATTGCACACGCGGCGGCATCGTCGGGGCGAGGGTGATGCCGACATCCAGCCAACCGCGCTCGCACGTCATCCGCCACCTGCCGCGCAGTGCGTTCTCTGCATCTATCTCGGCGGCGGCGGGGCGGCAAGCGCCGTGCTTCGTGCTTAACTCTCGCAGGCGCGCGGCGCGTCGCTCCGCCGATTCGTCCATGAAAAGATTGTCGGCTGCGATCCGTGATGCGAGAGTGTTATCCCATTTCGCAATCAACTGCGAAACGTCCTTCTGTGCAGACAGGAGCGCGCGGGACGGCTGCACGATCCGTGGCTGCATCGCGCCGGTGCGATGCAGCGCGTTTGCCGTGTCGTTGAACAATCCGCCGAACCCCGCGTAAGTTACATTCCCCATCGCGATGAGGCCGACGCCGTGCTCCGGCCACCAGCGCATGAGTGACCCATATCCGGGCAACCCCCCGCCGTGTCCGACGACGTGGGTGAAGCGGCAATCCTGCGAGACCCCGAGGCCATAGCCATAAGCGGCGGCGCTTAACTGAAGCGGAGCGTCTATGGTGCTGCGGAGAGCAAACGCTGTCTGCCCCCGCGACGCCTGTTGCATCTCGCGCGCGCTGCTTCTTCTCACGGGGACTGTCTCAGCTTCGTCGCGCGGCGGGAAGGCGGACATGAGGAACGCGACGTAGCGCGCGAGATCGCGCGCCGATGTCCAGAGACCGCCCATCGCGCCGAACGAGCCGTGCGCGAGCGCCGGCTCACTCTTCCAAGTGTCATCCTCCCAGCGGTGCCCGAGCGCGATTCGGTCGCGCGGCACATCCGACGCCTCGAAAGTGGACGCACGCATGCCAAGGGGAATCAATATCCCGTCGCGCACGTAGTCGGCGTATGGCCTGCCGGAAGCACGGGCGACGATCTGACCGAGGATCGCAAAGCCGTAGTTTGAATACTCGTAAGCCACGCCCGGTGCGTTCGAGAATGGAATGCCCGCACGCATCCATGTGCTCATCGTCTCATCGCTCTGGGCTAGTTGCCGGTCGCCCCACGGATTGTCTTCCGGGAACCCTTCGGAGTGTGTGAGCAGATGACGGATCGTGAGCGCCGGCGAATCTTTCGTCGGGTACGGCAGACGGATTAGCGCCGGAACGTAGCGCGACACAGGATCGTCGAGCGACAATTTTCCTTCATCGCGCAGCTTCAGGATCGCCATCGCCGTGAAACTCTTCGTCATCGAAGCGATGCGGAAGACCGTGTCGGGAGTGACGGGGGTGCGACTCTTGACATCACTGACGCCGGCGGTCTTTACCCAAACTAATTCGCCGTCAATGATGACGCCCATCACGGCACCGGGAATATGCTGACGCTCGACCCGATCAACGAAGAGGCGCTCGATTTCGGGGAACGCCGCCGCGAGTTTGCGTGCGCGATCCGGGTCGGCGAATCGAGGCTGCGGCAACAGCTCCGCCGCGAAGCGTTGCTGCGGGCGGGCGGGGTTGGCGACAGCGGACGCATCGTTCGATACGCAAAGAAAGACGATCAGTAAGGATACGGCCATCGCCGACGCGGAGTTAAAGAATCGCTGCATACCACACCTCCATCGGGAGCGAAATCTTCATTAGGTTCCGGAAAAGAAAAGACGCGCGAAGGTATTTACCAAGTGGCCTCGCGACTTCGCCGCCAATGCTCTTAACTTAATGCCATTAGGCGATAACCGCCGCTCTCTCACGTTGTACTTACTGCTTCATATCCGTGTTGCTTACAAACGCAATCTTCTTACTGTCTGGCGACCACGACGGGACGTTTATCGTGCCCTGACCGCCGTAGAGGTAGGCGATTACTTTGGGCGCTCCCCCGCCGATTGGTATGAGGCGCAAATAGACATGCTTATAAAAGGGATGATCGCCCGGCGCAATATCTTTGGGGAAGGTGATAAAGACGATCCATTTACCGTCGGGCGAGATGTGCGGAAACCAATTGTTGTATTCGTCGTTCGTGATTTGTGTCTGCTCGCCGCCATCGGGCGTCATGCGCCAGATTTGCATCGTGCCGGAGCGAAAGGAATTGAAGTAGATGTGCTTGCCGTCGGGCGTATATTCCGACCCGTCGTCCACACCCGCCGTTGTCGTCAGACGAATCTCTTCGCCGCCCTTGACCGGGATTTTGTAAATGTCGAGTTCCTTTTCGCGCTGCCCCGTGTAGATTAGGAATTTGCCGTCCGGCGACCAGCCGTGTAAATACGATGGGCCTTTCGCCGTCACCTTTGTAGGTTTGCCACCGGTGACGGGAACCGTGTAGATCATCGAAACATTGCCGTCTTCCTGACTCGAACTACTGATGCCCAGCGTCTTGCCGTCGAACGAGATAACGTGGTCGTTGTTGTTCCTCTTCACCTCGCCGGTATCGAGGAGCGTCGGTGTTCTTTTCGCTAAGTCGAAGCGGTAGAGCAAACCATTATGGTTGTAGATTAAAGCCTTGCCGTCGTGCGTCCAGTTGGGCGCTTGCAGCGAATCTCTAACACGATAGACGACCTCGCGCTCTTTGGTGGTGAGGTCTAAGATTTCCAGATTGCTGCCGATGTATTCGCGGTACGGTACGAAATTGTCTCTCGCCGGCACGACGATCTCGACGCCACGAAACACCGCCTTCTCGTAGACATCTTTGTTATGCGAGCAGACGTAGAGGCCGACGTAAACTTCATCGCCGAGCGCGACATCGGAAACTTCCTGTGTCGTGAACGTCTCGCCGAACTTGGCGACGGACATGACGTAGGTTCCGCCTTTTCGTTCGAGTTGGACGACGTCGGGGCCGCTGGCCGTGAAGTTCTTTTCTTCCGTTGCGCCGCCCTTCGCGCGCCGGAATTGCAACGAAGTGAGTCCGTCTCCGTGAACGGTGGCGTTGACGTGAGGCGCGTCCGCGTCCAGATTGGGGCGCACGACCCAGCCGATTTTGCGATGCGGCTCGACGCCTTTGCCGATGAATTCCGCTCTCGTGCGCAGAATGAAATTCCCCTTCATGCGCTTCCACACGAACTGGAACTCATCACGATTCGCCCACATGTTCGTGCCCGAGCCGGTGATGGTATAGGTCTGCTTTCCGGCGTCGTAAGCAACAGAACCGCGCTTGGCCGGATCGCCCACATCTCCATGACCATCAAACTGGCCCAACGGCTTTTGTTGTCGGGCGGAGGTGAAGGTCAACAGCGCTGCTGCCATGACGAGCGACGTTGCGAATGATTTTGTAAACATAAGCTGGCTCCGGCGGCGGCGAAAGAACCCGCCCGCTACCGCAGGCGGTTCTGACTCGGACTCGCCACCCGGTCGGTATCTTGGTGTGTTCCGCGTATAGTTCCTGTTCCGCTTCGAGAAAAGCAGTCATTTCCCGTCTGCCCCATCAAAAGTTGCGAGCGCCATTTCAAAGCTTTCCGGTGCGACGCGCACGGTGCCATGGAAAGGCCTGTCAATCTGAGCTATCCCCACCAGCACAAGCGCCACGAGGCAGGTCAGCGAGACGATGTAGAGCACGTGCAGGCGCGCGTCTTCCACCCCGATCAGGCAAGAGTTTGCGACCGTTACCACACCCCCGAAGATCAGCACAAGCCATAGAATACCCGGCAGCCTGAATTGGCTCTGGAGTTGTCTGATTCTCCGGTGCTCGGTCATCTTCGCCAGTTCCGCGAGCACCTGCTGAAGGACGGCTTGCTCGGAAGGCCTGCTTACCTCGATTTGTGTCGCGGCCCGCCACAAGCGTTCGACGCCCTCCGCACCGCGCGGGCTTACTTCTTCGCGCGTCATCGCCGACCACTCCTCGGCGATTGTCACCTGGGCGTATGCGCGCGCCGCCTCTTGAATTTCACTCCGCTGCGAATCGGGAAGAGCGACGGCGAGACGGAAGACGTTGACGAGCGCGTTCGCCTCCTGCTCCGCGTTAATCCTCGCGTCCTGAAAGTCTTCCCACACGCTCGTAAGCATGAAGGCGAGAATGACAGCGTAGATCGTGCCGGCGACGGTGATGTAGAAGGCGGTGGCGTCATTGGCCTCCCGCCTCTTCGCCGGCGACCAGCGATGCCGCAGGATCAGAAGGAGACCGACCGCAGCAAAAACGCTCGCCGCGATAATGACGACGGTCCATAGCGTCAGCATAAATTTTCGCGCAGCCGTCGAATTGATCTCAGGGTCGAGATGCTGTCCAACAAGTCGTCACTCGGTGGTGCGGTCTAAGAAACCAAGTTTAGAAATTATTAATTTACGCGACGAAGCCGGAGCGGTTCGTAATCGGGTGGCCTCTGCTCGCGCCCGTTTAGCGTCCCGCCTAACGAGTGTTCAAGACGAGCATCCTGCCGTCGGTATCGCGACTGTTTCCCGCCGGCGTCAGATTCTGCTTCGGCATCCGGGGTCGCTCCACCAAACTGTAGCCACTTACTTCTCCCGTGAACAGCAGGTCGTCCATTACCTTCGCACGTTCGCCGTCTACCCGCGTGTCCACCGTGTGATACCAGTGCGGCTTCGCGCCCTTGCGGTCAATGCCCATCCCAATGTCATGTGTCGCCGCGCCGAGCCACACGTCTCGCCCCTCATAGCTGCCGACTTTCCAGAGCCGGATGTGGTGCCTTTTGGCGAACGTGTTGAGTTGCTTTTGAAAAGTCAGATCGGCGGGACGCCCACCGAGGTACAGATCAGAGAACGGCGAGCGGTCGTACCCTTGCTTGAACACTATCGCCGCGAAGGTCGCCAAGCCTGACTTGACGCCGAGGCTCGCGGCGTCAGACCACCCAGCCTTCTGGAACGCCGCCTCGACTTTATCGCGCGCTCCGACCAACATCACGTTCGTCACATCCACCGGCTGGGATTGTTTCGTGTCAACGCGGTACGGCTGAGCGTTGACCAACTTGATTAATTCGTCCGACGGCGTGAACGTCGTCCACCCCTGAGAGTTCGTCAAGTTCGCCGTAGAACGTGAGCCGCGCGCCGCGCGGCAAGTGCGCGGCGGCGTCAACGTAGTCGGCAGTTTGCACGCTCATCCCGTGTGACCTCATATGAAAGCCGGACGATTGGGTCGTGTCTCAGAATTTATGCTGAGGTGAAATGAAGACTCGGACAAGCTATTCTTTGGAGTGTGTGCTACGAAGAAGTCCCCTGTCCGAGGTGTGCCTCGCGACACGTCAAAAAGAATGGCACAACTGCCAACCGAAAACAAAAGTATCGCTGCCTTGATTGCCACCGGCAGTTCATCACCGACTACACTTACCGCGGTTGGATGCCTGTGCTGCGTGACCTGATTGTGCCCCTGACGATGAACTCCAGC
>Ga0136617_10004907_pt1 | contig 11969 bp, 12 predicted proteins | sample AntDrymUQ3222106_2_FD_129672 | JGI IMG/M metagenome (GOLD analysis project Ga0136617, IMG submission 129672) | Polar desert sand microbial communities from Dry Valleys, Antarctica - metaG UQ322 (21.06) | ecosystem: Environmental > Terrestrial > Soil > Desert | place: Antarctica: Dry Valley...
GAAGCGAATTTGCAAAATAAACCTGACCAGCCTGGAACGATTGCCGGTCATCGTTTTTCAGAGGGTGAGTCTGGTCTACGAAGTACGGCTGCATCGCGAGCGTTGAGCGCCGCCAGCAGAAAGAGCATCAGGCCCACCAGGAGGAGGACATGCACGAAGGCTCCCAGTGGGAATACGCCGAGGACCCCAAGCAACCACGTAATCAGCAATACGAATGCAATGTTAAAAAGCATCTCGCCTCCAGACCGCAGCCGAGCGTCCCACCTGGCGGATGCTCGGATGCGCTTTATTGTGGTTGCAGCGAGATGCCCGGCACCGCTGGGCAGGATGATGGCGAGTACAGGCAGGAGGCGGTAATTCGCCAGAACGAATGAAGACCCAATGTACGGACGACCCGCCGAGCCTGCGAACTCGAATCCCCTGGTCTCGCGACGACCCCGAGGATGGCGGCCCGACCATCCGGTTGCCTGCAGCGGAATCCCGCTGCACCCTTCGATTTCTCCAGCAGCAGTATACGTTGATCGTACGATCGCAAGTTCCTCCAGCAGTGCTTCGGTGAGCGTGCCGGCGGATTGAAGCGGTCGGTCACGGCCGGTGATGCTAGCCTAACGGAATGTTGAGCGGAGGTCGTAGCTGAGGGCCTCGAGTGCCGTCGCGTCGGTTGCTCTTGCCGGTTTGGCGGGCGTCGCAGTCTTCGGGCTGCTTGCGTGGCGCAGCGTCGAGGTGGAGCAGGCCGAGCCGGATGAAGCGTTAGGCCGCTTCACAGAGATTCGCAACCGGTTTACCGGATCGGATCCGATTTTGCGGGTCGACGCCGAAGGCCGCATTGTGCGGCGCAACCCGCCTGAGAGGGAGACCGGTCCGCCGAAGCACCTTCGCGTGCTGACGTATCGGGCCTCTGAGCAACGCCTGGTCTACGCTAACATCACGTTCTGGTTCTTGACCGTGAAGGGCCCGGCCGTGCAGTTCTCACTTCGCGGCACGGGCTTGGACCTGAATCGCCTCGGGATCACGCCAAGCGATCTGAAGCGCTATGGCCCGTGTCTGGTACTCGATGAAGCCCGCGCAGATGGATCGCGGCTGCTTGTCTGGACGGAATAGGCAACAGGGCACAGGGCCCAGTGGGAGATCCTGATCACGGGGCACTGAAGGACCACTGCCGAAAGGAGCGGGGATGGACAGTAAAGAACACTTTCCAGCGAAGAGCCGACGGGTTCACCCCGTCGCGACCTATGCCACCGTGGCGTTCGTAGCGTTCCTCCTTGGCTTCGTCCCGATGTGGTTGTCCGCGCGAAGCCGCGCGAACGAACGCGACGCGGCGCAGCAGGCCCTCCGTCTCGCGGAGATCGAAAACGCCCTCGCCGCAGCCACCATCGACGCGCGGCGAGGCGACTACGAACCGGCACGCCAGGCGGCTAGTACCTTCTACACGAACCTGCGGGCGGAACTCGATCGCGGCGATTCGGGCTTTCCCGTCGCCCAACGTGATGCGCTGCAGAAACTCCTCGTCGAGCGCGATCAGATGATTACGTTTCTCGCACGCAGCGATCCCGCCGTTACAGAACATCTCGCAAATCTGTATGTCTCGTATCGGCAGACAGCCGGGACGCCGCAGCGGAAACCAGCGCCATCGAACGACGGCCGTTGACGTTCGGCCTGTGGCACCTTCATGAAGAGACCCCGTCTCCGCTTCAAACCGGCGCCGCACGGGCGCAAGCAGCAGGTGGGTCCATGATTGTGGTCGTCATGGGAGTAGCCGGTTCGGGAAAAACGACCGTGGCCACCATGTTGGCCGATGCGATGCGTTGCCCGTTTCTCGAAGGGGATTCGCTGCACCCGGCCTCAAACGTCGAGAAGATGAGCCGCGGGATTCCCTTGACGAATGCCGACCGTGCGCCGTCGCTCGCGGCGATCCGCCCACGGCTGCTCGACGCGTTCGAGCGGCAGCAGAGTCTGATCGTTGCCTGCTCAGCACTCACGCAATCGTCCCGGACAATCCTCGCCGAAGGCATTCCGATCAACTGGGTATATCTCAAAGGCGATACGACGCGCATCCGGTCCCGATTGCAACATCGCCCCGGGCATTTCATGAAAGCGGAGATACTTGCGAGCCAGTTGAAGGCATTGGAGGAACCAACGGACGCGATCACCGCCGACGTCTCAATTGCACCGTCGGCGATCGTGGAGGGAGTCTTAGCCGAATTGGACGGGCAAATCGATGTGGATGGCACGTCCAGTGCGCCGACTCGCTAGGCGATGAGGCCGGCCCCGTCGATCGATACGGCGGCTGCTGACTGAGAGAAGTGCAGGCATCCGATGGCGTGACAAGCTCGCGTTGTGGACCGCCCCAAATTGCGCGCGGGCGGTATGAGGAGCGATGCGGATGGGTGTGACTTCGTCGGTGAGCGACAGGCACGCGTTTGATGTCGAAAAGCGCGGCATGAGGCGAGGCTCGGGGGTTGATCCCTGTGTGATGGTCATCTTCGGCGCAGGAGGCGATCTCACGCGCCGCGAGCTGGTGCCGTCGCTGTTCGAGCTGTACCGCACACAGCTGGTGCCGGAGCGGTTTGGGGTGGTTGGCTTTTCGCAAGACGAGTGGGACACTTGACGCCAATGGCACGAATGAAGCACCAGCGATCGCGCGGAGGCTATATGAGTCTACGGGTCCTCACTCTTGTGAGTGTTGCACTCGTGCCGCTGCTGGTGTTCGTCGCCAGTCTGACGGCCGCTGTGCGCAGCCAGGAGTCGCAATCGTCGTTGAAAGCTACCGTGGTCGCGAAACTGCTCGATACCTTGAAGCTCGACGCCGTGGCGGCGATTGAAGATCAGCAGACGGGACGCTTTGCCGCGGCCCTGTATTACCCGGGCACCCAGCTGCTGGTCGTGAGCGCCGTGCATCCTCAGCCCGATGTCGCCGCGCAGCGGCTCGCCGAGCGCAAGTACAGGGACGTGTACCTCGATCTGCAGGGCTCCGCGACGCGGAAGGGACGCTTGTTCGTTCTGGACCTGGAGGCTGACGGACTGAAGCGCACACGCGAAGGCGGCGCCGCTTTCGATCAGACCTACATCGACGGCGCAAACCAGATCTCGTACGACGGCGACTGGAAGACTCAGAAGATGACGCCGGCACAATACGACGAGCGTTTCCAGCGTGACGACAAGCGATACGCGGAGATCCTTGCCGCTCTCGAACACGAGTTGACGCGGCAGGCCGGAACGGCCCGCTGACGGCAACCGTCCGCTGGACGGCTGCCGCTGAATGCGCAGGCCGTCGATCACGACGAACCGCGCTCGCGGACGTTGGCGGATGCTGAGCGCGCAGCGATTACTGACGCACTGCGTTCCGCCGGGTGGCGTAGCAGTGGCAGCGGGGGCGCGGCAGACATACTCGGACTCCGCCCCACGACGCTGCACGCGACGATGAAGAAGCTGGGGATCCGGCGAAGCGCATTCTGAAACATGATCCTGCCGGTCGCTGGCGGGAGCCCTACGATGCGGACCGTTGTTCCGCCGGTTTGCTGGCACGCGCCAGATTGTGCGCCGTGTTCACCAGCGCAATATGGGAAAAGGCCTGCGGAAAGTTGCCGACCAGGCGATGCGCGTGTGTGTCGTACTCTTCCGCCAGGAGGCCGACGTCGTTCCGCAATCCGAGTAGTCGCTCGAAGAGCCGCCGGGCGTCATCGACGCGGTTCAGGAGGACATAGGCGTCAGCGAGCCAGAAGCTGCACGCCAGAAACGCCCCCTCGCCTGCAGGGAGGCCGTCGTCGCTCGCGTTCGTGTCGTAGCGGAGCAGAAATCCATCGACAAACAGGCGACGCTCGACCGCCTCGATCGTGCCGCGCACACGCGGGTCCGTCGGCGGGAGGAAGCCGACTGTCGGCAACAGCAGCAAGCTCGCGTCGAGCTCTTTTGAGTCGTATGACTGGACGAAGCTGCCGAGGGCCGGATCAAACCCGCGTGTGCAGACGTCCTCGTGGATGGCGCGACGCACACTGCGCCAATGGTCGACCGGCCCGTCCAGTCCAAACACCTCGATCGCCCGGATGCCCCGATCGAACGCGACCCAGGCCATGACCTTTGAGTGCGTAAACTGTCGCGCTGGTCCTCGAATTTCCCAGATACCTTCGTCGGGCTGGTTCCATACCGTCGCGAGATGCCCCAGCATCGCGCACTGAAACGCCCAGTCCTCGTCGCGCGAATCGAGACCGCCACGACGGCCCTGATGAAGTGCATCCATCACCTCGCCGAATACATCGAGTTGCAGCTGACCGTGTGCGGCATTGCCGATGCGCACGGGCCGTGAGGCCTCATAGCCAGGGAGCCAGGGCACCTCGTACTCAGTCAGACGCCGCTCACCCGCGAGCCCATACATGATTTGAAGCTGCGACGGCGCGCCCGCCGCCGCCCGCAGCAGCCAGTCGCGCCACGCCCCGGCCTCGCCGTAGTAGCCCGAATTCATCAACGCCAGCAGCGTCAGCGTCGCGTCTCTCAGCCAGCAGAAGCGATAGTCCCAGTTTCTGGTGCCTCCAAGCTGCTCGGGCACTGAGGTCGTTGGCGCCGCCACAATGCCGCCGGTCGGTGCGTAGGTGAGCGCCTTCAGGACGATGAGGGAGCGGGTGACGGCGTCCGACCAGGCACCGGGGGACCGATTCTTGGCTACCCAGTCCCGCCAGAACGTCTCCGTGTGTTCCAGAGAGGATTGCGGATCGATCGCGTCCGGCGGCGGGAGATGCGACGACCCATGCGTCAGGACGAACGGCACCGTTGTACCGGCCGCCACTTCGAATTCTCCGACCGTCCTCAGCTCTCTGCCACGGAGCGGCACCGGCGTGTGAAGAGTCACCATGTCCGGACCCGCGATCGCTCTGAACGTGCCGTCGCGAAGTCGATTCACCCACGGCACGGTGCGGCCGTAATCGAACCGGAGAATCAGTTCGGTCCGCATTCGTACGCGGCCGCGGTCACCGCGCACGAGTCGGACGATGTCAGAGTTGCGGCCGCGGGGCGGCATGAAGTCGATGACCGTGACGCTGCCAGCCGTGGTTTCCACTCGCGTCTCGAGGATCAGGGTGTCCTTGCGGTACGAGCGCTCAACGCGCAGTGCCGTGTCTGCGGCCTCGATCAGCCATCGGCCATGCTCGGGCGTGCCGAGCAGCGCGGCAAAGCACGCCCCGGAATCGAACCTGGGCCAGCAGAGCCAGTCGATCGACCCCGCGCGGGCCACCAGCGCCGCCGTCTCACAGTCTCCGATCAGCGCGTAGTCTTCGAGAGGGATGCTCATTGCTACCTACCCGCGTTCCTCAGGCCGACACCTCGCCGAGTGCCGACTGACCGGGCAGCAGGGGCGTATCGTCGGAGTCCCCGACGAGCGCGCGCAGGAGCTGACGGACAGCGCGGTGGTCGTCCACCCGGAACTTCGCTCGGGTCGGCCGCGCACCTACGGCGATAGTGATACTCGAAGCCGGCAGCGCCCGGAAGAGCTCTTCGTCTGTGCGGTCGTCGCCGATTGCGATCACCATCGCGTTCGCCAGCGCGTGGGTCTCCATCTCGTAGATCACACGTGCCTTGCTCACTCCGCGCAGCCGGATTTCGATCACCTTCTTGCCTTCCAGCACCTCGAGCGGCTGATTGCTGAGCGCGTCCCCCAGCAGCATGCGCAGTTCGTGCGCCTGGCGCGCGCCGAACTCGCGTCGAGCGCCGCGGTAATGCCACGCCACCGACGCACTCTTGATCTCGATCTGGGCGCCAGGTGTGGAGGCGGTGAACTGCTCCAAAATCGGCAGGACACGCTTGAGCCATTCGGGGCGCAGGACCGCGGCTGCCTCCCAGGCCTCGCCGGGGGCGCGGCGGTACCAGAATCCGTGCTCAGCCCAGAGCGCGATCGGCAGATCGTCGAACCAGGCCTCGAGAATCTCACGCGGGCGGCCGCTCACGATCTCGACGTGCGTCTGCGGCAGTGCGGCGAGCGCACGCAATAACGCCAGGAGCTCTGCATCCGGCGCGGCAAGCCCCGGTGACCGTGCGATGGGCACCAGGGTCCCATCGTAATCGAGCAGGAGGCGGACGTCTGCCGCCCCGCGCGCCGCTGCGAGCAATGACGTCAGCAGTGCAGCCTCTGGGGCACTGGCGGGAAAAGCAGGTTCGGCCGATCCCGCGAGGGCCAGATCGTCGAGAAACGTCTTTGCCCAGTTGCCGAGGTCGTGTTCGACGACGCGCTGCCGGAGCCCTTTCATGCGGGCGTGGCGTTCGCTTGGTGCCATCGCCAGTGCACGCCGGATGTTGGCCGCAATTGCGCCAACGTCGTAGGGGTTCACAACGAGCGCGCCATCGAGCTCGGCTGACGCGCCGGCGAATTCGCTGAGGATAAGGACGCCGTCATTGTCGACCCGCGAGGCAACGAACTCCTTCGACACCAGATTCATGCCGTCGCGCAGGGGTGTCACGAGCATCACGTCAGCAGCGCAATACAGGGCGACCAGTTGACGGAGCGAAACCGCTTGGTGCATGTAATGCACGGGAGTCGAGCGAAGGGTGCCGTGGGCACCGTTGATTTCGCCCACCGACTCTTCGACCTGACGCCTGAACTTCTGGTACGAATCCATCTTGCCGCGCGACGGCACCGCGACCTGGATGTACCTGATCCGATCGGCGAGCTCGGGATCGTCGACGAGCAACCGCTTGATGGCCTGCAGCCGCCGCGGTATGCCCTTCGTGTAGTCGAGGCGGTCGATGCCGAGCAGGATCCGGCGGTCGCCGGCATCGCTCCGGATCGCCTCCGCTTCGGCCTGGACGTCCGGCTCACGTGCGATCCGCTCGAACTCCGACGCGTCCACACCCATTGGGAAGGTCCCGAGACGCGCTTCGCGCTCCCCGACACGGACACGATCGAAATCCACCTCCAGACCATCCACATGGAGCAACGACGCCACGAAATGTCGCAAGTACGCATGCGTATGAAACCCGAGCAGGTCTGCACCAAGCATCCCGTGGAGGATCTCGTGACGCCACGGCAGAATGCGGAACACTTCAGAGGCCGGAAACGGGATGTGCAGGAAGAAGCCAATGCGCGCCCTCGGCAGCCGCTCGCGCAAGAGCATCGGGAGCAGCAACAGCTGGTAGTCGTGGACCCAGATAGTGTCGCCGGGACGGTAATGGGCGCTCACCGCCTCGGCGAACGCTTCGTTTGCTTCCTGGTACGACTTCCAGCCGGTCGCGTTGACGGGGACACGGTCGATCAGGTAATGAAAGAGCGGCCAGAGGACGCGATTCGCGAAGCCATGGTAGAAGCGATCGACCTGGTCGGGCGACAGGTGCACGGGCACGAGGGCGCGGGTGTCGAGTTCACGGTCGAGAAGCGCGCGCTGCTCTCCGCTGCACCATGAGCCCTCGCCCGGCCAGCCGATCCACAGGCCGGCCGACTGTTCGTGCCACGGCCGGAGGCCGGTCGCCAGTCCGCCGCTCGAAGGCGTCAGCCGGACCCCGTCCGGCGTCATACTGGCCGCGACGGGCAACCGGTTCGATACGATGAGCAGGCGACCGGATGTCATCCCGCGATCATAGTCACTAATCTGCATTCAAAATAATCAGGTGAAAGGCCCGATTCCTCACGACCGCGATTCCGTCCCCGACCAGCTTCCAGACGTGCTGCAGTTCATGCAGCTCCTGTGGGCAGTGGTCCATGCGATGGGGAGGACGTCCAAGCGGATGACCGCCGAGCTCGGCGTAACCGGGCCCCAGCGCCTCGTCCTTCGGGTCGTGGGCCTCTTTCCCGGGCTGTCGGCGGGCAACCTGGCCGCGGTGCTTCACGTCCATCCCAGTACCCTCACCGGCGTCCTGCGGCGGCTCGTCGCGCAGCGGTTGCTGCTGCGGGTGGACGACCCCCGGGATCGCCGCCGGGCGATTCTCCGGCTGAGCGCACGCGGACATCGCGTCAACCACGTCAGCCGCGGCACGGTTGAATCGGCCGTCGGGGAAGCGCTCGACGGAGTCGGTAATCGCGACCGCGGCGCGACCCGCCGCGTGCTGGAGCGGCTCACGCACCACCTCACGTCGCCAACGCCAGGCGCCGCCCAGCCTCGGCGTCGTCTCACGAGGAATACGCCGCGCCGTCGGTCAACTCGATCCCGGTCTCCCCGGAGCTGAGCCTGGCGAGCAGCGCCCGGAGACGGCCGGTGGTACAGGGGCGGCAGACGTACGCCGCCACGCCCGCCTTGAAGGCCCGGTTCCTGTAGCGGCGATCGCGGGCGAGAACGTCGTCACCACCGCAACGGGGCAGCGCGCCGCCCTGGCCAGCTCACCGCAGACCCTCCACGCCGCTCTGTCGTCGGCGTTTACGAGCACCGCGGCGAAGTCCACGGCTTCGGTCATCTCGAGCGCGGACTCGCAGGCATCGACGCAGATGGCAATCCGCCCCAGCGGCGCAGCGCTGCGACCACAGAATCGCCCGCCGCCGCATCCGCCGCCAGGACGAGAACGGGTTTCATCACTGCAGGCTGTGCACCCTGCATGCCGTATAGTTTGACATCAAAGTTGTCTTACTTTGACTTCCAACCGATGTGGTAAATAGCCACAGTGGAGCCAGATTGCAGTATCCTCCACGTCGAAAGGGGGTGACTCGTGTTCGATTTCACTACGACTCGGTCCGGGCGCATGCCCTGAACAATCTGTACGTATTGCTGATGTTCGGGATCGTAACCTCCGGCCTCACGCTGCTCGACACGTCGTCCGGCCCGAGTGGCGGCGCCGCCGGCTATCGCGCGATCCATGGCCTCCTGTGGACGACAGTGGGATCGGTCGCGCTCGGCGCCCTTTTCCTGACAGGCGTGGCGCGGACGATTCCAGAGCCCCTGCATCCGGCGGCAGGTGGCGATCTCGTCTGACGCGACATTTTGGACACGCGAACGGAGCGGGGCCCGGGGTCCCGCGAGTGAGCGTGTAAGGGGTCTGGGGACGGAGTCCCCAGGTCAATTAGTGGAGCGGGCTACGGGGATCGAACCCGTCTAGCTGGCTTGGGAAGCCAGAGCATTACCACTATGCTAAGCCCGCATTGACGAGGCGGCCATTTTACCACGCGGCCGCCGCGAAACTTCGAACGCTGAACGCTGAACGCTGAACTATGAACGGATCAACGCGAGCACCTCGTCGCGTTTCTTTTCCATCAACTCCGGCGTCACCGCTTCCAGATTCAGGCGCAGCATGGGCTCGGTGTTCGACGCGCGGACGTTGAAATGCCAGTCCGGATACTCCACTGAGGTCCCGTCGAGCGAGTAGACGTGGCCGTCCGCGTACTTTGCCGCCAGCGCCTCGAGCTTCGCCGGAATCAGGCTCATGTCGCTCAGCTTCGTGTTGATTTCTCCCGAGATGAAATACTTCGCCCGCAGCGGCGCCAGCAGCTCGCTGAGCGTCTGACCCTTGCGCGACATCAACTCGAGAATGAGCAGCGCCGGCAGGAATCCGTTGTCGGCGTAGAAGTAATCGCGGAAGTAATAGTGCCCGGTCACCTCGCCGCCGAAGACCGCTCCCTCTTCACGCATCCGCTGTTTGAAAAAGGCGTGGCCGACCCGGTTCATCAGCGCCGTGCCACCCAGCTTCGCGGCGGTGTCCTTCACGGCGTAGCTCGCGCGGACGTCGTAGACGACCTTCGCGCCGGGATGCTTCAGCAGCGCCGCCTCGCCGAGCAGCGCGGTGATGAAATCACCCGCCACAAATTCTCCTTCGCCGTCGATGAAGAAGCACCGGTCGGCGTCTCCGTCCCAGGCGATGCCGATGTCGGCCTTGTCCTGTTTCACCCGTTCGACGATGTCGCGGCGATTTTCCTCGATCAGCGGATTCGCTTCGTGATTCGGGAAGGTGCCGTCGACCTCGAAGGAGAGCCGGGTGGTCCGGCACGGCAGCCGGTCGAAGAGTTTCGGCGCCACCATCCCGGCCATCCCGCTGCCCGCGTCGAGTACGACGTTGAACGGCTTGATGATCGCCGGATCGATGAACGACATCACCTTGGTGATGTAGTCCTCGACGATATTCTTCGTGCTGACCGTGCCGCGTGTTTGCGCCGGCGGAGGGAGCCTGTTGCCCGCGATCATGTCGCGGATGTCACCGATCCCGGCTTCGCCGCTCAGCGGGAACGCCTCGCGCCGGACCATCTTGATCCCGTTGTACTCCTTGGGATTGTGCGAAGCCGTGATCTGCACACCGCCGTCGTGGCCGTCGCCGGCTACGGCGAAATACATCATGTCGGTGGCCATCATGCCGTAATCGACGACGTCGGCGCCCTGCTCGGTGGCCCCCTCGATGAATGCCGCCGCGAGTGACGGGGAGGAGAGGCGCATGTCGCGTGACACGGCAATCCGCTTCGCTTCGAGATAGGCCACGAAACCGCAGGCGATGAGGCGCACGGCCTCCTCGTTGATCTCCGATGGATAGAGCCCGCGAACGTCGTACGCCTTGAAGATGTTTGGATTGATCGTCATACCTTGCTGTAGTCCGTAAGCACTGTCTTGTCACCGAGGACCGACGGGGTGACCACCGAGACGCTCCGCCCGACGTGACAGTTGCGGCCGAGGATGGACCCGTGCACGGCGGCGTCGGGACCGATCCACCCGTTCGGCCAGATGATCGAGCCGTCGATGACCGCTCCCTCTTCGACGTGCGTCTGCCGGCCGATGACCGAATACGGCATGATCCGCGCGCCGGTCTTGACGACGACCCCTTCGTCCACGAAGCAGGGCCCCTGGAAGTCGACGCCCTCCTCGATCCTCGCGTCTGGCGCAATCCAGGAACCCCCGGGGGGGAGCCCGGCGAATGGGGGGGCGGCATACCGGCCGTCCATGATGTCGCGATGCACCTGCAGGTATTTCGCGGGCGTCCCGATGTCGATCCAGTAGCCGTTGTCGATGTAGGCGACAAACGTCTCTTTGCGTTCGATCAGCGAGGGAAAATAGCTACGCTCGATCGACCACGCGATATCCTTCGGGATCCGTTCGAACGTGTCAGGCTCGAGCACGTAGATCCCCGCGTTGATCGTGTTGCACGTGATCTCGTCTTCTCCGGGCTTCTCCAGGAACCGCTGGATGTTCCCGTGTGCGTCGGTTTCGACCAGGCCGTAGGCACGCGGGTTGTCCACCGGCGTGAGAACGATCGTCGCCTTCGCCTTGCGCTCGCGGTGCAGCTTGAGGACGGCGTTGACGTCGACCTGCGTCAGCACGTCGCCGTTGAAGACGATGACCGATTCGGTGAGCTGATCCCCCGCGTAGCGGATCGCGCCGCCCGTGCCGAGCGGCATCGGCTCGACGACATAGCGGACACGGACGCCGAGCCCTTCACCTTCGCCGAGGATCTCTTCGATCCGCCGCGGCTGGTAATTGAGGCTCAGGATCACCTCGTCGACCTCTGGCACCTGGCGGAGCTGATCGATCTGGTAATGGAGGAACGGCCGGTTGAAGATCGGCACGATCGGTTTCGGCGTGTGCACGGTGAGCGGGCGCAGTCGCGTACCCTTACCCCCGGCGAGAAGAATGGCCTTCATGTCAGCAGTCGATTGTACTTCGGAGTAAAGTCTACGGTCAGACGCGGATGAACCTTCCCAATGCGCTGACGCTCGCCCGCATCTTTCTCGTGCCGCTGCTCGTCGTCGTGCTGCTGACGAAATTCGAAGGGCGGCTGGTCCTCGGCGTCCGCAAGGAGTTCGTCGGGGCCGCGATCTTCGCCATCGCGTCGTTCACCGACTGGCTGGACGGCTATCTCGCGCGGCGGCGGCAACAGGTCACCACGCTCGGCCAACTGATGGATCCGGTCGCGGACAAGCTGCTCGTGACCGCGGCGCTGGTTTCGCTGGTGCAGATGGACGCCGCGCCGGCGTGGATGGTGGCGGTCATTCTCGGCCGCGAGTTTGCTGTCACCGTTCTGAGAGCCGTCGCCTGGGCCCGCGGCGTGGTCATCTCTGCGTCACCGCTCGGCAAGCTGAAGATGGC